>ENA-UOJS01000384-UOJS01000384.1-human-gut-metagenome-genome-assembly--contig:-C74-NODE-384-length-47827-cov-11.253098_pt1 | contig 47827 bp, 35 predicted proteins | sample MGYA00242355_ERZ723902 | MGnify/ENA metagenome assembly ERZ723902
GCAGCGTGCGCCCGGCCAGCTCCAGCGCCGGGGCCGGGGCCAGCAGGCGCTGCGCGTCCGGGTCCACGGGGCGCGGCAGCGTGCCGAAGAGCTGCGAGATGCGCGTGACGAGAAACGACGGGCGTGTGGGCGTGCCATTGCCGTCAAAGAGCGGGTAAGACACCACGAGCGTCTGGGCCGGGAGCGTCACGCACTGGTAGATGAGGTTATACTCGCGCCAGAGCGCGTCGTCCGTGCCGCCGCCGATGTCGAGCTCCAGCTCCAGCAGCTCGCGCCGCTCCTCGGGCGAAAACACGCCGTCCGGCTCGCCGGCGCGCGGCAGCCGGTCGTCCGACGCGCCGAGCACGATCAGGTGCCGGATGCCGCGGCGGCGCATGCGGTCGAGGTCGCCGGCGGTCACGCGATCGAGCGCGACGGGGATCGTGCCGATGTCGTAGCAGGCGAGCATGCGCAAAAACAGCGTCGCGAACGTGTCGGCGTCCATCTCCGTGCCGCCGAGGATGGCGGCAAACTGCTCGAGCGCGCCGACCGTCAGCTCCCAGAGCTGGGCATACTCGGCCGCGAGCGCGGCGCGCCCCTCGGCGCGCAGGCTTTCGGCCAGCGCATCGAGCCGCTGTGCGAGGTGCAGCCGCTCGAGGAAATCCGCCAGCGCCATGGCCTGTGCCTCCGCCGTGGCGGCGGCGCTGCTCTCGGCACCCAGCAGGCGCAGCGGCCCTGCCGCGCGCTGGCGCAGGTCGTTGATCTCCTTCAGGCGGGCGGCGGATTCGTCCGTGTCCGGCGCGCCGTAGCCGTCCGGGTGCTGCTGCCACGGCCCTGGGCGCGTCCACGCGCTGCCGCGGATGGACCAGAGCAGGACGTAGTTTTCGAGCGTGTCCGTCTCCTCCGGCGTGAGCCCGGCGAGGCCCGTGCGCAGGTAGGCCGAGACGTCCTCGGCGTCCCACCCGCCGGTCACGATGTCGTAGGCCGCGCGGATGAGCGCCACGAGCGGCTTTTGCAGCAGGTCGGTGCGGCGGGCGAAATAGAGCGGCACGCCGTAGTAGGCGCACATGCGCTCGAGCGCGGGCGCATAGTCGGAAAAGCCGCGCACGGCGATGGCGATGTCGCGCCAGCGGCAGCCGGACTGCACGAGCTGCAGCGCGCGGGCGGCCGCCCACGCGCACTCGGCTGCGAGATCGTCCGCCGTGTGGACGGTGATCGTCTGCGCGGGATCGTCAAAGTGCGCGGAGGTGTAGGAAAACAGCTGCTGCTCGAGTACGCGCAGCGGCGTGTCGGCCGCGCGGGCGGGGCAGGCTTCGACCGTGGCCTGCACGCCGCAGTCATCCGCCATGTCGAGCAGGACGCGCGCCGTGCGCCGGGCGGCGCCGAAGATCTCGCTGCCGCCGGAGAGCGCATCGAGCGTGAGACAGACCGTCACGTCCGCGCCAGCGGCCAGCAGCGCGCGCACGACGGCCAGCTCCTGCCGTGTGTAGTCCGTGAAGCCGTCGAGATAGAAGTGCCCCGTGCGCCCGAGCGCGCTCGCGGGGATGCGCTCGGCCAGGCGGGTCAGCCGGTCGGTGGGGTCGGCGTGCCCCTGCGCGGTCACGGCATCATACGCCGCAAGCACGAGCGCGAGGTCGCGCAGCTTGTCGCCCAGGTAGCCGGGGCAGCGCGCGGCCGTTTTTTCCAGCGCGTCGGGCGTGACGCACGCGGTCTTGAGCTCGTCGACCGCGCCGAGGAGCGTCTGCTGCATCTGCGGCCGGCGGGCGGCCGCACCGAACAGCCGCAGCCGCGGCGCCACCTGGCCCAGCGCCAGCGCCATGCACAGCAGCCGCCCGCCCTGATCGAGCAGCGGCGCCTCGCCCGCGCCGGTCTCCGCCGCGATGCGGCGCGCCAGCCCCGTGAAGCTCAGCACCTCGGCGTACAGACTCAGGCTGTCGCCGCAGGCAGCGCACAGGGCGCGCTCGGCCTCGTGGCTGTATTGCTCCGGCACGAGCAGCACCTGCCCCGGCGTGCGCGCCGCAACGGCCGTGCGGATGCGCCCCATGAGCAGGTCGGTCTTGCCGCTGGCGGCAGGGCCATAGAGCAGGTGCAGCATAACATTGCCTCCTTGTGTGTTTTCTAAAGTGTAACATATCTTGTGTCCCAATAAAGGGACAGTGCCCGGCAGTGCCGCTCACCACACCTGCCAGCGCAGGGCAAACGCGACGAGATAGCCGAGCGCGGCGAGCGCGCTCAGGGCGGTGAGAATGCAGTCGGCGGTGCGCTTTTGCGCGCACTGTGCCAGCGCCAGCGGCACCGGCAGCAGCACGAGCAGGTAGCGCGGCGCGCTCAGCAGCCACGTCGCGCCGACGGCGACGATGTAGTACGCGAGAAACCACGCCGTCTGGCTCGCGCGCAGCTTCGGCGCGGCCGCAGCCAGCAGGCCGAGCGCGGAAAAGCACGCGATCAGGTTCGGCAGCCAGAGGCCGAGCGCGTCGCGCCAGCCGCCGCTGCGCAGACAGCGCAGCAGATAGTCCGTCTGATATGCGGCGGTGCTGAAAAACAGTCCCGTGCGCTGGTTCCAGTGCTCGCGCTGGTAGATGAGAAACTGAAACGGGTTTCCCGCCACGCGCCAGTTGATATAGCAGTACGCCGCGAAGCCCAGCGTCACGAGCAGCGCGCCGACGACCTGCCGGGCGTCCACCCGGCGGCGCTGCACGGCGTCGTGCACGAGCTCCCACAGCAGTGGCACGAACAGCAGCAGCCCCAGCGAGCGCGTGAATGCAGCTCCTGCCCCGCACAGCCCGCCGAGGATGGGCCGGCGTGTGCGGGCGAGATAGAGCGCCGCAGCCGTCAGCAGCAAAAACAGGCTCTCGCTCATGGGCGCGGCAAAGAAAAAGCACCCCGGCGCGAGCGTGAGAAAGCGCAGCGCGCGCACGGCGCCGCGGTGCGGCAGGTCGAGCCGCAGCAGCCGGTAGACCACGCACCCCGCACCCGCGAAGCACAGCGCCGACGTGAGCAGCCCCGCGCAGATGTCCGACGGGACGAACCGCATCACCGCGCGCACCACGAGTGGGTAGCCCGGCAGGAACACGAGCTGCACGACGCGGTCAGGGTCGCCGGAGGCGATGTAGCCGTCGCGCGCGATGTCGAGATAGTGCCGGCTGTCGGTGCCGCGCCAGAATTCGAGCGCCTGCGTGAGCGTTTCCGGCTGCCCGGCGAGGGTGCGGATGCCCCACGTGAGCAGGAGCAGGACGAGATCGAGCGCGAGCAGCATAGCGAAAATGCGTACACCCATGTGCGCGGGCTCGGCCGCCGGGACGGCGGGCGCATCGTCCCCCCGCTGCCAGAAGCGCACCCACGCGGGCACGAACCGCAGCCCCACGGCGGCAAACAGCGCCGCACTGCACCCGGCGGCGATGCCGCCCGGAACGGACAGGCCCGGCGTGCGCGCGCACCAGAACACGAACAGCGCCGCAAGCACGGCAAGGCCCAGCGCATCGAGCGCGATGACGGCGCGGGTTTTCGGCTGCACGGCGGCACCTCCTGACAAAACGAGAATAATAAATTGTAGCACGCACGGCGGATAAGGTACAACCATTTGCGTAAATGAAAAGCAAAAAAAGAGGACACCGTTTGCAGGCTCTGGAAGCATGCAGTCGACACGCAACCATTCGAAAGGAGAGCGCAAACGATGTCCGGGATACTTGTACAGTGAAACGGGAGAACGATCCGGGATGCGTGCAAGGAACCGGCCCTGCAGTGGATGCCGTCCGCCGCGCCGCAGACGCATGTCAGATGCCGAGGTAGAAGCCGGTGCTGAGGATCTCCTCTGTGCGCGAGAGCACCTCATGTGCTTCGTCATAATTGCGCAGCGCCAGCTCGGCAACCAGATAATTGGTCAGGCACATAGGTGCCGTGAGCGAGTTTTTGCACGACACACTCTGGATCGCGCAGCGAAAGCAGATATCTCCATAGCTGCGCACGGGGAGATTGTTGTTGGACGTGATGAGCACGATCTTCACGCCGCGGCTGCGCATCCAGGCAAGGATGTTGATGCCCGTCTTGGAATAGCGCGGGAAGATATAGGCGATGCAGACATCGCCCACGTCGGCGCTGACGATCTCCTCGGGATAGATCAGGCCGGTGAGCTGGACAAAGTGCACGTTTTTCTTGATCTCACCGAGGCGCGAGACCATGTAGTGCGCAAGGGAAAAGCTGCTGCGCATGCCGAGCACATAGATGTTCTTTGCGCCGCTGATGAGGCGGATGGCCGCCTCCAGCTCATCCGGCTGCAGACCGGCGAACGTCTGGTTGAGATTGTTGATATCGGTCGTGAAGGTGTCACTGAGCAGATCGTTGTCGCTGACTGCGGCGGCACGTTCAAGCCGGTCGGGCAGCGAGCCCTTTGTCTGGATCTCTTTTTTGATGTCCTCCTGCATTTCGGAATAGCCGGAGTAACCGAGCGCGCGGGAGAAGCGGATGACCGTCGTCGTGCTCACGCCGGCCTTGGCCGCGAGTTTTTCCAGAGTCTCGAACGCGACGTCCTCATATTTCTCCTGCACATAGTTTGCCACTTTCCGCTGGGAATACGTCAGGCCGGAATAAGCGGCGCTGATCTTTGCGTCAAACAGCATCCGTGAGTCCCTCCCTCTGGGTGTTGATCGCTTGTGACAAGATGTACTCAGTGTACAACATTTTTCCTGTCATTGCAAGCGGCTGTCCGCGACGGGCAGACACGCGCAAACTGCGGTTTGACGTGTCCCGGTCACGATGATATAATAATATAACAATTTGTCGATCGCGCGAATTTGATTTCATCTGGAGGTCCGACCATGCCGCTGCCTGATTCTCCCTACCCGACCGAGGTGCCCTGCACAAAGGCGGAGATCCTCGAGACTCTGCACAACTGGATCATCCTCATGCAGATGAAGCCGGGTGAAAAGATCTCCGATACGGAGCTGGCCGACTATTTTCATGTCAGCCGTACGCCTGTGCGCGAGGTGCTCAAGATCCTTGAGCAGCAAAAGCTCATCCTCACCTATCCCGGCAAGGCCACCGTCGTGGCGGATCTGGATCTGGACAAGATCGAGAGCTACTATCTGCCCATGCAGACGCTGCAGTGTCTGGCTGTGCGCCTGGCCGTGGATCTGGCAACCAATGAGGACATCGACGAGCTTGAGCATCGCAACCTGACCTTCCGGCGGATGGCTGCGGACAACAATACCGAGGGCTTGCTGATGGCCGACCACGCCTTTCACGAGAAGATCCTTGCCATCGCCGGCAATGCCTACATTCAGGAGTTTTGCTCGGCGCTGTGGGTTCCGATCGCACGACTGGACTATCTGTTTTTCCGCGACAACCACATGGCATCCTCCGCGCAGGACCACCGAACGATCATTGACAGCTTCCGCATCCGCGATCCGTTCGGCGCGGAGCTGGCCATGAAAAACAACTGGAACTACTCCATGCTGGCTGTGGAAGCGTCGGCCAGCACATACGAATACGAGCACTGACGCGCCGCACGGCCGCCGCTTAAAAAAACCTCCGGCAGAGATGCCGGAGGCTTTTCTGTTTTTGCTGCGGCGCTATGACGGGGAAGTCATGGCGCGTTGTCGAGATCGAAGGCCAGGTTGCCGTCGGCGTCAAAGGCCAGCGGCGCGGGCTCGCTCTCGATGATAAGATTCGGGTTCCGGCGCGCCTCGTCATAATACGCCTCGGAGAGCATGATGTGCTCGAGGTGCAGCGTGTTCGGGATGCGCACGATGCGCGGGTGCGCCTCGTCGTAATCCACGCACATGGCCAGTCCCATCTGAATGGCCTCACGGTCGTTGTTCATGAACGGCGGGATCTCGCAGCCGTAGAGCATTTTGCAGGTAATGCCGTTGACGTACATGGCGTCGAGATCGAGCTTTTTGACCGCGCGCACGGTCGTGGCCGAGGCGAGGCCGAGCCCCTGCGCGTTGCCGTGCGAGGCCTCGTCGATGTCGAGTGCGACGATGTGCTGGCTTTCGATGCCGCCGGAGGCGTAGGGGGTCGGGAACTTGCCGGATACGTTCGGATCCATACCGTTGCCGCTGAAATACTTGCCGCACTCGTCCACGATGAGCAGCTCGCAGCTGTCGACGAGGATGCGCGGCATGTTTGCAAATGCGCGCTGCAGCAGGATCGGCTCCTGCTCGTAAACGTCGGGTGCGTCGACCGTGACGAGCTCCGCCGTCTGATCATAGGCATTTTCGATCGTGGCGACCGCGAACAGGATCGGTGCGTTTTCGATGATGGCCTGACCGAACATGGGCACATACTTGGCCATGTATTTGAACCCGGCGCGGTGGCACGTCTCGGCACCGACCTGCTTGCCGAGACCGATGGTCATCATTTTCATGATGCCGCTCTCAAAGGGCCCGCGGAACGACGTGTGCGGCTTGATGCGGCAGTTGACGATGATGCCGTCCGCCTCGGCCGCATTTTTGTCGATGAATACGTCCATGCCGTCGGCGTTGACGCCGATCTTCTTGACCTCCATGGACGAGAGGATCGGGCAGCCGATGGTCTCCTCCGTCACGCCGTAGCCGGCGAGCACGGCGCGCTGCCCCTCGGCGGTCGCGCCGCCGTGACTGCCCATTGCCGGGACGACGAACGGGTGTGCGCCGCGGCTCTTGACGAAGTCCGCGATCGCCTTCGTGATGATCGGGATATTGGCCACACCGCGCGAGCCGACCGTGATGGCGATGCGCATGCCGGGACGGATCTTGCGCGTGTGCGGCGCGTCTGAAAGCATCCCGGCGATGTAGTCCGGGATGTCCTCCGGCGCGATGTGCGTGCGGTCAAATACCTGCCGCACGCGAAACATCGGCGGGAGCTGCACCTTCTGCAGCAGGGCTGCGGCTTTTTCGTGCATGGTGCGGCTCCTCTCAGGCGTCGATCAGGATGGATTCGGCCAGCCGGGTCATGACCCGCGTGCAGCGGGTGATGTCGTCAAGCTCGACGAATTCGTCCGGCTTGTGGGCATAAAACAGATCACCCGGGCCATAGGACATGCAGTTGCGGTTGCCGGTCGTGGCAGCGATGACCGCGGTGTCCGTGTAGCCGGGGAAGAAATCGACCGGGGCTTCCTCACCGGTGACATCCTTCGTCGCGGCGCGAAGCATCTTGAGCAAGTAGGAATCGTTATCCTTCTCCACGGCGGGGCGCTGCGCAAGTACGGTGTAGGTGCATGACGTGCCGGGCACGTTTGCACAGCCCTCGGCAATGGCCTCTTCCACGAGGCGGATGGACTGCTCGTTCGTCGTCGGCGGTGTCAGGCGCATATCGATCGTGCAGTAGCACTCGCCGGGCACGATGTTCAGGTTCAGGCCGCCGTTGATGATGCCGAACGTGGCTGCGCATGGGCCAAGCTCCGGGTGCACCGGCAGCGCCCTGAGCCTGCGGTTGATGGCACAGATGACCTCCGAAAGTGCGGCTACGGCATCGCTGCCCTTTTCGGGCGTGCTTGCATGGCAGGCAACGCCCTTTGCGTCCAGCCGGAACCAGGTCTTGCCCTTGTGAGCGACTTTAATGGCGCCGTTCGTCGGCTCGGCATCGAGCACATAGTCGTTGGCTCGAACGATGCCGTCGGCAATGAGCTTATCCGCGCCGATCATGATGTCCTCTTCGTCCATCGAGGCGATGAACAGAAAGTCATGCTTCCGCTTTTTGCCCATGGCAGCAATGCTGCGGAACGCCAGCATGCCGGCTGCGAGGCCGGACTTCATGTCGCACGAGCCGCGGCCATACATCCTGCCGTCGATGATCTCGGCTGCCAGCGGGTCATGGTGCCAGCCGTCGCCGAGCGGGACGGTGTCCTGATGGCAGATGTAGACCAGACGCGGGCCGCTCTGCTCACCCTTGAGTGTGGCGACGATGTTGCAGCGGCCGTCCTTCACCTCGTGGCGCAGAACATCCGCGCCGGTCTGCGCCAGAAAATCGTACACGAAATCCGACACTTTGTATTCAAACGCGCCGGGGTTCGTGCTCTCGATCCGGACGAGCTTCTGCGTGAGCGCCACTTCTTCGATCGGGCTGTAATTCATGGCAGGTGCTCCTTTCGCATCAGATCTTGAAATCGTCACCGCTGAGCTTCGTCAGCTCCTGGAAGATGGCGATGTTGCCGACGAGTGCGCGCTCCATGAAATCGATGCGGCATTTGTCGACCGGGCGGTGGCAGTAATACTCCTGCATCGGGGAATAACCGATGGAGGCAATGTGGTGCCGGCCGCTGACCATGGCAAGGTCGGTGCCGAAGTCCCAGTAGCCGTAGCTGACGGGCTCGCCGATGCTGCGCAGGCCGTTGGAGGCCGCGGCAACGAACGGGTGGTCCTCGGCGATGCGCCAGCCCTCTTTGATGTTGGGCTTCGTCTCGGTGATGCCGGTGTAGGTCGTGCGCGGCACGGCGGAGACCTTCACGGTGGCGTGGAAGTCCGGATCCTCGGCGGAGAGGCGGTCGATGATCGCCTGGATCTCAGCAATGGCGTCCGCGGGCGTCTCGGTCGGGACGAGACGGCGGTCATAGGTGATATTGCAGCGGTCGGGCACGATGCACATCGTGCCGGGGGTGCAGTTGATGACGGTCAGCGCGATGCTGGACTTGCCGAGCTTCTCGTCGACCTGATAGTGCTCGGCATAGTAGGCCTCGACGGCGTCGATGAGCTTCGTGGCTTTGTTGACGGCGTTGATGCCGAGCCAGGGGGATGCGCCGTGGCTGGTCACGCCGGCGACCTCGACGTTGATCTCGACGCGGCCGCGGTGGCCGCAGTAGATCTTGAGCGCGGTGGCCTCGCAGGAAACGACACCGTCGACGTGCAGGCCGCGCTTCGGGAACTCGTTGTCGATCAGGCCGATGATGCCGATCTGCTCGGCGGGCTCTTCCATGACGACGAAGCTGACCATATAGTCGCCCTTGAAGCCGATGCCCTCTTTCTTGAGCTGCGCAAGGATCGCGCCGCTGTAGATCTGGCAGGCGATGCCGCTCTTGGTATCGGCGGCGGCGCGGCCGTGGATGACCTCGGTCTTTTCAAGCGCGTCGCCGGCCTCATTGTACATCTCATCGATGTCGATCACGCCGCCGTAGGGATTATAGCCGTGCCATTCGGACGGGTCGCCGATGTCGACATGGTCCATATGGCCGTTGTACATGATGGCGGGGCCGGGCTCGGTGCCGTGGATGATGCCGCAGACGCTGCCCCAGGGATCACGGAACACGTCGTCATAGCCGAGCTTCTCAAGCTCGGCAAGGATGAGGTCGGCCACGTCTTTTTCCTGGCCACTGAGCGACGGAGTGCGGATCAGGCGCTGTGCCAGATCGATCATGGCCGGTTTCATTTCGGCTGCAAGTTCACGAATTCTTTCAATCATAGATAGCTCCTTCTGCCGCCGGGTGCGGCGGCGGTACATTGGCAGCAGACGATAGCATAAGGCATCTGCCTCACGCTATCGTCAGTCGTTCTTGGATGTCTGGCGTCATCCGCCTACCAGGTTCGGCAGGAACATGACGATCTGCGGGAAAAAGACCATCAGGACGAGCGCCAGAACAAGGATTCCGATGTATGGCATCAGTTCTTTGACCAACCCTCCCAATGGCGCACCGGATATATTCTTTGCGACGAACAGGTTGACGCCCAGCGGCGGCGTCAGGAAGCCGATGCAGAGGTTGACGACCATGAGGATGCCGAAGTACACGAGATCCAGGCCCAGCTTCTGTGCAATGGGGCAGAACAGCGGGGCAAACAGCACGATGTTCGACGTGGTGTCGATGAACATGCCGGCGACCAGCAGGAACGCCATGATCAGCAGCATGACCACGTACTTGCTGCTCGACAGGCCGAGCATCGCCGTGGCGAGCATCTCGGGGATGCGCTGCAGGGTGAGCAGACGGCCGAACACAGCCGCGCCGCCGAGCAGGAACATGACCGGAGCGGACATCATGGCCGCCTCGACCAGTGCTTCCTTGAGCAGCTTGAAGTTCAGTGTGCGGAACACGAAGAAGCCGACGATCAGCGTGTAGATAACGCCGAGCACGGCGGACTCCGTCGGCGTGGCAAGACCGGAGTAGATGCCGCCGAGCACGATGACGGGCATGAGCAGCGCGGGAAGCCCCTTCCAGATCTGCTTGAGCACCCAGAGGAAACCGCCGCCGCGGGGCGTACCCTTGTAGCCGCGCTTCTTGCTGACGAGGAAGTTGTAGAGGATCATGGTCAGGCCCATGAGGATGCCGGGGCCGACGCCGCCGAGAAACAGCGCCGTGACGGACGTGCCGGCAGAGACCGCATAGACGATCATCGGGATGGACGGGGGGATGACGGGGCCGATGGTACCAGCAGAGGCCGTCGTTGCGGCGGCGTACTCCGTGGAGTAGCCGCGGCGCACCATGGCGGGGATGAGGATACCGCCGAGCGCGGCCACGCAGGCCGGGCCGGAGCCGGAAATGGCGGCGAAGAGCATGGCCGCGACGATGGTCGTGGCGCCGAGGCCGCCGGTCGCCTCACCGACGATCGCTTCCGCGACATCGATCAGGCGCTTGGCAATGCCGGAGCGGTCCATCAGGGAGCCGCAGAGCATGAAGAAAGGCATTGCCAGCAGGGAGGTGTTGTCTGATGCCGTAATCGTGGTCTGTGCCAGCATGGTGAGCATCTGGTTGCCGGTCACGGCATTGAGCGAGAAGCCGGCAGCGATGGTCGCAATACCGAGCGAGACAGCAATGGGAACCGTCAGAAGAAGACAGATCGCCAGAACGCCGAAAAGAACGCCAACTACCATTACTGATCTTCCTCCTTCTTCTTGGATTTTTTCTTGTTGTGCTTATCGAGTTCCTCCTGCGGGATGGGCCCCTTGATGGTGTTGGTCAGGTAGGCCTTGCCGCGCAGCAGCTTCAGGTTCGGGATGAGGGAGGCCTGCATGATGCGGATGCAGAAACCGATCATACCGATCAGGCCCGGAATGTACATGACCGCCGCACTCAGCCACGGCATGGACGAGAAATACTGCGGGAACTGGATGATGTTCTGGATGTAGACCCACATCATGTAGGAAACGACGACCGCGTACACGAACGACACGAAGTCGCCGAACAGATCGATCCAGTAGGTGATCTTTCTGGGCAGGAAGTTGTCAATGGCCTCGACCTTCAGGTGCTGCCCAGTGAAGGCGCCGAGGCTGATGCCGATGAGCGTGCACCACACGAAGAGGATGCGCGCCGCCTGGTCGGCCCAGGACAGCGAATGGTTGAACGCACGCAAAACGACGTTCACGCCGACGATCGCCGTCATGAGTCCGAAGCAAATCGCAAGGATCCATTCCTCTATGTGGTTGTACCACGGCGATTTTGTTTTCGTTTTCATTTGGTCAGACTCCATTCTGCCGCCGCCGAAGCGGCCGGTATTGTTCACTGCCGCCGGGGCGGCGTATGGGATGCGGTGTGGGAATGAGGACGTGCTGAAATGATCATGCTCCGGAGACCATTTCGACACAGGGGTGCCCCGCCGTGTGCTGAAACAGCACGTTCCCGGCCGGAACACCCCCAAAAGATTGCCTGAATTCGCTTAGCCGGTGCTAAGATCGCATTCAGATGTTAGTTTTTCGGCTCAGCCGCAGCAACGGCGTCGATCAGATCCTGACCGATGGTGCTGGCGTACTTATCGTACACGGGCTGAACGGCCTCACGCAGAGCGGCCTTCTCCTCGTCGGTGAGGAAGATGACTTTCGGGCCGTTGCTGTCGGGCTCCCACTCTTTGAGGGCCTTTTCATCGTAATCGGCAGCATAGTCGCGCTCCCAGTCAGCGGATTCCTTGGCGGCCTTCTTGATGATCTCCTGTGCAGCGGGATCGAGTTTGTCCCAGGTCTTCTTGGACATGACGACCGGGATGGGGTCATAGATGTGATCGGTCTTGATGAGGTACTTCTGCACTTCGGAGAAACCGGAGAGCTTGATGTTGGAGATGGGGTTCTCCTCTGCGTTGATGGTGCCCTGCTGGAGCGCGGTGAACAGCTCGGAGTAAGCAAGGGTCGTGGGGCTGGCGCCGAGAAGCTGCCAGGTCATGATGTGCACTTCATTGTCCTGCACGCGCATCTTGCAGCCGTTGAGATCGCCGGCCTTGTGGAACTCGATGTTGTCGGTGGTCAGCTCACGCCAGCCCTGCAGCCACCAGGCCAGACCAACGAGACCGGAGGACTCGAGATCGCTGAGAATCTTCGTGCCCACTTCGCCGTCGAGAACGGCCTCGGCGTGCGCATCGTTCTTGAACAGGAACGGCAGGTCAAAGAGCTTCGTTGCCGTCGTGAACGCGGCAAGGTTTGCCACGGCGGGCAGCACCATGTCCAGCGTGCCCTGCTGCACGGACTCGATCATGGCGCGGTTATCGCCGAGCGCGGAGTTCGGGTAGACCTCGATCTTGATCTTGCCGCCGGAAGCTTCGGAGACGAGCTGAGCAAAGTGGTCAGCGCCTTCGTCCGTCGGGGTGCCGTCAGCAATCACATGGCCGAGGGTGAGCGTGTAGCTCGGGCCGGTGTAATCGCTGTTGCCGGTTGCCTGGTTGCCATCGGTCTTATCGCCGCCGCATGCGCAGAGGCTCAGCGCCATGACAAGGACCAGTACCAGTGCGGTGAGTCTTTTTTTCATAGTTTTTCCTCCTTTGCTCCTCAAAGCAGTGCTTCAAGTCACGTTTGATCGTTTTAAATTACACGGCAGTTGCCTGCCGGGAATTCCGGGTGTTGGGAGCCGTCCCGTTCAGAAGCGGACGATGTCGTCGATCTTTGCCATGTGGCAGCCGGGGTAATTGTCCTTCACGCGCATGAGGAAGTTGAGCTTGTCGATGCGCTCGCCGCTGCGCGGGCAGCCGTTTTTGATAAACGGGATCTGCAGGCCCACCGCCAGATCCATGACCACGTCGCCCACGACGCCGCCGCTGCGGCCGGACGTGACGGAGAACATGCCGTGCTCGCTGGCGAACTTGTGCGCTGCGAGCGCCTCGGTGATCGTGCCGACCTGGTTGGGCTTGAGGATGAAGCCGTCGATCGCCTTGAGCTCGTAAGCCCTGCGGATGCGCGCTGGGTTCGAGACGGTAAGATCGTCGGCGATGATGTAGGTGCGCGTGATCTCACGGTGTGCCTTGACAAAACCGTCCCAGTCGTCCTCATCGAGCATGTCCTCAATGAATACGAAGTTGTACTTCTCGGTCAGGCGCTTGACATAGGCGACCAGCTCGTCGTTTGTGACCTGGCTGCCGTTGAGGTAATAGGTCTTGTGCTCGCGGTCGTACATCTCGGTCATGGCGCAGTCGAGTGCAAACGCGCACTGTTCGCTGTAGCCGCAGTCGTCGATGGCCTTCTGGATCAGGTCAAGGCAGACCTCCGGATCCTCCGACGGGGCACACCAGCCGTACGAGCCGCCCACGCGCGGCTCCGCGCCGGTGTACGCGCGGATGACCGTGCCGAGCCGGTTGAAGACCTTAACGGCGATCTCAACGGCCTGCTCGATATCGCTGGCGCGGTACGGCATGACAATGAACTCGTTGAATGCCTGACGGATGCCGGCGTTCATGCCGCCGTTGAGCACGTTGAACGACGGGATGGGTACGGTCTTGATCCTGCCGCCGGCGATGTAATCATAGAGCGGGCGCTTGCAGCTCGCCGCTGCCGCGCGGTAGCACGCCACGGACACGGAGTAGATGGCGTTGCCGCCGAGGTTCGTCTTGTTCTCAGTGCCGTCGAGCTCGATCATGCGCCGGTCGATCGCCGCCTGATCCATCGTGTCCATGCCGATGAGTGCCGGGGCGATGATGTCGTTGACATTGGTGACTGCCTTATGTACGGACAGACCGTTGTATTCGGCGGGGTCGTTGTCACGCAGGACGAACGACTCATACATGCCCACGGACGAACCGGTCGGCGCAGCGGCCGTGCCAATAGAGCCGTCTTCGGTGATGACGTCGACCTCGACCATCGGCCGGCACTTGCAGTCAATGATCTGACGGGCATGCACGCTGCGGATGCGGCTGCCCTTGCGGGGCTTGCCGGGCAGCTCGGGCACGTACATGATGTTCAGATCGCACAGGTTCGTGCCAGTGTTGCCGGTGAAGACCGCGTCGCCGATGGCGTCGAGCGCTTCAAAGCAGGCGTGACCGCGCAGGGCGTCAAAGACGTTGATGCCTTTGGCCTCCGCCGCATCATAGCTTGTGGAATCCGTGATGCCACCGGCGACCTTTGTCGTGCCGTCGGTGCCCTCGGAGTCGATGGACAGGCACACGCAGCCGGGCGCCTTCTTTCCGGAGATGGCGTAGGACAGCGTCAGCTCCTGACCCGGGCCGCCGTGGCCGGTGATGGTGGAATTATCGAGGATCTGCGTCGTCGCCTCGCCGGAGCACAGCAGTACGCACGGCGGCTTGACGGGGTTGCCGTAGTTCTGGATCTCGCGGGCGAGCGAGGCAAATACGGAGCCGACCTCCCTGGCCTCGCCCTCGAGGTACGAGGTGAGGATCACGGCCGGGATGCCCATCTCCTCGGAGATGCGCTTGGCCGTCAGGCAGGAATCCGGCAGGCTGTTGAGCAGGAAGTAGGTGTTCTCGGGGAAGGCCTTGGGCGTCTCGCCCTCGGGACCGACGTGCATGAGATAGTCCACAACGGATTTCGGCAGACGGTCGGCTACACCGTAGTCGCGGATGACCTGCCGCGCTTCTTCGAGCGTCGTCTGGTCGGGGCCCATCGGCGTGCCTTTATAATTTTTATACGGCTCGCCGATGTCGCCGGTGGCCGGCGTACCTACGGCATCCGAGATGCCGAAGCCGATGAGCTCGGCGCCGCGGTCGCGGATGCGCTTTGCGAGCATGCCGCCGTTCATGGCGGAGATATGGCGGCGGATCGCGTTGATCTCATAAATACCGGCACCGGATTTGAGCATGATGTCGGTCGTGTCGATCTCATCCTGCAGCGAGATACCCTCGATCGGGCAGCTCATGAGCGCGGACGAGCCGCCGCTGATAACGACGATAAACAGGTCGTCGGCCGTGGCGCCGTCGATCAGACGGATGATCTCCTTGCAGGCGCGCAGCCCCTCCGCGTTCGGCAGCGGGTGGCCGCCGACGTACACTTCCGTTTTATGAAACACGTCCGTCGGCTCGCTGATCTTGACGATCGCAATGCCGCGCGTGAGATAGTCGCCGAGGATCTCGTCGATCGCCATGGCCATATGGTTGCAGGCTTTGCCGGCACCGAGCAGGTAGACGTTGCGCTTCTTGCTCAGATCCCAGCGGCGGCTGCCGATGCACAGCTCATCGCCCTCCATGTGGGTGATGCGCTTGATGCGCTCGTAGGCGTCGAGCTGCTGCAGGGTTTTTTCCGTGATGTCCAGAACGATCTTTCGGCCCTCGGCATCGCCGTGGCTGAGCAGGGCCTCGCGGTTCTTGACCTTGATTTGCATAGTTTCACTCCTTATGATCGCGCGCACCCACGCGAGACGCATTCCGGCCGCATGCCATGCTGCAGCACCGTTCCGGTGACAATGGCAATATATTAGCAGACCGCAGACGGATGAGCAATATATCGCCAAACTTCTACCATGAATGAAAATGCATTCAAAAAAATGATGTATTCTATGCGAGATTATAAATTGATTTGGCAAAATAGTCAATTATATCCGCATATCATGCTATTTTTTGTGCATATCCTTCTGTTTCCAGAATTGCACAAATGCGCGCTATCCGAAAATTAATCGTTTTTCACAAAAAAATCGTTCAAATAATCGTAAAAATAGCGATTTTTTTGATACAAAAAAAATAAAAATAACCGCCATTCCCATTGGAATAAGTCCAAAAAACGACAGCTTATCCAATCTGCACAAAAGGCGGATGCTTTTTGGACATCCGCCTTTTGTGCCGAGGATCTGCACCGCGTCCGCTCATGCCGGCGCGGTGCAATGGAGGAAAGTGAGAAAAAACGATGTGAGCGGTGCGGCTCATTCGCACTGCGCCGGGTTCTCCCAGAGCAGGAGCTTGGTGCCGATGCCCTTCTCGAGTGCGGTCTGGTAAAGATCGTAGCCAAGGCCAAGGTCAAACACGGACATACCGCAGGCAATGAAGCAGATGATATCGTCATCGCTGGTGCGGCCCTGCTGCTCGCCCATGATGATCTTGCCGATCGCAAGCGAATCCTGCAGGGGCTCTTTCATGCCCTTGTCGATCAGGTGGTACACCGGGCCGCCGATGACGCCCGCATAGTACGCTTCCTTATCACCGGTAGCAATGGCGTCCTCGACATAGGCCTCGTGCAGACCGATGTGGTCATAGACGACCTTCATCTTTGTCCACAGACCGCCGTCCTGCTCATAGGAGCCGCCCTCCTGCTGGTCGAAATGGACCGGGCCGGATGCCAGGATGGTGCAGCCGGGCTTGACCCACGCACCCTGAATGTTCAGAAATGCGGTGCGCGAAGCGGCGACGTTGATGACGTCAGCCTGACGCACGGCCGTCTCGAGATCCTGCTCGACGACGGCTTCGATGCCAAACTGCTCGCGCACGTGGGCGGCCAGCTTTTCGGCCGGGGCGGCGGAGTGATTGTTGCAGATGACCTTCTTGACATTGGGCATCTGGGTGATGACGTTGTTGAGGCAGGACGTGCCGATTGCGCCGCAGCCGATGCACAGCAGCACCTCTGCGTCCTTGCGTGCGAGGTGGCGCGTGGCGACGCCGGGCACGGCACCGGTGCGCGCGGCGCTGAGCAGGTTCGCGCTCATGTAGGCAAGCGGTTCGCCGGTGTCCTTGTTGTTCAGGGTGACCATCAGAACGGAGCGCGGCAGCCCCTTGCTCTTGTTGGCGGCATTGGAGCCGTACCACTTCTGGCCGCAGATGTCAAAGCGGCCGCCGAGGTAAGCGGGCATGGCAACGAAGCGGCGGTCGGGTCCGGCAACGGGCATATTCGGGAACGGGCTCTCCTTGGGGAAAACGATATACATACCGTGATTGTTATGGTTGTTGCCGCCCATGAGATAGTCGCCCTTGGCGAGGAGGGTAAAAACCTCTTCTGCGTTATTGATGCATTTGGGCACATCCAGAACGCCGGCCGCGATGGTATCGGGTTCGGACATGTAAAGGAATTCGGTCTTGTGTGCCACGTTTGTTCTCCTTTCTCAAAAAGCGGGGACTGTCCCAAGCCTTTTGATATGCAATATATTGATGCTGTATATCAAAATTACCGTGCAGTGCGGTACGTGTCAATCTTTCCGGGCGGAACAGACAAAATTGTCGCAAAAGAAGATAATATTTTTTTGTTTCTGAAAATTTGCAAATGCCATTGACCAAATCCCATCAAGTATGATAGTATTTTTTGTACTAAAAACTACAGCAGATGTTTGCCGTGCTTCAATGCTTCCAATGTTGTGAAAGGTGGGATCCGCATGCAGGAGTCGAGCGCAAAACTGAAGGTCTGCACGCAGACCGTCCCGTCGGGCGGGCGGACGGCAGGATATCATCGCCGCAGTGCAGTATCATTTTATCTGGTGACGGATGGGTGCGTCCACATCCTGCTTCAGGGGCGGGAGATCACGGTGCGCGAAAATGAGGGCGCTTTTGTCAACAGCGGCGTGCTGCACGGCATGGAGAGTGTCGGCGCGGATGCCGCGGTGCTGCAGGTGACCTTTCCGCCGGAATACGTCACCGGCGCGGAGGATCCGCGCCTGACCGCACGCTACGCCGACCCCATCGTCAAAGCGCGCGATCGCGACTGCCTGCTGCTGCGCGGCAGCGGCTGGGCCAATGATATCTGTGACCGGCTGCAGCTGCTGCCGTCGGTGCTCTCGGCGCGCCGGCCGGGCTATGAGCTGCGCGCGCACATCCTCGTCTCGGAGATCTGGCTGAGTTTGTACGAGCAGACCGTCCCGCCGCCGGACAGGCCATGCGGCGTCTCGTTAACGGAGAAAAAGCGCATGGAGACGCTCCGGCAGTACATTCAGGACAATTACCGCGAGAAGATCTCGCTCGACGACATCGCCTCAGCGGCGCACATCAGCCGCGGCGAGTGCTGCCGTATGTTCAAGCGGCTGTACAGCATGACACCGTTTCAGTACCTTGTGCGTTACCGGCTTGCGCGCAGCATCTATTATCTGTCGGAGACCGACCGGAGCATCGCGCAGATCGCGCAGAGCGTCGGCTTCTGTTCGAGCAGCTACTATACCAAGTGCTTCCGAAGCGAATACCAGTGCACCCCGCTCCGCTACCGGCAGAGCCAGCACTGGCTGCCGGATCTGCCGTGACCGGCCGCGTGCCCCTCGTGCAAAAAAGGAAGCCGTTTCTCTCGCAGCATGTGCATGAGGGAAACGGCTTCTCCGTATGTCAGTGTGGGATCTGCGTGTGCAGCGGGGGTGCAGGACGTTTGCTGCTCACAAAGGCCGGCAACGATCACAGCCGACGCTCCGAACGATACGGAGCGTCGGCCGTTTTTCCTTTGAGGGTTACGGCAGACGGCTGTCGCCGTCCATGCACGCTGCCAGCTCTTCAATCCGCTCGAGCGGGAAGGGCGGAGCGCACAGCGGCCTGAGCGCGATGCTCATGAGCTTCATGGGGTTGTCGTCGGCAGCCACGCGGTTGGCGCTGAGCGCACCGCAGCGGCGGCAGCGGTGGATGAGCGCCCACTCGCCGTTTTTGCGCACCCAGACGGCCACGGGCTCCATGACGCCGCCGCAGTCGGCTGCGCGGTCGCCGGGCGTGATGTCGACGTGCAGGCTGCACAGGCAGTTCGGGCAGTGGTTGCGGTGGCTGCTCCCGGCGCCCTCCGGCTTCACGAGCCGTCCGCAGACTCTGCAGGAGAAGCTGTCGCGGCAGGGATGGGTCTTGTAGTAGCCCGTCTGGTATTGCTGTCGTTTGTTTTCGCGATTCATTGGTTCCTCCCAAAGGCATTCCTGCGCCGGGAGGCGTGGCGTGTGTGGATTTGCCGGCCTCCCGGTCAGCACACACGCTCCGATGTTCTTGTCTGTTTCAAACAATATCTCCTGAATATAGAATTTGCGATCATTTTCGCTGCCATCAGCATATCGCGCATGCACGCCGCTGTCAAGTGCGCGCAAAAAACTGCCGCTCCGGTCGGAGCGGCGGTTTTTCATCCGATTCTCAGTTGACCCGTGGCTGCAGCGCGCGGCGCGCGACGCGCAGCAGCGTCGGCAGCAGCAGCGCGAGCACGATGCCTTTTCCCGCGCAGATGGCCAGCCGCAGCGGCAGCGTGCCGAACACGAACACCGGCGAATAGTACCCGTAGATGAGGCTGTCGACATACAGCGATCCGGTGTTGAGCACCGTGATGCCCAGCTCGCCGAGCACGGCCAGCAGCGCGAGCTGCCGCGGCGTGCAGGCGTACCCGTGCCGCGCCGACACCGCGCCCACGCACAGCCCCAGCAGCACATACGGTGCGATCCAGAGCGCAGTCGTGGCGCTCACGCCGAAGCGCAGCAGCTGGTACAGCAGCGTGCCCACCCCGCCGATGGCCAGCCCGTCGACCGGGCCGAGCAGCAGTGCGCCGAGAAACACCGGCAGCGCCTCGACGGTGATCTTCAGGTTGCCGGTGCTGATCGACGTTAGCCCCAGCACCGTGACCATGGCAGCAAACATTGCGTCCGCCGCAAGGCGGCGGGCGGTCCATTTCGTATGCATTTTGCAAGACTCCTTTCGTGACAGTTGCCACGGCGGGGGTCTTCCCCTGGTGGCAGCGGAAGCGGCAACAGCACCGCGGGGCGCGCGGCCCCTTCGTCGCCGGACAACTTCCCATCCCGACGCACTTGACGCGCTGTTCCTACTCTGTCCAATGCATTGCATAGATTCCGTGTGCATCTTAGCACACGCGGCGCGGCTTTGCAACCGAAAAAAGGACGCCCGACGGGCGTCCTTTTTCTGCGCTTACTTTTTCGCGCGGCTCAGGCGGCGCGTGAGCTCTTCGACCAGCCCGTCCACCAGCTCCTGATGGTCGGCCAGGTTCAGCTCGGCCTCGCGCACGATCGTGTAGCCGAACACGTCGTCGTCCATGATCTTGGCATACGACAGCAGCTCCGCCTGCATGCAGCGGATGGCCGCCATGCTCAGATGCACGGCCGCGAGCGCGCTGCACGCGGTCAGGTCGTCGCCCTTGTCCACGACCTCCTTCATGAGCTCGATGCAGCGGCACATGATGTACACGATCTCGTTGGGAATGTCGCTCGCGACGCGCAGCGCGCTGTCGAGATCGGTGCGCGTGATATTCTCCTCGGCCCTGCGCCGGTCAAGCGGCTCGCGCGCGCGCAGCTCCTCGTCGATCTGAAAGACCATGTAGTCGGTCATCTGGCGCAGCTCCTCTGCCGTTTTCTGCAGCGACGCATCATCCGAGCGCAGCGCGCGCACGGCCAGCGACCCCATCGCCGCCGCCAGCGCCGACACGACTGCACCGACGCTGCCCGCCTGCGGCAGACCGTCCGGGTCCGCCACCGCAGCCACATAGTCCTTGACCGGCATGGCGCCGAAGGTCTGCTTCGGCTTGTGCTCTCCGACGGCGACCACGTGGTCGCCATCCGCCGTGTGGATCAGGATCTTTTTCTTCTCTTCCGCCATAAATGCCTCCATTCCCCGCGCGCATAGCCGCGCGCGGATATACACACATTATTATAATGGGAATATAGCACGCAGACCGGCACATTGTCAAGATTCCAACAGCCGTTCGTTTGTGAAAAAGGCCATATTCTGCACAAAAACCACCCGGTTTTTTCGTCAAATTTTGTCACGCGCAAGTGCAATTCCGGCATTTATCTTTGCACCGCTTTCTGATATAGTGAGAGGTAAGCGCAAAATATCACAGAGGGAGCGTGAAGCGTTTTGGGGATCAATAATGTGATCTCATTGCTTGGCGGCGTGGCCCTGTTCCTGTTCGGCATGACGCTCATGGGCGACGGGCTGAAAAAAGTGGCCGGCAACAAACTTGAGATCATCCTGTATAAACTCACGAGCACCCCGCTCAAGGGCGTCCTGCTCGGCACGGGCGTCACCGCCGTGATCCAGTCGTCCTCGGCCACGTCCGTCATGGTCGTCGGCTTCGTCAACTCCGGCATGATGCAGGTGCGTCAGGCCATCGGCATCGTCCTCGGCTCCATCCTCGGCACGAGCATCACGGGCTGGATCCTCTGCCTGTCGGACATCAGCGGCTCCGGCTGGGTGTCGCTGCTGAGCACCGCGACGCTCACGGGCGTCGTCGCCGTGGCCGGCATCGTGCTGCGCATGTTCTGCAAGGACCTGACCAAACACCACATCGGCGACATTCTGCTCGGCTTCGCCGTGCTCATGTACGGCATGTCCTCCATGAGCGGCGCCGTGGCCCCGCTTAAGGACAGCGCCGCGTTCATCGAGCTGCTCACCCGCTTTTCCAACCCGCTGCTCGGCGTGCTCGTCGGTACGGTGTTCACCTGCATCCTGCAGAGCGCGTCGGCCGCCGTCGGCATTCTGCAGGCGCTGGCCATCACGGGCACGATCACGTTCTCCGTGGCCTTCCCCATCACGCTCGGCATCGCCATCGGCGCGGCCGTGCCGGTGCTGCTGTCCTCGCTCGGCGCGAGCGTCAAGGGCAAGCGCACCGCCTATGTCTACCTGCTCATCGACGTCATCGGCGCGCTCGTCTGGGGCGTCGTGTTCTACGCGGTCAATGCGGCCGTGCGCTTCCCGTTCCTGGACATGACCATGACCACCGTGAGCATTGCCCTGCTCAACACGATCTTCCGCTTTGCGACCGTGCTGCTGCTCACGCCGATGATCCCCCTGCTCGAAAAGCTCGTCACGATCCTGTTCCCGGACAAGGCGTCCACCGGCGCGCTCGCCGACATCGACCGGCTCGAGGAGCGCTTTCTCGCGCACCCGGCGCTGGCCATCGAGCAGAGCCGCCTGGCCATCGACTCCATGGCCCGTCAGGCGCAGGACAATATCCTGTCCGCCTTCTCCCTGCTGGGTAAATTCAGCGACGAGCAGTTCGCCGCCCTGCAGGAGGACGAGGAGGCCATCGACCACTACGAGGACAAGCTCGGCACCTACCTCATCAAGATCACGAGCAAGGAGCTCACGCCGCGCCAGACGGCCGACGTGTCGAAGTACCTGCATACGATCAGCGACCTCGAGCGCATCAGCGACCATTCGCTCAACATCGGCGAGACGGCGCAGGAGCTCTACACGAAGAAGATCGTCTTCTCGCCCACCGGCGCGCGCGAGCTCAAGGTCATGCTCTCCGCCGTGACGCGTATCCTCGAGATCACGATCAACGCCTTCCTCGACAATGACGTCGCCGCGGCCTACCGCGTCGAGCCGCTCGAGGAGCTCATCGACAACCTCTGCGACGAGATGAAGCTGCACCACATCGACCGCCTGCAGTCCGGCGAATGCACGCTCAACCACGGCTTCGCATTCAACGACCTGCTTACCAACTGCGAGCGCGTGTCCGACCACTGCTCGAACATCGCCGTCGCCATGATCGAGCTCGAGTCCGACTCGTTCGACACGCACGAATATATCAACAGCGTCATGGCCATGCACTCGCACCGCTTTGATGAATATTACGCCGAATACAGCAGGGAATTCCAGATTTAATGCATATATCCGCCGCCTATCCATTTGCAAAAATGGCCGGGCGGCGGTTTTTTACCCTTGCCGTCCGGCAAATGTCCCAATTTTACGCGGCCATATATGTACATGCTGCACAAGTCATTTTTCTCCCGCCCAGCCTGTTTTTTCAAATTCCACAAATCGCGTCGGAATTTTCATGAATGTCTTGCATATTTATTCGTGAAGTAGTATATTAGCCTTATATAAATGGATTTTTATCCGCTTGTGAGGGACGAGATATGCATAACGAAAAAATGACCATTTTCATCGACGGCAGCTCCGGCACGGCCGGTCTGCGCATTTATGACCGGCTGGCCCAGCGCGCGGACATCGACCTGCTGACCCTGCCGCCCGAGCTGCACCACGATATCGAAACGCAGCGCGAGCTGCTCAACCGCGCGGACATTGCGTTTTTGTGCCTGCCGGACGCGGCGGCCATCACGGCGGCGGACCTCGTCGAGAACCCGGACACGGTCGTGCTCGACACCTCGACCGCGCACCGCACGGCCCCCGGCTGGACGTACGGCTTCCCGGAGCTGTCGCCCGAGCGCGAGGCCGCGATCCGTACGGCCAAGCGCATCGCGGTGCCCGGCTGCCACGCCAGCGGCTTCATCGTGCTGGTCTACCCGCTCGTCGAGGCGGGCATCCTGCCGCCGGACGCGCTGCTGACGTGCTACTCGCTCACGGGCTACAGCGGCGGCGGCAAGAAGATGATCGCCGAGTACGAGACAGACGAATTGGACCCCCTGTACACCGCGCCCCGGCAGTACGGTCTGGCGCAGCAGCACAAGCATCTGCGCGAGATGTGTGCGATCCCGGGCCTGACGCACGCGCCGGTGTTCGCGCCGATCGTGGCGAATTTCTACAGCGGCATGGAGACGAGCGTCGCGCTCTTCGCCTCGCAGCTCTGCCCCGGCAAGACGGCGGAGGATATCAAGGCCGCCTACGCCGCAAAGTATACCGGCCCCGTCGTGCGCTATCAGGACCCCGCGTGTGCGGACGGCTTCCTGTCCGCCGCCGCCATGTCCGGCAAGGACAGCATGGTCGTGTCCGTCTCCGGCAATGAAGAGCGCATTCTGCTCACGTCCGTGTTCGACAACCTCGGCAAAGGCGCATCCGGCGCCGCGCTCGAGTGCCTGAACCTCGTCATGGGCAAGGAAAAGGGCTTCGGCCTCGATCTGTAAGGAGGAACGAATGATGAAGCAAGTCACCGGCGGCGTGTGCGCCGCACAGGGTTTTTCCGCCGCGGGCATCCACTCCGGCATCCGCAGAAATCAGTCCAAGCGCGACCTCGCGCTCATCTACAGCGCCGTCCCGGCCAGCGCCGCGGCGGTCTATACATCCAACCTCGTCAAGGGCGCGCCCCTGACCGTGACGAAGGCGCACCTTTCTGACGGCAAGGCGCAGGCCGTGATCTGCAACAGCGGCAACGCCAACACCTGCAACGCCGACGGCATTGCCGTCGCCGAGGAGATGAGCGCGCTCACAGCATCCGCGCTGCACATCGCGCCGCAGGACGTCATCGTCGCGTCCACGGGCGTGATCGGCCAGCCGCTCGATCTCGCGCCCATCCGCGCCGGCCTGCCGCAGCTCGCCGCCGCGCTCGGCGACCACTCCGACCAGGCGGCTGAGGGCATCATGACCACCGACACGCACCGCAAGGAGATCGCCGTGCAGTTCACCGCCGGCGGCAAGACCTGCACCATCGGCGGCATCGCCAAAGGCTCCGGCATGATCCACCCGAACCTCGCGACCATGCTCGTCTTCCTCACGACGGACTGCGCCGTCAGCCCCGCCATGCTGCAGGCCGCCCTCTCCGGCGACGTGCAGGACACCTTCAACATGGTCAGCGTCGACGGCGACACGTCCACGAACGACATGGTCGCCATCCTGGCAAACGGTCTCGCCGGCAATGCTGAGATCACCGCGCCCGGCGCGGACTTCACGGCCTTCTGCCGCGCGCTCAACAGCGTGACCGTCTGGCTCTGCCGCCAGATCGCGGGCGACGGCGAGGGCGCCACGCGCCTGCTCGAGTGCTGCGTCACCGGCGCGGCCGACCACGCGACGGCGAAAACCGTGGCCAAGAGCATCATCTGCTCGTCGCTCGTCAAGGCCGCCATGTTCGGCGCGGACGCCAACTGGGGCCGCGTGCTGTGCGCCATCGGCTACAGCGGCGCCGATGTGGACGTGCACAAGGTGGACGTCGCCTTCCGCTCCGTGGCCGGCACGGTGCGCGTGTGCGTCGACGGCGCGGGCATCCCGTTTTCCGAGGAGGAAGCCAAACAGGTCCTGCTCGAAAAGGAGATCGAGATCCTCGTGGACCTCAGGTCCGGCGACGAGGGCGCGACGGCCTGGGGCTGCGACCTGACGTATGACTACGTGAAGATCAACGGCGACTACCGCACCTGAACCGGGAGGAACACCATCATGGACATCACGAATCCGCAGCGCGCGAAGGTACTCGTCCACGCACTGCCCTACATACAGGAATACAGCGGCAAGATCGTCGTCATCAAATACGGCGGCAACGCCATGATCAGCGACAAGCTCAAAGACTCCGTCATGCGCGACATCGTGCTGCTGTCGCTCATCGGGGTGAAGGTCGTGCTCGTGCACGGCGGCGGGCCGGAGATCACGGAAACGCTCGAAAAACTCGGCAAGCAGACGCAGTTTGTCGACGGTCTGCGCGTCACGGACGCGGAGACGGCCGACGTCGTGCAGATGGTCCTCGCCGGGAAAATCAACAAGACGCTCGTCAACCTCATCGGCCACAAGGGCGGCCGGGCGATCGGCCTGTCGGGCATCGACGGGCAGATGATCCAGGCGCGCGTGCGCGATGCGCGCCTCGGCTACGTGGGCGAGATCACGAAGGTCGACGTGCGCCCCATCCTCGACGTGATCGACAAGGGCTACATCCCCGTCGTGTCCACCGTCGGGTGCGACACGCAGGGCCATGTCTACAACATCAACGCCGACACGGCGGCCGCGCGCATCGCGGGCGAGCTGGGCGCCGAGAGCCTCATCGCCATGACCGACATCGGCGGCATCCTGCGCGACAAGGACGATCCCTCTACGCTCATCCCCGTCATCCACACGGCGGACGCGCTGCAACTCATCGAGTCCGGCGTCATCAACGGCGGCATGCTGCCGAAGGTGACCTGCTGCATCGACGCCATCCGCTGGGGCGTGCACCGCGTCTTTATCATCGACGGCCGCGTGCCGCACGCCATCCTGATCGAAATGCTGACAAACGAAGGCATCGGCACCATGTTCGTTGCCGGACAAGGAGGAAAAACAGATGAACATTCCGCAACTTGATAACACCTATATCGCCAACACCTACGCCCGTTTCCCCGTGACGATCGCGCGCGGCAAGGGCTCGCTCGTCTGGGACGCGGACGGCAAGGTCTATATCGACATGGCGACGGGCATCGCCGTCAACAGCTTCGGCATCGCCGACCCCGCGTGGATCCGCGCCGTGACCGAGCAGCTGTGCACCGTGCAGCACGCCTCCAACCTCTACTACACCGCGCCCGACGCGCAGCTGGCGCAGCTGCTGTGTGAAAAGACCGGCATGAAGAAGGTCTTCTTCTCCAACTCCGGCGCCGAGGCCAACGAGTGCGCCATCAAGGCCGCGCGCAAGTACGCCGCCGACCATAAGGGCCCGGAGTACTCCACCATCATCACGCTCAAAAACAGCTTCCACGGCCGCACGATCACGACGCTCGCCGCGACCGGGCAGGACGTGTTCCACCATGACTTTCTGCCGCTGACGGAGGGCTTTGCCTACGCCGAGGCGAATAATCTCGACGATCTCAAGGCGCAGGTGGCCGCGCACAAGTGCGCCGCCATCATGATGGAGGTCGTGCAGGGCGAGGGCGGCGTCATCCCGCTGACGCAGGACTTTGTCAAGGGTGCTGCCCACCTCGCCGCCGAGCAGGACCTGCTGCTCATCTGCGACGAGGTGCAGATCGGCAACGGCCGCAGCGGCAAGCTCTACGGCTACATGCACTACGGCATCACGCCGGACATCGTCTCCACGGCCAAGGGCCTCGGCGGCGGCCTGCCGCTGGGCGCAACGCTGCTCGGCGAGAAGGTGCAGGACGTGTTCACCCCCGGCAGCCACGGCTCCACCTTCGGCGGCAACCCCGTCTGCTGCGCCGGCGCGCTGAGCATTCTGCACCGGCTCGACGGCCCGCTGCTGCAGTCCGTGCAGGAAAAGTCCGACTTCATCGTCAGCTCTCTCACCGGCGCCAAGGGCGTCAAGAGCGTCACGGGCCTGGGCCTGATGCTCGGCGTGGAGACCGAGCGCCCGGTCAAGGACGTCATCAATGACTGCATGGCGCGCGGTGTGCTCGTCATCTCGGCGAAGAACAAGGTGCGCCTGCTGCCGGCGCTCAACATCCCCATGGCGCAGCTCGAGCAGGCGGTCAGCGTGCTCAAAGACGTCTGCGCCGGAGAATAAGGAGGAACACCGACATGCATCTCAAAGGCAACGATTTTCTCAAGCTGCTCGACTACACCCCCGAGCAGATCGACTACCTGCTCCGGCTCGCCGCCCAGCTCAAGGCCGAGAAAAAGGCCGGCATCCCGCACCGCCTGTGCGAAGGCAAGAACGTCGCGCTCATCTTTGAAAAGACGAGCACGCGCACGCGCAGCAGCTTCGAGGTCGCGGCGCATGATCTGGGCATGGGCAGCACGTATCTCGACTCCACCGGCTCGCAGATCGGCAAGAAGGAAAGCATCGCCGACACGGCGCGTGTGCTCTCGGGCATGTTCGACGGCATTGAGTACCGCGGCTTTGGCCAGTGCATCGTCGAGGAGCTGGCGCAGTACGCCTCCGTCCCGGTCTGGAACGGGCTGACGGACGAGTTTCATCCGACGCAGATCCTCGCGGACTTCCTGACCATCCGGGAGCACTTCGGCTCGCTGGAGAACATCCACCTCGTCTACATGGGCGACGCGCGCTTCAACATGGGCAACTCCCTCATGGTCGGCTGCGCGAAGATGGGCATGCACTTCACGGCCTGCGCGCCCGAGGGCTACTTCCCCGATGCGCAGCTCGTCGCGGAGTGTCAGGCCATCGCGGCGCAGACGGGCGCGACGCTCGACTTCCTCTCCGACCCCGCCGCGGCCGTGCAGGGCGCGAACGTGATCTATACCGACATCTGGGTCTCCATGGGCGAGCCCGAGAGCGTCTGGGCCGAGCGCATTGCCGCGCTCGCGCCGTATCAGGTCAACGCGGCACTCATGGCCAAGGCCGGCCCCAACGCCATCTTCATGCACTGCCTGCCGGCGTATCACGACAAAAAGACCGCCATCGGCAACGAAATGTGCACACGCTTCGGCCGCGAGGCCATGGAGGTCACGGACGACGTGTTTGAAAGCGCGCAGTCGGTCGTGTTTCAGGAGGCCGAAAACCGCATGCACACCATCAAGGCCGTCATGGCGGCGACGCTTGCGGAGATCGAGCTATGAAGCGCTATCTTGTACTCGAAAACGGCGAGGTCTTTGCGGGCCTCGCTTTCGGCGCACCGTGCGACACGGTGGGCGAGCTGGTGTTCACCACCGGCATGAACGGCTACATTGAGACGCTCACAGACCCGAGCTACTGCGGCCAGATCGTGCTGCAGACGTTCCCGCTCATCGGCAACTACGGCATCATTCCGGCCGATTTTGAGGGCAAGTGCTGCGTGCGCGGCTACGTCGTGCGCGAGCAGTGCACCACGCCCTCAAACTTCCGGTGTGAGGAAACGCTCGACGCGTTTTTGAAGGAAAACCACATCCCCGGCATCGCCGGCATCGACACCCGCGCTGTCACGCGCATCCTGCGCGAGGCCGGCACCATGAACGCCGCCATCTGCGACACGGTGCCGGACGATCTCGCGCCCCTGCGCGCCTACCGCATCACGGACCCCGTGCCGCAGGTGACGACGCCGGAGCCCTACACCCTCCAGCCGGAGGGCAGCGTGCTGCACCGCGTGGCGCTCATCGACTACGGCGCCAAGCGCAACATCGCGCGCGAGCTCTGTAAGCGCGGCTGCGCCGTGACGGTGCTGCCCTGCTCGGCGAAGGCGGAGGACATCCTCGCCGCCGGATATGACGGCGTCATGCTCTCCAACGGCCCCGGCGACCCGACGGACAACGTCGGCCAGATCGCGGAGATCGCCAAACTCTTCGGCCGCATCCCGATGTTCGGCATCTGCCTCGGCCACCAGCTCATGGCGCTGGCGCAGGGTGGCAGCACCGTGAAGCTCAAGTACGGCCACCGCGGTGTGAACCAGCCGGCGCGCGACGTGTGCGGCACGCGCACGTTCCTCACCAGCCAGAACCACGGCTACGCCGTCGTGCCCGAGAGCGTGAAAACCGGCGTCATCCGCTACGTCAACGCCAACGACGGCACGTGCGAGGGCATCGACTACCCCGACCTGCGGGCCTTTTCCGTGCAGTTTCACCCCGAGGCGTGCTCGGGCCCGCACGACACGGCCTTTCTCTTTGACCGATTCTGTGACCTGATGGGAGGTGCGCACCATGCCGATTGATTCCAGCATCCGCAAAGTCATGGTCATCGGCTCCGGCCCGATCGTGATCGGTCAGGCGGCGGAGTTTGACTATGCCGGCGCGCAGGCGTGCCGCGTGCTGCACGACGCGGGCGTGAACGTCGTGCTCGTCAACTCCAACCCCGCGACCATCATGACCGACAAGGCCCTCGCGGACGAAATTTATCTCGAGCCGCTCACGCTGACCTCCGTCAAGCGCATTATTGAAAAGGAACAGCCCGACAGTCTCCTCGCCGGTCTTGGCGGCCAGACGGGCCTGACGCTCGCGATGGAGCTCGACAAGGAGGGCTTTCTGCAGCAGCACAACGTCCGCCTCATCGGCACGAACGCCGAAGCCATCGACAAGGCCGAGGACCGCGAGCTCTTCAAGGAGACCATGGCCGCCATCGGCGAGCCGACCATCCCCTCCGGCATCGCGAACACCGTGGCCGAGGCGCTGGAGGTAGCCGGCAGCATCGGCTACCCCGTTATCATCCGCCCGGCGTTCACGCTCGGCGGCGCGGGGGGCGGCGTGGCCTACAGCCCGGAGGAGCTCACGAGCGCCGCGCAGACCGGCCTCGACGCGTCCCCGATCACGCAGATCCTCGTCGAGCGCTATATCTACGGCTGGAAAGAGATCGAGTTTGAGACCATGCGCGACGGTGCCGGCAACGTCATCGCCGTGTGCAGCATGGAAAACTTCGACCCCGTCGGCGTACACACCGGCGACAGCATCGTCGTCGCCCCGGCGCTGACGCTCTCGGACAAGGAGTTTCAGATGCTGCGCAGCGCGGCGCTGAACATCATCTCCGCGCTCGACATCGTCGGCGGCTGCAACTGCCAGTTCGCGCTCAACCCCGACAGCTTTGAGTACGCCGTCATCGAGGTCAACCCCCGCGTGTCGCGCTCGTCGGCGCTCGCGTCGAAGGCGACCGGCTACCCGATCGCAAAGATCACGACGAAGATCGCCCTCGGCTACACGCTCGATGAAATTCAAAATGACATCACCGGCAAGACCTGCGCCTGCTTTGAGCCCGCGCTGGACTACGTCGTCGTGAAGTTCCCCAAGTGGCCGTTTGACAAGTTCGTCGGCGCGTCCCGCCGCCTCGGCACGCAGATGAAGGCCACCGGCGAGGTCATGGCCATCGGCACGAACTTTGAAAGCGCGCTGCTCAAGGCCGTGCGCGGCGCCGAGATCCATCTCGACACGCTGCACGCCAAGCCCCTGTCCGACCGCCCGGTGCGCGACCGGCTCGCCGACTGCGACGATCACCGCCTGTTCACCGTCTTTGAGGCGCTGTGCAGCGGCGTGCCCATCGATGAGATCCACGACATCACCCGCATCGACCGCTGGTTTCTGTCCCGGCTGCAAAACCTTGTGGACTACGAGGCGAGCATCCAAAGCGGCCTGACGCCGGAGCTTTACCAGCGCGGCAAGCACCTCGGCTATCCGGACGCGGCGCTGCGCCGCCTGTCCGGCAGCGAGACGCTGCCCCCCTTCCGCGCGGGCTACAAGATGGTCGACACCTGCGCCGCCGAGTTCGACGCGCAGACGCCGTATTTCTACGCCAGCGCGGACACGCGCTGCGAGGCGCGCACCTTCCCGCGCAGCGGCAAGCCCGTCGTCATGGTGCTCGGCTCCGGGCCGATCCGCATCGGCCAGGGCATCGAGTTTGACTATTCGTCCGTCCACTGCGTGTGGACGCTCAAGGCCATGGGCTATGACGTCGTCATCGTCAACAACAATCCCGAGACCGTCTCCACGGACTACGACACCGCCGACCGGCTGTATTTCGAGCCGCTCACGGCCGAGGACGTGCTGCAGATCATCGACGTGGAGCAGCCCGTCGGCGTCGTGGTCGCCTTCGGCGGCCAGACCGCCATCGCGCTCACGCAGACGCTCGACCGCCACGGCATCCGCATCCTCGGCACGTCGGCCGAGGGCATTGACATCGCCGAGGACCGCGAGCGGTTTGATGCCCTGCTCGAGCAGTTTCACATCTCGCGCCCGAAGGGCATGGGTGTGCAGACGCTGCCCGAGGCGCTGCACGCCGCGCAGACGCTCGGCTACCCCGTGCTGCTGCGCCCGTCGTACGTCATCGGCGGCCAGAACATGAAGATCGTCCACGACGACGCCGAGGTCACGACGTACATGCAGCGCATCCTTGCGCAGGGCATCGATAACCCCGTGCTCGTGGACAAATACATGATGGGCACGGAGCTGGAGGTGGACGTCATCTCCGACGGTACGGACGTGCTCATCCCCGGCATCATGGAGCACATCGAGCGCGCCGGCGTGCACAGCGGCGACTCCATCGCCGTCTACCCGCCATACAACCTCAACGACATGATGACGGAGAAGATCGTCGACAGCTCGCGCAAGCTCGCCCTCGCGCTCGGCACGAAGGGGCTTGTGAACATCCAGTACCTCATCTGGGAAAACGAGCTCTACGTCATCGAGGTCAACCCCCGCGCCTCGCGCACCGTGCCGTACATCAGCAAGGTCACGGGCGTGCCGATGGTGGACGTGGCGGCACGCGTCATGCTCGGCGCACCGCTGAAAAGTCTCGGCTATGGCACCGGCCTGCACCCCATCCCGCCATATTACGCGGTCAAGGTGCCGGTGTTCTCGTTTGAAAAGCTCGGCGACGTCAACGCCTACCTCGGCCCGGAGATGAAGTCCACAGGCGAGGTGCTCGGCCTCGGCAAGACGATGCAGGAGGCGCTGTTCAAGGGCCTGACCTCGGCCGGCATGGTCGTCGGCCAGCACCCGGACGGCCGCCACGGCGTGTTCGTGAGCGTGGACACGCACGACCTCGGCGAGATCGTGTCGCTGGCCAAGAAGCTCGACGACCTGCACTTCGCCCTCTACGCGACAGAGGAGACTGCCGCCGCCATCGCGCGCCTTGGCATCGACGTCGTGACCGTGGACGGCATCCGCGAGAGCGACCACGCCTTCGCCCTGCTCGAGAGCGGCTGCATCGACTACATCGTCTACACCGGCGCGCTCAAGGACGCGACCATGGACGATTACATTGCCCTGCACCGCCGCGCGCTGCAGCTCGGCATCCCGTGCTTCACCTCGCTCGACACGGCCAACGCCCTGGCGGACATCATCGCCAGCCGCTACAACGAGTGCAACACCGAGCTCGTGGACATCAATCACATGCGCACCGAGCGCCAGAGCCTGAAGTTTGCGAAAATGCAGGCCACCGGCGACGACTATATCTACGTCGAGAACTTTGACGGGCACATCACCTGCCCCGAGTCGCTGTGCATCCCGCTCTGCTCGCGCCACCGCGGCATCGGCGGCTACGGCATCGTGCTCATCGAGCACAGCGACGTGGCCGACGCGAAAATGCGCGTCTTCAACCGCGACGGCAGCGCCGGCGGCATGGGCGGCAACGCCATCCGCTGCGTGGCCAAGTACCTGTACGACAACGGCATCGTGCCGCACGACGATCTCACCATCGAGGCCGGCGGCCTCGTGCACCGGCTACACCTGTACACGCGCTTCGGCACGGTCGGCCTCGTGACGGTCGACATGGGCAAGCCCGCGTTTGAACCCGCCAACGTGCCCGTGACGCTTCCCGGCGAGCGCGTGATTGACCGGCCGGTGACCATCGCCGGCGGGGAGTACCGCATCACGTGCCTCTCGATGGGCAACCCCCACTGCGTCGTCTTTGCCGACCGCGTGGATGAAGTGGACGTCGCGCACCTCGGCCCGCAGTTTGAGCACGCGGACATCTTCCCCGCGCGCACGAACACGGAGTTCATCCGCGTCGTCAACCGCACGACGATCAAGATGCGCGTCTGGGAGCGCGGCAACGGCGAGACCCGCGCCTGCGGCACCGGCGCGTGCGCGGCCGTGGTGGCCGCCACGGAAAACGGCCTGTGCCCGAAGGGCGAACCCATCACCGTCAAGGTCAGCGGCGGCGACCTGATCGTCACCTATGACGACAACGGCGTGCGCCTGACCGGCAACGCCGAGCTCGCCTTCACCGGCGTGACCACGTACTGAGACTCCAAAAAGCAAAAAATCACCCGCATCCAGACCGGATGCGGGTGATTTTTTCTGCCGTGCCGCTCAGCCGCGCATGGCGGCGGCGAAGGCGTCGATGCGCGCGATGTCGAGCTGCGGCTCGGCATACTGCGCGCGGTACTGCGGCGATGTCATCAGCGCGCCGAAGAGCTGCTTGTAAGCATAGCTCATCTTCTCGTACTGCATCTTGCCGCCGAGGATGTCCTTCGCGGCCGCGTGCGCGAGCAGCTCCGGCGAGAAGAAGTGCTCCAGATACCCATCCGTGCCGGGTGTGGTGTAGCAGCACAGGTATAGGCCGAGGCGCTTGCCCATGAGCGTCTTTTCGTTCCGGCGCAGGAAGCGCTTGATGTGCTTGTCGAGCTTGAACATGTACACGCAGCTGCCGATGATGACTGTGTCGTATTCTGCGAGCGAGATGCCGCGCTCGCGGACATTGCACACCGTCACGTCGCCGCCGACGGCGCTCTTGAGCATATAGGCGATCTCCTCCGTCGCGCCGTAGCGCGAGGCGAACAGGATCAGTGTTTTCATGCAGTGACCTCCTTTATCCGCCCTGCCGGGCGGCCCCTTCTTTATGTAAGAGTATAGGAAGCCGCCGCGCCGCTGTCAAGCGCTGCGCGCGATTTTTTTACCCGACCGGCACGGGCTCGGCCTGCTTCGGCGCCAGCTCTCTGCGCCGCGCCTTGGGGATGTTGATGGTCAGGATGAGCGCCTCGTCCGTCTCCTGCCGGCGCATGCCGGCGTCAATGCCGCCCTGCTTCATAAGGTCAAGGCTGTGCGAGATCGTGTTGAGAAACACGCGCACGTCCTTGAGGATGAAAGTCTTCTGCTGCTCGCTCTCGGGCGCGGTCTTGGCCTCGAGCAGGCGCTCGATGTAGGCGTCCGTCGCGGCGACGTTCAGGTCGCGGCTGAGGATATAGGCCAGCGCCTCGCGCTGCTCGGCCGGCGTCTCGAGGCGCAGCAGCGCGCGGCCGTGCCGCTCGGTGAGCCCGGCGTTGCGCATGGCGTTGAGCACATCCTCCGGCAGGCGCAGCAGGCGGAGCTTGTTCGCCACGGCCGACTGCGACTTGCCCAGCCGCCGCGCGCACTCCTCCTGGCTCAGGCCGAAGAGCCGGATGAGCTGCGCGATGCCGCGCGCCTCTTCGAGAAAATCCAGATCGTTGCGCTGGAGATTTTCCACCAGCGCGATAAAGCTCGCCTCCTCCAGATCCAGCTCCATGACGATGCACGGCACCTCACTGAGCCCCGCCATGCGCGCGGCGCGCAGGCGGCGCTCACCGGCCACGAGCTCATACCCGCCCTGCCGCGGCCGCACGGTCAGCGGGCTGAGCACGCCATACTCGGCGATGCTGCGCGAGAGCTCCTCGAGCTGCGCCGGGGAAAAATTCTGCCGCGGCTGGACCGCGCTCGGCGCGATCGCGTCCACCGCCAGATACACGATGCTGCCGCGGGCCGCGCGGCTGCGATGGTTGGAAAACTGCATAGCACACCCTCCATATCTTGTGTTTTACAACACAAAAATAATCCACATATTGCGCAAAACGCGGCGAAATCGGGCGCGCGCAGAAAAAAAGAGGGCGGACTGCAAGCAGTCCGCCAAAAACAGGGTCGTGGGATAAAGATATGAGCCGTGGCTTCCAAACTGCGGAAGTCAATTGGATAAGCTGTGATGGTATTGTAGCGCCGGGCGCGCAAAATGTAAAGAGCGAACGGTGTCGGCCGGGCACTAGTTTTGTCGGCGGCGGAATCTTTTTTCGCGCGCCGGGCATACTGACCGGGAGTACACAGCAAAGGAGATGGAAGCATATGCAGGTGATCGACCGCATCGCGCTGATCCTCGCGATCATCGGTGGGCTCAACTGGGGCAGCATCGGTCTGTTCCGGTTCGATCTCGTGGCATGGATCTGCGGCGGGCAGGCCTCCGTGGTCGCCCGCGTGATCTACACGCTCGTGGGTCTGGCCGCGATCTGGTGCATTTCCCTGCTCTTCCGCGGCCGCGACGAGATCGACGGCAACACGGAGGACGCGTAATGCCCCCGGCAGCGAAAAACGGCATGGCCGACGCCATGCCGTTTTTTGAGGCTGTCAAAAAGGATTCCTTTTTGACAAAGGGTTTGCGGCCTGACTGCAGCGCACGCGCCGTCCGTCTCCGGCGGACGGCGCGCACGTTTGCAGGCCGAGAAGTATTTTCTTCGCCGCACATGTCGCCGAAGAAAATGATTGGACTTTCTTTGCGCCTGCGGGCGCAAACTCTACGAGGTTTCTATATTATTTGCTCACCCCAGCCGCTGCATCGCCAATGCGCTGCTGCCCGGGAAGCGGTCGAACGCGTCGAGCGGCGGCAGATACGCTTCCAGCGCGCGCACCAGCTCGCCGCCGAGCAGGCCGCCGAGCGTGTTAAGCATCAGGTCGTCCACGTCGCACAGGCGGTACGAGCCGCGGAACACGAAAAACAGCCCCGTGAGCTGCCCCAGCTCGATAAACGCCGAAAACGCGAGCGACGCGAGCGCGACCCTGCCAACATCCAGCCCGCAGACATAGCGCAGGTACATACCAAACGGCATCAGCATCAGAATGTTGCACACGACCTGCAGCACCGTGCGGTCCAGCAGCGCCGGCAGATAGGTGCGCACATCGGAGAGCACGAGCGGCGTCTCACGCAGGAAATCGGCCACAAACTGAAACGGAACGAGCTGGATCCGGTACGTGCTCAGCTTTGCCGCCTGCGCCGCATCCGGCAGCGGGAAAAACACGAGCGCCAGCACGCACAGCACGTAAAACAAAAACAGACCGCCGAACGCGGTGCGCACCCAGTTGAAGCAGCGCGCACGCACCTGCCGGCAGAAAAACGGCACGGCCACCAGCGCCGCGATCAGCGAAAACGCATAGCCCGCCAGCCGGATACTGCCCAGAAGATTTGTCATGATCCTTGCCTCCCATGGGGCGCTCCCGCCCCGGTTTCTGGCATCAGTATAGCCCCGGACGGCATCACATCGCCATCGTTTTGGCTTACAGTTGGCTTACATCTTCGTAAGGCGGCGCGGCAGGGCGCAAAAAAGCCGGGCGCATCTCAATGGGCGCGCCCGGCCATGCGGACAGATATTTTCCCTCAGGCGACGAGAAAGAACTTCACAAGGAAGATCACCGAGATGACATACGTCAGCACGGAGACGTCCTTGCCCTTGCCCGTGCAGAGCTTGAGCACGGAGTAGCTGATCAGGCCCAGGCCGATGCCGTGGCCGATGGAGCCGGAGATCGGCATGGAGATGAGCATGATGGCCACCGGCAGGCTCTGATAAACGTCGTCAAAGTCGATCTTCTTGAGGCCGCCGAGCATGAGCAGGCCGACGTAGATGAGCGCGGAGCTCGTCGCGGCGGCGGGGATGATGGCGGCAATGGGCGCAAGGAACATGCTCGCGAGGAAGAGCACGCCGGTCGTCAGGGCAGTCAGGCCCGTGCGGCCGCCGGCCTCGACGCCGGAGGCGGACTCGACGAACGTCGTGACGGTGGACGTACCGGTGCACGCACCCGTGACGGTGCCGATGGCGTCAGCCAGCAGCGCCTCGCGCATGCGCGGCATGTTGCCGTCCTTGTCGACCATACCGGCGCGGCTCGCCGTGCCGACGAGGGTGCCGATGGTGTCGAACATGTCAATGATGCAGAATGTGATGACGAGCGTCACGACCGTGAACCAGCCGATCTCGCCAAGAGCGGCAAAGTCAAACTTAAACAGGGTCGTCTCGGCCATGTCGCCGAACGCGGGCACGAACGACGCGCCCTTGAGCGACGCGAACGGGTTCGTGTGCAGGAAGATGGCCTCGCCCGCCCAGTAGATACCGGACGCGCAGAGCATGCCCAGCAGCACGGAGCCCTTGATCTTCTTGTGCGCGAACAGCACGATCAAAAACAGGCCGACGAACATGGTCACGACCGTGAGCACCATCTGCGGGTAGCCGTCGCCCATGTTGGCCTTGGCGAGGCTGGGCGTGAGCGCGCCGAAGAAATCACGCATGACGTAAAACGGGCCGCCGTCGCTCGAGTACACGCCGGCGTTGGAGCCGATGCCGATGTTGAGCAGCATGAGGCCGATGGCCGGCGCGATGCCGAGCCGGATGCCGAGCGGGATGGCCTCGACGATCTTCTCGCGCACCTTGAGCACCGAGAGGATGATAAACACGATGCCCTCGATGAGGATGACGCACAGCGCCGTCTGGAACGACTGCAGGTAGCTCATGCCGGTCAGGCTGACGATGTTGGCCACGACGACGGCGAAAAAGCTGTTGAGCCCCATGCCGGGCGCCATGGCAAAGGGCTTGTTGGCCGCGAACGCCATGACAAGCGTGCCGACGGCGGAGGCGATGCAGGTGGCAAGGAACACGCCGTTCCAGAGCTGCGTGCCGCCCTCGGCGCCGAAGCCGGTCAGCAGGTTCGGGTTGAGCGCGATGATGTACGCCATAGTCATGAACGTCGTCAGGCCGGCGACGATCTCAGTGCGTGCGGTGGTGTTGTTTTCTTTCAGGTGAAAGAGCTTTTCCATTAGGATCCCCTCTCCATAAAGTTTTTGCCGGAAAACGCAAAACGCCGTCAGTATAACGCGATTCGCCCCGCCTGTCAACGACAAAAACCGGACACGGAGCATCCCGTGTCCGGCCGTGAAATTTCCGGTGTTTTTTTACGCCTGCGCGGGGCAGTCACGCTCGTGGCAGGTGAAGAGAATGACCTGCCGGTGCTGCGCGATCTCGTGAAAGAGCGCCATGGCGCGCTTGGCGCGCGCATCGTCGAAATTCACGAGCGTGTCGTCGAGCACGAGCGGGCACGGATCGTCCGCCGGGCACGTCAGCTCACACAGCGCCAGCCGCACGGACAGGTACAGCAGGTCCGCCGTCCCGGCCGAGAGATAGGCCGTGTCGCGCGGCGTCGGGTCGTCGGCGCTGCGCGCCTTGGCCGACAGGTCGCGCGCAAGCACGAGCTCGTCATAGCGCCCATCAGTGAGGTAGTCCATGTAGTCCGCCGCCTTCTGCGCCAGCTGCGGGGAAAAGCGGCTCTGCAGCTCAACGTCCGCGCGGCCAAGCGTCTCGATCGCGAGCGCAATGGCCGCGTACTGCCGCTCGAGCGCGTCACGCTGTTCGAGCAGCTGCGCGTGCTCGCTTTTCAGCGCCATCGGGTCGCCGATGGCAAGGGCCGCACCCGTGAGCTGCGCCTGCTGCGTGCGCAGGCGCGTGCACACGCTCTCGAGCGCGCACTTGCGCTGGTAGAGCGCGGCGGCCTCACCCGTGCCGCTCTCAAAATCGAGACTCTGCAGCAGCCGCTCGTGCGTCTCGCACTGGTGCTCGCGCGCATCCTCGAGCGCGGCGGCGGCCTTCTGCTCCGCCTGCATGGCGGCCGCGCACGCGCGGTAGGCAGCCCTATGCACCTCCGCCTGATAGTAAATGCCGTCCGCGTCCTGCGCGCCGTAGCTGCGCAGGAGCTTTCCGAGCGCGGCGGAGGCCTCCTGCGCGCGCTTTTTGCCGCTTCTGGCAACGACCAGCAGCACAACAGTCAGCACCGCGAGCGCGATGGCCGCATAATACAGCGGCTGCGCCACAAGATAACCCAGCACGGCGCACAGCGCGGCCAGCACAAGCGCCGCAATCCAGAAATACGGCTTGCCGCCGTGCTCCGCCGTCCCGGCGAGGGCCTCGGCCCGCTGCGCGTCGCGCTCGGCGGTCTCGCCCGCCTCATCCGGCGTCTGCACGCCGAAGTGCGTCTGCTCGAGCGCGGTACGCTTTGCCGCCGCGTCCCGCCGCGCCTGTTCGAGCGCCTGCTCGAGCGTGCGCAGGTTTGATTTCTCCTCGCCCATGCTGCTCAGCGCCGCGCGGCGCTGCCGCTGCCGGGCGGCGTTCATCTGCTCAGTCACGGTCTGCAGCTCCGCGTCCGTCTGCTGGAGCTCGGCGGCGCAGGCCGCCTGCTCCTGCGCGTTGCGCTCGAGCCGGTGCAGCTGCTCTTCCACCGTCGTGATGCGGCCCTCCAACTCCGGCAGCGCGCCGTGCTGGCCGCTGCGCCGCCGGCGCAGCCATGCGCGCAGCTGGGCGTCTGCCTCGGTGTAGGAGCTCGCCTCCTCGCCGGAGGTCACGATGGCGGAGATGCGTTTTTCCAGCTCCGGGGTGCCCGTCACGACGAGGCCGCCCTGCCCGATGAACGCGGTGCGCGCGAACACCTCGGCCGACACGCCCGTGAGCTGCTCGCCCGCGTCCGCCGCCGTCAGGCCCGGCACCGGGATGTCCGTGCCGGTGTACACCGCCGAAAAGCCGCGCAGCGGCGCATTCGGCGCCTCCGTCCAGCGGCGGATCGTGATGCATTTGCCGCCCTGCTCGAGCTCCAGCTCGCCCGCCATGGGCTTGCCGCTCCAGGGCGCGTATTTCTGCTTGTCGGGCACGAACCCGGCGCGTGCGCGCTGGGACGTGTCGATCCCGTAGAGCATGGCGCGCAGGAAGGCGCACCACGTGCTCTTGCCGCTCTCATTCGGCGCGTAGATGATATTCAGGCCCGTGTCGAGCCGCAGCTGCTCGCCGTCGAGCGTGCCGAACGTGCCCTGCATATGCCGGATGATCACAGCGTCACCACCTCCTCGTCGTGGTCCAGTGCCGCGAGGCCCCAGCGCGCGGCCATGACGATGGTCTCACGCGCGCGGTCGGAGTCCGCAGCATCGTATTGTTGCTTCAGTTGGGCCAGAAACTGCCCGCGCAACGTGCCCTCGCCCGCGCGCGCCCAGAGATCGCGGCGCGCGCGCGTCTCGTCGCGCAGCTGCAGCGCAAACACCCGGCCCTCGAGCACCGCGCGCAGCGCCGCGGGGTTCGGCGCACGGTCGGTCTCGCCCGTGAGCACGATGCGGTAAATATTGCGCGCCGCCCCCTCCGGCAGCGCGGCGAGCACCGCCTGCACGGGGTCCGCGTCCGTGACGTCCACGCGCAAAATTTCATACCGCCGCCCGGGCACGGGCACAAACCGCGCCTGCACGTCGCCTGCGGCGATGTCCACGAGCAGCACGCCCTTTTCCCCCGTCTCGTCAAAGCCGCGGCCCTCCATGCAGCCCGGCCAGGCGTACACCGTGCCCCCGGCGCGCTGCACGCCGCCGAAGCGGTGCACGTGGCCGAAGGCGGCATAGTCCAGCCCGCTGGCCGCGAGCTCCGTGGCCGACACGGGGTTATACGCCGAGGCGGGGTTTCCCACCTCCGCGTGCATGCACAAAACATCCAGCACCCCCGGCTCCTTCGGCACGGAAAAGCCCCGCAGCAGTCCGGGGCAGCGGCTGTCGGTGAACGCCGCACCCCAGACGCGCACGCCCAGCTCCGGCAGTGTCACCGCCTCGATGCGCGGCGAGCGGAAGATATGTACGTTCTCCGGAAACGTCAGGCGCGCATACGGCGCGCCCGCGCTGTAATAGTCGTGGTTGCCGGGCGCGAGAAACACCTCCGCCCCACAGCCGTCAAACGTCTCGGCGAGCGCCTTTGCCGTCTCGGGATAGGGGCTCGCGCTGTCGAGCAGGTCGCCCGCGAGCAGGATGATCTGTGCCCCGTGCGTCCGCGCCAGCTCCGGCAGGGCGCGCAGCAGGTCGCGCTGCTCCCGGCGGCGCTGCGCCGCCTGCGCGAGCGTGAGCGCCTCAAACGGCGAGTCGAGGTGCAGATCCGCCGCGTGCAGGATGCGCACGCTCATCTCAGGCGCACCAGGTGCACGTCGCGGCAGCGGCCGGTGTCGCTGTCGACCTCGAAGATCGCGCCCTCGAGCTTGGCCGCGCCCATGGCCGCCTCATAACGTCGCGGCGGGTCGCCGAGAAACTTGCCGATCGACTGCTCCGGCGCGATGCCGAGCACGGCGTTGGCCGGGCCCGTCATGCCGAGGTCGGTCAGGTAGCCCGTGCCCTCGGGCAGCACCTCGGCGTCAGACGTCTGCACGTGCGTGTGCGTGCCCCAGACGGCCGTCACGCGCCCGTCGAGGTAAAAGCCCATGGCGCGCTTTTCGCTCGTGGCCTCGGCGTGCATGTCCACGAGGACGATCTTCGCCTGCGTCTGGTCGAGAATGTCGTCCACGACGAGGAAGGGATTATCCGTGTTCGCATCGAGCGTGAAGCGTCCCATGAGGTTGATGACGCAGATCGGCCCGCCGCGCACGGAGTATTCGCCCCAGCCGCGGCCCGGGCACTGCGGCGCGAAGTTCGCCGGGCGCAGAATGCGCTTTTTCTGCTCGAGATACGGCTGCAGCTCGTAGCGCGTCCACGTGTGGTTGCCGAGCGTGATGACGTCGGCCCCGGCGGCGAAGATCGCGTCGGCCTGCTTCGGCGTCACGCCGACGACGTTGGCGTTTTCGCCGTTGACGACGGTGAAATCAATGTGTTCCTGCTCCCGGAACGCGCGCAGGCGCTCGGTCAGAAACGTCAGGCCGGGCGCGCCCACAACGTCGCCCACGGCCAGAATGCGCAAGATCATGATGGTCCCTCCCATACGATCGGAAGAAAATTTGATAATAGAAATAGTATACCACCGACGGCAGCGGGGAATCAATCCAGAAACTGGCGCGGCGCAGATTTCATAGCTTTTTGTCCGCGCGTGCATACTAGCCGTGCAGCAGTGCAGCTGTGAAGGGAGGCAGAAACGTGAAAGGAGACAGCAAAATGAACGCAATGCAGTTTGCCAAGGGCATGAGCATCGGCATGGGTATCGGCATGGCGGTCGGCACGGCGGCGGGCTGGATGATGCACCCGCAGAAAAAGCGCACGAACAACATCGTGGCGGACGCGGTGCGCACGGTCAGCGACGTGACGGACACCATCCGCGACACGATGGGCTGGTAAAAACGCAAAAAAGGAAAACTTTTTTGAAAAAGGGCTTGCAATTCCGGCCGGGCTATGCTACTATACTTAGGCGCGTTAGGAGCGCACTAAGCGCCGTTAGCTCAGCTGGATAGAGCGTCTGGCTACGGACCAGAAGGCCGGGGGTTCGAATCCCTCACGGCGTGCCATGAAAAAGTCTTGTAATCCTTGGGATTGCAAGACTTTTTTGTTTTTTCTCTTGTGTCGCTGACAGATTGGCTGCCGCAAAAAAGCGCACAAAAAGCGCACAAATCCGAAAAAACACGCCCAAAAGCAAGATACATCCGCAGGAAAGGATGTTATCTATGGCCACCATTCAGGAAAACAGGAAAAACGGCAAGCTGGTTTCGTACAAGTTTACAGCCTGCGTCGGCAGAGATGCCGCCGGTAAGCAGATTCGCTATTACCGCACATGGACGCCGCCCCGTGAATACGCTCCGGCAAGGGCCCGGAAATGCGCACAGCTGGAAGCAGCCCAATGGGAGCAAGCCATCCGTAAGCACGGCACAAACAGCGCACAAGTGCTTGGAAGCGCAGCCGCTCGCCGCGCAGAAAAGACCGACTTCAGCGCATTTATCGCTGACACATGGCTCCCCATTCAGGTATGCAACGGCAGCAAGAAGCCCAAAACCGAGGACTTTTACAAAAGCATGACCAAACTGATCTGCAAGTACTTTGACGGCTGGTTCCTGCAGGACATACGCCCCATTGACGTCCAGAAGTACCTCATCTATCTGCGCACAGAATACACGGGCAAGTCCGGAAAGCCGCTCACGGCCAAAACACTTTCGCATCAATACAGCACATTGCATCTGATTTTCAGTTACGCCGAACAGCAGGAGCTCATTTCAAAAAATCCGATGCACAAAGTGGACACGCCGAGAAAAGAAAAGCGGCCGGTGGACGCACTCACGCAAGTGCAGGCTCAGCGCTTCTTTCAATGCCTGCGTGACTGCCCGCTGGATTTTCAGTGTATGCTGCACCTGCTGATCACGACCGGCATCCGTCGCGGCGAATGTTTGGGACTGAAGTGGAAGGACATTGACGCCCGCGCCGCCACGCTCAAAATTGCACGCAATGTGACCTATACAGTCAATAGCGGAACCATCGTCAGTTCCCCCAAAACAGCCGCCGGTATTCGCACGGTTCCCCTGCTGGGGGCTACATTGTCTCTGCTACAATCCTATCGGAACCAGCAGCGCAGCGCACATCCGGGAATCAGCCTTGATGAAGCGTTCCTGTTCTCGAGCAGCACTGACCTTTTTCGGCCCCGCGACCCGAATGCCGTTACACGCAAAGTCAAGCGCTTTATGTGCAGAAGCGGCCTGCCGGACATGTCACCGCACGATCTTCGGCACAGCTGCGCAACGCTGCTGCTCAATAACGGCGCGGATGTGAAAAGCGTTCAGGCCATCCTCGGACACGCCAACGCCAGCACGACCTTAAACTTCTACGTCAAGGCCGACTTGCAGCAAATGAAAACTGCCGCGGATAAGCTCGGCACAGCGTTTGGGCTATAAACAGAATCCTGCTATCGAATGCACTCGATAGCAGGATTTTCTTCATCCATCGCTCAGGTGTCTATTGTTTTCAGAAAAACAAAACAGCAGGACAATATTGAGTAAGAAGCAAAACCCGGCGAAGTAGTCTTGCGAACAACAATGCGCCCATTAAAACGGGAAGAGTGCCTTTCCAAAATTCCGGAGTTGATCGTTTTCATAGATCTTATTAAAATCAGAAAATCTGTATCGAAGTAGTCGCCGATAATAAGTGTAATCCGCTTTCTCCTGCTTATGTGCAAAAGCGCTAACAACATCTTGAATCTCCGAAAACAGCTCATTCAGGCTTTTTGCCAGCTGCATGAACGCATTGGCAGTCAATGTTATCTCTGACTTCCTTTTCAATTCATACGTTACGGCAAACAGCAAACCACTACCGCTGTCACTTCCGACAAGCCTTACTCCGTGCATTTTATGTTCAAATTGATTTCTGACAGTCTTTATATCTACCAAAAAAGAATAGTTCTGTGTAAAAATTTGCATATAGCCGCTTTTCAGGAACCTTAATTCGTCGCAAAACTCCAACAACCCCGCGTGATCATCCAAGACATACTTCTGCTCTTTGTGGCTAAAAGCATACGGGACAAGGCGCGGAATATTCTGCACAATTTCTCGCACACGTTTTTCGTATTGCCCTTCATTGTCTATAACATCAACTCCACACAACATTATAAGATTCCGATTTAAGTCATACAAAGCTTCAAAATAGCCAAATAGCGCATTAGAAATCTCTACTGTCATAGTCAACAGCCCTCATCTCTCTCGCAGCAAACGCTTTATTTATAGCACCTGGTCATCGTCAGACGGCACATATTCCATCACATCCGCAACTTGACAGTGCAATATCCGGCACAGGTCATTGATGGTCGTCGTATTCAGGGGCTTATTTTTGCGCAGCTTATCAATCGTCGAACTGGAAATGTGATGGTTTTTGATCAACGTATATGTTGACTCATTTGATTGCCTCAGCGTATTCCAAAAAGCAGCATAGCTTATCATGCGAATTCCTCCAAAAGCTCTGCTGTTATCTTATAAAGCAGCCGCGATGTTGACTATAGTCGTTAAAGAGGCTATAATGTTGGCGAATGGGAAATGAAAGGAGCCGAGCAATGGAAGCCACAAAGACATTCGTTGAGAATCCGAGCGGGAAACTTGCCGTAACCGTGCATGCACCACGCAGCTTGCGGGAAGAAGAGGCTGCATACTTCCACGGCATCAACCTCGAACAGGCACATAAATTTGCGCACTTGAATGGATGGCAGCTGACAGTGGATCAAGAGAAAGACGATACTGTTTCAGCGGCGGATGCTGATTCATTCAAGATCGGCGATGCCATAATAGATGGAGCAGGCGGAAAAGGGCAAAAAGCGATGCACATCGAGGCAAAAGTGGGCATGTCGGATGGGGCAGAAAAAACAGATGTGCCAATACCAACTGAAAAGGACATAAAGCGCGATCTGCTTTGGGGAATCGGGTGTACTTCTTTTGGGCTCTTCTTTTTTGTTTTTGGTCTGTTCGCATCGTTCTTATGCGTCATTATAGGGCCTTTTTTAATTGTTGTAGGTGTGGGCTACTTATCATCTTATAGGAGCGGGAAAAAGGATCGGCAGCTGGCAGAAACGGACTTTGAGGCATATAAAGCTGTGGTAGCAAAACGAGCTGCACAAAAAGAAGCTGTTGAACGGTGGAAAGCAGAGAAAGCAGCCGCAGACGAAAAGGAAAAACGACGTCAGGCCAACGAACCCGTTCGTTGCCCGAAGTGCGGGTCAACTTCCATTGTAACAACAAATCGAGGATTTTCACTTATGTGGGGTTTCATTGGCAGCGGAAGCCCGAGGAATGTATGCCAAAAGTGCGGCTACCGATTTAAGCCGGGCAGCAAATAATTCAAGATGGAGAGAGGACTGCAGCTTCGTGCCGCAGCCCTCTTTTTTTACCCAATTTTTCAGCCGCTCGCACAAACACATGCTCTGCGCATTTAAACTCCATAATTTGACATTTCTTCGATTTCGTGGTATCATATAGAAAAACGCAAGGAGGAATTCTATGGAGAAAAAATACCTTTCAGACTGCATCCGTTACACGATGGATATCGCGCCGTATCCGTTCATCCAAATCTATTCCGGCGTTGGCAGCGGAAAAAACACGTTTGTTGACGCGCTCGCCAAAGGCTATGAAGAAAGCCAGCCGGATGGGCGCATGGAAACGCTCGAGCCGAAACGCGGCCTGTGCATCACCTCGCGCAGAGCCAAAGTTGACGAGCTGAAAAATGCGGAGGACGTTGCATATGGGGCGCAGGTGTTGGAATATGAAAGCCTTGATTACGTCGAGGATTTGGACATCTATTTTGCGTCGAAGCGGGAACTGTCCTGTGACGGTATCTGGGGCACAATACCCATTTACCAGCGAAGCATCGCCTGCACGAACGCAGCCATCGAGCGATATTTGGAAAAGCACTACAGCGCCGACAAAGCGGAGAATTTCCTCTGGAATCGGTTTGATATCATCGTCGTAGATGAAGCACACGCCGTCGTGGCCGATGCGTCCTATCAAACAGCGCCTTATTACGTCCATTCACTGATAAACAAAACACTCAAAATGAACGCTGCCGGAAAAACGAACTGCAAAGTCATTGTCATGACGGGCTCGCCACAAATACTGGCAGGCTTTCGGCTGCCGAAAAACGGCCACGCGATCGACCTCATGGATAGATGTGTGCGTGTTGAGCCAAAACACGTCCTGCTTGCAGATAAAGCCGAAGTCATGGAGGACATGCAGCAGCGTCTGGCCGCAGGCGAAAAAGTCATCTACTTTGCAAACAGGGTCAGTACCGTCTTAAACCTCTACCGAAATGCGTTCCAAGAATACAGGAACGAGGCAGCCGTGTCCTTTTCCGCTGATGATGAGCTGGACAAGCAGGAAAAGGAGAACCGCGAAATCCTTGAAAGACGCGACGAAATTCAGGCATACATTGCCGAGAATCAAAAGCTGCCGGATGATATCCGGCTTTTTCTCACGACAAGCAAAAACAAAGAGGGCATCAACATAAAAAACGCGGATATAAAGACGATGTACATCGAGACGCATTCGCAGATCGACGCAATACAGATGGCAGGACGTGTGAGAGCGGGACTGGATCAGCTGTACATCGTAACGGATGCTGTCCAAAACAGCGCGCCGGAGAGTCCGTTTGAATACGAACTCTCCGGCCGCACAGATTTGCAAGCCAGCCTGAACGCGCACCTTGCGCAGAAGAAAGAAGATGCTGGTATCGCAGAGGAGGCTCCGTGGTCTGTGCAGGAGCATGAAGGAATCAGGAACTACATCGCATACATCCAAAAGAAATTTCCATATTTCTGCTACGACTATTTTGCCGACGCGTTTTGCCTATATTCAGACAGGCACAGCAGCCGAAGATACTACGCTGAGCAGAACGCGGCGTTTGTGCGCGCGAAAGAAGAGGGCAATCTGTTGTCCCTCGTTGGAAAGTGGTTTCCTCAAGCGGATATTGCCTACGCCAGCAAGAAGCAGCAAAGAATCGACGCGTACTTCCATACGCACGGCTTTCTGAACGTGCCGCTCGAAAAGAGCACTGTGCAGGAAATCAAGGCATATCTCGAAACCGTCATTGGTCAGTCCTTCCGCAGCTTCAATCATTTCATGAGGCCCTATGGCTACGCGATCAGGAAAGCCTCCGGCAACACAACGAGCCCAAACTACGGCAAGCAGATCATCACAAGGATTGAGACAGGCAAAACGTGAAGACCGGGGAGAGTTTTTCGCGTTTCCTTTTATACCGCAAAAATTCGCCCCCAACGGCAGCCAACACTTCGTGTCGGCGCCAAGCTTGCAGCGCAGTACGTGCTGCGCCCGTGCTGCTCGCTTGAATTTTGCCTGCTCGCTGCGCTCGTCAGCCAAAATTCGATCAAAAAACACAATCGGTATGAATAGAACATTCGCAAACAAGTGCACGCACCATTGATACAGAGCGATTTTTTCGGGAAAGTCAATCGTCAATTCTCGGGCCAGTGCCCAAGCTGGTCACCTATAAGCACAGTCGAATATTACAGCCGCGTAGTTCGTTTTAAGTACCCCGCCCATCTGATTCCAGGCGCACAAAAAGCGCACAGCTGATGCGCTCACGGCCAAACATGCGCGGCTGGTTTGCCTTTGCTGCGCTTGCATTTTTGGAATATTTACGGTATAATATATGTGCAAAAGCACTGGAGTATCAACCAGTACATGGATTTCTTATGCGATAGTAG
>ENA-UOJS01000411-UOJS01000411.1-human-gut-metagenome-genome-assembly--contig:-C74-NODE-411-length-46034-cov-7.554514_pt1 | contig 46034 bp, 44 predicted proteins | sample MGYA00242355_ERZ723902 | MGnify/ENA metagenome assembly ERZ723902
AGTTATGAGCTACAAGCTACGAGCTACAAGTGTCGTAGTGTTGTTGCTCAGGTTTATTTATAGTTACGAGCTACAAGCTACGAGCTACGAGTATGTAGCGTGCGGCTTTGCAGCTCTTGGTTATTGTTAGAGTTTTACACATGATGACGGAACTCGTAGCCCGTAGCTCGTCACTCGTAGCTCGTAGCTCATCACTCGTAGCTGCCTTACAGCTCGCTTTCCTTCAACCGTTCCGCATTTTCGGCCACGATGAGGTGGTCGATGCAGTCCTGGATGTCGCCGTCCATAAAGGCGGCCAGGTTGTAGATAGTATAATTGATGCGGTGATCGGTGATGCGTCCCTGCGGGTAATTGTAGGTACGTATCTTGGCCGAGCGGTCGCCTGTGGAGACCATTGTCTTGCGCTTGGAGGCGATGTCGTCGATGTACTTCTGGTGCTCCTTGTCGTAGATGAAGGTACGCAGACGCGAGAGGGCACGTTCCTTGTTCTTGGGCTGGTCGCGCGTTTCGGTACACTCGATAAGGATTTCCTCTACTACGCCCGTGTTGGGGTTCTTCCAGTTGTAGCGCAGGCGTACGCCCGATTCTACCTTGTTCACGTTCTGACCGCCGGCACCGCCGCTTCGGAAGGTGTCCCACTTGATTTCGCCTTCGTTGATGACTACGTCGAACTCTTCGGCTTCGGGCAGTACGGCTACCGAGGCGGCCGAGGTATGCACACGTCCCTGTGTCTCCGTGGCAGGCACGCGCTGTACGCGGTGCACGCCCGATTCGTACTTCAGTGTGCCATATACATTATCGCCCGTGACGGAACAGATGATTTCCTTGAATCCTCCCGCGGCTCCTTCGTTAGCGCTGGACACTTCGAGACGCCAGCCCTTGATGTCGCAATATTTGGAGTACATGCGGAAGAGGTCGCCGGCAAAGATAGCTGCTTCGTCTCCGCCCGTACCGCCACGTATTTCGAGGATGGCGTTGCGGCTGTCCTGCGGGTCGGCCGGGACGAGCAACAGCTTGATGTGTTCCTCCAGTTCGGGCAGGCGCGTCTGGCAAGCATCGAGTTCCTCGCGTGCCATTTCGCGCATCTCGGGATCGGTTTCGTTGGCAATGATATCCTTTGCTTCATCGATGCCGTTCAATACCTGTATGTATTCTTTGCGGGCGTTCATCAGGTCGCCCAGTTCCTTGTATTCTTTCGTCAGCTTGACGTACCGCTTCTGGTCGGCGATGACTGCCGGGTCGGTTATCAAGGTTGATACTTCCTCGAAGCGGGCCACGAGGCCGTCGAGCTTTTCCAGTATGGTGTTGTTTTCTGCCATTTATTACTTATATAGTGATTATATCTTTTTTATAGTTTTCATGTACCCTAACAACTCAATTCGGGTACATGATTGATTGCTCATGTACCCGAATTGTTGTTTTTGGGTACATGATGTACGGTTGTTATAGCGTTTCCTTCTCATAAACAGATTCTACCACTGTCTGGGGATTCATCTCCGGTGTTTCCTGGCTGGTAAACAGATGGACGAGCGGTGTATTGATATAATAGTTAGTCTTCCATATCTTCACTTTTTCCAATAGTCCTTCTTCTACCATTGTGTCCAAATACTTGGTGGCGGTTTTTCTCTGTACCATCATATCCCGTTCTACAAACTCAATCTTTGTATAAGGATGGAAGAACAGGTTGTTCAGCAACTCGTGTTTATATTGTTTGCCGAACAAAGGACGTAACCGCTGCTTGTATTGCTGCATGAGTGAAGAGATGTTCTTCACCAGTCTTATGGTTTCGCCTGCGGTTTGTTCCACTCCTTTCAGCATGAATAGAATCCATTCCTCCCATTGCTCCAAACTGTTGTTGTTGCGTATGGCTTGTAACAGTCGGTAGTACTCTCCTTTGTTGCGTGTGATGTATCGGCTTAGATAGAGAATAGGAATGTCCAGCAGGTCGTTGATAACCAGATACAGGATGGAGATGATACGTCCCGTGCGCCCGTTTCCGTCATAGAACGGATGAATGCTTTCAAACTGATGGTGAATGACGGCCATCTTTATCAGAGGGTCGCAGGATGACAACGCAGGGTCGTTGATGTAGCACTCCAAGTTCGCCATCAAAAGTTCCACTTCCTTTTTGTCCTGCGGTGGAGTGTAGACAATCCTTCCGTCAGAACTTTTCAGCATGGTGCCGGGGACTGTACGAAAACCGGCCGAATTGCATTCCAGCTGCTGTTGTATCTCTTTGATGATGTTATTGGTAAGCAGTTTGTTATGGCGAACCAAATTAAAGCCCCGTTGCAGAGCTTGCCGATAGTTCAGCACTTCTTTGGTGGAAGCATTGATGATGGTTTCTTTCAAATCCAAGTCGGCTTTATACAAGTCGTCCTGCGTCGTGACGATATTCTCCACGGCGGAACTTTCACGCGCCTCTTGCAGGGTGAGGGTGCTGATAAGGATGTTCTCATTCGGTATGGTCAGAGCAACACCTTTCAACTCGGCCAGTTTCTTGTTGGCTAAGTTCAGCTGCTTCAACACGGCTTTTGTTTCCAAGTCGAATGCAAGTGGGAGTTCCTTTATATTATATTGTCTGTTCGCCATAGTTAATTGATCCTATATTAATGCATTACCACAATCTTCCCTCAATCAGCCAAGAAAATAGTGCCGCAACCACGATCACTCCTACGATGCTCAGTATCCATTTCTTAGAGGTCATCCGATATTTCTCCTTGTCCACTTCGGGAGCAAGACGGGGACCTGCATAGATTCCAGAGGCTGCACCGATGATGGTGTAGTTCAGGAATCGGAGAACAGGCGCATCCCACAGGTCGCTGAGGAGATAAAGCCCGAAGCAGAAGGCAAGGATGACAACGGCTACGAGAATGACTTTGAGTAAATGTTTCATCTTTTGTATATTCATATTAAACATTGTCAGTTTCTTCCGGTTCAGGCTGTTTCTCAGGAAGCTTTGATACCTTCTTTCGTCTGTAGTATTGCCACATCTCGTCAAGCAGGTACCATTCAACAAGGGCCCAACCGAACGTAGAGATGCTACGTATCACAATGCGGAGAATACGTGGTTCTTCTTCCTGACAATAGTCTATTACGTCAGCCACTTGGCCAAGGATAATCCCCAAAACGGCAAGCGCCAGGATGATTACTACTGTCACGGGTAACCGAATTCCGTCAGTCTTTTCTTTTTTATTCATACTTTCAAAAGCCCGCAGAATTATGTCTACCACAATCTTCCCTCAAACAGCCATGCCAGCACTGCTGCCAGTATCAGGAAACCGATAACAATCAGAATCCACGTCCGACGCGAGAAGCGGTTCTTCACCCTTTGTTCCGCTGTATTGAAATATTGACTGCCTATGTAGGAACCTATCAGAGCCGGCAAGAGGTAACAGGCACACGTCAGGAAAGGAATGTCCCACTTATAAGCCACAAAGAGGATGGCTCCACAAACGGCCACCATGCCAATGCCTATCAGGCAACCTTGATGTTCTCTTTCCATATTGTTATGTTAGTTAAAACACGAATTTCTCGAAAAGCCAAAGCAGCGTTGTCACAATCAGGACTCCTGCGGCAAATCCCCACCAGCGTTTCTTGTCGCTGAATATCATTACATCGCTTTTCTTACCGAAAGAGTATGTAACTAAATCTCCTGCCAAACTTGCCGGAAGTACAATGGCCAGGGTGCGCAAATAGGCTGAACCTATCTGCACTGCTATAACACTCAGTCCGGTTCCTACAGCAATAAGCAGTACGAAAACCAAGACGCCTGTCCACTTGTTCCTTCCCATGATATTATTGTTTTAAGTTTCGCAAGTTTGTTTATCGGTTGTAATTAAGGAGTTAAGAAGTTAAGCCAATACCTTTGTGAAAAAGAATACAGACCATACACTTAATCTATTGGCTTTAACTCCTAGCCCACCTTGGTGGGCGATAACTCCTTTTAACTTCTTTAACTCCTGAAAGTTTCGCACTTGCGAAACTTGAATTATTGTTCTTTCTTCTTGCGGGTGGTATTGCTTCGGTAATATTGGCCCCAAGCCAATGCACACACCACAATCAGAACGATGACTACATAGCCCATATCACGCAAGTCCGTTTCGATCAGTACTTGAACTCACCGAACTCCGAGCGGATAATCAGCTCCTTCTTGTCGCTTTCCTCGATGCGGCCGATGACCTGTGCATCAATGTTGAACGACTTGGAGATGGCGATGACTTCCTCGGCATGTTCGGGCGAGAGGTAGACTTCCAGGCGGTGTCCCATGTTGAATACCTTGTACATTTCGGCCCAGTCCGTATCGCTCTGCTCCTTGATGGTGCGGAACAGGGGAGGTACGGGGAAGAGGTTGTCCTTGATGACGCGGCAGTTGTCGCCTACGAAGTGCAGCACCTTGGTCTGCGCGCCGCCGGAGCAGTGTACCATGCCGTGGATTTCGGGACGAAGCGCGTCAAGCAGCTTCTTCACCACCGGGGCATAGGTGCGGGTGGGGGAGAGGACGAGCTTTCCGGCATCCAGCGGGCTGCCTTCCACGTTGTCCGTCAGTTTCAGTCCACCGCTGTAAACCAGCTCTTCGGGCACTGCCTTGTCGTAGCTTTCGGGATATTTCGCGGCGAGGTATTTGGAGAAGACATCGTGGCGTGCGGAGGTCAGTCCGTTGCTGCCCATGCCGCCGTTGTACTCCTTCTCGTAGGTGGCTTGGCCGTAGGAGGCGAGGCCTACGATGACATCGCCCGGACGGATGTTGGCGTTGTTGATGACATCGCTGCGCTTCATGCGGCAGGTCACGGTGGAATCGACAATGATGGTGCGCACCAGGTCGCCCACGTCGGCCGTCTCGCCGCCGGTGGCATATACGCCTACGCCCATTTCACGAAGTTCGGCCAGCAGTTCGTCCGTACCGTTGATGATGGCGGAGATGACTTCGCCGGGCACCAGCAGCTTGTTGCGTCCGATGGTGGAGGAGACGAGGATGTTGTCCACGGCACCCACGCACAGCAGGTCGTCGATGTTCATAATCAGGGCGTCCTGCGCGATGCCTTTCCATACGCTGAGGTCGCCGGTCTCCTTCCAGTACATATAGGCAAGGCTCGACTTGGTGCCTGCGCCGTCGGCGTGCATAATGTTGCAATACTCGGGGTCACCGCCCAAAATGTCAGGGATAATTTTGCAGAAAGCCTGCGGGAAAATACCTTTGTCGATATTTTTGATGGCGTTGTGTACATCCTCTTTCGATGCACTGACGCCTCGCATCATGTATCGTTGGTTACTCATGAGTTAATAGGTTTATTCAATTGAATGTGCAAAAGTAGTGATTATTTCGGTTACAGCCTTGAGTTTGTGTGAGAAATGTGCGGCGTGATTTTTTTAGGCCTTCCGGGGAACTAATCGGAAAACTCAGCGTCATATATAGAAAACGAATGTAACGGGTATGGAACAATGTGACAAAGAAAAGCAGTTCATTTCCCTAATTGCGGAATATAAGCGGGTGATATACAAAATCTGCTACATGTATGCCACGGACGGGGAAAACTTCAAGGACCTCTATCAGGAGGTGGTCATCAACCTCTGGAAGGGGTTCGACCGATACGAGGGAAAAGGCAAGCTCTCGTCGTGGATATACCGGGTGGGGCTGAACACCTGCATCTCCTTCTACCGGCAGGAGCGGCGGCATGGCGAGCGTACTTCGCTGGACACCCTCTACGGGCTGGAGGCGGAGAACGATGAAACCACCGTGCGGCTGAAGGAGATGTACCGCCTCATTGCCGGACTGAGCAAGTTCGAGCGTGCCATCATCCTGCTGTGGCTGGATGAGAACTCGTATGAGGACATCGCCGAAATCGTAGGCATACCGCGGGGCACCGTAGCCTCGAGGCTGAAACGTATCAAAGATAAACTAACCAAACTGGCGAATAGCTGAAAAACATTTAGAACGTATGGAACTGGAAGATTTGAAAAAGAACTGGAACGTCATGGAAGAAAGACTCGGAAGACTGGAGATAGAGAACCGTAAACTGCTGCACCGGGCGGTGAAAAGCAAGGTGGAACAGATGCGGCAAAGGCTGTTGTTGCGGCTGACGTTCATCGTGTTTCTGATGCCGATGCTGCTCTGGCAGACTACGCGGCAGGACGAATTCGAGTTCAGCTCGCTGACTTGGGGGCTGGTGGGGGTGTTCCTGTTGGTCATCCTCATCCGGCAGTGCACCTGGGCCTATCTGCTGAACAGGATTGATTGCGGCAGGATGGCGGTGCGAGAGGTCTGCCTGGCAGAGGCGCGTTTTCGACAGAGCTTCAAGCTGGGGATTGCCGTGAGCGTGCTGCTTGCCATACCGATGCTGGCAAGCATGATAGGGGATATGATTCGTTTCGGCAATCCGTATATCGTGTATGGCGCCTGGACGGGGCTTGCCGTCGGGCTGATTTTGGGGCTGCGCCTCTTCTTCCGGGCATGGAATGGGGTGAAGGAGTTGCGGGAGGCGATAGAGGAGTTAGAGTAAGCCGAAGAGATATAGACTCTTAGATGCAAAGAACGCGGACGGCACTTTGGGAATCGGTGCCATCCGCGTTCTTTGTATTATAGACTTGCAAGCCATTTCTTGCCTTTTCGAGTGTTCAGCCATAGTGCAAAGACTCCTGCAACAATGGCGACAACCGTGAATGTCAAACCTAATTGTGTCATAATCTTATAGTTTTAATATCTTATTTGCAATCCACGCTAACAATATAGTGGCTATGATGCCGACTATTATAACGTATAAGTTTATTTCCCTTGTATTGCCGGAATACAGAGGGGTTATACCACCTATAACAACACCGGCAAGGATTAGTTTAGAAGTATCGAAGAAATATCCTGCAAGTTTTTCTCTTCTGGTTCTATCCTTTTCTTTAACCTCTTTCTTTTCTTCTTGTTTTCTTTCCCAATTTCCCATTGCATGATGTTTGTTGCAAAAGTAGTCATTCTTGTTTGAAAATCAATAGTTGAACGGAATATTTTGTTTAAGGTGATAATGATAGTTTTATCTTTTATCATTAAACCGCCACCCTAATCCCAGCATCAAATGGTTCGGGTCATGAAAGTTCTGCAACTGATACCCCGTATGCAGATAGAGGTTGCGCGTGAGCGAGGTCTTGAGGGCAAGCACCTGATACCATCCTTTCGTGTCGTGCCCCTTGTGCAGGAAGTGATACCCTATGCCGAAGTTGATGGAGAAGACGGGCATCACGAACTCGCAGCGTGCCGACAGCCCCATGTTGAACTGCTCCTTGAAGGGCGGGCGGTAGAACTTCGGGTCGCCGTGCTCGTCCGTTCCCGCTTGGTGTCCGCGCAGGTTGGCGCTTTCATCGTACTGCGCATCGAGCGAGAGGCCGGCACGCAGCACGCGGTGGAAGTTGTACATCGGATTGAAGTTGAGGCCCACCACGCCGAACGAGCCGGGCACCAGCGTGCTGCTTCCGTATTCGTCCACCCATCCGCGTATTTTGGTGGCGCCATAGAGCGTGAGGTCGTAGCTGATGTGCGGACGGAAGGGCAGGGCTGCGGGCGGCAGGGCGGCTTCCGCCTTGGCAAGGGTACGGCTGTCGCCGAAGTTGCGGGTGATGCCTATCCGTGCTCCGAGGATGTTGACGCCCGAGTTGGGGTAGTGGGAATTGCCGTTGGAGAAGTGGCTTCCTTCCACACCGGCTGTGAGGTTCCAGTAGGGCGACAACTGCCAGTTCAGGAAGAAGCCTAAGTTGATGTAGGCGTTGATTTTGGAGCCTGTCACCATGTTATAGGAGTTGAGGTCTTCGTCATACTTTTTCCATCCGAAGGAGGCGCCGAAGTTCCACTCGTAGTCTAAAGACAAGCGGGGCGTGAGGCTGGCGATGCGCGAGCTTTGGAAGGCGTAGAGTGCCACGGGCGTGCCTATCTCTTCGTGATTGAACAGGGTGTTGACCGCCAGTCCGATGCCTTGCGTGGTGTGCGGATAGAGTCGCCCGAGCCGGGAATCGGGGTCGAACTGGATGCCGTACTTCAGGTGGCCGGACAGGAACATGTTCATACGTTTCTGTTTGGCGTTGTCTCCCTTAAAGAAGGGGTGGGTAGGCGTCAGGTAGGCGGGACGCACGTCCACGGAGAGGCGGTGGATGACATTCCGAAGGGGAGATGCCAAGGTGTCTGTCCCGGCAACCGTTGCCGTGCCTTGCGCCCGCAGGCTGTTGGCGGTCTGCCCCGCGAGGAGCAGGACTATCAATAGTTTATGAATCGTTCTCATGATTACTTGTCACATTATAACTTTATCATCTTATCGCTTATCACTGTTCTCATGATGTTTCGGATAGGCGGTAATCGCCTCTATCGGGTTCGTGCATTGTATGTTGCCCTGCACGGTGCGGGGCTTGCCAGTCTTGACGTTGCGCAGATGGAGCGTGTAGTAGGCGGTATAGATTCGGTATTCGGCGAGGCGCATGATGCTGGTGAAGCCCGGCTTCAGGGTCAGGGTGCGCATGACGGGCGGTTCCATGTCCACAAAGAGCATGTTGCTGCCGTATCGGAAGTATTCGATGCGGTCGGTTCCCGGTTTCACGCCTTGCGAGATGTCGGCGGCAGGGGCTATGATGGTGGGAGGCTCATCGCCCGTCGGCACGAGGTAGAGGTCGGCATCGCCGTGGAAGTTGAACCAACGCCTCATGCGTTCGCTCAGGTTGTAGGTGCGGGTCACGGGTTCGTCCGCCCAGTCTATCAGATAGTTATCTTCCTCTATCCGGGTGTACACGTCCTTCGGGACGGGGTCGTATTCGATGCGGTCTATCACGTAGCCGCTACCGGGTTGCTGGGTGAGGTGTATCTCTTCTCTCTGGAAGTAGTCCTTGTCGTTTATTTCGAGGTTGAAGTCGAAAGCTTCGTTCTTGGGATTGTCGCCGAGGATGATTTGCAGTTCGCGGTCGTTGGGGCGGATGAAGGTGATTTCGTAGGGTTGGTAATCGACCACGATTTTGCCTTTCGTGTCCAGCCGGCAGTTGGTGCGTCCCATGTCGGTGCCGTCCAATGTGTAGAGCTCTCCGGCTAAGTAGTGGGTGTAGGCATCGCCATATTCGCCTCGGTAGGCTTGGTTGAGCTGCCAGTTTGAAGTGTTGAACCGCAGGGTCAGCGTATCTCCATCGCCGCTGAGGGTGGCTTCGGTGAGGGGGACTTTCACTTCGTCCACAAACACGTCGCCGTTGCAAGCGTGGAGCAGGGGCAGGAGGAGAAGAAGAAGGAACAGATAGTTGTAAGTATGTTTCATGGTTTCAGTCCGTTTAGATTGATAACGGTTGCAAATATAGACGGAATTTGCGATAACGGTGCAAGAAAATCGGGGAAAATGCCGGCTTAAGATTTGGATGTAATGGAATGCGCTGATAATCTGCGCTTAATGAACACTGGAGTCTGTCGTGACAGACACTGGTGTTTGAGACGACAGACACCAGTGTTTGAGACGACAGACTCCAGTGTCTGTCAAATGGGAATATATTGGTTTCTGAAGCGTGAATGATTTCCCTTTATCCGATTATCCATTTGCTGGCCGGCAGGAGCGAAATGAGTTTGGTCGCCACCACACAGCAGACGAACGTGCAGACCGCTATGGCGGGGATGGCTGCCGCCGTGGGCCACGCCAGCGCTGCCTTGAAGACCGATACCCACAGTCCGAGCCAGAAGATGTGCATCAGGTACATGCCGTAGCTCAGTCGCGATATTTCGGCGACGAGGTGCGGCGTCCGCTCCTGACGGATGAGGCTGAAGAGCAGGAAGGCGCCGGTGGTCAGCGCCACGCAGTTCAGCGTGCAGAACGACCAGCCCACTTCAAGCGTCGGAGTGTCGAGCACCACTCCCGGCGTGGCCTGCACGTAGAAGGAGAGGATGGTGGCAGCCGCTCCCGCCACTGTCAGCAGCAATCCGATGCGCAGCCGTCGTGCTTGGCTCCATGCGAGGTGTACGCGGATGTAGTGCGCCAACACCAGATAGCCTAAGTAGCCCGAGAAGTACCACAGCGCATGGTACTCGTTCCAGAAGCATTGTCCCCACGCATCGCCCAGCCAGCGGTTGAGGAACGGCAGGCAAGTGGAGATGAGGAACAGTCCGATGAAGAACCGCTCCTCGCGTGCCGAAGCCCGTTCCAGCCACGGCGAGATGACGGGGATGAAGAGGTAGAGGCTGATGAGCGGGTACATGAACCAGAGGTGCCCCGCCAGTGAGGGGAAGTTGAGCCAGAGGTGCGAGAGGTCGTGCCATGCGCTTGCGCCGTCCAGTTGTCCCCAGAGCAGGGGCAACGTGCTGTACAGCACCATGAAAATGAGGAACGGGGGCATTATGCGCATAAAGCGTTTGCGGTAGAACTGCCCGCTGCTTTGCTCCCGCTTCATCGGCACCAGCAGGTAGGCCGATACAATCATGAACAATGGTACGGACATGCGCGAGAAGCCGTCATAGACCGACACCCACAGCCGGTCTGTCTCGTTGAGAAGGAAGGACTGCGGTCCTGCCATGTCCGAGGCTCCGATGGCACCGTAATAGTTTTCACTGGCATGGACCAGCATTACCAGAAAACACGCGAATATGCGTATGTAGTCAAGAAAAACGATTCGTTTCATTGGTTTATAGTTTATTTGATAACTCCTTCACAATCACCGCCACCCCGTTCTCATACTTGTCGAACCGCACCTTGCCGCCCGTCACTGCCGCGCGTTGGTCCGTGTAAAGTTCCACTACCTGTTCCCCTTCGCTAAAGAAGCCTCCCACGGGGATGCCCTCGCACTCTTCGGGGCGGACGCGGACAATCACGGTCTCATTCAGGCCGACGCGTGCGCACGTATGGTTGTCGAGCGTCACCTGACGGCCCGATGCCACGGCGGGATGCGCCTTCCGTATCGTCCCCAGCCGCTTGAAGTGGTCGAGCGTCACGGAGTCGATGTCCTGCCAGTTCATGTCCGAGCGGAACGCCTGGTCGCTGTCCACGTTCAGGCGTGCGTCGCTGAGGGGGCGGCGCGTCTCGTCGCCGTAGAATATCTGTGCCACGCCCGGCGCAAGCAGCAGCGTGGTGGCGCAGTCCACCAGGTTGTCCATGTCGGTGTCGCGGTGATACGAGTTGTTCAGGTAGCTGAAGGGGTGCCAGTCGGCATGCGCGGCGATGCTGTCCGAATAGGCCTGCCAAAGGTAAACAATTCCATCGAGGTCGCCGTGCTTGGGGAAGTAGAAGTTCACTAAGCTGGAGAATCCCGCTTCGGCATACGCCGGATGGTAGTCGATGGAGGCGCGGTCGTAGTCGCCTGTCAGGTAGAAGCGCTCGTCCCAACGGGCGGCGGAGTCGTCGGGATGCGCCTTGCGCCACTTCTCCAGGGCGGCGTTGCAGGCTTCGCTGAGTTCTTTCCAGCGATGCAGGTGTACGTTCTGCACGATGTCGCAGCGGAAGCCGTCGATGCCGAACTCTTCGACCCACGAGGCTATCCAGGCTATCAGATATCCGGCGGGCGGGCAGCCGAGGTCTTGGCGTAGCGGGCGTGCGGAAGGGTTGACCCACGCATCGTTGCGTTTGCCTTCGCGCTTCCATTTCCGTTTCAGGAAGTCGGGTATGCGGACGGGCTTGTCGTTCTCGTCCTTGAAGTCGGGCATCCCGTAGAGGGTGGCTTGCAGCGGGTTGGCCTCGTCCCATCCCTCGTCGGGCATGCGCACCCAGTCGCGGCCGTACCAGCCTTTCCAGTTCACCCGGTCTTCAAAGAAGCGGTCGTAGCTCCACTCCCTGATGTGCCGGGCGGCCTGCTCCTCGGTCAGTCCGGTGTCGGCAAAGCCCTGCTGCACGGCATCGAGCAGGGTGGGGTAGCCGGGGTCGTTCAGGTTGGCGCCCAGCATCACGCGTATGCCTTGGGCGTGGAGGCAGTCCACCAGGGCGCGCAGCTCTTCGATGGTGCCGTAGTTCTTGTCGGTCTGCGTGTAGTCCAGGGGGTAGTAGCCGTGGTAGCCGTAGTGTGGGAAGTCGTTCACCGCTCCGCTGCCCGACATCCATCCGTGTATCTGCTCATAGACATCGCTCATCCACACTACGTCCACGCCGAGGTCGGTGAAGTATCCCTCGCGCGCCTTCTTCAGGAGTCCGGCGAAGTCTCCGCCGTGGAAGGTCGCCGCGTTCAGCCGTTCGCTGCCATAGTCTGTGATGCGCCCGTAGTTCACGTCGTTGGTGGGGTCGCCGTTGCAGAAGCGGTCGGTCATTACAAAATAGACGGTGGCGTTGCGCCACTCGAAGTCATCGGGCGTGCCTGCCCTCAGTACATTGATGCCGCTGAGCAGCAGCATCGTTGCAATCAGATAGTTTTTCATCTTTTCCATCTTTTTTCCCGCAAAGTTAGTGCGGGAAGGGGGGATGGGCAATACTGATTTATAACCATTGAAGGGGAGGTGTCTCAGAGCAACCTCATAGCCGAAGCAGCCGTAATGGCCTCATGGGAGTTCCCCACGCTTAGTTTCTCCAAGATATTCTGCCGGTGCCTGTTCACGGTGTGGATGCTGATGTCCAGCGCATCGGCTATCTGCTTGCTTGACCTTCCTTCGCGGATGAGGCGCAGGATTTCCTTTTCGCGGTCGCTCAGCACTTGGTGCCGCCTTTCGCCTAATGTTAACGGGTGTATCTCTCCGGTGTAATGGTTGATGATTCGGGGAGAGATGTCGGTCGAGGGAGTCTGCTCCGGCGACAGCGCGTAGCAGCATAGAATCAGCCAAATTTTTCCGTCGGGTGACGGGTGCAGGATTTGTGTGGAGTTGTGGATATATACATATTCATCCTTCCGGTTGCGGATGCGTATGCGGCAGGTGGCGATGTATTTCAGCTTTTCATCTCCTGCCAGAAGGTCGATGTGCCGGAAGAAGTCGTATTCCAGCATGCGCTTCTCCACCAGGTCTTCGGGATGTATGCGGTTGTAGATGATGTCCTCGTCACTGGAGCGATGCTCCGTGCAGAAGCGGGCATCGTTGCTGATGCCCAACAGCCGGCCCAGCCAGCCGGCGTGGATGAAGCAGGTGTCGGCAGACGCGTCGGTGATGACGTAGCAGGCATTGCTGACGGCTGTCATGGAAGCAATCTTCGCTTGGCAGTCGTGCAGGACAGCTTCATCCAGATGCTCGTATTCCAGATGCTGGGCGGCGTAGAGGGCGTTGAGCTCTTTGCGTAGTATGTCCATGGGCGATGCAGGGACGGCGTTTAGGCTCAGAACTCCGCTTTCGGTGCCTGTTCGGCTCCTTCGGCGGTCTTGAAGCAGGCGTGTTTCTCGAATCCGAAGAGCGAGGCAAGGATGTTCTTCGGGAAGCGGCGGATGGCGGTGTTGAACCGCAGGGGCAGCAGGGGGAGGAACAGATAGTTGCAAGTATGTTTCATGGTTTCAGTCCGTTTTGTTTGATAATGGCTGCAAATATAGACGGAATTTGCGAGAACGGTGCAAGGAGGGGTGGGAAAATCAAAAAAATGCGCCGTTTTAACGCCTTTTTTTGTAAAGAATAATCAGATGCGCACGGAGCAAAAAATGCGTGCGGGCGCATTTTTCACTGCGTGCGCATCCGGTTAAAACTGCGTGCGCACGCATTTTTCACTCCGTGCGCACGCAGTTTCAGCTCCGTGCGCACGCGGTTTTGACTCCGTGCGCACGCGGTGGAAGGCGCGTCCGCACGCATTTCCCGCCGCGTGCGCACGGCGTGGTCAGAACTCCACTTTCGGTGCCTGTTCGGCTCCTTCGGCAGCCTCGAAGTAGGCGCGTTTCTCGAATCCGAAGAGCGAGGCGAGGATGTTCTTCGGGAAGCGGCGGATGGCGGTGTTGAACTCCTTCGCCGTGTTGTTGAAGTTGGTGCGTGCCACGTTGATGCGGTTTTCCGTTCCTTCGAGCTGGGCTTGCAGTTCCAGGAAATTCTGGTTGGCTTTCAGATCGGGATAGTTTTCGGTGATGGCCAGCAGTTTGCCCAGTGCGGTGGCCAGCTGTCCCTGTGCTTTCTGGTATTCGGCCAGTTTCTCGGGTGTCAGGTCCGTCGGGTCTACCTTGATTTGGGTAGCCTGGCTGCGGGCGGCGATGACGCCTTCCAGTGTCTCCTTTTCGTGGGCGGCATATCCCTTGACGGTGTTCACCAGATTGGGGATGAGGTCGGCCCGGCGCTGATATTGCGTCTCTACGTTGGCCCACTGGTTGCTGACGTTTTCGTCCATGCTGACGAGGCTGTTGTAACCGCTGATAGCCCAGAAGGCGATGATGGCCACAATGGCCACGATAATGATGGTAATTGTTCCTTTTTTCATTTTCGTTTCTCTTTTTTCTGTTTTTGGTTAGTAAATATGTCTATTTGCTTTTCTTGTATGTTTACCTCTTCCTCCGCCACCGCTCAGCGTATTGAAGCGGTAGGTGAAGTTGACGATGCAGTAGCTTGTCAGCATGTTGCTCCTCGTGTCGGTAATGCCGTTGGCGCTGATGCTGCGGCTTTGGTTGCTCTGCTGTTGCAGGATGTCGAACACGCGCAGGCGGATCATGGCCTGTTTCCGTTTCAGGAAGCGCTTGGATATCTGTGCGTTCCACAACAGTTCGTCGCGATTGGCATTGCCGCTGTAGCCTTCGCGTATGTGCCACCTCAGGTCGGTCGATAGTTCGATGTCCCACGGCAGGCGGATGTGCGTGTTTCCACCCAGCGTGTAGTCGAAGGTTTCGCGGTTGCTGTTCTGTTGCTTGGCATTTTCGGCTTTGTTGTAGCGGAAGTTGCCATCCAGGGCGATGTCCAGCTTGTCGCTGCGGTACGAGGCTCTGAAGCGTTCGGTGCTGGTAAAGTTGCGTGTGGTGCTCAGCTCGGCATCGGCTCCTTTGTTATTAACAGAAATGTAGCCCACTTGGTTGTTGTAGGATGTATTGATTCCTGCGCTGAGGTTGAATTTCTTGTTTTTCAGCGGGGTGTCGAACGAGCTGTTCAGGCTGGTTCGCCAGTTGCCGTTGATGTTGACTTTGTGGTAGGTACGCGCGCCGTTCGTCTTGTCATACGTCATGCGGTCGGCAATGGAGTTCAGCGTGTTGTTGAAAGTCATGCGGATGCGGAAACTGCGCATGGTAGTGGTAGAATAGCGCTCGTAACTGGCGTTCAGGTTGTTGGTGAACGAGGGTTTCAGGTTCGGATTTCCGTAACGCAGACTCAGGGGATTGGTGACGTCGATTACTTCCTGCAGGTCTTCGATGTCGGGTGCATTGCTCCGGCCGTTGTAGCGTAGATTGATGCGTTCGCGGCGCGAGAAGTAGTAGTCGGCCGACAGCGTAGGCGACCAGTTCAGTACGTTCTGCCGTGGCAGGTCCTTGCCGGTGTTCGGTCCTATGCTTGTCCGGCTCGTGCTCGATTGCGGATTCAGTGAGATGCCGACGTTGTAGATCAGACCTTTCTGCAGGGTATCGTTTTGTGTGTGGTCGCCCTGAATGGAAAGGTTGATGTTGTGGTTGGCATACTTGTTGTTCACTTTCGAGCTGAGTTCTTCGTTGTAGTCGTAGTTGAATCGGTCGGCATAGTTGATGCTGTCGTAGACAAGCGACTGGGAAAGACTGCGCGAATTGGAGAACGAATAGTTCATGCTGAGCCGGTAGTGCTTGGACAGCGGTTCGATGTAGCCGACGGAGATGTTCCAGTTGGTGGAGTTGCTTTTCCCCCGGGTGTTTCGGTCGATGTCGGAGATACTGTCCTGCACGAAGAACTGCGAGAAACTCCGGTTGTAGTTGTCACGGTCGTTGTTGTTATGGCTGAAGCTGAACGACATGTGCAGGTTTCGTCCGGCTTTTCGGAAACGGTGGTAGAAGGCGCCTCCTCCGTTCAGGTTGTAGCTTTGGCTGTTGCCAGTGCTCGACGAGGTTGTCTCGCTGATGTCGTCGTGGTTGTTGTCCGAAGTCTTGTTCCAGTTTTCTCTCCACGAATCCGATTGGCTGTAATTCATGTTGAGGTAAGCATTGATGGTATTCAGACTGTCGGCTCTCCATTCCATCCAGGTGTTTCCGTTCAGGCTGTGGTTGCCGTTCTCGCTGTCCGAGCGCCGGTTGGCATAAGTCGATTCATCGCCCAGGAAAGTTTCCGAGGATGTTTCGGTACTGGTCTCGTTGACGTTGTGGCGGTAGTTCACGTTACCGCGGATGTCGAGCTCTTTGCTTTTCTTCGCATAGGTGACGCCGGCGTTCTGCTGTGTACGCTGTCCGTTGCCTTGTCGGCGGGTGTTGTTGGCCGCTCCTACGAAAGACAGGTTCATGTCGTCGGTGAAGTGGTTGATGTTGGCATTGCCTTCGTATCGGTCTTTGGTTCCGTATCCTCCGATCAGGTTGCCCATCCATCCGCTGTTCTTTTTCAGAGTCAGGTCCAGGACGGGTGTTTCGTTTCCGTCCTTGATGCCGGTCATTCTCTCTTTATCACTCTTTTCCTTGTAAGCCTTCAGTTTTTTGATGGCATCGGCCGGCAGGTTCTTCATCGACATTTCCGTATCGTTGCCGAAGAACTCTTTTCCGTTGACCATGATTTTCTTGATTTCCTCACCGTTGAGGGTGATTTTTCCGTCCTCGTCTACCTCTACGCCAGGCAGCTGTTTGACCAGTTCTTCGAGCATATCGCCCGCTGCCACCCGGTAGGCCGAGGCGTTGTATTCCGTAGTGTCGGCATTGACGACAACGGGCGGCGCTTCGGCCGTAATGACTGTCTCGGACAGCAGGACAGCATCTGTCTGCAATGTCAGGTTGCCCAAATCCTTGTGAGTTCCCGATTTGTCAGTCAGCGAAACAGGTTTGTACAGTGTTGTGTAACCGATGAAAGATACCTTTAACAGATAATTGCCTGCCTTGACTCGTGGCAGGCTGAAGTGTCCGTCCTTGTTGGTGGTGTTTCCGGCCGCTTGCGAACTGTCGGGCAGGGCCAGAAGCTGCACGGTTGCAGCCTCTACCGGTATTTCTCCGTTCTGCTCGGTCACCTTTCCGGTGACGGTGATGGTTCGTTTCTGTGCCATGACATTCCCAAACATTAGCATTAGTAGCAAAGATGTAATAATAGCGCTTTTCATGTGTGTTTATTGTTGAAGTGTTTTTATAGGACAGTCGTAGAGTCAGAAGGTTTAATGCTGTCCTGAGGATAGTGTCAGAATCTTGATCCGGCACCTCCTCCGCCTCCCATGCCTCCTCCGAAGCTGCCTCCACTAAAACCTCCGCCACCGCTGAAGCCTCCTCCGCCTCCGAAGATGACCGGACCGCTGCCTCCACGTCCGCGATAGTTTTCGTCGTACGATTGTTGTTGGCGCACAACTTTATGTCCGCAGTTCTGGCAGATGTAAGTGACGTTTTCCGTCCGTACACCGTTGCGGCGCGAGATGAGCTGGCTGGAGCTGCGCTGTAGCTTGTGCTGCCCGCATTTGGGGCATTTGCTGGCATGACGTACGGCAATGTAAGCCACCAGAAAACTTACAGCGATAATGCCGAAGAGAAGTAATACATAAGTCATTCCATTGTTACCTCCTTCATCTGCCGACGGATCGTTTTCCATCGAGCCGTCCAGCCGGCCGCAAGTGGCACGTACACCGGCTACCATTCCTTCGCTCCATCGGTTATCCTTCAGATAAGGAATCATTTCGCGTGTCTGGATACGTTTGCAGATGGCATCGGGCAGAGGGCCTTCCAGACCATAGCCGGTATAGAACTGGATACAACGCTGGTCGGTGACAAGCAGGATGACCAGTCCGTTGTCTTTGCCTTTCTGCCCCACGCCCCACGAGTTGAGCAGACGGTGGCAGAAGTCGAAACAGTCTTCATCGCCAATGCTGGGAACAACGGCTACGACGCTCTGTATGCCCGTCTGTTGCTCCAGCCGGTAAAGCATACGGTCGATGCTGTCGCGGGCAGATATGTTGAGGATGTTCTCGGGGTCGGTGACGTAACGGGTCTTGTCCTGTAAGTGTACTTTGGGTAAGTTGTCGGGAGTATACACTGTTTGTGCCCAAGCCATCAGTCCTAACAGATGGCAGAGCAGAATAGACGTGAATATTCGCTTCATGAGTGGATATGCTTGTTTTTAGTGAATGTATTTTCTTACAAAATCGCTGACCTTGCGGGTATAGGCTTCGGGGTTCTCCTTATAGGCTACGGCATGTTCGGCACCGGGCACTATCCAGAGTTCCTTGGGTTGAGGCTTGGCCTCGTAAAGGGGATGTACCATCCAGGTGGGCACAAACGTGTCGGCATCGCCATGGATAAAGAGCATGGGGAGGGTACACTTCTTGACCTGTTCCAGCGGAGAGGCTTCCTGGAAACTCCAGCCGTACTCCATCTTGCATAAGGCACTGGCCACATTCAGCAGTGGAAAGGCTGGCAGACTGAACTGATCCTTCAGCTCTCCTTTGAACTCGTCCCAGGCGCTGGTGTAGCCGCAATCTTCGACAAAGCATTTCACGAAAGGCTGCTGGTGCATGCCGTGCTGCACTTCGCCCGATACGCACATGGTCGTAGCGGCTCCCATCGAAATGCCATGTACGACCATCTGTGTGTTTCCTCCGAAAAGATGGTTGGCTTCGTCGGTCCACAGCAATACGTCGAGCCGGTCTTTCCAGCCCATCTGTACTTCGGTACCTTCGCTCAGCCCATGTCCGTAGAGGTCGGGCAACAGGATGTTGTAGCCCAGCTGGCGGTTGTAAAGGTAACCTATCATCATCATGCGGATGGAGTTGTCTGTATAACCATGGACGATGACGGCCGTGTGGCGGGTGCTGTCGGCGGCAGGAACGTAGAGGGCATGGAGTCGCCGGCCTTCGTCGTTTTCGATGTAGAGATCGTGCAGGGCACCGACGTTCTGCAGACTGTCTATCCAGCGGCTTACGTCGGGATAGTTTTCGGCCATGTACTTCAGCGAACCTTCTATGTCGCGGCTGCGGGTGACAAGTTCAGCGGGCTTCAGCGCATAGCCCAGCATGTAATAGCCTGCGCATAGCAGCAGTGCGGCCAATGCGATGATGGCCGTCAAACTGTATTTGATGGTTTTCTTCATTTTCCTTGTTTTTGTCTGTTGGTGGACAAATGTACGATTTTGTTTTGATATACAATCAATAACGGCGGGGAGAATTGTAGCCTATCCTCCAGATACGGTCGAAGTAGGGTTGCCATTCGTTTTCGGCAATGCCTGTTTGCAGTCCGTAGAAGCGTGTACCGTTCTGCCGAGCTTCCTGTAACTGATGCAAAAGGGCGGGAGACGAAAGCGGTATGCGGAAATCGCTGATCCAGAGTACATCAGCATTCTGGTAGCTTTTGCCGGACTGTAGTAATTCGAAGGTTTTCTTCATCATGCGGCTGGCATCTGTATCGCCGCATGCCGTACGGCTGAAAAAGCTGAGCAGATTGGCCCTTTCTTTGCGGACGTCAATAGGCTGGATGGACACAGAGAAGGCAATGAGGAAACAATCGCGTTTCTGGCGGTCGGCAATTTCCAGCAGTCTGATTAAAGTAGAGTGTGCTACTCTTTCGGGTACTCCCGTCATGCTGCCCGAAGTGTCCAGGCAGACAATCATCGGTCCTTTTCGTTGGGCAGGGCGTGTTTGCAGGCGTCGTGCGGGTTGGGTGATTTCCGATTGATAGCGGAATGTCTGCAATTTTTGTGTCAGAAATCTGTTGAGGAAGATTTTCTCCAGTTCCTTGTCGGAACAATAGGCTATCTCGATGGGGAGAAGGCTGTTCAGGTCGTTGCTGATGGTGATGCCTGCTATGTCGCACTGTGAGGCATGTTCCAGTTTGCTGTCATTGCCTTCGGTTATATGGATACGCTCCTTACCGTCGTCGTGGGCGGTTCGTCCCATGGCATCGGCCACTTCGGCAATCTGCGGGAAATCTTTCTGGATGCGTACGATTTTACGTATCCGTTCGAAGTCGCTGGTGTTCCACAGTCCGTTCATCATGCCCCATGCCTGCATGAATTCGTCCTTCTCTATCCGGTTCCTTTGCAGATAAGAAGGGATGTTCTGCAGATTGGAGGAGATGCGTCGTTCGAGGCTATCCCGATAGTTCTCTATTTCAGCTTCTTTCTTTTCGTTCAGTTGACGTTGTATGGCTTCCTTCCAGTCTTCGGCCAGCTTTTCCCATAGGATATCGTCGTCAGTCTGCCCTTCTTTACCGAATGCCTGCCGGTAGAAAGGGGCGTTGAAACCGTATCGTCCGTACTGGCAGTCCAGTTCTTCTACCAGGGCTTGCCAGCCGTCACGTTTGCGGTCGTGTGTCCATTGGGTAATGAGCTGCCTGCTTTTTTCTTCCGACTGTTTACGTTGGTAATTGTATTTCTCGCGTTCCAGATTTTGCAGAATGAACTGGCTCAGTGTGTCGTACAGCACGCGTGCGCACACCTCGTCGGACAGGGCTTGTACCTTGATGATAGGATTTTCCAGAATCGAACGCAGGTATGTGTAGAGCGGTTCGCTGCTGCCGGTCTCCAGAAATTCGCCTGTGGCAAAATAGTGGTCCAGCACTTCGGTATAGAACGACTGTTCATGCCTCATCGCCGTATAGCAGTTTGCGGGCATCTACTCGGGCGAATGCAATCAGTTTGCGCAGATTGGCCACGTGTTGTTCTATCTCCTTCTTGTCTTCCTCGCAAAGGAAAATGTTGGTATACAGCTTGTAGGCCAAGCTGTTGATGGCATTGTTTGCCTGTTCCAGCTCCGTTTCGTAGTCGCGGTTGACTGTCGGTCTGGTCGACTGACTGACAGCCTGTTTCTCTCCTGGACGCAAACGGCGCATGCTGTATCGCACTCCGTCGATGTACAGGTAATGGTTGTCGCGGTAGAGGCGGATCTGTCTGGCATTTTTTGCCTTCATCTGACTGCTGTCTGCAAAGGTACGGATCAGGGTTCGTTCCGGATGAAGCGGGTCGGTGTACATCACGCCGGTTTGTGGAGCATCCTGTGGCTGGTGATTCTTCATTCCCATAAAGTCTGCCAGAAAGATGAATGTGTTGCCTGTGCCGTGGTTTTCCAGCTGGAAATAGAAGTGGTCGACTATCAGCAAATCGTCGTCCCGATGGTTTTGGCTATGTCTGGCTTTTTCCAATGCCTGATGGGCGGAGTATGCTTTCAGGTCAGCTTTCAGGGTCTGTGCAGCGGACTTGATCTGTTTCTCCTGTAAGGCAAAAAGCGAGTGAATGACGAGTTGGCGTACGGCTGGCAATTCGTCGGGTTCATTCCAAAGGCTGTGGTAAGTCACAATAAGATCGTCGGGACAGACTTCGGTACGTCCGTGCATGAAAGCAGATGCCTTCAGCAATCTGGCGATGTGTTTCCAGCGGCGGTCGCTGACGTAAATGCTTCTTCTCAAGTCGCTTTCCGGAATCTCTACACTGGACAATCGTTGCCGTATCTCGGTGATGCTGTCTAATATTTCAGTTGGTATGCTGATGGCTTTGATTTGCTGTTGCCATTCAGCGTATTCGTTTTCTGTGATTTGCAGGTGAGAAGACACTGGTACTGTGTCCATATCCGTCTCGTCGAGCAACATGCGGTGGAACGTGGCTTCTTTCTGGATATTGCGGCAGATGACACGTATCAGGAAACGGTCCCACAAGGCTTCCAATCCTTCGCCGTGAGCCGGAAGCTCGTTGCTTGCCGCAACCAGCAGTTTCAGGGGGAGTTTCAGTTCGTTCTCTCCGTTGCGGAATATTTTTTCATTGATAGCCGTTAGCAGTGTATTCTGTATGGCAGGACCGGCTTTCCATATTTCGTCCAGAAAAACGATGTCGGCCGAAGGCAAATATCCCTGTATGATGCGTTCGTATTTGTCTTCTTCCTTCAGACGGCTGATGCTGACCGGACCGAATATTTCGTCGGGGGTGGAGAAACGCGACATAAGGTATTCGAACGCCCGTGCGCCGGCAAATACCAGCTTCAGGCGTCTTGCCACCATTGACTTGGCCACTCCCGGAGGGCCGAGCAACAAGATGCTTTCGCCTGCCAGCGAAGCCAACAGGGAAAGCGCTATTTCGTTCTCTTTTTCATAAACCCCTTTGCTGATTTCAGCCAGTAACTGGCGTATACGTTCTACCATATCCGGATGCAGCTTTATCTGTTCCAGATTTCCCATGCGGCAAAGGCTTGCAACAGCAGCATTTCCAGACCGTTTTTGACAGAAGCTCCGTGTTCTGCTCCCTTTTTCATGAACAGGGTTTCGTTGGGGTTGTATAATAGGTCGTAGAGCAGGTGGTCAGGTGTTAGTAAATCATAGGGAATATCCGGACAGAAATCCACTTTCGGATACATTCCTAATGGGGTAGTGTTGACAATGACGGTGTGTTCTGCCATCACCTCCGGTGTAAGTTCGGAGTATGTCAGTATATCGTTATTTTTTTTGGTGCGCGATACATAGGTACTCTGCACACCCAGATTGGCCAGACCATGATATACGGCTTTCGATGCACCGCCCGTTCCCAGTATAAGGGCTTTGGTGTGATGGGGTTGCAATAAGGGTTCAATGGAACGTGTAAATCCGATGATATCCGAATTGTATCCGACCAGTTTTACTTTCCCTTTGGGTTGGCGAAGGATTTTGATAACATTGACCGCTCCAATTTTGGAAGTATACTTATCCAGTTCGTCAAGATAGGGGATCACTTTTTCTTTATAGGGGATGGTGACGTTCAGTCCGCACAGGTCGGGGTTTTCTTCGATAACTTCCATAAAGTCTTCGATACGTGGAATTTCGAAATTCACGTATTCGGCATCAATATTCTCGGATTGGAATTTTTCGTTGAAATATCCTATAGAAAAAGAATGTTTCAACGGATAGCCTATTAAACCATACTTTTGCATAATTGTCAGTTTTTTATTTGGTTGCAACATAAAGGGTACAGATGCCAAACGTCAGTCGTTTGAAATAAACATGGCTGAAGCCAGCATTTTGGATAGCCTGCTGCATCACTTCGCCCTGAGGGAAGGCACGGATACTTTCGGGCAGATAGGTGTAGGCACTGTTGTCCTTTGATATGAGTTTGCCGATGAGGGGCATTACGATCTTGGAATAGATAGCAAACAGCTGCTTCATGGGGAAGCGGTCGGGAGTGGAAAGTTCAAGAATAACCAGATGTCCGCCAGGGCGGAGCACACGACACATTTCGCCGAGAGCTTTATCCAGATGTTCGAAATTGCGGATGCCAAAGGCGACGGTCAGTGCATCGAAAGTTGAATCGGCAAAAGTGAGAGCTGTACAGTCCTCACGGGCGAAAGAAATACGGTCTGCAAGTCCTGCCTGGCGTACTTTTTCACGTCCGACGTTCATCATACCTTCCGAAATGTCAGCACCTATCAACGATTGGGGTTGCAGTTCGCGGCAAGCCAGAATGGCAAAGTCGCCGGTACCGGTAGCTATATCCAGCATCTGTTGCGGGTGGTAAGGACGGAGTGTGTGGATGGCTTTCTTGCGCCAGCTGCGGTCGATACCCAGTGAAAGGGTGTGGTTCAACTGGTCGTAGGTAGGAGCGATGTGGTCGAACATCTGTTCTACCTGTTCGCTTTTCTTCCCTTCCTTGCCGTAGGGCATGACTTTTTCTTGTGGGTACTCCATAATAATTGCTATGTTCTTTTGCGCAAAGTTAAAAAAATAACTATTTCAGTGTGCTAATTGGTGTATAAATTCCTTTTGTGGCATACGCTTCTTTTCAGTTAGTTTCAAGAAATTGTGAAATTTTTGTTTTTTGCTATACCCGTTTGGGTATAAATTTAATTAAATACAGATAAAATATACCCTATAAGGTATAATAGATGGAAACTTATGTTATATTTGTACCCGAAAGGGTATAAAATATGGAGCATACAGTAATTGCAGACTTTGTGAAAGAGATGCGCCGACAGTTCGGACTGACTCAGGTAGACTTGGCTGACAAGTCGGGTGTGGGTTTGCGCTTTGTGCGCGACCTGGAGCAGGGCAAGCAGACCTTGCGGATGGATAAGGTAAATCAGGTGCTCAGTTTGTTCGGACGTCAGGTGGGACCAGTAGAAATAGACGTAAAAACAAGGGAGGATAAATCATGAAGAAGGCAAAGGTGTATCTGCACGACCGATTGGCGGGCAGGTTGGTAGAAGATGAGAACGGTTTTACTTTTACGTACGATGCCGCTTATCTGGCTTTGCCTGATGCGACAGCTATTAGTCTGACACTGCCACTGACTGAGAAACCTTATCATGATACGGTACTCTTTCCCTTCTTTGACGGACTGATACCCGAAGGCTGGCTGCTGGACATTGCCGAACGAAGCTGGAAAATCAACCAGCGCGACCGCATGTCACTTTTGTTGGCCTGTTGTAAGGACTGTATTGGAGCTGTCAGTGTAGTACCCGATGACGAAACAGAGGAGGATAAATCATGAACCGGTGTCTGTATTGCTATAAAGAATTGGGTGAGGGGATGAAGGACTTTCATCCGGCTTGTGCCCGCAAGTTTTTCGGTACCCGTACAGTGCCTGAGTTGCCATACGTGCGTGGGCAGTTGGGCGACCTGGCCCGGGAAGTAGTGCGTAGCCAGACTACCCTTACCGGGGTGCAGGCCAAGCTTTCGCTCGACATTAATCGGGGCGGACGCAACGAGCCTGACCGTTTTACCATTGTGGGGCTGTGGGGACGCTTTATTCTGAAGCCACAGACACAATCCTATCGTGCTTTGCCCGAACTGGAGGACGTCACCATGCACCTGGCCGAAGCTGCTAAAATCAGTGTGGTACCCCACAGTCTGATACGTTTCAGTGACGGTGAACTGTGCTATATTACCCGTCGTATCGACCGGTTGCCCGATGGACATAAAGTGGCAATGGAAGACATGTGCCAACTGTCCGAGCGGTTGACAGAGTACAAATACAAAGGTTCTTATGAACAGATAGCCAAACTTATCCGTCGCTATTCTTCTACGCCCCAGCTGGATGTAATCAACTTCTGGGAGGTAGTAGTATTCTGTTGGATAACAGGCAATGCAGATATGCATCTCAAGAACTTTTCACTTTATAATCTGATGGGCGGATATACGCTTACTCCGGCTTATGACATGTTGTCTACTGCGCTGGTGATGCCCGAAGATACCGAAGAACTGGCTCTTACCCTTAACGGGAAGAAGAATCGGTTGCGCAAGACGGATTTCTACAAGGCCATTACAGCTTCGGGAGTAGAAGAGAAGGTGATTGAGAATCTGGCTCGCCGCTTCAGTCGAGCTTTGCCTAAGTGGTTTGAACTGATAGACCACTCTTTCCTGCCTGACGACATGAAGAGGCAATACAAACAACTTATCTTGCGCCGCGTGGTGATGCTGCGCTGACAGTCCTGCAGGCTGAACAAAAACAGACGCGGATTACATGGAACAGGGATGGTGATATCCGCAGAATTCCGCGTAATCCGCGTCAGATGTATTTCAAAAGCAAGTGTGCTCTCTGTATTTCTGCATTACTTGCTCAGGTATTCTGTTACATTCTTTTCGATACGGGCAGCAATGTCTTCGGTTGCCTCACGGACGAACTTCTCGCCGGTGATGTGTTCGTACAGTTCGATGTAGCGTTCGCTGATTGAAGTAACAATTTCGTCGGTCATTTCTGGTACCTGCTGGCCTTCCTTACCCTGGAAACCATTGTCCATCAGCCATTCGCGTACAAACTCTTTAGAGAGCTGCTTTTGAGGTTCGCCTTTCTCGAAGCGTTCTTCGTAGCCTTCGCTGTAGAAGTAACGGCTGGAGTCGGGTGTATGGATTTCGTCCATCAGGTAGATCTTACCGTCGTGCTTACCGAATTCGTATTTTGTATCTACCAGGATGAGGCCGCGTTCGGCAGCAATTTCTGTACCGCGCTTGAAGAGAGCCAATGTATATTTTTCCAACAGGGCATATTCTTCAGGAGTAGCCAGACCACGTGCCAGAATTTCTTCTTTGGAGATATCTGCATCGTGTTCACCGATTTCGGCTTTGGTAGTCGGGGTGATGATGGGTTCGGGGAACTTCTGGTTTTCCTTCATGCCTTCGGGCAGACGTACACCGCAGATTTCGCGTACACCGCTCTTGTAGGCACGCCAAGCTGATCCGCAGAGGTAGCCGCGTACAATCATTTCTACCGGGAAACCTTCGCACATAACACCAACGGTCACCATAGGATCGGGTGTAGCCAGTTTCCAGTTAGGGCAAATGTCGGTAGTAGCATCGAGGAACTTAGCTGCAATCTGGTTCAGCATCTGTCCTTTGAAGGGGATGCCTTTGGGCAGGATAACGTCGAAGGCCGAGATACGGTCGGTTGCTACCATGACGAGTTTTTCACCGTTGATGTTATACACGTCGCGTACTTTTCCGTGATAGACGCTCTTCTGTCCCGGAAAATGATAGTCAGTTTTAGTTAACGCTTGTTTCATAACTATTTTGTATTTTGATTAATGTTAGTCGTTTAACTTTTCTTTTCTTCTTTTAGGCGTTCACGTTCCGCTTTCTGTTCTTTCTCAAACTTTTCGTACGCTTCTACAATTTGAGTAACTAATTTGTGTCGCACAATGTCTTTTTTGTTCAGTTCGATGAAGCTGATGCCTTTCACTCCTTTCAGAATCTTCAGGGCTTGTACGAGGCCGGAAGTCTGCGAAGAGGGCAGGTCAATCTGCGTCATGTCGCCCGTGACAATCATCTTGGTGTTCATGCCCATGCGGGTGAGGAACATCTTGATTTGCTGGGTGGTGGTGTTCTGCGCTTCGTCCAGGATGACGACGGCATCGTTCAGCGTGCGTCCGCGCATAAAGGCGAGGGGGGCAATCTGGATGATGTTCAGTTCCATGTACTCTTTCAGCTTGGCGGCGGGTATCATGTCTTGCAGGGCATCGTAGAGCGGTTGCAGGTACGGGTCTATCTTGTCCTTCATGTCGCCGGGCAGGAAGCCGAGTTTCTCGCCTGCCTCTACTGCCGGTCGGCTGAGGATGATTTTCTTGATTTCCTTGTTCTTCAGGGCACGCACGGCAAGGGCGATGGCGGTATAGGTCTTGCCCGAACCGGCAGGACCGATGGCGAACACCATGTCGTTCTTGGCGAAAGCCTCCACCAGCTTCAGTTGGTTTTCGCTGCGCGGGATAATCGGTTTCCCTGTGACGCTGAACACGATGACGTTGCCCGCCTTCTCTGCTTGCGGGGCGTTTCCTTTGATGATGTCTATGATGACCTCCTCTTTCAGGGAGTTGTATTCGGCGCAATATTTCTCCAGCTTGGTGATGTTCTCCTCGAAAGCGCACATCTCCTCTTCATCACCCATGACCTTGATGACATTGCCGCGTGCCACGATACGCAGCTTGGGATACAAGGCTTTCAGCAACTGCATGTTGGCGTTGTTCACGCCGTAAAAGATGACCGGGTCGATGTCTTCAAGAACAATCAGTTTTTCTATCATAGATATGCTTTAAAGTTCAATTCGTTCTTTTAGTGAAACGTTTTGCAAAAGTAATGAAAGGTTCGGACACTTAGGCAGTTCCAACGGGTATTTTTTTAATGCCTGCTCCGGACCGATGGCGGGCAGCGCCTTTACGGTGATGCCGTTTCCGCTTTTCGTGCATTCAAGGCGTACTCTGTTTAGCGTCTGCGCATTCATGTCGAAGACGAGGGTAGGGTCGAAGTGATGCCCGTTGACACGTGTCTCGAAATGCAGATGGTCGGTGGTGGCACGTCCGGTACGCCCTACCAGCGCAATGGGCTGTCCGGCGCGGACGGTGTCGCCGCACCGCACCAGGTTCTTGTAGTTGTGGCTGTAGATAGTCTCCAGCCCGAAAGCGTGGCGCACGACGATGACATTGCCGTAGGCGCTATAAGGCTTGGACATCCGCACGATGCCGGTGAAGGCGCTTCGTATGGTGTCTTTGGCGTGCGTCTTGATGTCGATGCCGCTATGCCGTCTCCGCCGTCCGTAGGGGGAGATGACTTTGGCGCCGAGCAGGGGGAAAGAATACGCCGTGTCAGTTATGCGGTGCAAGGGCACTTCTATCCGGTTGCTTTGGTCGAACAGTTCCGGAGTAGCCACACGTACATGGTTGGCTTCCATGGCGGTGAAGCGTTTCCTTGCCTCTTGCGCCGGGGTGCAAAGGACGATGAACAAGAAGAACAGGGTGAAAAGACTTCTTATTTTCATTGAAAGTATTGTATGGTTCCGCCGGTGGCAGAGGCGTATTTCACCAATAGTTCCAGAATCATTTCGGCCGCCTCTTTCAATCCCTCTTTTCCATTGTAGCCGTTGACGATGGCGAGGATGTGGCGGGTGCCGAGGTCCATCTTGGTACGTTCGTTGTCGCTGGTGGGGGTGCCGATGCCTCCCGCCTGGTCGCGATAGACGGGCAGTCCTTCGATGTTGAGCACGCCGCGCCCGATGCCTTCAAAAGGTTCGTCGGCACGTCCGATGCCCAGTTCCAGGCTGGTCCCTTCTATCTTGTCGGCATCGAAGCCGCCGATGGAGTGTCCGGTACGCAGGGAGACGAGGTTGATAAGGTCCACCAGCGTGTCTATCCGGTAAAGTTCCAGTCCGCGCAGCAGGCGTCGGCGCAGGGCTTCAGCGGAGGGGCGGTAACGGCTGGGGTCTTTGCCGCAACGTTTGTAGGCTTCGCGTGTGGCGGCGATGACGGGCTGGCATTTGATGCTGTCCGTGGTGTCGTGAGTTTTCAGTTCTTGGGTGAAGGCGGCGATTTCCTGCCACAAGCCTTCGCTATAGGCGCTGTTGGTTACTTCGGCGAATACGGCTGCACCACGGTATTCGGGGCAGCGGGTCTGAATTTCGGGGGATATGGTGAGTTGGTACATAACTTTGCTTCTTTATTGTTCGGACAATACCTCTTGAATGAGCTGTTTGACTTCTTCTTTGCTTTTAAAGGCAGCAGGGTAAGTGTGTAATGTATTGTATTCCTCTATGAATGCATCGAATGGTATCGTTTCCTCTTTCGGATGGGCAACCTTCCAATATAATTCTGCACGACGCTTGATTTCCGGTTCAAATTCCTTAGGTATGAGACCATTGACTCCACAGGCTGCCACATGGTCGTATAAAGGAGCATCGTAGATAAGTCCGTCGGCTACATCTTGCCATTTCCGGTTTTTGATGAGTAGAGAACTACCTCCGGCTTCACCGTTAAAGGTCGTTTTTCCGTAGGGATTTCCTTGCAAGTCTATGCCGAATGGACGGCAATCCATCAGCTCAAAAGCGGCGTCCCATGTACCTTTTCCCGTCATCGGCAAGTTCTGTCCGTCAAATAGTCTATAATCAAACCAATTCATCAGGACAATCTTGACACGTTCTTCTCCAAAAGTCTGCTTCATCCACCATCCTTGAGTTCTGTAGTCTCTATTCTCTCTTTTGAAGTACTGAGACTGATTAATGGCATGTGGCTGGCTGGTTATGACCAAGGCTTTCCGTTTTCCGTTCAGTGGGGTTTGACGGGCGTACATCTCGGCGAAGTGGGTACACATCAAGCTGTCACGATAGTTCATTTCGGGTGAATTCCAAACTTTTTTATAATCTTCCACTGTACGGATTTCTTCCCAAGAGAAGTTGTAATCGGTCAGTCCGAGCTGTATTTTCTTAGGGGATGTCCGATTGATGTCATAGAGACCTTTGAGGAACTTGATGCGATTGTACTTTTCCCATAGCGGGTAGAAGGTCTCGCCTTTCCGGTAATAGGTGTACAGACTGTCCATGAAGTCTTTTTCCATGGGGTAAGTTCCTTGCAACAGACGGTTTACTTCTTCGGTCATATTGTTAGAACCCACTTCTGTATAGATGTACCCTATGCGTTCGGCAAAGCGAGGGTCGGCGAGTACATCCAAATAGAAGTTGTATTGTACGGTATCACGATGGTCTCGTTCGCCCAGCACGATGATATCCGATTGTTCAAAGAGTTTGAATATGTATTCTTTGGGCGAGATTCCATTTTCTGTTGCGTATGCATGCAATGCTTTTATGGAAGGTACGGATGGTTCTTGTGCTTTCAATGCAAAAGTACATAATGCAAAGGAGATAAGCGGGAATAAGATTCTTGTAATAGACATATTGTTTATGGTTTAAATGGTTTATACTTTCGTTTGGAATGTTGCAAAATTATAAGTTATCTTTCATAACCAAGTACGAACGGTCTCTTCTTTCATCATGATTCCGCTTAATATTCTTCCCGACCGTATTCCCATCCTGCGTGCCGAAAAGAAATCCTCGTACTGGCTGTAAGTGCAGATACCTGCCGTCTCCACTTGTTCTGGAGGCACGCCGAAGTCCTGTAGTTGCAGGCGGTTGGCGGCCCATAGGTCGATGTGGTGTTTGTGGGTGGCAGGGTTCCACTCGGAGATGTACTCCATCGGGAAGCCTTGCTTGCGGAAGGCTTCATAGACCTCTTCGCCCACTTCGAAGGCGGGGAGGGAGATGCCGGGACCGATGACGGCTGACACATCTCGTCCGTCCGTGTCGTAGAGGGCGTGCATGCGCTCCAGTGTGCGCAGGACGATGCGGTTGACCGTGCCGCGCCAGCCCGCGTGGATGGCGGCGACGGTGCGATGCTGCTTGTCGTATAATAATATAGGTATGCAGTCGGCGGTAGAGATACAGATGCAGACACCCGGTTCGCGGGTTACCAGCACGTCAATGCCCCTGAGCATTGCCTGGCGTTCTTCATCGGAGGCTTGCAGGTAGGCATCGCTGATGGCGAGAGCCGTTGTCTCGTGAGTCTGGAACGGGATGACGAGTTCGCGGGGACGCTGGGGCAGGGCATCACAGAGTATTTCTTGGTTGCGGCGGACACAGTCAGCGTCATCACCCGTGTAGGACGTGCAGTTCAGCGAGGCGTAGTTTCCCCGGCTGCAACCGCCGTGGCGGGTGGTGCTGAAGGCTGTGACACCGTCCGGCAGGCTGGTGTATCGGATGAAGGGGTTGTTGCTCATGATTTATTTCTCTTCCCAGTCCTCCTCTTCGTACTCGAAGTCTTCCAGGTCTTCGATGTCGTCATCCTCGTCCACGTATTCGTAGCTGAGGTCTTCGTCTTCGCCTTCCTCTTTCAACTCCTGTTGCAGGTGGCTCATGTCTTTGGCGCGGTGGGCGATGCTTTCCACTTTGCTCGCTATCTTGTTGCTCTCCTTGTTCAGCTCTTCCCAAAGGATGTCCTTCAGCGCAGAGATGCCCATGCCGGAGATGGCGGAGATGAACACGTGCGGAATGCCTTCGGGCAGGGTGGGTTCTATCTCGTCCATCAGCTCCTGGTCCAGCATGTCGCACTTGGTGACGGCGAGCACGCGCTGCTTGTCCAGCATTTCGGGGTTGAAGGTGCGGAGTTCATTTAATAATATCTCGTACTCCTTGCGGATGTCGTCGCTGTCGGCGGGCACCATGAAGAGCAGCAGCGAGTTGCGTTCGATGTGGCGCAGGAAGCGCAGCCCGAGACCCTTGCCCGCACTGGCTCCCTCGATGATGCCGGGGATGTCTGCCATGACGAACGACTTGCCGTCGCGGTAGGAGACGATGCCCAGGTTGGGTTCCAGCGTAGTGAAAGGATAGTTGGCGATTTTCGGTTTTGCCGAAGAAACGGCGGAGAGCAGGGTCGATTTGCCCGCGTTGGGGAAGCCCACCAGTCCAACATCGGCAAGCAGTTTCAGCTCCATGATGACGGTCATCTCCTGCATCGGTTCGCCCGGTTGCGCGAAGCGGGGTGCCTGCCGGGTGGCGGTCTTGAAGTGCCAGTTGCCCAATCCGCCGCGTCCGCCTTTCAGCAGGATGACTTCCTGTCCGTGCTCGGTGACGTCGCAGAGGTATTCGCCCGTCTCGGCGTTATAGACCACGGTGCCGCAGGGCACTTCCACTATCTTGTCCTCGCCGTCCTTGCCGAAGCTGCGGTTCTTGGAACCCGACTCGCCGTGTCCGGCAAGGATGTGGCGGTCGTAGCGCAGGTGGAGCAGGGTCCAGTAGTTGCGGTTGCCGCGCAGGATGACGTGTCCTCCGCGTCCGCCGTCACCGCCATCGGGACCTCCGTTGGGGACGTATTTCGCGCGGCGCATGTGCGTGGAGCCTCTGCCGCCTTTACCGGAACGGCAATATATCTTAACGTAGTCAACAAAATTTGATTCAGCCATATATGTCTTGTTATTGAGGTTATTGCTTAAATTATCGGGAATAATTTTCCACTTGTTTTCGTATGTTGGCCTTCATTTCTTCCCATGTTGTCTGTATGAACATTTTCTTCTTCCACCTTTCCGAAGAGGTCAATATCTATTGACATACGATGTCCGTACTGGAGGGCTAAACCTGTTCCTCCCACCAGTCTTGTTCTTGACAGACAATCGGTTGCCATCAATCTCTTGAGCAATTCCAGGGTGTGGGGCTCGATTGTGCGATACGATAACATCTGTATTCCTCCTTCCTTGTATGCGATATGCAACAAATGAACGACAAAGCCATAGGGTCAAGTGAACGTGCTTGCTTGCAGTATTCCACGATTCTATCCAGTCCGTAGTAATTGCGGATAAGGCGCCAATCCTTTAGCGTACCGTATTCCAGTACGCGTATAATAATTTGCTGCGGGCAGGAATCCATATCCGCTTTCTTCGGGTCGATGTCCCAAAAGAGTACGGGCGAGAGTTGACTGATATAGTTCTTTTCGTTCATGTCACTTCTTGTTTTCATCGGCAAAGATATGAATAATCTTCCATTCTCCTATCGTGCGTGTTTCGCTGTCGAAGTTCACACCCACCTTCACCACCTTCCTGCCGTCTGCCTCGTAGGGGAGGGCGTATTGCAGGCTCTTGCCGAAGCGTCGCGGGCGGCTGAGGAAATAGACACGGTCTGTGTGGGTCAGCCTGTAAACCAGCTCCGTCTTGTCCACATATACGCAGCCTAATGTGCGTATCTGCTCGAAATTCTGTAGCCCTATCGGGTAGCGGATGTAGTCTTCTAACATAATCGAAAAGGGGTTCAATGGTTAGGAAGGCAAATTTAGGCATAAATCCCGATTTATGGGCGGTTGTCGGCAAGAAATCTTAAAATCATCCTTTTCTTTATGTGAATAAGTAGAGATATAGCCTTATCATAGTTGCATATATGGATAATGCTCATGGGGTTGGGCAATGTGTCGAAACAAAAAATGCACCGCTACGGATGCATTTTCTGTTTCGTGCGAATTCGCTTTTGTCAAAAAGGATTCTTTTATTTCACCTTGTCAATCGCCGTGCAAATCTCTCCGGTGATGGTCTCCAGGTCGCCCAATCCGTTGATGTGGGCATAGAGACCCTCGCTCTTGTACCAGTCGATGAGCGGTGCGGTCTGTGAGTGGTAAACGACAAGGCGTTTCTTGATGGTCTCCTCGTTGTCGTCGGCACGGCCCGATTGCTGTCCGCGCAGGATGAGGCGTTTCATCAGTTCGTCTTCGGGCACGTCGAGGTCGAGCATCACGCTTACCTGCTGTCCGCGCTCAGCCAGCATCTTCTTCAGTGCTTCAGCTTGTGCGATGGTACGTGGAAAACCGTCGAAAATAACGCCTTTCGAATCCTTGAAGCTGTCGAGTGTAGAAGCCAGGATGTCGATAATCAGGTTGTCGGGGAGGAGTTGGCCCTGGTCGATATAACCTTTGGCTGTCTTGCCCAGTTCCGTTCCGTTCTTTATTTCGGCACGCAGCACGTCACCCGTGGAGATGTGGTTGATGCCATACTTTGCTACAATTCTCTCGCTTTGTGTGCCCTTTCCAGAACCCGGGGCACCGAAAATTACAATGTTCAGCATATTTATTTAAAAATGAAGAATTAAAAATGAAGCATTAGGAAAAAAAGGAAGTATGAAGAACGATTACCATTCTTCGTTCCTTTTTTCTCAGTCTTCATTGACTACAGTATATATGTCCTTATAGTTCCGTCCAAATCCGTCGTAATCCAGTCCGTAACCCACAATGAAGTCGTTGGGGATGTGCATGGCGGCATACTCGATGTTGAGGTCTACTTTCAGCTTTTCGGGTTTTACCAGCAGGGTGGCGATATGTATCTCTTTCGGCCCGCGGGTGCCCAGCGTCTCAAGCAGGCGTTGCATGGTGAGGCCCGTGTCTACAATGTCTTCTACGATGACTACGGTACGGTCGCTCAGGTCTTCGTTGATGCCGATGACTTCCTTAACGGCACCTGTCGATGCTACTCCCTGATACGAAGCCAGCTTGACGAATGATATCTCGCAAGGGATGGTGATGCGTTTCATCAGGTCGGCGGTGAACATGAACGAACCGTTCAGTACGCTCAGGAAAAGCGGATTCTTACCTGCCAGGTCACGGTTGATTTCGTTGGCTACGCGGCTCACTTCTTTCAGTATATCCTCCTCCTTAATGGAGACGGTGAACTTCTTGTCTTTAATCAGTATGCTATCCATGGGACTTGTGATTATTAAATTGGTGCAAAGGTAGCGAAATTATTCCACTCCATGCATCATCTTCTGCAATTTCTTCGACAACAGGAAGAGGACAAGCGATGCGGCGGCCGACATGACTACAAATACCAGGAAGAAGTCGAACATCGTCTCAATGCGATAGCCCAACAGTGTTTTCACCTTTCCAGCTTCGGGATAGAGGCCCGACAGCGTACCGGCAAACTTGTTGGCCGTGGCCGTAGACAGGTACCAGATACCCATCATCAGCGAAGCAAAGCGGACGGGAGTCAGCTTGTTCACCATCGACAGTCCGATGGGCGAAAGGGCAATCTCGCCCATCGTGTGGATGAAGTACAGTCCCGTCAGCCAGATGAGGCTTACCTTGACACCGGGTTGCACGTCTTTCACTCCGAAGCAGATGACCAGATAGCCCAACGACAGAAGCAACAGACCGATGGCCTGTTTGGTGGGCGATGCTGGCTCCATGCCCCGACGTGCCAGTGCTCCCCATACGCCCGGCATGATGGCTGCCAGAATAACGACGAAGAAGGGATTGAATGACTGAATCCACGAAGCAGGCATCTCCCAGCCCAGAATGACGCGGTCGGTCTGTTCCGAAGCAAACAGGGTGAGCGATGCGCCTGCCTGTTCATAGGCTGCCCAGAAGAAGATGACGAAGAAGGCGATGATGTAGATGACCAGAATGCGGTCGCGTTCGATCTTGGTGAGCGATCCGTCCATCAGGATGCTGGCCGGGAAAACAATGCAGGCCGTAAAGATGCCGATGCTGATCCAGTCGTTGCCAAAGCACCAGTAGAAGAACAGGGCAAGTACGATGGCCATCGCACTGCACACCCACAAGTTACGGCGTTTGCGGCGTGTATCTTCCGGCGTTTGGGTTTTGGCAGATGTTCCTTCGGTCGCCTTGCGTGCATCGGGTACAACACCCAGCTGCTGTCCGTCCGGACCGATGAGGTAGCGGTTCTTCTGCGTCTCGAACAGCACTACGGTAAATACCGTGACGATGGCAGCAATCAGGAAACCCCATTTGAAGTCCTGCGGATTGCCCGTTTCGCCGAAGTAACCACAGACAAGCGGAGCGAGGAACGAGCCTACGTTGACACCCATATAGAATATGGTATAGGCCGAGTCAAGTCGCCGGTCACCAGGCTCGTACAACTGTCCGACGAGCGACGATACTGTAGGCTTGAAGAATCCGTTTCCTAATATAAGAAATGTAAGTCCGCCGTACATCAGTCCGTGCGATAACTCTTGCGCATCGAGCATCGAAGCACTGAAGAACATCAGGAACTGTCCGATAGCCATCAGCATGGCTCCCCAGAAGACGGAGCGCCGGATGCCCCAGTACTTGTCGGCTACATAGCCGCCGATAAGCGGAGTCAGGTAGACAAGGCCCGTATAGCTGCCATAGATGGAAGCTGCCTTTTCGGTATCGAATAACAGGGCTTGGGTAAGAAACAAAATAAAAATGGCACGCATGCCATAATAACTGAAGCGCTCTGCCGTGCTGGTTGCAAAAATCAGGTAGAGCCCTTTTGGATGTTTGGAATTGTTCATTGTTTTACGAGTTTGTTTTTATTTTGGCTGCAAAAGTAGTGATTCTTCGTGACAGAACGTACTGTTCGTCTTGATTTCCTTTGAATAAATGATACAGCTTGTGTGTTTTTACTTGCCAAATGAAACAAACGGCTTTGTCAGTCATCTCTTATATGGCTTCTTGCCGATGGGCTGGCATATCAGCGTTTTCGTCAGTATTTCCTATAATATATCTGCCAAAATGACGCTAAAATGTGACACAAAAGGCGGGTGCCTCACTGATTTTTCTTTTGGCACAAGGTTTGTTTTTTAGTAGGCGTCTGCCGATGAGGCGGACAGAAATAAACTGAATAATAACAAATAAAATAATAACGATCATGGGAAAAATTATTGGTATTGACTTAGGAACTACAAACTCTTGTGTTGCTGTATTCGAAGGCAACGAACCTGTAGTAATCGCTAACAGCGAAGGTAAACGTACAACTCCTTCTGTTGTGGCATTTGTAGACGGTGGCGAACGTAAAGTTGGTGACCCCGCTAAACGTCAGGCCATCACCAACCCGAAACGTACAGTGTACTCCATTAAGCGTTTCATGGGTGAGAACTGGTCGCAGGTACAGAAAGAAATCTCTCGTGTACCCTATCCGGTAGTAAACGAAAATAATATGCCGCGTGTCGACATCGACGGACGCCACTATACTCCGCAGGAAATCTCAGCTATGATTCTTCAGAAGATGAAGAAAACTGCCGAAGACTATCTGGGTCAGGAAGTAACGGAAGCTGTCATCACTGTTCCGGCTTACTTCTCCGATTCTCAACGTCAGGCAACAAAAGAAGCTGGTCAGATTGCCGGTCTGGAAGTAAAACGTATTGTGAACGAGCCGACTGCAGCCGCTTTGGCTTACGGTGTGGACAAGGCTAACAAGGATATGAAAATCGCCGTATTCGACCTCGGTGGTGGTACGTTTGATATCTCTATTTTGGAGTTCGGTGGCGGTGTGTTCGAAGTATTGTCAACCAACGGTGATACTCACTTGGGTGGTGATGACTTCGACCAGGTAATCATCGACTGGCTGGTACAGGAGTTCAAGAACGACGAAGGTGCCGACCTGACTCAAGACCCGATGGCTATGCAACGTCTGAAGGAAGCTGCTGAAAAGGCTAAGATTGAGTTGTCTTCTTCTACTTCTACCGAGATTAACTTGCCGTACATCATGCCGGTAGGCGGTGTGCCCAAGCACTTGGTTAAGACACTGACTCGTGCTAAGTTCGAAGCTTTGGCTCACAACCTGATCCAAGCTTGTCTGGAACCGTGTAAGAAGGCTATGAGCGATGCCGGTCTGGGTAACTCTGATATCGATGAAGTAATCCTTGTAGGTGGTTCTTCACGTATACCGGCTGTTCAGAAGTTGGTTGAAGACTTTTTCGGCAAAGTTCCTTCTAAGGGTGTTAACCCCGATGAGGTAGTTGCTGTAGGTGCTGCCGTACAGGGTGCCGTATTGAACAAAGAAGCTGGTGTAGGCGACATCGTATTGCTCGACGTAACTCCGTTGACTCTGGGTATCGAGACTCTGGGTGGTGTGATGACGAAGCTGATCGAAGCCAACACAACTATTCCTTGCAAGAAGAGTGAAACCTTCTCGACCGCAGCCGACAACCAGACCGAAGTAACCATCCACGTATTGCAAGGCGAACGTCCGATGGCTGCTCAGAACAAGTCAATCGGTCAGTTCAACCTGACAGGTATTGCTCCGGCTCGTCGTGGTGTTCCTCAGATCGAGGTTACATTCGATATCGACGCCAACGGTATCTTGAAGGTATCTGCCAAGGATAAGGCTACCGGTAAGGAACAGGCCATCCGTATCGAAGCTTCCAGCGGTTTGAGCAAAGAAGAAATCGAACGTATGAAAGCCGAAGCCGAAGCCAACGCCGAAGCAGATAAGAAAGAAAAGGAACGTATCGACAAGCTGAACCAGGCTGACTCAATGATTTTCACTACCGAGAATCAGTTGAAGGAACTGGGCGATAAGCTTCCTGCCGACAAGAAAGCTCCTATTGAAGCTGCCTTGCAAAAACTGAAAGACGCTCACAAAGCTCAGGATTTGGCTGCTATCGACAGTGCAATGGCCGAACTGAACACTGCTTTCCAAGCTGCCAGCGCTGAGATGTATGCACAGACTGGTGCTCAAGGTGGTGCACAGCAAGGTGCAGGTTTCCAAGGTGGTGCCAACGCCGGCCAAGGAAATGCTCAAAACAATGGCAAACAGGATGATAATGTTCAGGATGCTGATTTTGAAGAAGTAAAATAACCCCTCTAAGCAGTACATTATACAATAAGAAACGCGACTGTTTCAAGGAAACTTGAGGCAGCCGCGTTTCTGTTTTTATTCTGTTAAGTTTGTTCTTTCTTTATTTCCCACAAAATATTGGCATGAATTCTAATCCAAAGTCAAGTTTGTTCTTTTGGATACTTTTGCGGACTTCATCCGATACGATAATGTCGTTAATGACGGGTTGAGAGTTGAAGACATTTAGTGATTTCACCTTATTATAGTCGAGTCTTAGTTTAAGAATCGTATCTGTTCCTTCTACATAGAGGGTGTTTTGGGGATCTATTACGTCGAATATCTTTTTGAAGTGCATGATGTAATATATCTGATTGCCATATTCCTTACTGATGGCCTTGACAGGTAGAAACTCTATGTCGTTGGCAGAGGTGACGTACGACTGTAATAAATCCTTCAGAGCTTGGTTGACCATGTTGGCTCCACCTATACACATGTGGAAAGGCCGGTATTGCCCATCTCTTAATTCTACGACGAGCGATTCCCAGTTTTTCACTTCCTGTCCGTCTCTTGCGATAGGGTAGGGCCAGCTGTCGGGAGCGTACAGTACTCCTCCTTTGTCATTCCCTTTTACGATGAATTTATAATACCTGACGTCGGTATTTACTGTTTTGCTTTTATAGAAAAAGTTTTTTAAGGTTTTGATATTCAATAGTTTCATTTTATTTCGTTTACTACATTTTATGCAGTGGACTGAAGATTTTTACGCAATGCTTATTTATAAGGAAGAACGAAACAACGTTCATCCTCGCGACAACACCAGCTCGGGCAACAGAACAGCAGTTTCCGGTTCTTCTTTGGGGGCATCTTTGGGCTTCCAGGCCACAACGAAACGGACGGAGGCAGACTTTACTTTGTAGCCTTTCTTGTTCCATTCCGATATTACTGTTTGCATGTTTGTCGACAGTCGGGCTACCGGCTTGTTGCCGATGTTTCGTACAGCGTAAAGTCTTTGTACTTCAGGCTGTCTCCGCTTCTCAGTGCCAGCACTTCCCGTTTGAGGTCTTTGAAGTATCCCAGAAAAACGTCTTTGTGTGAGAGTTGCAGCACAATTTCTTCGGGCATGCTATACTGGCGTGAGTCGGTGAGGTGCTGGTCGGCAGGCAGTTGGCTGAAGCAATCGCCGTCGGTGTGGATAAACAGCCGGTTCCGGGCGCGGGTCATGCCTACATAATATCGCCGCATCAGCCGGTCGTCTTTCTGGAAGTTGTCGGCTATCAGCATGTAGACGTCGTCAAACTCACATCCTTTTGCCTTGTGGATGGTCGATACGACAACGTCAGCACCCGACACGTCGCAAAAGTCTTCGACTGATGATTCAAACACAAACTCCTTGAAATCGCTGACGTATTTTGCCTGGTTGGTCTGTTCGAACAGTTCCACGCACCGCTTCACGTATGTCAGGCTTTGGCTTCTTTCGTATGTCGCAAAGGTGGCACGCTTGGCTTCGTCCCACGTCTCTTGGGGAATGAGGGGCGTTTTTACCTGTTTGTCGATGTACTTCAGGAAGTATCTCATCTCGGCCATGTTCCAGAAGCGGAAGCCGTCCATCGTCTGTATCAGTTTGCTGCCGATGCCCTGTTTCCGCAAGAGGGCTACCAGGATGACGGCTTCTTCGTTGGTCTGGGTCAGCACACACGAGGTACCGTTTTCACGGTGACTGATCAGGTCTTCGACGAGTGGCTGATACATATAGGCCGAGTAGTGGTGTGTCACCTCCACCCGTCCGTCTTCTTCTCGCATGGAGAGGATAGGGGTAGTTTTGATTCTTTTTCGGATGACTTTGGCAAATTCGTTGGCGAAACCGACCGGATGGCGTGCGCTTCGGTAGTTCTCGGTCATTTCGATAAACCGACTGCCGCTTTCCTTGGTCAGGCGGTACATGTATTCCGAGTCCGAACCGCGGAATTCGTAGATGTTCTGGTCGTCGTCGCCCACTGCAATGACGCGCATTTCTTCGTTATTGGCCATCAGGGCACGTACCAGTGCATATTCTTCGTCGCTCATGTCCTGTGCCTCGTCTATCACCAGTACCGTTTTCCCGATTCGGTTGGGTTCCACTTCACCCTGTTCTATCATTTCGGCAGCTTTGGCTACTACGTTTTTGGCTTCTTCCAGATTGCCTATCCGTCCCAACAGGTCGAAACAATAGGAATGGAAGGTCTTTATTTCGACAAAGTGGGCGGCGTTGCCGATCAGTTCCATCAGCCGTTGCTTGAATTCCGTTGCCGCTGCTCGTGAGAAGGTCAGCATCAGCAGTTGTTCGTGTTTGACGTCTTCGAGCAACAGCAGCGAGGCCAGCTTATGAACCAATACCCGTGTCTTTCCGCTTCCGGGGCCTGCCGCCACTACGATGCAGCGCGAGTCTCGGTCGGAGATGATTTCCCTCTGCCGCTGTGACAGCTGGCCGAACAGTTGCCGGTATTTGCCGGGTGTCAGGTTGCGCTGTATCTCGCCGGCTCTGTCTCCTTTGAAGTATTTAGCGATGAACTTCTTGTAGTCCATCTGGAAATAGTCCTGCACGTATTGCAGGGCGGCGTTGTAGTCTTTCACCATCAGGTTGGCATATTCGCCTACAATGTGTACCTGCTGTATCTTCTGTTTGTAGAATTCGTTCAGCATCCGGTAGTCGTCCTGCTTGTATCTCGACTTGTTGTCTTTGAGCCTTTTGATGTCCATGGCGTTGTAGAGCACCAGAAAGCCGCCTTCGAGCTTGAGCGCGCCGATTTTCGACAGGTAGAGCAAGGCTTCTTCTACGTCCTCTAACTGCAGTTCGTCCAGTCCGCTGAAGAGGGGCTGCGGATTGGCTTTGATGCTGTTCAGCAGTTCCACTACCGAGAACTGGATGGCCTGCTGTTCGTCCGAAAGCTCTTTCCCGGCTTCGGCAGCCAGGCGGTATAGCCATTCGATGGTGAACCGGCTGATTTCCAGCCGCCTTTCGAAACGCTTCAGCAACGCTTCCCTGTCGACCCGCAGGCTGATTTCCAGATTGTGTGCCGCGTCTTCTTTCTTGCGAGTATAACCTTTGATGGTGAGGAAATAAAGCAGGGTTCGGATATCTTTCTCTCTGGATGTGCCTATTCCTGCATTGATGGCATTGTCGTTCAGCTGTTTGCACGATATCCGCCAGGTGGCGTCGGGTATGTTGTCCAGAATGTACCTTTCTAGCTTTGCAAAGCGTTCGAGCAACTGCCCTGACCTTCGTTCCGAACTGCCGGCGTCGAGCAGGTAAGCCGAGATGTCTTTGCTGTCTGCCAGAATGCCTTCCTGTCGCATCCGTTCTACAGCCGACAACACTTCGCCTTTGCTCAGTCCCAATATGTCGGCCAGATAGTCGATGCGCGATTCCGCTTCCGAATCCTGTGCCTTGGCTATGTGTTTCTGCGAAATCAGCGATTTGATGATTCTGACCGCTTTCTCTATTTCGTCGCTGCCGAACAGTACCGAAGCCGATATGCGCTGTCGGGCTTCGTCCATGTTGTTGACTGTGATGCCGGTGGCGTAAACATGGGGCACATTGTTTCCTCTAACCAAGTATCCGCTCTGTTCCAAAGCAGCCAGGGCCGTCCGCACCCGGGTTTCGATGTCCGATACCGAGTCGTCCCATCCCGCCTTGCGGGCAATTTCCAACGCCGAGCAGCACACCCTCATGCGTTGGCGGGTAAGGTCTTTCACCGCTTTCCATACCTGTTGTATTTCGCTGATGCTCAGTTTGGTCTGGTTCAGCAGAATGAAGTGCTTGTCCAGATCGTTGTCGCTATACAGCACGTAGCAGCGTGCGTTGAGGTGAGGGTCGCGACCGGCACGTCCAGCCTCCTGCACGTAGTTCTCCAGCGAGTCCGAGATGTCGTAATGCACCACCAGACCTACGTCTTTCTTATCCACTCCCATGCCGAAAGCCGAAGTCGCTACAATGATGCGTACCTGGTCGTTCATGAAGGCGTCCTGATTGGCCACTTTCTTGTCGGCATCCATCTTGCCGTTGAAGGGCAGGGCCTGATAACCGTCGCGGGTCAGCCTGACTGCCAGTTCGCGGGTGCGCTTGGTGCGCGATACGTAGACGATCGTCGGACACGGATTCTCGGTTACCAGACTTCTCAGTTTGGAGTATTTGTCCTCGTTCGTGTCGGTATGTATCACGGAGTAACGCAGGTTCTTTCTCGATGCCGTCGAGGCAAACAGCTGCAAGTCCAAATCCAATGTTTGCTTGAAGTAGTCGCAGATGTCCTGCACTACCTTCTGCTTGGCTGTAGCCGTGAAGCAGGACACGGGGATGGCCGTCTTGCAGCCTTTCTTTTCCTGATAGTTGCGGATGAACTTGCCGATGTACAGATAGTCCACCCTGAAATCCTGTCCCCACGACGAAAAGCAGTGGGCTTCGTCTATCACGAACCTGACGACGTGGCGTGCCAGCAGAATCTTTTCGATGGTCTTCGACCGAAGCATTTCGGGGGCGATATACAGCAGCGACACTTCACCTTCCAGCACCCGCTGGATGCACAGTGCCCTTGTGATGGGGTCCAGCAGGCCGTTGATGGTTACGGCGTCGGTAATGCCCCGTTCGTTGAGGTTGTCCACCTGGTCCTTCATCAGCGATTGAAGCGGCGAGATGACGACCGTCAGCCCATGCACGGTGCGGCCTTCCATCAGGGCAGGCAGCTGAAATGTGAGCGACTTGCCTCCGCCGGTAGGGAAGATGGCCAGCAGCGATTTGCCTTTGACTGCCGCATCGGCTGCCTGTTCCTGTAGCGGTTCGCCTTCGTAGGTGCGGAACTGGTCGTAGCCAAAGAAGCTTTTCAGGTTGCGGAATATGTCCAACTGGCTGTTGCAGTACGTACAGCCTTCGTTGCAGCGGGTATGCCGCAGCAGGCGGATGACGTGTTCCACCAGTGGATACTGGTAGAGTACCCACGGCGGAGTGATGGAGCGATGGTCGGTGGTGTCGATCAGTGCCAGGGCGTATGCCAGTTCGCACGGATACTTTTCTATCAGGGTGTTCAGGTCGGCATGTCCGCAGATTTTTCCTTCGTACAGGCTTCGTATGGCTTCGGCCGTGTCCTTTTCCGTCGGTCGGGCTCCTACCATACGCAGAAAACCCTCAAACTCCTTTTGGCCTTTCAGCAGCGATGCATAGATCTGGCGTTTTCCTTCCGGCAGCAGGTTCCATTGCGCTATCTCGTCCTGCAGCAGGTTCTGGGCTTTCAGGCAGTCGTTCACCGGGTTGTTCATCTGGTCGTTTACCAGTTTGTCGTCCTTCACCAGTTTGTGGTAAGGACGTTCGGGAAACAGCAAGGGCGACATGTAGAGGGTATCTACCAGCGGACGGCGGTCGGTGGTGTCGGCAAACAGGTATCGGGCATCGTGGTGGATGATGTTGTGTCCGCAGATGTAGTCAGTACCACGCAGGAAATCGAACAACTCCTTCTTCGAAGCTTTGTGAAAGGTGGCGCCGTCGTGCCGCAGTGCTCCGATGTCGTGTATTTTCCGGTCTTTTACTCCGACTTCCACATCGACAATGGTGTAACGTGGGGCTTCATCGGATGGCGGCACATTCTCCTTGCCGGCGACTTTGTTGGTGTCTCCGGCGTTTTTCCATCCCATGAGCCTGCTCCATATTGACATCGTTTTTTCTTGTAAAGAGTTAAGGAATCAATAAGTATTTCACAAAGCTACGTAAAAAATGCGTAGATAGCGAAACTTTCGCTGGTTTATTTTCCCCGTAAGCGGTATGCGGAGTGTGAAACCGATGTGTTCTGCCGTGCTTACACGGCTCGCGAACGACACTTGCACGGCTCGCGAGCAACACTTGTACGGCTCACAAGCAACACTTGTGTGGCTCACGAGCCATGCTTGTGTTCCAGTCTGACATTGTTTATTGGGCACTCTGGCATTGCTTGTCCGATTGTCCGACATTATTTGTCGTGTGTCATCGCATTGCATCCTGTTTCTTTGGGGGCGGATGGTTGTTTCTGTTTGTAAAGAGGCACTTGACGGTCGTAAAGTGAAACTTTCGGACGCTAACTATGGACTTTAGCCGACACTTCTCCCTGTTGAGAACTGTTTTTCCCGATTTATCCTTCACGCCTTCATCGTTCTCTTTCGTCGTTGAATGACAGTAAGATATGGTGAAAGGTGATGGTTCACCGCTAGTTTCACCGCGATTTTACGGAGCGGATTTCTTTTTTCGTATGTTTCACCGTAAGTTGTTTGTTGCTAGGTGGTTGTGGTGAAACTTCACGGGGCAAGTTTGGATTTTATAGGTGAAACCAGTGAATCTTTTCTAATTCTCCCCGTTATCGATGTAGCCTTTGCTGAAACGCAACTGCTATTTGTAGAAAAAATGAATTTTCAATATGACTTTTCGGTTCAGTTTCTTGCTTTTTTAACCGTTTTTCTTTTCCTTTGTGAAAGAGAGTAGCGAATAAAAACATGACTAAACTCGTAGGAGGTAATGTAAATGAAACGGAATCTGTTTTTTCTTTTAGCTTTTGTATTGGGCTTTGCCGTAGTAGCCTGTCAGTCTCAAGGGTCCTTGCTTGTACATTCACAGGCAGATATCATCAATATGGATAGCGTTTCCACTGAACAATGGAGGTATTCCGAACTGTTCAAAGATGTTCGTCTGATACCTTTGGAAACCAAAGACGTTTTGCTGTCGAGCATCAGCAAGATGGTGCCTGTGAACGATACGTTATATTTAATGGATCGTCGGACGGAAGGAGTATATGCTTTCAAGAAAGACGGTTCCTTTATCCGAAAATTCGGGAACAATGGTCCGGCTCCCGGTGAATATGCCAGTTGCAGAGACTTTACTGTTGACGAGGAAAAGAAGAAACTGTATCTGTACGACTCATCACGCAACAAGATATTGAGATATGATTTGTTGACAGGTACTTTTGAGGATGAAATATCCTTAGACGGCCCACCGTTTTATGCCGATATAGCGTATCAGTCTGATTTTCTTTATGCTTACCAGTCGAACCATTGGCCTGCACAGGGTGATACTCCTTATTATCTGCTGCATCAGATAGATCTGTTGCAAGCTGGCAAAATGACTGCCAGCCTGCTGGATTATGATTCATATAATCAAGGTTGGCAAAATGAATTTCTGAATTTTGGCACCCCTTTTACTCGTGTCGGGGATGAACTTTGGTTCTGTACGGCGCTGATGGATACCGTCATGGCCATTCGTGAGGGGGAAGTATATCCTGTTTTGGCTATTCATGGGGAAAAAGTGATCAAACGCGACGACCTGCTCAAGGAAAGCAATTTGCATTCGTCTGGCGACCCCGTTGCGCTCACCAAGAAAATGATGCAACAGTATATGCACCTGACACAGAAGAAGGTCTATTGGGGCTTTTGCAATTTCTATGTTCATCAGGGCTATCTTTGGTTTAATTGTTATGGAGGATCGCTTCTTAAAGTACGCCATCATCTGAAAAGTGGTCAGACTTCTATTTTCCAGACACAGAAAGACGATATCTTTTTTGCAGGAAACAAGCAAAACGGCGTTATGCTTCCCGGGTACTTGTGCGCGGATACCGATGGTGTGTTTTACTTTTATACTACGGAGCAGTTGGCAGAGTTGAAAAGACTTTTCGAGTCCGGTCAGTTGTCTGATAAAGTTGTCAATAAAGAATTGATAAGGAGTTTGGAGAGCGATTCCAATCCGGTGCTGTTGTATTATGAGTTTAAAGACTAAAGCCTGACGGTAGTCAGGCTTTCTTTTGTATGCTCGGCATGAGTATTAGCTAATGGGTGCAAGTCCCCAATGA
>ENA-UOJS01000412-UOJS01000412.1-human-gut-metagenome-genome-assembly--contig:-C74-NODE-412-length-46005-cov-7.878107_pt1 | contig 46005 bp, 54 predicted proteins | sample MGYA00242355_ERZ723902 | MGnify/ENA metagenome assembly ERZ723902
TACACTGTTATTTATAAAGTAAATTTATAGAGTCTCACTGTATATGTGTTTTTCCTGAATTATTTAAATTAACTATATTGATACAACAATATGTTCACTCGACTTTATAGAATTCAACTAAATATCCGGATAATCAGATTCTATTATTTCTAAAATTTCCATTTAAAAGATAATATTTTTCAGATTAAAGCTGTCTATGGCAGAAAGAAAAACAATAGATAATTAGTTAACTATATCAATATGTAGCGCATTTTATGCGCTACCATTTTAGTTCATATTAATACTGGGTATTTACTTTAAAAAATCCTGACGTTGAGGTGTAAATATATCAAGCAAAACTCCTTTTTCTAGACATTTGCACCCGTGCACAATGTTGGGCTGCTTATATAAAGTATCACCAGTTTTTACTGTACGCACTTCATCGCCGATGGTAAATTCAAAAATACCTGATAAGACATACGTCAACTGTTCATGTTGGTGGTGATGTAAAGAGCCGATAGCCCCCTTAGAGAAATGGACCTCTACTGCCATCATATTGCCACCATGAGCCAAAACTTTTCTTTTGACCCCGTTGCCTAAATCTTCTATTGCTGTATCTTCATTAAATACAAACATCACCACCTCTCTGAAAATATTTAAAGTAGTACATACAGTTATGACTGAATATAACTAAGGCTGTTTGCCAATGTAGGCCAGAATGCCACCATCGACATATAAAATATGACCATTGATAAAGTTTGAAGCATCCGATGCTAAAAATATAGCTGCACCAGCAAGATCATCTGGTTTACCCCAGCGTCCAGCTGGCGTTTTTGATATAATAAACTGATCAAATGGATGGCGGCTGCCATCTGGTTGAATTTCACGTAACGGTGCTGTTTGAGGTGTAGCAATGTAGCCTGGACCAATACCATTACACTGAATATTTTTTTCACCAAACTCAGAACAGATATTTTTAGTCAGCATTTTTAAGCCGCCTTTTGCCGAAGCGTAGCCTACAACGGTTTCGCGACCCAATTCGCTCATCATGGAACAGATATTAATGATCTTGCCATGTCCTTTTTTAATCATTGAAGGCAATACCGCCTTAGCCATAATAAACTGACCTGTCAGATCAATATCTATTATTTTGCGATAATCAGCTGCTGTAGTTTCTAGCATAGGTTTACGCTGAATAATCCCTGCATTATTTACCAGAATATCAATAATGCCTACGTCACTCTCTATTTTTTTGATATTTTCCTTCACAGACTGTTCATCTGTAATATCAAATAAATAACCATGTGCGTTGATGTTGTTCTCTTTATATTCTGCCAGGCCTTTTTTAATGTTTTCTTCTATTACATCATTAAAAATGATCGTTGCACCAGCGTTACTTAGTGCTTTAGCGATCTCAAAACCAATACCATATGATGCTCCAGTGACTAAAGCATTTTTACCTTTAAGAGAGAACATATTGATGAAATCCATAAAAACTCCAATAGTGAAAAATTTGTCAGTTATTGCTGGGTTAAGATTTCCTCAGGAATTTTAGCCATATATAGTGCTGGTTCACCTTCGGCATCGCAAGAATATAAAACGTACTTATTATCTGGAGAAAATGATGGATGCGGGTGCGTTACCTGCCGGTCTCCTTTCTGTACCCTCCAGGAACTATTATGTTTCACCAATTTATGTATTTTTTTATTTTTACTGCTAAGAATGTAAATCCAGGGATCATTTTCAATTTTATAACTGCAGGTATCTTTAACATCAACCGGACTACCTGAACCATCACCAACATAGAGAATACCATTATGGTTACTCATTAAATGGGAACATGCCGGCATTTCCATCACTAATGAATCTTCATCAGTATCAGGATTATATTTGCGAATATAACGCTGTTGCTGTCCTTTCATATAGGAAACATAAGCCAGTGCAGATCCATCAGGGATCCAGAACTCGTGTGTACAACTTTCACCAGGTTGGTGCTCATGCACTTTACGCTCATTTGTCCCATCACGGTTAATCATCCACATTCTTGCATCCACCAGGTCATGGGGCCCTTCGTGGCAAAAGGCGATAGTATCGTTATTATTCGGACGAAAAATTGGATGCCCTAACCAAGTATTACGATCCAATATCACTTCAGCGTTTCCGGTTTCCAGATCAATCGTAATTAAACGGCATCGTGGATTCTTATGATAAAATTCCAGAAATATTTTCCAGTCGCTAAGCGGGGTCCAGTCAGTTTTACTGATTTCGATTCCGACGATTTCCGTACAATCAGTATTAGCAACCCATGTTCCGTACCCCACCCAATTATCCGGTACTGTGTATATGGTAACTTCTTCTAATGTGGTCAAATCAACACGCTGCAAATGTTTTTCATTCTTCACATAAAAAAGATAATTATCATCAGGGGACAGGAAGCCACCAAAGGTGTTATCTCCAGCTCCTTCAGTGAGTTGTTTCGCTGTCTGAGTTACCAAATCCATAAGATAATAATTCCGGTTACAATCAAACTCAGCAGCGAAAATCAATTTTTTACCATCATTTGTAAAACATTTTTGATAAAAATAATTGCGATGGCAAAGAATATCTGTTGGCGTTAATCGAATAACTTCGTTATTCGATTCACTATCGTAGAAAGATTCAAACTTCAACTTTTTAATATCACCCTTAGCCATATAATCTTATCCTTTATAAGAATGACAATACTTCATCATATCGTTTCTATCGTTTCTATCGTTTCGTTAGCATCCAATATAGCGTTCAAAAGTGCAGCAAACCGTGATCGAGAGCACACAACAATAAAAATGAAATGACGTTTTGAATTTTCAAATACAATGTTGCAAGTAATGTTTGTAATGTATTATCATATCGTTCATGTTGTTATGCTATGAAGTTTAACAGTATGATTTTAAATGAGGAATTCGTATGAAAATCGCATTGATGAATGAATTTAGCCAGGCATCTAAAAACGCAATAATTTTTAATGAGTTAGTTGCAGCAAGCGCACATCAAGGCCATACTATTTTCAATGTAGGAATGTGTGATGACAATGATCATCGTCTGACTTACGTTCATCTCGGCATTATTTCGGCTATCTTGTTAAACAGCAGATCTGTTGATTTCGTTATTACTGGCTGTGGTACAGGACAGGGGGCATTGATGGCACTGAACACATTCCCGGGAGTTACTTGTGGTTATTGCATCGAACCAACAGATGCCTACCTGTTTGCACAGGTAAATAATGGGAATGCACTGTCCTTGCCATTTGCAAAGGGTTTTGGCTGGGGGGCAGAATTAAACATGCGCTATATTTTTGAAAAAGCATTTGATGGCGAAAAGGGATTAGGCTATCCGGCAGAACGTCGTGAATCACAAAATGCGAATGCCATTATACTGAGTAATATGAAAGAAGCAGTTAGTAAGCCACTCATGGATGCTCTCCAGGCCATCGATCCGGAGTTACTTAAACAAGCTCTTGGTGGCGAAAAATTCCAGAAATGCTTCTTTAATAATAGTAAAGATAAAGAATTGGTTAATTACGTTAAAAATTTATTAGATAGATGAGTTATTATGAGAAGCCATATATAATAAATATGGCTTCTCTTTTATCTTCACAATTTATCTCAAATGTCGATATTACATAATCTGAGTATAAGTTTACTGTTGTAATGGAAATTAAACGTTTCAGCAGACCTTTCTTTTACCAAACAATATAGTTTTACCAGAGGTATACTAATTAGAACCTCTACGACTTCATTAAATTCACTCAAGTTATTTTATTTTTCTATTATTTCTATAGCGTCAACTGATAATACTAATCCTGAACAATACTGCAGCCCCCCCCTTGATCACTCGATTCGTTGCTACATCCACTGCTCTACTTCACTTCCACTGCTCCACTTCTCTTTTGTACCAGCGGCTGCTGCGCCCCAGTTTGATGGGTTTAGGGAAATGGCCTTCACTGATCAACTTGTAAAACCATTTGTCAGTCATACCGGTGAAACTGGTGATATAGTTCATGTCGATCAGGGAATTATCGGCACGCAGAAATACGCTGTCGTGGCTTGTTGTAGTCAACACGGTCAGAATGTCCCCTGTGAGATTTATGAAGATTGTGCGAATGCGGGGAATCTGCTGAGCTGTGCTTTCAGAACTGGCCTGTTACGGGATACCAGGGATTACCGGCGAGGTAACGGGCTTCCGGATCATACACACCTCGATGATCGCGGACAAAATCACTGAACGCCCATATCACCTCTTTAAGTATGTCTTCGCAGTCCGGTAAATGACGATCCAGCGCCACATCCCGGGTGGTACTGCTTTGATGCGCCCGGTGACACAAAGCCCGGATTATTCCAGACATCCTGAATCAAACGCCCCAGATTAGGGGCGTCGAAATATGCCTCTCTGACCATTATATTCCGGCGTACAGGTAGCAGGTCAGAAGTGACAATGCGTCACCTGACGTTAAAAGTCACTACACCCAAGATGACGTTCAATGGTACCATGTGATTCAATGTAAGCCCGGGCCGTCTGTTCCAGTACACCAGGCTCAGCGTTGTATGTGTTAGCTGCATCAAATACCAACGACAGCACTTCAGGATACACAACCAGATGTGTAATGGAGTTATCTTCACCCAATACTTTTCCCCACGCCTGCTCAATCAGATTTCTGAGAACCACCACCTCACGACTCTTACACCAGACATCGTTATTAAGTAGCAGCACCATAAGATAAGGAGTGGTATCGTTAGCCACAGCTTCCCTACTCCAGAGATAATATAAAGGGGTGGGCTCAACAGATTGATCTTTACGTCGCTTACACTGCAAATATTCAGAAATGAGTCTATGCAGTTCACCAGTAAAATCAGCCATCAGAGAGGGAATGGCCTTATTAATACCCTGCCCTGGTATTAATTTAAATTGTAATAATTTAATTTCAGGATGTGTGGCTGCAGCCCGATACAGAGTTGCAAGGACACACTTTTGCCAGAGGGCGTTACAGGAAAGCTTAACATTTGATTCTGTATACATAATAAATCACCTTACAGTTACAACAGGTCAAAAACCGCTGTAGCCAGAGTTACGCTGGCCTGATGCTTTAGTACCGGGCATCGTCTGATAATCCAGACGCTCCAATAAGCGCTGATACTGCTCAGGGAAATCAGGATCATGAATATCCTGGATGTCACGTCCATTAGCAGGGAAATAAACAATGCAGCCCCCTGGATTAACTATGCAGAAATCGTCCTGAGGCACTGATAAATACGGAGAGGACTCTCGCGTATGGTTGGTTGACACCACAGTGCGGATTCGGCGAATCCGCGATCACGGTGCGATTTCGCACCACAGTACACAATCAATACCCCGGGTTTTATTCAGGTAAGCAGGACTGCGGATATCCGGTGTCGCGCCTTTGTGTCACGAACGGGGTGGGTGCGAAACACCAGATAAAATGCAGGTTCCGATACCTCTGAACGCCCTGAGCAGGTCGGGCATTTCGGATTAAGTACTCGCACCTCCGCAGTCCTGAAACAAGTCTGGCTGGTAGCTGTAAACAGACTTCGTACATACCGCTCTGCAATAAATCCCCGTACCACAGGCCTCACAGAATTTCTTCCCATGAAAAAACTGCTCACACATCATACAATGCCACTCCAGCACGACCGGTAATGGCGATAAAAACATCTCCATATCCTCAATGTAAGGGTGGGACTTTTCCGGATTCAGCACCACGCAGGCTGCCTTCTGTTGCTCGCTCAGGGCATATAAATCATGCTCAAACCATGCCCCCTGAGCATCTGTCTGCAAAATCAACCGGCCATGACAGGAAAGGCAGAAACACTGCCGGATATTTCTGCTGAGTGCAGAATCAGCACTGATTATGTGTTCACCCGGCGTGATCCCCAGCCCCGTTTTTATACCGTTCATTCTGCCACCCCCTCCTCACTGAAGTGCCCGGTATGGCAGTGCGTGCAGTACCGCTCCCCATAATAATCGTGATGACATTGTCTGCAGTGCCGGCTGGCTTTACGCACCACGGGTAAGGCATCCGGTACGAATTGCTGCAGACGCTTAATCAGTTGTATCTCCCTGCGTTCCGGTCTGACATAAGGGCACTGCTGACCGTGCTCCGTCAGCCCGTCGTCAGTGTGTTCAAACCAGGGACGCTCAGTGTCGTATTGCGGGTGGTATCTGAGCGCACTGCCGCAAAGGTGGCAAGTGTAGCGATCGTAAGGTGCAGTCTGTGCGGTACGGGCACCCGTCAGACGCCCGTTGCCATCAAATGCAATAAAGGATTTTGCGTACATCGTCATATTCCTCAGCCGCCAGACGACACGCAGGCAACAGCTGTCCCGGTACGGGCAGTGTGGTCAGGGGGTGAATGGCGGTTCAGTTAAAATCTGGACTGGAGTTTGGGTAAAGCAGGCTGGTTGCTGTTACAGCACTGTGGTTGTCACACAATGGCCCACCGGCGTAAAAAACTGTCAGTAGGCAGGGATGGACATCGGGGGATGCGCTGTATCGGTTGCCGGAAGGAATGGTAAAGAATGTGCCATGGTTAAATCTCCGTATGGTTCATACGGAATAGCCATGTCGTAAAAAATGCGCAGAGTCCCTGAAGTGGCCTCCGGAACCGACCGTAACAATTAGCGCCAGCCCGTAGTTGTCGTTCAGGGTCTTACACCAGAGAATAAGTCTCCGGCAGGGTGCTGCCCAGTCGCGGTCGACCCCGGTTACTTTTTTCAGGAAGCCCGCTGCATTTCAGGATGATGCCACATTCTTTCTGTTCTCGTTTGGCCAGGTAGCTGAGGGCATAGCGTAAGGCATTCACCGCTTTGTGATCTGAATAGTGAATGACGTGGTTAATGTTTACCGGATAATTTTTATTAAACCGGCACCAGTGGTAGTAACCATCCCCCCCGGTAACCCGCCTCCAGATATCTCCCATCAATCTGGATACCAGATACGAACTCCTGTGGCTCTGACCGTTCAGATAGCCCACAAAATGAATGTGAAGCCCTTTACGTTCCGTATATTCCATTACCCAGGCATACCCGACCAGTTTCTCTCCCACTTCGTTAATCAGTCGCAGTATCTCCGCACACATGGCGTACCTGCAGGCACACCTGTAGCTGAGGGTGTTTTTTCGGTAAGCAAAATCCATTCTGAACGGTAACAGTTTCGAATATACCCCGAATAATGAATCCAGATGCTGGTTAAAGTGTGTCAGGAGCTGGGGATCCATTTCGTAACCGGGATTGGTGTTGTAAGTCTTCATGTTTCTTCCTCGTGTTCTGTAACACAGGAAGAAGCGCTGGCGTAATTTTTGAAGAAAACGTTATCACACGAAGACGTGCAGGTTCACAACTCCCCGGGCGCCACAGAGAAAGTGGGACCACACCCGGGTATCAGAACCATACAGAGAACGGCATACGTGACAGTCAATCACAGCGCAGATAATATCTGAAGTGATGTCATTGTGACGACTGTACTTCATCAGAAACATTTATCAGGTAACATATTTCCAGACTGAAGCGGGAACACGATCGTAAAGTTTGTTCATGGTCAGTTCTGCCAGCCGGTGATCGACCGCAGAGTTGAAGGCTTCCATCTCCTCTGGAGTAAGCTTATAACGCGCGTGGGAAATCACTTTTTCCAGTGAACAACAGTGGAACTACTCTGGTTTAAAATTCCATTACCCTCTCGTTATCTTGTACTGTGATTAACGTAATATCGTCATAATGGCCTGACGTTATCCCGAAAGCCTTTCCACTTCCCTGTTTCTCCGGTAAAAGATGTTTTTAATACTGAAGGCATAACGCCATAACCAGATATTACAATTAACGTAGCTTTCCGCAACGTACTACATGAGTAATAGAGGTACAGGGTTAAACAACACTCCGGAAGACTTTTTAATGACATGAGGCATACTCTTTTACGTATTACTACCAAAACTCATCAGGTGAGCTGCAGGAACAGATCATTAACAGTAATTCCTTAATCACCGTTATCCACAGTATCAACACTGGCGAAGTCATACTCTTAGCTATAAAGGTGATGACGGGTTCAGAATAGTTATTACACCATACAACAAAATACAGAAAACAACAGGAAAAATAACAGAAAAAAATAGCAGACATTACTTAACAAAGCACGTTACAGTCAGTGTGTGAACATTACAGATTTATATTCAGGTGTGGCGGGACTACATTACTGAAGAGAGAGTTAAGGGCAGAGTTACAAGTACTACTACAGAGAATATCGCTGCACAGGAATATTGTTCGATGAGACAGACTTCTGCAGGACTTGGTTACAAGGTGTATTTACGAGGTAGAATTACAGGATAGAATTACAAGGTACAATGACAGAGTTCATTTACACGGTAGAATTACATAAACATACTTCTATAAATAATACTAATTAACCTTTATTATTTTTTAATGGTACATGAACTGTTTTTAGCTGTAACGATAAACAAATCGCCCAAAACGAAAAATACTGGTTATCATTGCTCAGAAAACTCGTACGAGTGGCAGCTTCCCCCCTGAGCAATGCTTCATTTTCGGTGGTTCTGTGTGATAGAGTTATGCTGACTACAGTGGCAGTAACACTACTTTCCACCACACGAGGATAAAACCAGTCAAAAAATCAATTATATGAATTAAAAGTATTTTTTATGAAATGTTATGCATATCAACCAGTATGATTAACAGAAAATTTCATCATGACAACACGTATAACTTTCAATATGACCAGTGATGAGACGCTGCGAATTGTGGATGAGTACTGTCATACCCACAAACTTTCGCGCTCTAAGGTAATCGACGCATTACTCAGCGCCACAGCACCTGTCCTTAACGATATTAACTGTTATTATCAACTTGCAGGCAAACTGCAGTCACGCTTATTAAATGGAGTGTATCAACGGGATCTTCCTCACAAACGCAATGTCGTCAGTGCAGAGAAGTATTGTCTGGAGATCTGGGAAAACAAACTTTTCACCAAAAGAATCCTGGAGTTTGACAGTTCAAATGGTGTTCTGTACGCGCTGAAACATAAAAGACACTATCGCCGGGATAAGATGATTGGACGGGTTGAAAGCCGGCGTATCAAAGACATTTGCGAATACCAGATGCAACTGTCCGGGGAGAAGGCAAAATATGCCTGTTTTATTTATATTGAAAGAACAATATACAATCACGATAATCCATCCGGTGGGACACCTGTAAAAGCGGCTGTTGGTAATGCAGTCATCCTGCTGGCAAAAGACGTGATATATGACGAGTACTTTTTTGATCTGCGGCAGTCATTTTTCGTGAGCGTTAAAGATCTGATGGCCTCTGGCGCAAAAGGTATTCCGGAGACACAGAAATATCCGGACGTTTATTGCTGGATCCCGCTTTTCTCCATAAATTCCGGCGTGGTCATTACCCCGGTCTATAAAATTGATCCCCGGAAACCCGTAACGGTAAAAAAACCGGATCAGATCACTGTTGTTTGTAATTACAGAGAATAATCTCAGTCTTCTCCGCTCACCGCAACAGTGTTTACCTCGCTTTATCTTCCGTTCAGTAAATACAAACCTCCGCTCTGGCAGGTACAGGGCGTGGTTTATCTCCGGTACTCCCCTGCACAGTAATAATCATCACTGAAAATACTGATCCCGTCACGGCAAAACGCCATCCCATATTCCGGCAACACAAAATCATCTTCCGTTTATACCGGCTTCACTGACAAAACAGACAACCTGTATTGCCTGTACACAACAGTTTCTCTCCTGGCAGGAATATTCCCCTACTGATTTTTTACGTTTCTCCCCGGTTGTTATGCCGGTGAAGGTGGTGCGTTGTTTTCATCATCAACGCCGGCTGAGATTAACAACATCCGGAGGAGATTTTTATGACCACCCCAGTTTCGCTGATGGATGACCAGATGGTCGATATGACGTTTATCACTCAGCTGACCGGCCTGACCGATAAGTGGTTTTACAAGCTCATCAAGGATGGGGCCTTTCCGGCACCCATCAAACTCGGCCGCAGCTCCCGCTGGCTGAAAAGTGAAGTGGAAGCCTGGCTGCAGGCGCGTATTGCACAGTCCCGTCCGTAATTTTTAACCACTGGCCCTTCGCCCACAGCAGACGCAATCTCCGGCCTGCCGGCGGCACTCTGCTGCCTGTTATCCCCCGTGAGGAATATGAAAATGAAACCACAGTATCAGACCCGTTACGAGCTGCTCCACGAAAGCTACCAGAAATGGCTGACCGGCTTCACCCGGCACGCCGTATCCTGGGGCGTGTGTCATCCGAATATCCACTACTTCCAGAATCTGACGCCCGGGTGGGTGTCATTCAATGGTGAAAAACCGAAGATTGCCATCGTACCCCGGAGTCTGCACCGGCTGATTTATGGCTCTGACAAACGGGCCACGCCGCCCCTGGATGATGATCTGGTGGTGAACTTATGCACCAGCGAACATCTGCTGGTTCATCATCCGATGCTGGAAGGGATTCTGCTGTCTGAATGTGAACGTCTGAGGCAGCGTTCTCTGGCAAATAAACTGATCAGCCTCTTCCGTCAGTTTGGTGGCACGGAGTTGCGCCTCAAACTGGTCTGGCTTTGCTGGCTTGATTTAATGACCGGAAACAGCCTTGACGACTGGACGGAGAACCTGAAACGGAAATCAGAAAAAGAGCTGGGGGAATGGATCATCGACCGTCAGAAGCAGAACGCAGCACTGACGGATCTGATGGATCAGTACGTGCTCCTGGCATACCGCACAACGGTTGACGGTAACCGTAACTGATGCCGGTTGTTTCCGGAAGGTGCGGCAAAATACGGAAATGATGATACCCCCGGCCCTGCATGCTCACCTGCAGAGCGTGTTCGTCGTCATCATACTGAGCCATGACGGATGTCTTAAGGGCATCCTGTCATTGCTGAGCTGGCATGCTGCGGTACATGCCTCACCCTGGTGACAATAAGTACATGGCGACAGCACTCCCTGCACCGCAAAAGAGATGTACACGGCCGGATGTTATGGCTGAATGTTTCTTCGTCAGATATTCAGGAACAGTTGTAGTAACGAATTTTACCGATCTCTGTACACGGCCGGACGCCGTCAGTGTATACGGGCGGACGTTCCATGCTGCATGACTACATCCGGCCCGGATGTCAATGAGTCCGTCAGGAACGCTTCGCTTCGAAACCCGGCCTGGATACCAGCGCCGGCACGCCGGGAAGAAGTTGATATGGTGGTTGCCGGACAACAGCGCTCCTGGATTGACTGCTGCATCACTCAACCACGCTGAATATCAAAGGAGAGCGTTACCGATTAAAAGAGAAACGGAAAGCTGTGGTGATGACCCAAAACAACACGACAATCAGTGAGGATGGAATGGTGAAAATCAGACTGCATCAGTGTAGAAAATATACTGGCTGGCATGAAAATGGCCCGGCTCGTGGCGTTGACATATTCTCTCCTGAGCATCCTGAATGACTGCAGTTGCTGTGGAAAAGTAAGCAGTCTCCACCCACGGCACCACTTAACAGACATTCAGTAACTCACCCCAGACTTTCTATAACGCTTATCGGTGCACTGAAAACAGGAGAGTGCGCTTAAAACCGCAGACCGCATTGCGGGTGTTACTGCATGACAGCCTGGCGGTATTGTGAAATGTCGGCAGGAACCGATGTCTGCGCAGGGGGAACTTCCGTGATCGGGATAAGTGCAGAAGAAATCAGATCACGACGTAAACCTGCAGTGCCTGACGCTGCAAGTGGCATTAACCATGGGACGTTGCCGATCCCGGATTGCGGAAACAGGAGCACTATTTTCTGCCGCGGGGAGTACCTCTGGCAGTAAATCCGGCTCGCTCATCTGACCGTCTCTCTCCCGGAAAAGACCAGAAATGAGATCGTCACCTCAACAGCAGGGAAGATGTCTTGACAGACTGGTTATATTGCATACGATTTATGAAGAAAAAGACAGCAAATATGGAGGCTATAGCGGAGAACACCCTACGAAATTCCTGTGAAAAACGATTGAAAAAACGATCAGATTCGATTCGTTTTTATATGCTTTTTGGGCACGTGGCGATGACGAACTGTTGCATGTGCAGAGGAGAATGCACCCGGAAGCACCAGAATCATCCAGAAAGTCAGAACGATTACGCATCAAACCAGGAGACAGCAATATCAGGATAACATACTGATTTAAAATTACAGCAATACGTGAAAACATTTTTTACTTAAAGGAGACAGATGCGCTGAAGACAGTGCAGGTATTTTTATATAAAAATGAGAAGGTTACGGGATGTCTATCCAGCACACTATGATCGGAGAATATCAGTCAGGCTTAAAAAGACAATAAATACAGTGAGTTAAATACACAGAGAAAACGAAAACGTAGTATCAGAGGGTACATCTTACAACAGAGACTGAATTTCCGGTTTTTCATAACCGGCACATTCCGGAAAGAGCAGGCTAACCGGAGGCTTTCTGACACCAGTCCCTGGCAGTTTAATCTGTACATCATGTATGGATGTTTTGTTCGCATTTTTAAAATCGGCAAAAATGCGAGAAGAGCAGCTATATTGTGGATGAACTGAAAAGTGCCCGGGAGCAACAAAAAAGGCGTGATGAACGTGCTGATGGTTCCGTTCCGCTGAAACTGTCCGGAAAAATCCACAAACAGCCTGAAAGTATTGCCCGAAGTCGTGGTGCCCCCCAAAAAAACTGTTGAATGAAATGATTGAGCTGGCGTACCAGGATTTTGTGGCAAATGAGCAGCACAAGACTCGGAGTTAAAGACTGCAGGGCCCCGGTTACCAATTCTGCAGCATACACAACGAATGTATCCGGCTCTTACCTGTGAGGGGCACGAAAATTATACATTGAGCATGAGTGGATAATCCCGGGTGAGAGTCTCCCGTTTTACACTATTCACTAAAGGTGAGGCATATCATTCAGTCTCTCTGAATTCTTCATTTCAGTAACTTCAGCTACCTTCGTTTCATCTCCCCCACGAACCGGGGCCGCAGCTTGTTGTATCAATACCAAATTGTTGGTCATTACTGTCCTGTATCACTGGGCTGGCAAGTGAACTGAAATCCGCACCTTAATATTCTGACTGGCTGCGTACATTCATGGCATGAAGCGGCCGGAACGGCTGAGCTGAAGGTCCGTTGTGAGCGAACAGCGGACATTCACTACACATGGTTCAAACATGAACCGGAGCTTTATTGTCTAGCTGTCAGTGTACTGCGATTTACCCGCTCGGTTGTCCAGAAAATCGGTCTGAAATCCAGTCATTAAAGGGCCTTAGCCTGACATTAAGCAACTTGGTAGGCGGATAGATAATAGAAATAGGAATGCGCAGGTCTGTCATGTTGCCTAGAACGGTGACAAGCTGTCCGGTGCGAAATCATTCCGGCAGCGACAGGCTCATGTGTCAGCCCGACGCCCAGACCGTCAACGAGCATGTGGATCTGCGAGGCGTTATCGTTCGCAGCGATGTTAAAACGAACAATCTGCTCATCTTCTAGAAGCACAAGTGCTTTAATGACATTAAGGCGGTCTATATGTTGCATTACAGACTTCCTATTGATCTTTACCTGAGGCTGAAGCAACCACGTTAATCCGACTATTTTTCGATTGCACCATCCACTATCACCATCGATCTTCCCTGAGCACAACGTTCAACTCTCCCGCGTACGCCGTATACCTGCGCAAGGCTCTCTGCATGGATCACCGTTTGCGGGTCGCCGCTGTCGATAAGTTTCCCCTCTTTCAGCATGATGACCTGGGCGGCATGCCGCAGTGCGATATTGATATCGTGTAAGACGACCAGCGTAACCATATTGCGTCTTCGCGTTTCGCGCGATACAACATCCATCACATGGAACTGATAATTGAGATCCAGCGCGCTCAGTGGTTCATCCAGCAATAATAATGCGGGGCGGCGAATAAGCGACTGTGCAAGCCCCACCAGCTGCTTCTGACCGCCGGACAGGCTATCGAGGTAGTTCATTGCCAGATGTGCGATGCCTAGCTCTTCGAGCAGCGCTATAGCCTGCGCCTGATTTTGCCCGGCGCCGGAGGCGCGCTGGGCGACAACCACCGACTCCAGCACCTGTAAATGCACGCCCTGCGGCAGGGACTGCGGCAGGAACACAACTTTTTCAGCCCGACGAGCAAACGGCAGCGATAAGAGATTCTCTTCATTCAGCCAGGCTTCGCCACTGGCGCGATTTAGCCCGGCCAGGGCGCGCAGTAGCGTTGATTTACCGCAGCCATTAGGCCCCAGCAGTACAGTGACTTCGCCGCGCGGCAGCGTAGAAATCGACAGATGCTCAATAATCCGCCGTTTGCCGTAACCGGCGCACAGCGCATTAATCGTAAGCCCGCTCATGACATACTCCCTCGATGACGCATTACAATGCTCAGAAAGAACGGAACGCCTACCAGCGAGGTAACAATTCCTACCGGTAAAATGACACCGGGAATGATGTTCTTCGACGCTACCGAGGCCAGCGATAGCACCAGCCCACCGATAAGGATGCTTCCGGGCAAATAAAAGCGATGATCTTCTCCCAGCAACAGGCGGGAAATATGCGGTGCAACCAGGCCAATAAAGCCAATTGGCCCCACAAACGCAACCGAAAGGGCCGCCAGCAGGCTGATGCGCAGCAGGGAACCCAGGCGCAAACGGCGAACATCAATGCCAAAACTCATCGCCCGCTCTTCGCCGAGGCGTAGCGCGGTAAGCTGCCAGGCACGACGCAGCGACCAGGGTAAAACAATCGCCATCGCCGCCGCCAGCACCGCCAGTTTCTCCCATGATGCGCGAGCCAGGCTGCCCATCGTCCAGAACACCAGGCCCTGCAAAGTATCTTCATCGGCGACAAACTGCATAATGGACACCAGCGCATTGAAGGTAAACACCAGCGCAATCCCAAACAGCACAACGCCCGACGTCGGCACGCGCGTCCAGCGGGTCAGACTATCGAGCAGCAGGGCGGACAGGAGCGCAAAAAGAAAAGCGTTTGCCGGTATAAACCCGCTTTCGGGAACGCCGGGAATACCGATGCCCAGAACAATCGCCAGCGCTGCGCCAAAGGCCGCCGCCGACGAAACGCCAAGCGTAAACGGGCTGGCGAGGGAGTTATTCAGAATAGTTTGCATCTCTGCCCCGGCCAAACCCAGCGCCATTCCTACCAGGAGCGCCATCAGCGCATAGGGCAAACGGATGTCCCAAACGATAACCCGCATGCCGTTAGTCGCCCCGGACGGATGCATCAAAGTCTTTATCAGCGAATGTAAAGGGAGCCCTGAGGGGCCGAGGGTGAAATCGAGCAGCAGCGAAGCAATGATAGCGATAAAAATAACCGCCAGTATTACCAGACGCTGGCGAAAAAGCTGGCGATAGCGGTTCTCGACCGACAGCGTACTTTCCAATACAGTCATGGTTTTTCACAGCCTCCGTTAGCGCGGCGGATTGAGCACATCGCTCATCTGCGCATCGCTTAACGTCAGGCCAAAGAACTGCCGATAAAACTCACGCGTCTCTTTGCGTATATCCACATCAGCAAATCGCGCAGGATAAAGCGTTTTCGCCAGCCACAAAAATTGCAGCGCCTCTTCGCTGGTTTCACGGCACCACCAGAACATTCCTTTCGGATTAACGTAAACGCGATGATGAATGACCGCGTCCACGCTTGCCCACTGCGGAGAACTCAGAATGGCATCCGCGTCGCGCTTGTTCATCGCGATGATAACCGCCGGATTGGCAGTGACAATTTTCTCCAGCGCGACTTCACCCGAACGATTTTGTTGATGCTCGCCAAACCAATTTTCAGCGATATTTTTGCCGCCGGCCAGGTCAATCCAGTCCTGGTTTAGCGAGGGTCTACCGGTGGTGGTCAGCGGATTGCCCATACTGTGATAGAGCGACACGCGCTGTGACGCAGGAAGATCTTTCAGGCGCCCGGTGACCAGGGCCACGTTGCGATCGAAGTAGCGTTGATAGGCGAGCGCTTTTTGCTGCGCATCGGGCCCCAGCACCGCTGCCGTTTGCTGTACGCGCTGCGTTAACGCCCGCAGTGAATTCGCCTCAAACGCCAGCACCTGCACCCCAGCCTGTTTCAGCAACGCCTGTTGAGGCACTACCATATTCTGCGGTACAAAAAGCATATCGACCCCCAGCGCGATAATCTGTTCGGGATTGATTTCATGCCCGCTGTTTACGCTAACTGCTGCGACTTTCTCTATGCGCGGCAGGCTCTGGCGAAACAGGGGGATCCTTTTTGCAATCATCGAGGTTCCGACAATGTTATCGCCGTACCCCAGCATGGCAATAATGGTATTTTGCGCCGGCCACGGTGACGCGATACGCACCTCCTTGTGCGTATTTTCTGCGTGCAGGCTGGCCGCCAGCAGCAGCGCCAGCAGCGGAAATAAACGGGAGAGTTTCATCATTTATCCATCAGAAATCGAAGGTGACGGATGCACGCACTTCGCGGCCGCCGCCGATAAACGCACTTGGGGAACCGTTATCGCCATCGGTACCCGATGGGAAGATAGAAGCCCAGTAATGTTTATCAAACACGTTGTTTACCACCACGCGGAAAGTGGTTGGGACGTTGCTCACTTTCGTGGTGTAACGCGTTCCCAAATCCCATGTGGTATAGCTGCTGGCGTAAGAGGTGTTGGTATCGTTCGCCGCGCGTTTGCCCGTATAATGGACGTTAGCGCTGTAAACCCATTCCGGTATGGACGGCAAACTGTATTCCGCCAACAGATTGGCCTGCACTTTCGGCACGCCGACAACCTGTTTATTGCTGGTTGAGGCATTCGCCGTATCTTTCAGTTTCGGGTCGAGGAAGGTCACGCCGCTGTAAATATTCAGCCCCTGCCACACATTCCCGGCAGCGGTTAACTCAAGGCCGTTGTTAACCTGGTTACCCTGCTCTTTATACACGTTATCCGTATCAAGATAGGCAAACGGACGTTCCAGTCGGAACAGCGCGGCGCCTAGATTCATCTCGCCGATGTCCGATTTTAGCCCCACTTCATACTGCTTGCTGCGATACGGGTTTAGCGTTTGACCGGCATTTTTTACGCTCTCATCCGTCGGTGCGGTACCGCCCTGCTCCAGCGAATCGGCATAGCTAACGTAGGCCATTGTGTTAGGGGTAATTTTATACATCAGCGCGGCGTTCGGACTTAAACCATTTTCATCAACCTGGTTCGTTTGATTACCGTGCTTATCGTAGTTTTTAGTCTGCAGCCAGCTCTGGCTGAGATAGAACATTGCCGACCACTGCGGCGTAAATGTCACCGTATCGCCGAGCGTAACGCTCTGCTGAGTATTTACGCTGGAGCGGTATCGCGGCCCGCCGGTGCGGATTTTGCCATCGCCCTGCTCATCTATCGCATCCGGGTGATACATATTTGTTGTACCCCAGCTATAGCTGGAACCTGTTCCTTTGGCACTATAAAGCGACCAGACATATCCCGTGGTAGAAAGTGACAGATCGTGGCCGATAGAGCCGGTATCAATATGACCATTCAGCCCAGCGGTGTTGCTCAGGACGCGAAAACGTCCGGCAGCGGTGGAATCCTTCATCGAACGAGAGATATCGCCCTGATTGTTGAGTATTTTACTGGAAACACTACGCATCGCGCGGTCAGCCTGCTGCCAGCCCACGCCAGCGTTCATGGACCAGTCGTCGTTAAAGTAGTGGATCAGGCGAGTGCTGATGGTATCGGTAGTGAGGTCGTTGCCCGCAGTGCTGAGCGCCAGATTTTTGTCCTTCGGATTCGGCGCAGACGGCAGTTTGACGTTCGGCCCATAGTTAAAGCTACCGACATAGCCTTTCTGGATAAATTCGTAATGGCTGGCGTCGAGCTGTAGCTGAGTGCCCGGCTGAATATTCCAGTCGAGCGCAACGGAAACGAGTTTGCGACGCAGCGTGCTGTCATCCACATTGCCTTCCCCTTCCTGATCAAGCAGGTTCACGCGATAGCCAAACCGTTTGTTTTCATCAAAATGGCCACCCAGATCGGCATGGCCGGTAAACGCACTGCGGCTTTGATAGCCCAGCGTCACTTTACGCAGCGTCTCTTCGGTTGGGCGCTTCGCCACGAAATTAAACTGCCCTGCTGGGCTCGCCGGGCCGTACAGCGCGCCGGTCAAACTGTTAAGCACATCCATGCGCTCAAGCATTTCCACCGGAAACGCGGTTGTTGAAACGATATTCAGCCCGTCCAGACGGCTGTTGGCCACCACGCTGCCCTGCATCCCCCGACTTTGCGGACGCCCGACATCCATTCCACCGCGCGCCTGCATTTGCGTACTGGGAGAGTATTTCAGCATCTCGCTGACGCTTTGCGCCTGCTGATTTTCAATCATCTCTTTAGTTACAGTGGTGCTGGAATATGGTGTTTCGATCCAGGATTTCGTTCCCAGCGGGCCGACATCTATATCGTTCGTTTTGAAACCGGCACCGGCGGCAGAATCGGTGGTGTCGGCGGCGGTGTTGCCCGTGACAATCATTTCATCTTCAGAAGTAGACGAGGCATGAGCATGAAGCGGTATGAAAGACGCTAATGCTGGCAAAAGCGCAGCGAAAGTTATTTGAGTTTTCATGAATCACTGATCGTTATGTAAATGTTTATATTACGATCGGTGCATAGGCAAAATTATGATCCAGATCACACGTGAATGTAAGTTATTTACAAATTACGCTAACCTTCTGTCTCCGCTCTTTGCAGCATAAAAGTATGGCGGCGCGTTGTTGAAAGCAGGAGCGGCCGGGTTGTCAGAAAGCTGGTTTGGACGCAAGTAATATATAACAACTCTGATTACCGCATACTGTCAGGACAGTATCTACTTGAGCGTCCGCCTTTGGCACAGAGCGGACGATATCACTGAGCTGAAGGTCCGCTGAGAGCGAGAAGCAGACATTTACTTAACTGGATAGCAAGAGACTTCATACTACAGCTCATACATCATGGTTGATCCCGGAGTTTTCAGTAATGGAAATTGCCCACATGATCGTACCGTAACCACATTAGAAGCAGGTTCACTTTGTGAATTTTGATTGTGTCAACCTATCAGTTTTGAATTTTTATAAAAAATATTCGCAAATTTGTGAATTATGAGAGACATACGAGCATGGACAACCAATGTTACTTTCATACACAATTAAGCAACATGATAAAAATACACTGACTTTAGTAAGTAAATTTAGGAGATTGCGATGTTTAGCTTAATCATGGCCGGAGAACCGGACGTTTTTGACCGCTGGCCGTGTATGGACCCTGAGCTTAAAGAAGGCAAGGAAAGCTTCTCGATGTCCCGCATGCTGGAAGGCACCCCAAGCGATATTTACAGTAAATTAACACCAATAAGACCCGATACCTTAAGAGAACTCGCCAAGTTACCGGTGTTGTTCATGACCGAAATTTATACAAAAGATGATGAATATGATACAAACAAGTACATCAGGATCAGGCTTGGGGAAATAAGAAATTTACGTAAAGATGGTGGCGATATTTTATTTTCTTTCAAGATTAATCATGATTTTGGAGAAATAACAAATCCCCAAACGACATTATATAAAGAAACCCTAGGACTAGGATCTTTCGGGTTAAGTCGTACACATTGGGCAGTAAAAAATAAGGATTTGAATATTGTTCTGGAATTACTTGGTTTAAACCAAAAAAATAGCCATCTGAAAGGTACAATCAAATTAAAAAAACAAACATACCCAGTAGTCGAGAATATTATAGATTATCTTGATTTCATTAGGAAAAACTTTCGTGATGGTCTCATTACCTTTTATCGTGGACACTCTAAAAGCTCATATGAGCTTGTCCCCTCTCTTTACAGAAAAAATCAAAACGGGACGTACAGGCATCTTGCTTCAGAATCTGATTTAGTACGTGAAATACTCAGCGCAAGACCAAATGAATATTTACGATTGATAAACTTGTCCGCATGCAGCATTATGGCTTGCCTACAAGACTCTTAGATATTACATCTAACCCACTGATAGCATTATATTTTGCTTGCTGTTCGAACCCCGATGAAAACGGACAGGTGATTTCGTTTTCAACAAACAGAAAGAAAATTAAATATTTCGACTCAGATACAGTGAGCTGTATAGCAAACTTATCACTTTTATCTTACGAAGAGTTGGAAAAATTGTCTTCCATTGATGCCAGAAAAGGTAATATGGAGTTATTAGAACTCACTGATAAACTTGCAGACCTTATACAGAATGAAAAATCATATTTCAGAAACAGAATAAGCCCTGATGACTTAAAGAAAGTTGTTTTCCTTAAGGCTAAAATAAATAATGAACGCATACAATCTCAGGCAGGAGCGTTTCTTCTGTTCGGACTTGATCCCATTTTACCGGAAACAGATGCTGAGTTTCCTCTTAACAGAGTGGAGATAGCGAACAAAAATAAAATTCTGGAAGAGCTGGCACAGCTTAATATATCCGAAAGCACTGTATATCCCAGCATGGAGAAAACGGCAGCAGAAATTACAAAAAAGTTTTTATCGGTATCATAAAGGGATAAACTAAAGGCAACGAAAACTAAGACTGCGCAGTCTTCAGGTGAAAGTACTCATCGGGAACGGTTTCAGGGTCAAAAACTGGAAGCTCCAGTGGCCTTGAGCTGCTCCCTATAAATTAACATATCTCAATGTTATCAATGTCTGCTTTTGGCACAGAGCGGACTGTCAGATTAGATTCAGACCTGTACTCATTAGCTGATACAAATCAGCCACATATACCTGCATTCCAAATAATTTCAGGCAGATATTATCTCCGTGAATCCCCCCGCCACCTTTCCGGTGCGCGGGGTTTTGTCTTTTTTCACCGGGAATACATGTATGAATCCGTCTGATGCCATTGAGGCAATTGAAAAACCGCTCTCCTCCCTGCCTTACTCACTTTCCCGTCACATCCTGGAACATCTGCGCAAACTCACCAGCCACGAACCCGTGCCTGGCATTATGGGTAAAAGCGGGGCCGGTAAATCCTCACTCTGTAATGCACTGTTTCAGGGGGAGGTCACCCCGGTCAGTGCACTCATGACAGCGCTTCCCGGACATGCCGCCATCCCTCTGATGACACGCCTGCAGGACGAACTGCGCACGGAGTCTGTCCGCACTCAGACCCGTGAACAGTTTACCGGTGCGGTGGACCGGATATTTGACACGGCGGAGAGTGTCTGTGTTGCCTCTGTTGTCCGTACGGCCCTGCGCGCAGTTCGTGACACGGTGGTCTCTGTTGCCCGCGCGGTATGGAACTGGATTTTCTTCTGAACCCGGTGGTGATGTACCAGGCTGTTGTTACAGATTTTTAACTCCATGAAAACACTATGCAAACGCAGCCATACCCGGGGTGTCCCCTTGCGTTGTGCTTCCCAAGTTAATAGAATACATCGATCGTTACTATCATATCGATCGTTATAAACGATCGTTTGTAGTAAATGACCTCCTCCGTGGTTGTCATGAAAATGCGTCTCAGGAAGGTTAAATAATGCACGAAAAGAACATCGCCCTGCTTTGTGATGAAGCCGACCGACTTTTGCAACTGAACATTAATCTGCTCCGGCAAATGGTTGAGGAGCCAGATGTGTTATCTGACAGTAAGAACGAAAACAGACTGCTTTTTGATAAACAGAAAGCACTGAAAAGAATTGAGGAGCTGGAGGGCGAACAAATCAAAACCGCCCGCAGGGAGATGGTGCTGGCTGTTGTCGGCACGATGAAAGCAGGCAAATCAACCACCATCAACGCCATTGTGGGGCAGGAAATTCTGCCTAACCGTAACCGCCCCATGACCTCTGTACCGACGCTCATCCGCCACGTTCCCGGAAAAACTGAGCCGGTTCTCCATCTGGAACATATTCAGCCTGTCCGCAATTTATTAATCACACTGCAGGAAAAACTCGCCACCCCGGCAGGACAGCAGGTCGCACAGACCCTGCAGCAAACCGGGGATACCCGCGAACTGCTGGATATTCTGACGGATGATGGCTGGCTCAAAAATGAATACCACGGGGAGGAGGAAATCTTTACCGGACTGGCATCGTTAAACGATCTGGTTCGTCTTGCTGCGGCAATGGGGACTGAATTTCCTTTTGATGAATACGCAGAAGTGCAGAAACTGCCGGTGATCGACGTGGAATTCAGCCATCTGGTGGGGATGGATGCATGCCAGGGAACACTCACACTGCTGGATACCCCCGGCCCTAATGAGGCCGGACAACCGCAGATGGAAGTGATGATGCGGGATCAACTGCAGAAAGCCTCTGCGGTTCTGGCTGTGATGGATTACACCCAGATGAACTCAAAAGCGGATGAAGACGTCCGTAAAGAGCTTAATGCCATTGCTGACGTATCAGCCGGCCGCCTGTTTGTACTGGTCAATAAATTTGATGAGAAAGACCGCAATGGCGATGGGGCAGATGCCGTACGCCAGAAAGTTCCGGCAATGCTGAACAGCGATGTGCTGCCCGCCTCCCGCGTTTATCCCGGATCCTCACGCCAGGCATACCTGGCTAACCGTGCGCTTCATGAGTTACGGAAAAACGGAACCCTTCCTGTTGATGAAGCCTGGGTCGATGATTTTGTCAGGGAAGCCTTCGGTCGCATGAAAAAAGATTACGTCTGTAAAGACAGCGAACTGGCAACTGAAGGGGCGACAGACCTGTGGGAAGGCTCACTTATCGATCAACTGATAACGGAAGTCATACTGAGTTCACACTCCAGAGCGGCGGCACTGGCGGTTGATTCTGCTGCCGCAAAACTGATGCAGAATGCAGAAAATGTCAGCGAATATCTGTCATTACGCCATCAGGGGCTGCAGCAAAGCATTCAGTCACTGCAGGCGAATATCACCAGCCTGCTTGCGGATATCCGGAAAATCGCGGACTGTCAGGAGCAGGTGACCGCTGATGTCAGAATGGCCATGGAGGAGATCGATGCCAGAACCCGGGAATTACTGACGGGGGTCTGCACCTCACTGGAAGAGGAGCTGAATGACTATTTCAGAACTGGTAAACGCAAAGAACAGCAAATGTTGGAGGAAGAAGACGCAGAACAACGAAGGTCCCGGTCCGGATTATGGGGAAAGATTTCTCAATGGTCCGGTATCAACAACCCGGGCTGGGAAGATTACAGGAAACGAGACTTTGACCCGGAAAACCCCGAGATAACACTAAATAATCGCAGGGAAGCAATTGAATATATAGAGGAAATTGAGTCAACTGTGACCAGCCTGCACCGTGAGGCTGAAGCACAGTTCCGGCCTGAGCTGGAGAAAATCGTCAGCGGGATTGAAACAGGTTTTCGTGGCACGGCCCTGTACGCCACAGAAAACATTGCCGGTCGCATCAATGCCCGCCTGGAGGATGAGGGCTTTACCGTAAAAATCAGTTTTCCGGCAGTCAGTCAGTTACAGACCCGGCTCGCGGTAAAAACAAATCTGAGTGCGCTTATGGAGGAAAGAACGGAGACCGTCACCCGTCGCCGTCGGCAGAGTGGCGTATGGGGAACCGTTTGTCGATGGTTTGGCACCAGTGACCTGGGCTGGGAAAACTATGACGAGGATGTGAGTCGCAGCGTGATCAATATCAACAAGGTCAGAGAGGAAGTTATGTCACTGACCCGGGCATATTTCGGGGAGCTGCAGGCATCCATTGAGCAGGATATTAACCAGCCCGTCCGCCAGGAAATCGATGCCTTTTTCTGCGCATTCAGGGAGAAAGTTGAACAACTGCGTAACACGCTGATTCAGAGCTCTGAAGATCATAAACGCGATCAGCAGGCACAGGAACGGCTTACCGGGAGACTTCAGGCATTAAATGAAAGGGTTCCTGAGCTCATTACTGACAGTAAGGCGCTGAGGGAAGAGCTGGAGACAATGCTGTGACTTCACCATTTATTCAACAAATTGCTGATAACCGGGTATGTCAGGTACTCACCTGTCTTCCTGAAAAATTTGTGGTTGATTTCGCAAACGGAATCGATGTTGCACAGGAGCATATCCGCACGGCCAGAGAGCGCACGTTCTTCCGGCGTTTAAAAGAGGGACTGACCGGCGAAGGCGCTGCACGGCAGAATGCCATCAATGCTTCGCTTGCACAGGGCGTTGAGGCGTCCCTGCGCTGGCTGACGGAGCTGACAACGTCACTTGCCACCACAAACTACGCGATTACCCGGGTAAACGACAGGGTCAGTTCACTGGTCAGTGATACTGCCAGGCTGGCGCATTATTCCGCAGATACACGGGAGCAGTTACTCATCCTGGCCGATCAGGTTCACCATAAACTGAATCATCTTGAAGAAAAACTCCACCGTGTTGACCAGGTTCAGCGGGCGCAGTTACATCTTGAGCAGATATTCTCATGGTGGAGCGCCGGGCGATACGCGTCATTTTCCCCTGCCGGACGTTGTTATGTGGCACTTGAAGAGCTTCGCTGGGGCGCGTTTGGTGATGTGATACGTCAGGGCGAAACAGGCCAGGTTAACCAGCTACTGGATATTCTCAGACATAAAGCATTAACGCAGATGGCACAGGAGAGTGGCGGTAGTGCAACCGTGCGTCTGAACACTCTGGACTGGCTTGGTGGTCAGGGCCGGGAGCAGGCAGATAACGAGTGGCATGACGCGATTAACTGGCTGGGAGACTGGTGCAGTGAAGAGCAGCATCCGGTGATCTGGTCAACCACGCAGGCTGCAGAACACTTACCGGTTCGCATGCCTCGCCTCTGCTCTGCAGAACGCCTCTCTGAAAGTATGGTCGATGAAATATTTCAGAAGGGGGCTGCATGAGTACAGAAATGAAAACGGGGCTGGTGCTGTCCGGTGGCGGGGCGGTGGGCGCTTATCAGGCGGGAGTGGTTAAGGCACTGGCAGAGTGTGGTACACAGATCAGCATGGTTTCAGGGGCCAGCATTGGCGCATTCAATGGTGCCATTATCGCGGCCTCTCCCGATCTGTCAGAAGCTGCCGTACGCCTGGAGGCGCTCTGGGATCATCTGGGGAATAATCAGGTGCTGTCGGTAAACAGATTGGTTTACTTTTCATTGCTGAAAAAACTGCTCCCGGCCATGAACCTCTGCCAGCTCCCCGGACGTGCGGGCGCACTGCTTACGACGCTTCTTCACCATATATCGACAATCAACAGGTTTGACAATCTGATGACTCAGCCGTTGTTGTCAGATGGGCCCCTGACAGTGCTGATGGATCATTATCTTGATACTGATGATCTGGCTGACGGGCTACCGTTGTATGTGTCGCTGTACCCCACGGAAGGGGGAATGCAGGATATTATCGACTGCATTCGTGCTGAACTGGGTACCGGAACTACAAAAAACTCCGTTTTTCAGCATATCCAGAGCCTGCCCCACGGGCAGCAGAAAGAAGCCTTACTGGCGTCAGCAGCACTGCCCCTGCTGTTCCGTCCCCGTGAGGTACAGGGAAAAATGTACGGTGATGGTGGTATGGGCGGATGGCAAAATATGCAGGGGAATACCCCTGTGACGCCACTGGTGGATGCCGGATGCAATATGGTGATTGTGTCGCATCTGAGTGACGGTTCTTTATGGGATCGCCGGGCTTTTCCGGACACCACAATCCTTGAAATCCGTCCCCGGAAAAAGCTTAAACAAACAGGGGAAGAAGGCAATAGTGGCGGGCTGCTCAGTTTTACATCGGCACATATCGACACCTGGCGTCAGCAGGGCTATGAAGACACGATGCTGGCGATGGAGCATATCCGGAAACCACTGGAGGCGCGTCAGGCACTGACCCGGTCAGAGGCGGTGTTGCAGAAAAGTCTGGAGAAAACGGAAGAGGCAGATTTGGCACTGAGAAACGCGATGGCCCGGATTAAATAAAGACGCCCCAAAGAAACGCCACCGCCTGTGGTGGTGTTTTTCCTGGCTGGTGTTATTGAAAATATTTTCAGATATATATTACCCGGACGATGGTTAAGATTGATTTATTTAATTTTGGGGAGAAAATTATGAGACTGTCAAATATTTTCCTGGCTGTAGTTTTAACTGTGACCGTATCTGTAGCACACGCTATTCCAAATATGTGGGGCAGTGGCTTCACGATGGGCGTTACTGAGTTCAGTATTGATAACGGTAAGTGGGGTATCAATATCAGTTGCACAGGTAACCCCAACGAAAACAATGTGCTGGCGCACACAATCTATATTTACAAAGGAGATAAGGTGGTCGCAAACTCGGAAGAAAAAAATATTAGTTTCGTTATTGACGGTGAAGAATTCTGGGGTGTGGTTCCTGACGGTACCCGTATGAACGATAACGCCTGGGTTAGCTTTGTAAAAGCAATAAGCACTGCAACCGGGTTTGAACTGTACATAAACGAGAAGAAAGTTGCGACGTTTAACCCGTCTGCCAAAAACGTTAAGAAAGTGATGGATAATAACTTTATCCAGTCGTGCTGGAATACCTGGTACGAATAACGATTACAGGAGAGGGGGACTTCCTGGCCCCCGATTTATTTAAGGAGTGCATGAAATGAAACATTTTTTAATTCTGGTTATCGGTTTACTCATTTCCATCACCGCGACTGCCGAATCGCTGGGTCAGTTTGAAGAGGATATCACCGGTTTTCCGCAGGGAGTATGGTTTTACAAAGAAAAAGCAGGCTGGAAAAACGAAACCGGGTATAAAAAAGAATATTTAAACAGTCTCCTCTATAAGGCCGAAGAAATTGCGAATTATCCGGGTAACAGATACACGATTTACCGTAGTAAAAACAGCAGCATAATTTTCGTCGCTGACAACGAAACCAGGACTTTCTACTTGCTAAACAACAAGGACGCCTTATGGTCTGATATTCAGATCGGGTATTGGGCTGAGAACAAAAACTCGTGTCACTACGTCTTTGTCGATACTCAATACCTTGCGCAAAGTAACGAACTTGACGAGTTCTTTCGAACCGGGGTGCTCGATACTCATGGTGTTGGTGAATCGGATCGTAAAGTAAAAGAGATCAGACAAAAACATAAGACTCATGTCTTACTCCGCCTGCCTGCGCAATGTGTGAATGATGCGATCCTCAGCAGAATGAATAAGTCCGAACGTCGTGATCTAATGAAAGCGCAAGAAGATTTCAAACAATATCTTGCCAGAATGGAGCTGTAAGTATTCAACCTTTTCGCAACTGTGAGTGAAATGAAAATCAAAACTATACTTTATACTATCATTCTTTTCTGTGAAATTGGCATCACCGACACTTATGCACTCGGTGGTTCGGATATCCGTCACTGCGAACCAACTGAAGAATCTGTAATTATTAACCCGGACGAGTCACCGGTGTTAATATATAGCTTCAGTAAACACGAAGTGTATAAACTGATGCAGGGGGATACCTGCACTGGGCTAGTTATTAGCGATAAAAAGCCAAAGCCTGTCCACGTTTAATGGACATCGCTTGCGAACCGCCAGAAGTCATGTCTGCCAGCATTCATCTACTGGCCGCGGATAATTATACGACCATGGATTTCTGCCATAACGCCGAATTAATCGGTCGTATTCCGTAAGCCGTGGTATCGAATAATTTAAGAAGGATTTTTATCATGAAACACCGACACATTTTAACGTTCTTTGTTGCTTTCCTGTTCATGACTATCGTACCTGATAGCGATGCCGCATTAGTAAAGCGTCCTGAGAAAGGTCGTGCACCGTTCCCGGAATATGTGGAGTTCGCGCAAAACCGTAACCAGTTCCCATGTAATGCACGTTTACGCTTTAAAGGTCTCTGCTTTGTTGAACAAACTGACCCCTGGGGTGCAGCAAGCGTTGTCCGAATCCCTTTCAATTCCCCCAATGGTAAAGGCAGACTTAACGCTTATGGCGTGGTTGTTCATGCAATAATGGTTGGTGATGTTGTCGTTGGTGGCAGCTATTCAACTGGCAAGAATGTTACCTGGAATTTCGATACGTTTTATAGGGAGGGTAAACGTCGCGGTAAGGTGACCTTTTATGTTGATGGTAAATACTGGCACTATCGCGACTATCCACTCGAATAATCCATAACGAACAAAACTATTAAAGGAATTATGCGTCTTATCTGCGCATTATTAAAATCAATAGTAAATTCGCTCCTGCCATTATGGCTGGGGCTTTTTATTTTCAGGTGAAAACACATGAGGGGCTGTACATTACTCTTATTTTCCGAAGCCCCTTTCTTACGCGAACAGGAGGTTGCTGTCATAACAGCTTACCGCAATGTGTTTATCCAGGATGACCCGGGAATGCATTTCCGTTGGGTTATCCGCAACGCGGAAGGTCAGCGACGCTGGCGCTGCCGGAATTCTGAACCCGATGCCGGAAAGGTGCTTAATACGCGGCTCGCCAGTGACGGTCCTCTAAGACAATAAACGTCATTCATTTCACCCATCAGGCTGCGTCTTCTCCGGGAGACGTGGCTTTTTCATTTATTACACCAGTAAATCTTAACCACCGATAAGGAGCAAAGTATGCGATTAGCCAGTTGTTTTGGTTATGCTGCGAACCAGATACGCCGTGACCGTCCACTGACACATGAAGAGCTGATGCACCATGTGCCGGGGATTTTCGGGGAAGAGAAACACACGTCCCGAAGCCAGAACTATACGTACATCCCCACCATCACCGTACTGGAAAGCCTGCAGCGGGAAGGCTTTCAGCCATTCTTCGCCTGCCAGACCTGTGTGCGCGACCCGGGCCGCCGGGGATACACAAAACACATGCTGCGCCTGCGCCGTAACGGAGAGATAAACGGAGAACATGTCCCTGAAATTATTCTGCTCAACTCTCATGACGGTACCTCCAGCTACCAGATGCTGCCGGGTTACTTCAGGTTCGTCTGCCAGAACGGATGCGTCTGTGGTCAGTCTCTGGGGGAAGTGCGTGTTCCGCACCGGGGAAATGTGGTGGACAGAGTCATTGAAGGGGCTTACGAGGTGGTGGGCGTGTTTGACCGGATAGAGGAGATGCGTGATGCCATGCAGTCGCTGATTCTGCCGCCACCGGCACGCCAGGCGCTGGCACAGGCGGCACTGACTTACCGTTATGGTGACGAACATCGGCCCGTCACCACCGCCGACATTCTGACGCCACGACGCCGGGAGGATTACGGTAAGGACCTGTGGAGTACTTATCAGACCATCCAGGAGAATATGCTGAAAGGCGGGATTTCCGGTCGCAGTGCAAAAGGAAAACGTATCCACACCCGTGCCATTCACAGCATCGACACCGATATTAAGCTCAACCGCGCATTGTGGGTAATGGCAGAAACGCTGCTGGAGAGCCAGCGCTGATGCAGCATGTCCCTGAAGGCGTGATTCAGGCACCAGAATCACCCGACGCCCCGGAGGCGCTGCCGGGGTGTCGTTCCATTTCTGATGATGACCTGTGCGCCTGGTGTACCCGTCTGCTTTACCGTCCCGGAGAAATCAGTCTGTGCAGACTGAGTACAGGCAATGGCATCTGGCCATCCGTCTGTGACCGGAACGGTTACGCGTACGGCTGTCCGGAATTTCAGCCGAATATCATTCATCCCTGATATTACCGGGTCTCACGGTCAGTGATGAACGTGATGTTGCCAGCTCCCGACCTTTACTCCCTCTCATTTATTCACATTACAAGGATTTCATACATGAAAACATTGTCTCAGAACACCACCTCTTCGGCCTGTGCACCGGAGACTGGCCTGCAACAACTGGTTGCCACCATAGTCCCTGATGAACAGCGCATCAGCTTCTGGCCGCAGCATTTTGGCCTCATTCCACAGTGGGTGACCCTGGAGCCCCGTGTCTTCGGCTGGATGGACCGTCTGTGCGAAAACTACTGCGGTGGTATCTGGAATCTGTACACCCTGAACAACGGCGGGGCATTTATGGCCCCTGAACCGGATGACGATGATGACGAAACATGGGTACTGTTCAATGCCATGAACGGTAACCGCGCTGAAATGAGCCCGGAAGCCGCCGGCATTGCCGCCTGTCTGATGACGTACAGTCATCACGCCTGCCGTACGGAGTGTTATGCCATGACGGTTCATTATTACCGTCTGCGGGATTACGCCCTGCAGCATCCGGAATGCAGCGCCATTATGCGCATCATCGACTGAATGGAGGCAGGGACAATGCAGCAGCTTTCCTTTCTGCCCGGAGAAATGACAACCAGAGAGCGCAGCCTCATTCTGCGGGCCCTGAAAACCCTGGACCGCCATCTTCATGAACCCGGCGTGGCCTTCACCTCCACCCGTGCGGCACGGGAATGGCTGATTCTGAACATGGCGGGACTGGAGCGTGAAGAGTTCCGGGTGCTGTATCTGAATAACCAGAATCAGCTGATTGCCGGTGAAACCCTCTTCACCGGCACCATCAACCGCACGGAAGTCCATCCCCGGGAAGTGATTAAACGCGCCCTGTATCACAATGCCGCAGCCGTGGTGCTGGCACATAATCACCCGTCCGGTGAAGTCACACCCAGCAAGGCAGACCGGCTTATCACGGAACGTCTGGTACAGGCACTGGGCCTGGTGGATATCCGGGTGCCGGACCATCTGATAGTCGGTGGCAGCCAGGTTTTCTCCTTTGCCGAACATGGTCTGCTTTAACCCGTCACAACCACATCACACCTGTTTTCACTTTTATCTTCTGTCTTCAGAGGTATCCCATTATGAAAATCATCACCCGTGGTGAAGCCATGCGTATTCACCAACAGCATCCTGCATCCCGTCTTTTTCCGTTCTGTACCGGCAAATACCGCTGGCACGGCAGCACTGAAACGTATACCGGTCGTGAAGTGCAGGATATTCCCGGTGTGCTGGCCGTGTTTGCTGAACGCCGTAAGGACAGTTTTGGCCCGTATGTCCGGCTGATGAGCGTCACTCTGAACTGAGTCAGTAAGGGCATTCTGATGAGCAGAATTATCACCACCACCGTGTATACACTGCATGAGCTATCCTCCACCGCACAGGAAAAAGCCCGCGACTGGTACCGTCAGCATCATGCTGACAGCAACTGGTATGAAAACGTGTATGAGGACTTCAGGGAGGTCTGTGGCATTTTCGGAATTGACCTCCGCCAGCGCGTTTTCCGGCTCAGCAACGGCAGGTTTATGGAAGAGCCGTGCATCTGGTTCAGCGGATTCTGCAGCCAGGGGGACGGAGCCTGTTTTGAAGGGCGCTGGCACTGGCAGCCAGCGACACCCCGGAAAATCAGGGAATATGCCCCTCAGGACCGTGAGCTTCATCGTATCGCGGATGCCCTGCAGGCGGTACAGAAGCGTAACTTCTGGCAGTTACAGGCTGAAATCAGTCACCGGGGACGTTACTGCCATCCGTACAGCATGGATATCACCGTCACCCGGAACAGTCCGACTGGTCAGGCACTGACAGCCGATGCGGAAGCCGCTGTCAGCGAAGCCCTGCGCGACCTGGCCTTCTGGCTGTACCGCCAGCTGGAAAACGAGTACGACTGGCTGACCTCAGACGCCGCTGTAGATGAGGCCATTCACATCAATGCATATACCTTCACCGAAGCCGGTCTCCACGCCGGCTGACCTGTCATCGTTAAACTATCATTCACCGATTTTCTGTGAGGACTTTATCGTGTCAGACACGCTCCATGAAACAAATTATCCCGACGACAACAACGACCGCCCCTGGTGGGGGCTACCCTGCACCGTGACGCCCTGTTTCGGGGCACGTCTGGTGCAGGAGGGCAATCAGTTGCATTACCTTGCCGACCGCGCCGGTATCAGAGGGCAGTTCAGCGACGCGGATGCATACCATCTGGACCAGGCTTTTCCACTGCTGATGAAACAACTGGAACTCATGCTCACCAGCGGTGAACTGAATCCCCGCCATCAGCATACCGTCACGCTGTATGCCAGAGGGCTGACCTGCGAAGCCGACACCCTCGGCAGCTGTGGTTACGTTTATATGGCTGTTTATCCGACACTGGCACCCGCAACCACCTCATAACCCCGAATATCTCACCTTTAGCACTACCAGTTACAGAGAACTTAAGATGAAAACATTACCTGACACACACGTACGGGAGGCATCGCGCTGCCCGTCTCCCGTCACCATCTGGCAGACACTGCTCACCCAACTGTTGGACCAGCATTACGGCCTCACACTGAATGACACACCGTTCGCTGATGAACGTGTGATTGAGCAGCATATTGAGGCAGGCATTTCACTGTGCGATGCGGTGAACTTTCTCGTTGAAAAATACGCACTGGTACGTACCGACCAGCCAGGATTCAGCGCTTGTACCCGTTCTCAGTTAATAAACAGTATTGATATCCTCCGGGCCCGCCGGGCAACCGGCCTGATGACCCGCAGCAACTACAGAATGGTGAACGACATCATCCGGGGTGAACATTCGGAGGCGAAACGATGAAACTGACTCTGACGCTCGAAGCAGACAGCGTTAACGTGCAGGCACTGAACATGGGGCGAATTGTCGTTGACGTCGATGGTATTGACCCCGCTGAGTTGAATAATAAGGTCGCTGAAAACGGTTATTCACTCCGCGTGGTGGATGCTCCCGAACAGCAGACAACCGACTCTCCACCACCGTTTACTGCCCTTACCGACATACGTTCGTTGCAGTACCGCACATATCACGGAAAAGGACAACGCCTGGCTGTACTCACTGTCACATCAGACGAATGACTTCGGCGAATCAGAATGGATTCATTTTACAGGTACCGGTTATCTGTTACGTACTGATGCGTGGTCGTATCCGGTTCTGCGGCTTAAACGTCTTGGCCTGTCAAAAACGTTCCGTCGTCTGGTTGTCACTCTCATCCGGTGTTATGGCGTCGGTCTCATTCATCTGGCTGCCAGTGCAGGATGTCTGCCGGGCCTGCCCACTTTCGACTGGTAACTAGGAACGACATGACATCATTAATCACGGAAACGGCGCTGGAAATTCTGATTGCCTAAATAGCTGCGCTTAATACCGCTACACTTTTGCCAGCCCATGTTTGCCTCCGGGGAATGGGCTAACGGTTTCCATAAAATGGCGAACTTTTTTCAACAGTTGCCACATTGAGCGGCACTGATGATTACGCGTTATTGTGTCGTGAAGTGCCTGCCATAGCCGTTCAACATGATTCACCCATGGCGAGTAAACCGGCTGATAAATGACCCTGAACTTCGGGTTCTCCTTCAGCCAGCTCTGTGTTTCCCGGCTTTTGTGGATAATGTAGTTGTCCACGATCAGCGTGATGGTTTTCGCCCGACGGTATGTCGCTTTAAGCCGTTTCAGCAGGCTGATGAACAGCGCCGAACTTTTGCTGTTGCCGCCCACATAGCTGGCTTTACCTGTCCCGGCGTGACCACCCGTTTTTGCTGTCCGCGCAGTTGCCAGTCCGCACCGATTTTGGGATTAAGATGGATATCCACTTCATCTTCATAAAAGACCGGATGCTCTGCGCAGCATTCGTCCAGTGCTTTATGGATTGCTGCCATCTTTTCATCTTTATGCGGGTCACGGATACGCAGAGTTGGCGCAGCCCTTCGCCACACAATCCCCGCAGACGGCAACCAGCGGCGAACGGTTCCGGCATTTAACTGGCAACCGGTTATCTCATTGATTTTTATTGCCAGCAGTTCTGTACTCCAGCGTGAACGCTGGTAGCCAAAGTCGCCGGGAGAATGTTTTACCAGCTCACGTAACAGTGTGCAGATATGCTCAAACGGCCAGCGACGGGCACGCCCGGCAGGTAATGATTTCAGTCCCTCAACACCCGACTGCGTGAACCAGTTAATCCAGCGTCCAACAGAGGAACGGGCGCAGCAGAGCGTTCTGGCAACGTCGCTGACACGGTCGCCCCGGTGCAGCATCAGCATGGCAGTCAGTCTGCGGGCATAATTTTTATCGTGTGTTTTATGGATGGCTTTCTGCATCAGGCGTCGTTCGTCACGGGAAATTGGTGCTATGATCGGCATTGCTCAGTCCGGTTGGTGATTTGTTTTGATTTGGCGATTGATCAGATCGCACAATCCGGGCTGAGTTCCCTCAAAGTGATCTACTATTCCGCGCAGCTATTTAGCTGCAGAACAATAGTAAGCGTCAACAGAGCACCGTATTGACGCTTATTTATTGGTGAGAACTACGTTCCATGGCAGGAGTTCGTCAACACGGTTGGAGGGCCATTCCGGCAGTACGCTCAGAATATGGCGCAGATACGCTTCCGGATCGATACCGTTCAGACGGCAGGTGCCGATCAGCCCGTACAGCAGTGCTCCACGCTCGCCGCCGTGATCGCTACCGAAGAACACGTAATTTTTCTTTCCGAGACAGACTGCACGAAGCGCTCTTTCCGCTGTGTTATTGTCCGCCTCCGCCAGACCGTCATCACGGTAATAACAGAGGGCGTCCCACTGATTCAGTACATAGCTGAACGCTTCGCCCAGTCTGGATTTTTTCGACAGCGTGCCATTCTTCTCCACCATCCATTCATGCAGCGACGTCAGTAACGCTTTGCTTCGCTGCTGCCTGACTGCAAGACGCTCTGACTCTGGTAATCCCCGTATTTCATCCTCGATGGCGTACAGTTCACTGATTCGCTTCAGGGCTTCTTCTGCCATCGCACTTTTGCTGCTGATGTATACATCGTGGATTTTTCTCCGGGCATGAGCACAGCACGCAACTTCTGTCAGCGCACCACCTTCGCGTTCTGCACTGAACAGCCTGTCGTAACCTGTGAACGCATCCGCCTGCAGGATACCCCGGAAGGGGCGGAGGTGTTGCTCCGGGTGTTTCCCCTGCCTGTTCGGTGAGTACGCGAACCAGACCGCCGGAGGAGATGACGAACCCGCATTGCGATCATCCCGGACATACGTCCAGATGCGCCCTGTTTTCGTCTTTTTCAGGCCCGGTGCCAGTACCTTTACCGGTGTGTCGTCAGTGTGAAGCTTGCGGGTATTCATCACATAACGATACAGGGCATCATTCAGCGGCGTCATTAACTGGCAGCACGCGTCAACCCAGTTGGAGAGTAATGCACGGCTCAGTTCGACACCCTGTCGGGCAAAGATTTCACTCTGACGATACAGTGGCAGGTGTTCGCAGTATTTTCCCGTAAACACGCGGGCAAGTAATCCGGGGCCCGCGATACCACGCTCTATCGCGGCGGGACGGCGCCGGTGCTTCAACGATGCAGTCACATTTTGTACAGGCTTTTTTTACCCGTTCTGTGCGGATCACTTTCAGAGCGCTGCTCACCAGTTCCAGTTGTTCTGCACTGACTTCCCCCAGATAATCCAGCTCACCGCCACACTCCGGGCAACAGCTTTCTTCAGACTCCAGACGGTGTATTTCACGGGGAAGGTGTGCCGGGAACGGACGACGATGGCGCGACTGCCGCAACTGGCGGGGAACCTGTGGATCGTCTTCCCGCCCACTGTAACGATCGCTGTCCTGTTCGCGTTGTTTCAGCAGGGCCTCAGCCAGTTCAACTTCACGACGCAGTTTTTCAGAACAGGTACCGAACAGCATCCGGCGCAGTTTTTCTATCTGAGCCCGCAGATGTTCTATTTCCCGTTCATCTTCTTCGATCTTTTCTTCGGCACGTGCCAGTGCAGAGCGCAGGAAGGTCTTCGTCTCTTCAACCAGACTCAGTTGCTGGTCTTTCTGACGGAGCTGGCTTTCCAGTTCTGCAATGCGAATGAGGTATTTCTGACTCATGGCCGTTTTTATAATGCGGCCAGGCATTTTTTACAACATTGTCAGTGAGTTAAGGCGGAATGTTTTTGGCTGACGCCAGTCCAGCTTATCGAGGAGCATTGCCAGTTGCGAGCGGGTAATGGATACCTTACCGTCACGCACCGCAGGCCAGATAAACTGGCCTTCCTCCAGGCGTTTGGTGAACAGGCACAGACCATCAGCATCGGCCCAGAGTATTTTAACAGTGTCACCCCGTCGGCCACGAAAGATAAACAGGTGACCTGAGAAGGGGGTCTCATCCAGCACATGTTGTACCTGTTCTCCCAGACCGTTGAAGGATTTACGCATATCGGTAACGCCGGCCACGAGCCAGATGCGGGTACCTGATGGGAGTGAGATCATCTTCCCCTCCCGGTCAGTTCACGGATCAACACCGTGAGCAGCTCTGGTGAAGGATTTCCCAGTGTCATTTTACCGTAATGGAATAGTTGGAGGCATTCTACGAGAAATACGTCCTTCTCTTTGCCAGAGACGTAGCCATTTAAAAATCAGGTTGTTATCAACGCCATGTTCCCGGGCCAGTTGTGCAACATTGGCATTTGGTTTCGAAGCCAGTTCAACCATATGAAGCTTAAATTCATTAGAAAATATCCGGCGCGTCCCAGAGCGCCAGTCTGTAGGTTTATCCATCAATAGAACTCCGTCTAATTTAGAAGGAGCTCTAATTTAGTCTGCAAGGATCAGGAGTTACAGACGGCATTGGCTTTACGCTTACGAACAATATCGACTGCGAATCGGGAATTATCTTTGACAACGATGAGGATAAAACAGATTCGGCAGTACTGTTTCCCTGGATTGAACGTGCATGTCAGGACGTTCGCGAGCTGTGTCAGTTTCAACGTCTGCAAAAGACCCGTACAGATTAACTCCCTGTCCGTACTCATTACACACATACACGTGCCAGCCCCCACCGGCTGGCGCTTTGCTTTGTATAAAGGAAATAAATAATGTCAGAACCTACTCTCACCAACCCCGAAGTATTAACCGATCATACCGATGTGATTTGCTCCACCAGTATTGAACGCATCGTCACCGGACGTAATGCGGCGCTGACACAGATTGAAGCATTGCTCCACCAGATTAACGATATTTCGACACAAACCCTCAGTATCGGCGGAAAAACCGCCCTGGACTGGGTCATGAAACAGGATTTTCGCTGTGGTTGCTGGCTTATGGAGAAGCCTGAAACAGCGATGAAAGCCATTACCCGCAATCTCGATCGCGGTAAATGGCGGGATTTAATGAAACGCTCAGGGATGCTGTCGATTATGGACGCTCAGGCCCGTAACCAGTGGTACAACAGCCTAGAAAAGGATGATATTCCGGTGGTCAGCGAAGCGAATATTCTGAGCACCTTTAAGCAACTGCATTTGAACAAGGGTGAGGTGTTTTAGCGTGGCGTCATTAACGTTTTCAAAGGATTAAGCTGGAATTTTAAGACGAATTCGCCCTGCGGGTTTGGAGCGAAAATCATTGTGACGGGACTGGTCAAATTCGACCGGTGGGGATTCGGGCTTAACCATGGCTGACAGCGTGACCGGTTAGCAGACCTTGAGCGAATGCTGATGATCCTTGACGGGAAGCCTGTTCCCGACAACCGCGCTGACGTTACCCGTCGGCTGGGAGACCATATTCATGAAAACCGGCACAGCAACCACTATGAGGATGAGATGTTTGTGATTAAGTATTTTCAGAAGGGAACTGCACAAATCGTATTCAAGCGACCTGAGCTGATTGATAAGCTGAACAACATCATCGCCCGACACCAATCCGGGAGCACTGCCAGCGAGATGAGAGGTGAGTGAGTTGTCTGAAGCTATTTCAGGTGAGCCAGTGCAAGCCGGACGGCAATGGCATACTGGATGGCATACCGAAAAAACAAGCATATAAAAGTCCATGCTAATCAACAGCATGGCCTCGAATAGTGGCGGAACGGACGGGACTCGAACCCGCGACCCCCTGCGTGACAGGCAGGTATTCTAACCGACTGAACTACCGCTCCGCGTTGTGTTCCGTTGGGAACGAGGCGAATATTACGGATTGCCTCACCCTTCGTCAACGGTTTTTCTCATCTTTTGAATCGTTTGCTGCAAAAATCGCCCAAGTCGCTATTTTTAGCGCCTTTTACAGGTATTTATGCCCGCCAGAGGCAGCTTCCGCCCTTCTTCTGCACCAGATCGAGACGGGCTTCATGTGCTGCAAGCTCTTCATCTGTCGCAAAAACAACGCGTAACTTACTTGCCTGACGCACAATGCGCTGAATTGTTGTTTCACCTTGTTGCTGTTGTGTCTCTCCTTCCATCGCAAAAGCCATCGACGTTTGACCACCGGTCATCGCCAGATAAACTTCCGCAAGGATCTGGGCATCGAGTAATGCCCCATGCAGCGTTCGTTTACTGTTATCTATTTCGTAGCGGGCACATAACGCATCGAGGCTGTTGCGTTTACCGGGAAACATTTTCCTCGCCACCGCAAGGCTATCGGTGACCTTACAGAAGGTATTGGTCTTCGGAATATCGCGCTTAAGCAACGAAAACTCGTAGTCCATAAAGCCGATATCAAACGCTGCGTTATGGATCACCAACTCCGCGCCGCGGATATAATCCATGAACTCATCGGCTACCTCGGCAAACGTGGGCTTATCGAGCAAAAATTCATCGGCAATACCATGTACGCCAAAGGCTTCCGGATCCACCAGCCGATCGGGTTTGAGATAAACATGGAAGTTATTGCCCGTCAGGCGACGGTTCACCACTTCAACGGCACCAATCTCAATGATCTTGTGGCCTTCATAGTGCGCACCAATCTGGTTCATACCGGTGGTTTCGGTATCGAGAACGATCTGGCGTGTAATTGCAGTGCTCATAGCGGTCATTTATGTCAGACTTGTCGTTTTACAGTTCGATTCAATTACAGGAAGTCTACCAGAGATGCTTAAACAGGTAGAAATTTTCACCGATGGTTCGTGTCTGGGTAATCCTGGACCTGGGGGTTACGGCGCTATTTTACGCTATCGCGGACACGAGAAAACCTTTAGCGCTGGCTACACCCGCACCACCAACAACCGTATGGAGTTGATGGCCGCTATTGTCGCGCTGGAGGCGTTAAAAGAACATTGCGAAGTCATTTTGAGTACCGACAGCCAGTATGTCCGCCAGGGTATCACCCAGTGGATCCATAACTGGAAAAAACGTGGCTGGAAAACAGCAGACAAAAAACCAGTAAAAAATGTCGATCTCTGGCAACGTCTTGATGCTGCTCTGGGGCAGCATCAAATCAAATGGGAATGGGTTAAAGGCCATGCCGGACACCCGGAAAACGAACGCTGTGATGAACTGGCTCGTGCTGCGGCAATGAATCCCACACTGGAAGATACAGGCTATCAAGTCGAAGTTTAAGCCTGTGGTTTACGACATTGCCGGGTGGCACCAACCGCCTGGCGAATTCGCGGTTTATTCTTGCTCTGTTTCATCGGATTTAGCGTTAAAGGAATAGTCCGTTTCCGGGCAACAATAAGTTGTAAGCAACCAAGCGCAGGAATATGCGCATTCAATAGTTTTCCTCCGTGTTTGTTCCACGGGAGAACGTGGAAACGGCTGGCGTGTAGCACTTCAAAATTCAACAAAGAGAGCCAGTCCAGCTGCCGCATCAGAGTAAACATCCGGCTGTTATAGGGCGAGGTTTTGCGCAATACCGGCACAAGTTTGCGTAATCCCATTAAACTGATGGGATTGAAGCCACTAATCACCAGCCAGCCATCATCAATCAGTACCCGATCGGCTTCACGCAATAAACGATGCGGATCAGTGCACCACGGCAATGTATGTGCCAGTAGACAAACATCAACGGATTTATCGGCAAAAGGAAGATGAAGTGGATCCGCCTGCACCTGGACGGGCATTCCTTGCGCAGAAACATTCACTTGATGAGAAACCGCGCACGCTTCGCAATTGATTTCTGCGCTTAAATTGCCAATCTTAAGCAGATGAAAACCATACATTTTAGTGAACCACGGGTTGAGCTGACGCTCCAGCGCCTTGCGATAAAGCTCTCCCCAGGGCAAATCGCCCCAGCAATCAGGAGCCACGACAGTTTGAGGGACTCTTGCCGGTTTCATCACAACCTTCCGTTTCACACTGAGAGGTAATCTATGAATCTTAACAGTATTCCCGCCTTTGATGACAATTACATCTGGGTTTTGAATGATGAAGCAGGTCGCTGCCTGATTGTCGATCCCGGAGACGCAGAGCCAGTATTAAACGCCATTGCCGCCAATAACTGGCAACCGGAGGCCATATTTCTCACCCACCATCACCACGATCACGTTGGCGGCGTAAAAGAACTGGTGAAAAAGTTTCCGCAAATTGTGGTGTATGGTCCACAAGAGACACAAGATAAGGGAACAACACAGGTAGTCAAAGATAGCGAAACTGCCTTCGTTTTGGGGCATGAATTTAGTGTAATTGCCACACCGGGTCACACTTTAGGACATATCTGTTACTTCAGTAAACCTTATCTATTTTGCGGCGACACGCTGTTTTCTGGTGGGTGTGGTCGGTTGTTTGAAGGGACACCATCACAAATGTATCAATCACTTAAAAAGTTAAGTGCGTTACCTGACGATACATTGGTATGTTGTGCTCATGAATATACCTTATCAAATATGAAGTTTGCTTTGAGTATTCTTCCGCACGATTTGTCCATAAATGATTATTATCGTAAAGTTAAGGAGTTACGGGCAAAAAATCAAATAACACTACCCGTAATTCTGAAAAATGAGCGGCAAATTAATGTTTTTTTAAGAACGGAAGATATTGATTTAATTAATGTAATTAATGAAGAAACATTATTGCAACAACCTGAAGAACGTTTTGCATGGTTAAGGTCAAAGAAAGATAGGTTCTGATAAAACTTTCTTGTCATCGGCTCCGTTCGCCGTTATGATCGGTCGTCTTTTAAGCAACTATTGACACACACATGAAGGCAAAAGCGATATTACTCGCCTCTGTCCTGCTCGTGGGTTGCCAGAGTACCGGCAACGTTCAACAGCACGCACAGAGCCTTTCTGCAGCTGGTCAAGGGGAAGCAGCAAAGTTTACAAGTCAGGCACGATGGATGGACGATGGGACGTCTATCGCGCCAGATGGTGACTTGTGGGCTTTCATTGGCGACGAGCTAAAGATGGGAATTCCGGAAAACGACCGGATTCGCGAACAGAAACAGAAATATTTACGCAATAAGAGCTATCTCCACGATGTAACTTTACGGGCAGAGCCGTATATGTACTGGATAGCTGGGCAAGTTAAAAAACGTAACATGCCTATGGAACTGGTACTACTACCCATAGTGGAGAGCGCTTTTGATCCTCACGCAACGTCTGGCGCCAATGCCGCGGGCATCTGGCAGATCATTCCGAGCACGGGGCGCAATTATGGTTTGAAACAGACACGCAATTATGACGCGCGTCGCGATGTTGTTGCTTCAACAACTGCCGCGCTGAACATGATGCAGCGTCTGAACAAGATGTTTGACGGCGACTGGCTTCTGACCGTAGCGGCTTATAACAGCGGCGAAGGTCGGGTCATGAAGGCAATTAAAACGAACAAAGCGCGTGGGAAATCCACGGACTTCTGGTCGTTACCGTTGCCGCAGGAAACGAAGCAGTACGTGCCTAAAATGCTGGCATTGAGTGATATTCTCAAAAACAGCAAGCGTTATGGCGTACGTCTGCCAACGACCGATGAAAGCCGTGCTCTGGCGCGTGTGCACCTGAGCAGCCCGGTTGAAATGGCGAAGGTTGCAGATATGGCGGGGATTTCCGTCAGCAAGCTGAAGACATTCAACGCAGGCGTGAAAGGCTCCACGCTGGGCGCAAGTGGTCCGCAGTACGTGATGGTGCCAAAGAAGCATGCAGATCAACTGCGTGAATCTCTGGCTTCAGGCGAAATTGCTGCTGTACAGTCGACGCTGGTTGCCGACAATACGCCGCTTAACAGCCGTGTTTACACCGTACGCTCTGGCGACACGCTTTCAAGTATCGCTTCACGTCTCGGCGTAAGCACCAAAGATTTGCAGCAGTGGAACAAACTGCGCGGATCTAAGCTGAAGCCAGGCCAAAGTTTGACGATTGGTGCAGGCAGTAGCGCACAGCGACTGGCAAACAACAGCGATAGCATTACGTATCGTGTGCGCAAAGGCGATTCGCTTTCAAGCATTGCTAAACGCCACGGCGTGAACATCAAAGATGTAATGCGCTGGAACAGCGACACTGCGAATCTGCAACCAGGCGATAAGCTGACGTTGTTTGTGAAAAACAACAACATGCCAGATTCCTGACAAACCAGATAATAAAAAAGGCACCGATTCCCCCGGTGCCTTTTTTATTTATGCCGCTTTATGTGCTTCTAGCATGATGATATCACTGGTGAAAGAGCCATCATTCTGCAAGGCAAAATACGTTTTCACCTCTGTCGATGCGCTCTGTTGGTAAATGCGAATAGCGTCTACTAACGCTTCTGGCGTACGCATTCTCGCTACCCATGAAGAAAATTCCAGCGGTAACTTATCTGTAATTAAATTATCAACTATCAGATTGGCTTCACTGATTAACGTCAACCACTCACCGCTGGCGTAGTTCCGTGTGTGAGATATATCGCGTAATGCTTCTACCGTCTGTAACCAGATGTCGCGCACTGGGTGGCCCGGAGACATTACGTCCATCACAATCAGCTTACCGCCAAGTTTCAATATCCGGTTCACTTCACGCAGTGCTGCACCAACATCATGCCAGTGATGGGCAGAATAACGGCTGATAACAATATCAAATGCGTTATCGGCAAATGGCATGCTTTCGACATAACCCTGGCGGGTGGTGATATTTTTCAGTTGCCGGGCTTCGGCAGCTTGTGCCACGACATCCAGCATATGGGCAGATAAGTCATACGCCACCACCGTGCTCACGTTTTGCGCAGCGACAAAGCTGGCATGCCCTGCTCCGCAGCCCATATCAAGTACACTTGCATCAGGATAATCAGCCAGACGCACCGCCAGGCGCTGTAAATCTCGTCCGGATGCATGTACGGTACTGGTCAGATATTCGCTGGCTTGAGAGCTAAACTGCTTTTCTACGTGGTCATGGTGGGATTGTGTTGTCATTGCGCTGTCCTTTTGTTATTTGAGTATAAAAGGGCAGCGCCAAACGTTGGTCTGCCCTGTGGCAGACCTGACATACCTTATTTATCAGGCTTGCCGGGACTGAATTCAACGAGTAGCGGATTGTGATCGGAAGCGCGCGTAACCAGTACAGAAGCTTCGCTGACGTTCAGACCACGGTAGAAAACAAAATCGAGCGGGCGGCCAAACGCCCGACGGCGCTGATCATCAGTAAAACGCACCTGGCGCAGCGACATTTCCCGCGCAAAGCGATATAACGCGTTCATCCTTCTACGGCTCCAGGCATTGAAATCTCCCGCCATAATGACCGGGCCGCTGTGGTGAGCTATCTGATCGCCAATAGGAAGTAACTGCTTACTATAGACATCCACGCCCAGACTGAAATTGACGGCGTGTATATTAACCACCATCAACAGGCGAGTGTCAGGTAAGGGATAGACCGTCACCAGGGCCGACTTCGCCAGACGCAAAATGGGTTCTCGTTCACGTAACGGGCAGCAATACACTGGATGCGCCGCCGAAAGGGTCATTACGCCAGAAGGATGTTGTGGCAGTACGAAAGCGGGTACCTGATCGGCGGCAAGATAGTTAGCGGTCGCAAACTGTACTAACTCTGGCGTTGTCTGCGCTTCCTGCAATAACACCAGATGTGCATCTTTGCCGTAGTTCTTTAATACCGACAACCATTCAGCGCGTTGCTGTTTGTATATGTTCCACACCAGGATCCGAATACGCTCTTCGGTACTTAACGGTTCTCCAGGTGGTAATGCCTGGCCGATGCTCGCAAAAGACCCCGGCGGTAAGATCCTTTCCGCAGGTTGTCCGGCAACATAGCGCATGGCATAGGTGTTTTTTCGCACTTTTGACTTTGAAACCTCTATCACGTCAACCCTTCCGCACTCGGGAGGGTTCTACTGTTATAGGGATTTTAGCTCACTCTTTCAACGAGCAATTGTATATTGTTATGTAAGCAAGTGCTTACACCGGTCAGGATTTTGCTCATTATTGAGAACATTAAATCGGATGGCATATCTCGCATCCTGATGGTTTAATGACAAATAAATTCAAAATATCTCTTCTATTTTGCAACAGGAGCAAAAATGAAAGCCACGTCGGAAGAACTCGCCATTTTTGTTTCAGTCGTCGAAAGCGGCAGCTTTAGCCGGGCAGCGGAACAATTAGGGCAAGCAAACTCAGCGGTAAGCCGGGCGGTGAAAAAGCTGGAGATGAAACTTGGCGTTAGCCTGCTTAATCGGACCACGCGGCAACTTAGCCTGACGGAAGAAGGCGAGCGTTATTTTCGTCGCGTACAGTCAATTTTGCAGGAGATGGCAGCGGCAGAATCAGAAATTATGGAGACGCGTAATACACCGCGTGGACTGTTACGGATCGATGCCGCAACTCCAGTGGTGCTGCACTTTCTGATGCCGTTGATTAAGCCTTTTCGTGAACGCTATCCGGAAGTCACTTTATCGCTAGTCTCCTCCGAAACGATTATTAATTTGATCGAAAGAAAAGTGGATGTCGCGATACGCGCCGGTACGTTAACGGATTCCAGCTTACGTGCCAGGCCGCTATTTAACAGTTATCGAAAAATTATCGCCTCCCCCGATTATATTTCCCGCTACGGGAAGCCAGAAACGCTCGACGATTTAAAGCAACATGTTTGCCTGGGATTCACTGAACCCGCTTCCCTCAATACCTGGCCGATAGCCTGTAGCGATGGACAATTACATGAGGTGAAGTACGGTTTGTCATCCAATAGTGGGGAAACACTGAAACAGCTTTGCCTGAGTGGCAACGGGATTGCGTGTTTGTCCGACTACATGATCGACAGAGAAATCGCTCGCGGAGAATTGGTGGAGTTAATGGCAGATAAAGTGTTGCCAGTGGAAATGCCATTCAGTGCAGTCTATTACAGCGACCGTGCGGTAAGTACGCGCATCCGGGCTTTTATCGATTTCCTTAGCGAGCATGTAAAAACAGCTCACGAAGGAGCTGTCAGAGAGGCTTAATCCCATTCAGGAGCCAGACCTTCCGGGCTAACCAGACGGTCGTTGCAATCCAGTGCGGCGATCGCTTTTTTATCTTCGGCATCAAGCTGTAAATTTTGTGCCTTAAGATTACTTTCCAGGTTTTTACGTTTAGTAGAAGAAGGAATTACGGAGTAATCTTCCCCCATAGCCCACGCCAGAATCACTTGTGCCGGAGTCGCATTGTGTTTAGCTGCGATACGAGCAATAACCTCATCTTTCAGGGACTTACCATACGCCAGCGTCATATAGGAAGTAATATGGATGCCGTGCTGTTTAGCCCAGGCGACCACTTTACGGTTTTGCAGATAAGGAGAGAGTTCAATCTGGTTAGTAGCGATGTTTTCAGCGCCAACAGCAGCAATCGCCTTTTCCATCAATGGGATCGTGAAGTTGGAAATACCGATCTCACGCGTCAGCCCTTGTTTTTTGGCTTCCAGCAGCGCCTGCATAAACTCTTCAGCAGAGACTTCATCGTTTGGTGACGGCCAGTGGATTAGCGTCAGATCAACATAATCGGTACGCAATTTTTGCAGGCTCTCTTTCAGACTCGGGATCAATTTGTCTTTGCTGAGATTTTCAATCCAGATTTTAGTGGTGATGTAGAGTTCATGACGTGGCACGCCACTTTCTGCAATCGCCTGACCTACTGCGGCTTCGTTATCATAGATTTGTGCGGTATCAATTGCGCGATAACCAAGTTCTAGCGCCGTTTTCACAGATGAAATAACAACGTCGTCTTTCAGACGGAAAGTACCTAAACCAAATGCAGGGATAGCCATAATATGCCTCTTTTAATGCTATGTTCGTTAACTGAGGTGATTATGGACTTTAGACTGTTGCGGAAAAAGGGCGTAAAACGCAGAGGATTTTTGCGATTTTGGCAATAATAGAAATACAGACGAAAAAAAACCTCGAGCGTTAACTCGAGGCTTCTTAATAAATGGCGGAACGGACGGGACTCGAACCCGCGACCCCCTGCGTGACAGGCAGGTATTC
>ENA-UOJS01000415-UOJS01000415.1-human-gut-metagenome-genome-assembly--contig:-C74-NODE-415-length-45769-cov-8.892768_pt1 | contig 45769 bp, 35 predicted proteins | sample MGYA00242355_ERZ723902 | MGnify/ENA metagenome assembly ERZ723902
TATTCGGCACCGGCACCTTGCCGGTCGGGTTCCAAGGGCGAAGCGCCTTGGTCGCTGAAGGCGAAATCCCGGTTTAAGAAACTTGCACACGGCGTTATTTCGTTTAAAAAATAAAAAAACAGGGCGCCTGCAACAGCGTCCTGCTCCGGAAAATCTTTGAATAACGAAATAGTATTACTCAAAAACGGCGGAACCGAAGTTCACGAAGATCATGAAAGGAAGCCAGCCGTTTTTGTTGATGTTGATCAACCCGCACTGGAACTGGGCGTTGTCGTCGCAGTTGTTGATCAGGCCGAACTGAACGCCGCCTTTGGCGCTCTGATTGACCAAACCGACCTGGGCGCCGTTCAACTGCTGCGTCAGGTTCACCAGAGCAAGCGCGCCGCCGTTGAGCTTTTCGGCATTGTTGACGCCGAGCAGGGTGAATTTGATTCCCTCCATGTATCTGGTGCCGCTGTAGAAGATTGAGAATTCGCCGCCGTTGACGCTGCCGTTGCTGATCGAACAGGGAAGGCCGAAACGGGCTCCGGTGATGCTCTTGTTTTCAATGCCGGCGGGGACGTCGGTCCAGACACCGATATCGGCTTCGGCGACGGCGGCGGCGGAACACAGCGCGGCAACGGAAAGAAGCATGGATTTCAACAGTTTCATACGATTTTTCTCCTTGAAAGTTGAGGACAGGTCATTTGAAGGTGTCGGAACCGAAATTCACGAAGACCATGAATGGCAGCCAGCCGTTTTTATTGATGTTGATCAGTCCGAGCTGGAACTTCGCGTCGTCATCGCAGTTGTTGAAAAAGCCGAGCTGGAATCCGCCTGTCCCGGAGAGGTTCACCGCTCCGACCTGAATTCCGGCCAGCCGTTCTTCGGCGATATTCACGCAGGCGAGTGCGCCGCCTTTGAGCGTTTCGGCCCAGGTCGCCCCGATCCACGCGAACTTGAAAGCTTCGGCATTGCGGGTGCCGCTGAAGAAGATCGACAGTTCCGCGCCTTTCACGGTCCCGTTGCTGATCGAACAGGGCAGCCCGAAACGGACGCCGGTGATGCTCTTGTTTTCGATTCCGGCGGGCACATTGGTCCAGACGCCGATATCGGCCTTCGCTTCATCCGCCGCGACGGCGCCGCCGACGGCCAGAAACGCCGCCAGCAACATGGATTTTCCGAATTTCATACTTGCATTCCCTTTTTGTTGAAGTTGGTTATTTGATTTCCTGATGGATGCGTTCGTTTTCCAACCGGATCTCTTCGAGCTTCTGCGCGGCCTCTTCCCACTCGCTTTCCGTGGAGGTGATATCGGACTGGATCTTTGCCAGCTCCCGGTTCAGGCTGGCGAAATCCAGAGCGCCCGGATCGGCCAGCTGTTCAAGCAGCCCGGCCTGCCGTTTCTCCAACTGTTCCAAACGGCTTTCCAGCTCGGCGACCCGTTTCTCGGCTTTTTTCCTGTCGGCGGCCAGCGCTTCACGCGCCTGCGCCCTCGCACGGCGGCGGTTGCGGGCAAGGTCCGGTGAACCGGCATTTTCCCGCGCTTCAAGATCCGGGGCCGTACCCGCGGCGCGGAACTCGGCGGATTTCTCCAGATAGTAGTCGTAGTTGCCGAAATATTTGCGGATGCCGGGCGGCTCCATCGCGATAATGCCGGTCGCGACGTTGCGCACGAATTCGATGTCGTGACTGACCACGCAGACGGTGCCCGGATAACTGCGCAGCGCCTCCTGCAGCAGCTCGCGCGCCGCGATGTCGAGGTGGGTGGTCGGTTCGTCGAGCACCAGCAGATTGGGCGGATTCACGAAGATGCGCGCGAATAACAGCCGGATCTTTTCACCGCCGGAGAGCACCTTGCACGGCTTTTCCGCCGCCTCGCCCGAGAAGCCGAAGCTGCCGAGCACGTTCATCAAACCGGCGGTCGAAGCTCCCGCCGGCAGGTTGCCGCGCACCACGTCGAACGCGGTCTGCTCCGGCACCAGCAGGTCCGCGAACTCCTGCGCCTGATAGCCGACCACGCTGTGATGTCCGAGCACCACCCGGCCCGAGGTCGGCTTGAGCCTGCCGACCAGCAGCTTCAGCAAGGTGGTCTTGCCCATGCCGTTATAACCGATGAAAGCGAGCTTGTCCCCGGCGTCGATGGTCAGGTTGATATCCTTTAAAATCAGTTTGTCCGGCGTGTAGCCGAAGCTGAGATTCTCGAAACGGGCCGCTTCGACGCCGCCGGGCGGCGGAGCCGGGAAACGGATCGCGCCGTTGTAATTGAGGTCGTCCGGCAGTTCGATCTCCTCCATCTTGTCCAGCGCCTTCTGCCAGCTCTTGGCCTGGGCGGCTTTGGAGCTCTTGGCCCGGAACCGGTCGATCACCCGTTCGAGGTGCTCTTTTTTGCGGTCGGAATTGCGCTTGGCGGCTTCGAGGTTGCGACGCCGGTTCTCGCGTTCGGCGCGGTAATAGTCGTAATCGCCCGGATAGCGGGTCACCTGCCCGGAGTTGACTTCCAGTGTGATCCGGGTCAGCTTGCGCAGCAGAAAGCGGTCGTGCGAAATCAGCAGCAGCGTTCCCGGAAAGGATTTCAGGAATCTGCACAGCCACTCCACCGCCGGAATGTCCAGATAGTTGGAAGGTTCGTCGAGCATCAGGATATCCGGCTGCGAAATCAGCACCCGCGCCAGCGCGGCGCGCATCCGCCAGCCCCCGGAAAAGGAACTCAACGGCCGGTTGAAATCCGCTTCGTGAAAACCGAGGTTGCTGAGCGCCTGTTCCGCTTCGGTCCGGAGCCGGTAAGCGCCGAGGTGCTCGATCTGCGACTGAAGCCGTCCGTGGCGGGCCAGCATCGACTGAAGTTTGTCGTCGTCGTCCACACCGTCGTGAAGCTGCTGCTCCAGCCGGTGCAATTCCTCGCTCATGGTGCGCAGCTCGGGAATCGCGTCGCTGGTGAAATCCAGCAGCGTCCGGGCCGCCTCGCCTTCGGGCAGATGCTGCCGAAGCATCCCGAGCCGGTGGTCCTTCGGCAACGAAACCGTTCCCCGGTCGGGTTGGACATCTCCGGTGATGATGCCGAAAAGCGTACTTTTGCCGGCTCCGTTCGGGCCGACCACGCCGACCCGGTCGCCGGGATTGATCCGGAATGTGACTCCGTTCAGAATCGCATCTCCGGCATAATTCTTGACTACATCTTTAAAATCAATCATTTTTTTCCATCGCCGTTTTCGGCAGTTCCATCACATAGCGGAACCCCACATCGCCCGCACTGCCGTTCAAATAGTAAAATTCCGTGCACTTCGCCTGTTCCGGCCCGGTGACCCGCGAACCGCCTCCGACCTGGAACATCGGCCCCGCGTCATCCGCATTGCGGATGAATTCACGCACATTGCCGGTCAGGTCGGAAATCCCGAATACGGAAACGTCACGCGGGAAACTGCCGGGCGGCGCCCCGACCGGATACCGGTCCGCCTGCGGATGATCGCTCAGCAGCGCCAGCCCGGGCAGGTAATCATCACCCCAGACATAGATGCGCCCATCCACACCCCGCGCCGCTTTCTCCCATTCATACCGCGTCGGCAGCCGGACCGTGCGATCCAGCTTTCGCCCGAGCCAGCGGCAATACTCCATCGCCGCCTCCCCGGTGATGCCGATGACCGGCAGTTCCGGGGCAAAGGGCGGATTCAACACTCCATCCTCGTTCCAGATGGGACGGCTGCCGCCGGAATTCAGGTCGAACCGGTACCAGCCGAGGCATTTCTTTTTCAACACCGGATCGTTCAGGGAGTTCCAGAACTCCAGATACTCCCTGAACGTCACCTCATGTTTACGGATCAGGTAAGGCGGCAGATAGACATTGCTCATACCGGAGTCGTCGGCCTTCACCTGATGCTGAAATTCGCCGCCGGGAATATATCCCATATCTGCCGGAATCCGCTCCGGAAGTTCGAGGTCCAGCTGGTTTTCCCGGGCGATCCGGACCACCGCCGGAGCCGAAAAGGCGGTGCCGTCCTCCTGCCGGAATTTCAGCAGATAGGTTCCGGCCGGAAGCTGAAGCCGGACCGGGCCGCTGAGCGGCAGCGGCAAAGAAGCGTTTTCCGGTTCCGATACCGGAGTCCCGTCCGAATGCGCAATACTGACGCTCCAGCCGAAAGCGCTGCCGGGCAGGAGCAGGAGCCAGCCGTTCTGCGAATCGATCTCCCCGACCAGCTGGGCCAGCGTGGAATCCTGCTCCTGGGCTTTTTCGAAAATCGGCCTCCAGCGGCCGCGGAACTGGCGCAGCGCGTTTTTCAATTGATAATCATTGCCCGCCTGCAAATAAAGTTCCAGCGTCGATTTGAAAATCTCCCGGACCATGCGGTCCACCTGAGGAGCGCGCACCCCCAGCTCCGGGGCTCGGGAGATGAATTCCAGCGCGGAATTGTAGCCGTTCTCCATTTCCGCAATCTGCCGGATCAGCTCGGTCAGCAAATAGCGCTCCCGGTCGGCGTCGCCGCCTCCCGCCTTTTCCCGGAGCAGCCGCGCCGTCCGCAATGCCATCACATTGTACTCGCGGGCCTGTCCGTAATTGTATTCCGCCAGATTGATCAGCGAAGTGCTCTGCGAAATATTGCTGATCACCGTGAACGCATAATAACCGCCCCACGTCAGCACCGCCGCCATCAGGGTCGACGGGATCAGCGGGTGGCGGCGGATCAATTTGGTCAGGCGGTAGAGCGGCGTCGGCGAATAGGCCGCCACCGGATAACCGTCCAGATAGTTGCGCACATCGGCCAGCAATTCACCGACGTGCTGATAACGCTTTTTCCGGTTGCGCGCCATCGCCTTCAGGCAGATCGCCTCCAGCTCCAGCGGGATAGGCTGCTCGCGGTGCGCCGCTTTGCGGGGCGGGATGAACTGTCCGCGCGCGGCGGCTTCCAGCAGCTTTTGCTGCTCCTGGTTTACATCGAACGGAGCGCTTTTCCAAGTCAGGAGGGTATAGAGGATCGCTCCGAGCCCGTAGATATCCGACAGCTCCGTCGGCTGGATCTCCTCGCCGCAGAGCTGCTCCGGAGCCATAAAGGCGGGAGTCCCCCCCAGCAGCTCCTCGGAGTGTTTGCCGCCGGAGCACAGCGGGCCGCCCACCTCCAGGTCCATCTTGGAACGGACGCCGCCCTGATCCAGCTCCGGGCGATAATGGGCCATGCCCCAATCCATCACCAATACCTCGCCGTAGTCTCCGACCATCACGTTGCCGGGCTTCAGGTCGCAGTGCAGAATGCCGTGGCGGTGGGCGAAAGCGACGCCGTTGCAGGCGCCCATGAAGATTTCAATCAGGCGGCGCAGGTTGTATTTGCGGCGGTAGCCCGCCCGGTTCTCCTCCAGCTTGCGCAGGATCGCGCGCAGCGTTTCGCCCTCCACGCGCTTCATCGAAAAATAGACGCCGACGTCGTCGAACACGCCGAGCCGATGCACCGGAACAATATTCGGGTGATCGATCTGGGCGGTCGCCCGGGCTTCCCGGATGAAAGATTCAATCCGTTCGGATTGATCGCGGTATTGGGGCCGCAGGATTTTCAGCGCGACTTCCCGGTTCAGCCCCGGCTCCCGCGCGGAAAAGACCGCTCCGATGCCGCCGATGCCGATCGTGGAAAGATCGTCGTAATCCTGAATGCAGTCCCCCTGCGGAATATCCAGCAGCTTGCGCAGCTCCTCGGGAGAGATGCGGTTCGCGTCATCGCCGGTTCCGTAAATCAACGTCTGTTCATTGTCGCAGTCACCGTACGAGGAGGAGAGATTTTCGGAAGCGTTTGAAGCGGCCATGCTAGTTCCCGGTAAATTTCCCGATCACGTCATAGTGGCGCTGGATCTCGCTGCCGAAACGCTCGAAACCGTTTTCGCCGGGCTGTTTGCCGATCGGGACCGCCGGTGCGTCCTTCCAGCTGAACGCATCGGAAAACACGTAACATTTCGCCTCCTCGCGGCGGCCGAAGTCGAACTTTTCGATCGAAACGACCACCCCGACGAAATCCCCCTCTTTGGTCAGCACCAGATCGCCCGGCTCCGCCCGCAATTCGCTGCCGGTTCCGCGGCCGGTATTCCGGATATACAAATAGCGGTCGCCGGAGGTGAAATCCAGCGAGCAGCGCCCGGCCAACCCCGCGCTCTGCTTGCCGAACGAGGAGGTCTTGAACAAAAACAGCTCCTCCAATCCCCGCTTTTTGAGCTTCTCGATCGTCATCACCTCCAGCGGAGCGCGTCCGACCAGGTTGAATTCCATCGCGGCGACACGCGGTTCATCCGGCAGCGTCAGAATCGGCCCGGCCAGGCGGATGCCTGCCGACGAATCCGGCGCATCCGGCGAATCGACCTTGTAATCGGCCCTGATGATCTCCGTGAAGTTCAGCGGCTCGTAAGCGTTCCCGGCGAAAACCGGGAAAGTATTCACCATCACACTCCTGCCGTCGAGCTTGACCAGCGGCAGGAAAAAGCGGCCTCCGCCGTGCTGGTTCAGGAAAAGACGTTTTTCCGTGACATCGATATCCAGCCGGATCGCGGCGCTGGAATAGCGGGCCAGAACGTCGGTGGAAAGCTTCTTTTCCGCTTCGGAAAGCTGCCGCTGCGCCTGTTCGAGTTCCAGACTGGTCCGCTCAACTTTGCCCTGCGTGACGATCAGCTCCTTGCCGGTGTTGGCGGCAACTTCGCGGGTCTTGCCCAGTTCATTCTTGGTCTGTGAAAGCTCGGTGACCGCATTTTTCAGCATCGCGCTCATTTCGGCGAGCTGACGCTTTGCCTCATTGCGCTCCATCTCGCGCTCGGCGGCGAGCTTTCGGATCCGCTCCGCCTGGCTGCGGGCTTCGGCCAGCTCCCGCTCCGCCGCGGTCAACCGGCCGCGGGTATAGGAGAGATCGCCTTCCAGCTGCTGCTTCGCCTGTGAAATTTCCCCGGTGCGAGTCAGGGCCTCCTTGAGGGCGGCCTTTGTTTCGGAGAGTTGACCGCGCGTTCCGCTCAAAGCCGCCTCGCGGGCGGCCAGTTCTTCGCGGGCCTTCATGATCTCTCTGGAAGCGGCGTCCAGTTTAGCCTCGCGCTCCTTGAGCGTCTCTTTCGCCTCATCCAGCCGGTCCCGGGTATCGGAAAGACGCTGGCGGGCGGCCGCATAGTTCTCATTGAGCTTGTTGAGGTCGCCGGAGGTGGAGGCAAGGCTGTGCTGCAGCTCGGCTACCCGCTCCTGCGCCTCGTCATATTCGAGGCGCAGCTGATAGCGGCGCTGCACCTCTTTGTCCAACCGCGCCTGAAGCTGCTCCGGAGTCAGCGCTCCCGCGGATTCCGGCTTCAGCTTCATCTGGTTTTCCAGCTTTTCGGTTTTGGCGAGGGTGTCCGCCAGCTGAGCAGTCAGTTCCCTGAGCTGTCGCTCCCGCTCCTCGTCGAAGCCCTGCTTCTGCCGGGCCTGGCGGAGCTGTTCGCGGGCGGAGGTCAACTCCTGCCGGCGCTGCCGGAGTTCGGCGATCAGCAGCGCGGTAGTCTGGTGGTCCAGCCCAACGCCGGTCCCGCCGGTGTGAGCGGGAACCATTCCGGTCATCATCGACAGCATCGCCGAGACCAGAAAGTCGCAGATTACAATCAGAATTGCCCGATTCACTTGCCCGCCTCGCTGTTATTGTCACAGCCGAGCAGCTTCTGCCGGTACGGGAACAGCAGGACCACCCGCAGGATCAGACTGAAAATAATACCGATCAGGGTTGATGAATACGCGATCAGCCGGCTGCTCTGCGGCGAAAAGGTCATCACCAGAAACGCCGACACGGTACCGAACAGACCGACATAGAGCGGCACATCAAAAAAGATATCCGCGTTTTCAAGCTTCTTGAGTTTGAGTTTCACGGAGTCCGCGCCTTTTTTGATCCCGCCGATCACGACGAAAGCGACGCCGAAAGCGAGAAACTGCATCACGGTGATCACCGAGAAAATCAGCATCGAGATACGGCCGAACCTTTCATTCTGCATCGCCAGACTGTTGGGCGAACCGGGCGCGACCTCTCCGAGCACACCGGGATTGCCGGCGCCGCAGAACATATCGCGCATGATGGCGGAAGTGTTGAACATATGGTTCATCCAGTACACAAAAGCAGCGCCCAGCACCAGAATCAGAATCAACAACAAGACACGAGACCCGGCAGATTTCATTTTCAAAGGCTCCTGAAGAGGTTAACAGTCATTTCCATATTATACCACAAATAAGGTAGGAGCGCAACCTGTATTTATCAAGTTTTTTCGATCCTCCGAAGAACTTTGGTAATCAAAAAGTAATCTTCGCACCTTGGCGCATGGCGTATGACAGTGTTCCCGGCCGCGGATACAGTCTTCGGCGGCCGGTCACGCCGGGGAGCCTGCCGTTTTGAAGGCGAGCGGGTCTTGCGGCCTTTAGCCTCCAGACCTTGTGCGCCACGCGGCCTGATTTCCAATCAGGCTCCGGCAGCTGGGCGCAGTAGCGCACAAATTACCTCCGGCGGCAAGGGCGAAGCGCCCTGCTCGCTGCGATCAGCAGCGAAATCCCCGATTTTATTCTTCACCCTCTTTGGAGGTGAAACAGATGCGGCAGTGATGACAGTCCATACCGGCGGGAGGTACGTAGAGACGTCCTTCCCTGATCGCTTTGCGACGGTTGCAGTAGTTCTTGGCCGCGAGAATACAGCCGACGATGATGAAAGCGCCGGGGGCCGCGGAGGGGAGCAGAAAGTCGGTCGACCACGCGGTGATCACCTTGACTTCAAACACCGAGCCGCTGGTCAGGAATTCGCGGATCACGCCGAGCATCGTCAGGGCCAGGGTGAAGCCGAGCCCCATGCCGAGACCGTCGAGAATCGAGCGGACCGGACCGTTTTTCGAAGCGAAGGCTTCGGCGCGGCCGAGCACGATGCAGTTCACCACGATCAGCGGGATGAAGATGCCGAGCGCCTGGTAGAGCGACTGCGGCGCATAGGCTTTCATCAGCATGTCGATCACGGTCACGAAGGTCGCGATCACCACGATATAGACGGGGATGCGGATCTTTTTCGGCACGATTCCGGCGATCAGCGAGATGACCAGGTTGCTGCCGGCCAGTACGAAGGTGGTTGCCACGCCCATGCCGAAGCCGTTTACCGCGCTGTTGGTCAGCGCCAGCGTCGGGCAGGTGCCGAGCAGCAGCACCAGTACCGGATTCTCTTTCCAGATGCCTTTGGTGAAATCAGTGAGCATACCCATGATTATTTTCCTCCCGCCGGGGTTAATTCCTGCATGATCTTGTCGCGGTTCAGGAGATAGGTGCGGTCGATTTCGCTGACCAGCAGCGTGACCGCCCGGCTGGTAACCGTGGCTCCTGAGATGAAATCGATTTCGCCGCCGTCCTTTTTGACCTGCCAGTTGGCGTCCGGGCTGGCTTTTTTGCCGTCGAACTGATCGAGGATCTTATTGGGAGCGAGCCCCTCGGCGGGTTTGTCGAAGAGGGTGAAGATGGTCTTCTGAACCTTGCGCTGGCAGACGTTGGCGCCGAGTCCGGGGGTTTCGTTCTGCTTGGTGATCAGCACCGCGCGGATCGCGCCGTCGGTTTCCAGCCCGATCAGCGCCTGAATATTGCCTGCGTACCCCTGCGGATTGGCCGCTTCGGCGGCGACCGCCACGACCTTGCCGTCCTTGACGGCGGCCATGAAGGAGACCGGCCAGCCGTTCGGGCTGGTGAACTCCACGCGCTTTTCGGAGGGCTGGTTGTCGAAGGGGGGCAGGATCTGCCGCAGCGCCTGGTTGGTGTTGCGCAGTTCCGCCTGCTCGATCGGCCCGGCCACCAGATTGGAGACCACGGCCAGAATCAGCGCCGAAACCAGACCGATGATGCCGAGAAAGAGTCCGAGCACCCAGAGATTTTCACTGTTTTTCAGATTCATTTGTGCTTACCCCCGCTTTCTCACGTAGCCGAAGGGACGCTGGCTGCACCAGCGGTCGATCAGCGGAACCAGTGCGTTCATGAACAGGATCGAAAAACTGACCCCTTCCGGATAGTTGCCCCAGAGGCGGATCACGCTGGTGATCACGCCGCAGCCGACCGCGAATACCACGCAGCCGGTGCTGGTGATCGGCGAGGTGACCATGTCGGTCGCCATGAAGAATGCGCCGATCATCAGCCCGCCGGTCAGGATGTGGAACAGCGGCGACGGGCTGACCCCCGGATAGAAGAAATGCACCAGCCCGGTGATGATCGCGACCGTGCCGATGTAGCAGACCGGCACGCGCCAGTTGATCAGTTTGAGAGCGATCAGCAGAATGCCGCCGATCAGCAGCGCCAGCACGCTGGTCTCACCGATGCAGCCGCCCTTTTCGCCGAGGAAATACTTCCACAGCATCGCGTCGTTGTCGACCGCCTGAAAGTTCGCATAGGCCGCTTCGGATTTGTCGAGGATCTTTTTGGTGGTGCCGACTTCGCCGAGCGGAGTCGCGCCGGTGATCGAATCGACCGGAGTGTCGGTCGCATGCGTGATTTTCGCGGCAGGATCGGCGGAGTCAAAGCTGCGCGGCACCGGCCAGGTGGTCATGATCGCGGGCAGCGCGATCAGGAGGCCGACGCGGGCCACCAGCGCGGGGTTGAACGGGTTGTTCCCGATGCCGCCGAAAATCTGCTTGCCGAGCCAGATGGCCAGGAAAGCGCCGATCAGGCAGACCCAGAGCGGGACGCCCGGCGGCAGGTTCATCGCAAGCAGCAGTCCGGTCACCGCGGCGCTGCCGTCGGCAATGGTTCCCATCACCGGCTTGCCGGCGAGCTTGCACCACAACGCTTCGGCGCCGACGCAGAACAGCATGGTCACGACCATCACGACCAGCGCGTAAAAGCCGAAGAACCAGACGCCGGCGATCGCGGCGGGAACCAGTGCGAGCAGCACCTTGTACATGATGCGGCGGACACTGTCGGGCGAACTCAGGTGAGGAGAGGAGCTCAACACCAGTTCGGAACCGGTCGGCAGCATCACTTCAGAGTTTTTTTCGTTTTCACTCATGATTTGTTCACTATATTGTAAATTACTTTTTACGCTTGCGGATTTCGGCCTTGGCGCGGCGCATGTGCTGGACCAGCGGCCGGTGGGCCGGGCAGACATAAGCGCAGGAGCCGCATTCAAGGCAGTCCATCACGTGGTTCTGGGCGGCGAGGTCGAACCGCTCCGCCTCGACCGCGTTGCCGAGCAGACAGGGGATCAGGTTCATCGGGCAGCCCTCCACGCAGCGCCCGCAGCGGATGCAGCCGGTCGAACCGTAATTCATCGAAAGCTCCACCGGCAGCAGCAGGATGCCGGAGGTGTTCTTGGCCACCGGCACCTCAAAGGATTTCTGCGCGAAGCCCATCATCGGCCCGCCGAGAATCAGCTTGCCCGGCTCGGCGGTCACACCGCCCGCGAACTCGATCGCCTTGATCACCGGAGTACCGATTTTCAGCAGCCAGTTGCCCGGATTTTTCACCACTTCGCCGGTTATGGTGGTCACGCGTTCGACCAGCGGGATGCCGCGGCAGACCGCGTCGGTCATCGCGGCGGCGGTGCCGACATTCTGGACCACGCATCCAGCATCCATCGGCAGGCCGCCGGTCGGAACTTTCCGGCCGGTGATCGCCATGATCAACTGCTTTTCGGCCCCCTGCGGATACTGCACTTTGAGGGTCGCGACCTTGATGCCGAATTCGGCGGCCCGGCGACCGAGCGCTTCGATCGCATCGATCTTGTTGGCCTCGACGCCGATATAGACGTTCTTCACATTCAGGATTTTCGCTGAAATCGCGGCTCCCTCGAGCACCCGTTCGGGCTGTTCGAGCATCAGCCGGTGATCGGCGGTCAGGTAGGGTTCGCACTCGGCGCCGTTCAGGATCAGCGTATCGATGGTCTTATCCGGCGGCGGGGAGAGTTTCACGTGAGTCGGGAACGCCGCCCCGCCCATGCCGACCAGCCCGGCGTCGGCGGTGCGCTTGAGCAGTTCTTTCACATCCGCCTTGTGCCAGTCGATCGCCGGCATCGGTTCGCACGGCTCGTCCTGTCCGTCGGCTTCGATTTCGATCGCGGGAATCAGAGTTCCCATCGGCCCCGGAACATCGACGATGCCGGTGACCTTGCCGCTGGTCGGAGAGTGGAGGTTGGCGGAAACGAAACCGTCCGCCTCGGCGATCAGCTGATATTTCTTCACGAGGTCACCGGCCTTCACGACCGGTTTGGGCAGTTTGCCGACGTTCTCGGAAAGCAGCACGCGGTATTTGTCCAGCAGCGGCGCCGCCGTAATCGGGGCGTTGCAGCTGAGCGCCTTGCCGTCGGAGACGGGATGGATACCGCCGTCAAAAGTCAGGATATCTTTCTTGCTCATTTTTTTCCGGCACTCCACTCAGGCTCGTTCTGTTCGATTTTCAGGTGTTCCTCGACGGTCAGCAACGCGCCGGTCGGGCAACCGACGGCCGACACGTCTTCCGCAGTCGGGAAGGCTTCCGCCTGATAGTTGACCGCGGCGAGGAAACCGTTGACGGTGAATTTGTCCGGCGCGAACTTCGCGCACTTGCGGCAGCCGATGCAGGGGACGTTGCAGACCTGCTTCTTGGCGGCGCCCTTGGCCGGGGAATTGCAGTAGATATGCACGTCGGCGTCGGCGGGCACCAGCTTGATCACGCCGCGCGGACACGCCGCCACGCAGTTGCCGCAGCCGACGCACAGCTCGCGGTGGACCACCGCCAGATTGTTGATCATCTCGATCGCGCCGAAGGGGCAGTGATGGGCGCAGGTCCCCATGCCGAGGCAGCCGTAGGAGCATCCTTTCGGGCCGCCGGCGACCAGCGACGCGGAAACGCAATCGAGCACGCCGTTATAATTCAGCAGCCGCTTGGTCTGCTCCATATCGCCGCCGCAGCAGACCACCGCCCGCTGCTGGAAGGATTCGCCGGCGTCGATGCCGAGCGCCATCGCGATCGCGGAAATCTGCTCGGAAGAGGACACCGGACACTTGGACGGCGGATTTTCGCCCGCGACCACCGATTTGGCGAAATCGGAGCAGCCCGCCTTGCCGCAGCCGCCGCAGTTGGCGCCGGGCAGCAGCTCGGTGACCAGCTCCACGCGCGAATCGGTTTCAACCCGGAAAAGTTTGGCGAACCAGCCGATCACCACGCCGAGGGCCAGCCCCAGCACGGCCATCAGCACGACAGCAATCAAAACCACAGTATTCATTCGTCAGACGCTCCTGAATCAGCAGAGGCCGGAAAAACCGACGAAGGCCATTGCAAGTATGCCGGCGGTCACCAGCGCGATCGGCGTTCCCTTGAACGCTTCCGGCGGCGTCGCCAGCTCAAGACGTTCGCGCAGGCTGGCGAACAACAGCAGCGCCAGCGCGAAACCGACGCCCGAAAAGAAACCGAACACCGTCGACTCCATCACCGTGTAGCCGTTGTTGGCGCTGATGGTGGCCGCGCCGAGCACCGCGCAGTTGGTGGTGATCAAAGGCAGGTAGATGCCGAGCGCCTGATAGAGAACCGGCGAGAGCTTCTGGAGCATGATTTCGATCAATTGCACCAGCGCGGCGATCACCAGGATGAACACCAGCACCTGCAGGAAGATCAGATCGATTTTCTCTCCGCCGAACGAAAATTGCAGTACGTTCCGGTAGAGCAAGGTCGTGATGAACGATGCGAGCGTCATCACGAAGATCACTGCGCCGGACATGCCCATCGCAGTACTCAGACGCTTGGAGACCCCCAGAAACGGGCAGATCCCCAGGAAGCGTGACAGCACGAAGTTGTAGACCAACACCGCGCCTACAGTCAGCTCCAGATATTTCATTTGTCGTGTATTCCTCCCTTTTCCCTGTTTTTTGGCAAGACGACGTATTAATCTAACGCACAAAGAACTTTTTTCAAGCAACGGTTTCACGGCATCCGAAAGTTTCCGTTTTTTTGAAGCCGGTTCTTGACGAATCCGGAAAAGCCTGTATTTTACAGTAACTTTGAAAGTCGGCAGGAGAGAAAGTTGAAGAAGACACGGTTGTTTCTGTTCGGAATCGCACTGACGGCGCTGGCCGGCTGCGCGCTGTTTTCGCTGAATCCGTTTTATACACCGCAGAACCGGATCGACGTACCGTTGGAGGCGCGCGGCCTGTGGAGCGGCGACCGGCTGCACCTGAAAATCCTGCCGGACGGAACAGTCGAATACCGTTCATTCGCCGGGGAAAAAACGGTGGAGCTGGAGCTTCAGGCCGTATTTTTCAAGGTGGCGGATTCCCTTTACGCGGATATTTCCCTGGCCAAACCGCCGCCGGACGTCGAAAACGCGATGCTGCTCGGCACGCTGGTCCCCGCGCACAGTGTGTATCAAATAAAGATGGACAGCGATGCGCTGACAATCCTGTGGCCGGACTTCGAAAAACTGCGGGAACTTTGCCTGGCGGGAAAAGTGAAGCTTCCGTATGCCGCGCTGCCCGCAAAAGACGCCCCGCCGGTTTTCACGGCTTCTCCGCAGGAGTGGGAGAGTGTGCTCCGCAGTTGCTCCGGAACGATTTTCTCCGGGAAGAATGCGATCCGGCTTCAACGGGTGCTGGTGCAATAAAATGGTAAAACGATTCCTTGCGCTTCTGCTGCTGTGCGCCGTAATTCCGCCGGCCGCCGCCGGACGCCGGTGGGTATTGACGATGCCGTGGATTCCGCAGGCGCAGTTCGCGGGCATCTATTATGCGAAAGAGGCCGGAGTCTTTGCCCGGTACGGCCTGGATGTGCGGATCCGCCACCGGCTGACCGAGGTGGATATATTCGACTACCTGAAGGATCCGGAGTCCGAGCTGGTGGTCGCCCCCCTGGTCGCCGCGCTGCGGCATGACAATGCGTCGGCGCCGCTGGTCAATATCGCCCAGTTCAGCCAGAATTCTTCGGTGATGCTGGTCGCCCGCGGCGCCGGCGTCGGCCGGCTGGGGCAGCTCAACTCCCGGCGTCCGGACGGCAGCCGCCGCCGGGTCGGCGTGTGGAGGTTCAACTTCGATACGCTGCCGAAAATTTTCCTGGCCCGGCAGAAGCTCGATGTGGACATCGTTCCGGTCAACAGCGGCATTTCGCTGTTCCTGTGGGACGCCGTGGACGCACTGGCGGTGATGAGCTACAACGAGTATTACCAGATTCTCGCGGCGGGCTTCAACCCGGAAGAACTGATCCGCTTCCGGCTGCGCGACTACGGCCTCAACATCCCGGAAGACGGCCTGTACGCGCTGCGGGAAACTGTCCGGCGCTGCCCGGAGGAGTGCCGCCTGATGCGGTTGGCGATCCTGGAAGGCTGGCGCCTGGCCATGAAGCATCCCAACGAGGCGCTCAAATATATCCGCCTCTACTGCGACCGGGAAAACAGCGCTTTCGATGTCGCCCACCAGCGCTGGATGCTCGGAGCTTACAGCAAGGAGCTGGAGCTGGGGAATCCGCAGCTGCGGGGAAAGCTGCAGCGGAAGAGCTATGATTCGACGGTAAAGCTGCTGACGCGGCATGGAGAACTGGCCTCCGCGCCGTCTTATGAGGATTTCTGTCCGGCTCTGCCGCGGGAGGTGAAGCCGTGAAACGTTTTCGCGACCTGAGCCTCACCGTCAAGCTGAATATCGCGCTGATCACATTGCTGGCGGCGATTTTCGCCTTCAGCTTCATCTGGATGCGCCGCGAAGTGCGGAATCTGTTGACCGGGGAAATCTCCCGGACCGCTCAGATGTCCGTAGAGCTGGCGGCCCGGAAGATCAACGCCGGATTTCCGGTGGTGGCGACCGGCGCGGCGGAGTTCGCATCGGTGCTGGAAACGCTCGAGCCGGATGAAGCGGATATGCGCCGGATGCTTGAGCGTACCTATCGGCAGCTCAAAATGCAGGTGCCGGCGCTCTGCGGCATCAGCATCGCTTATCCCCCTGACGATCCGGTGGCGGCCGGCCGCTATTTCATGCTGTATATCCACGAGGGACCGGCCGGGGAACTGCGGGTTGTCCGCCTGGGCGGTCCGGGCTATCAATATGATAAATTCGACTGGTTTGTGCTGCCGAAGCTGCTGGGCCGCTCCATCTGGACCGAGCCCTATTTCGACACCTACGCCCGTCTGCACATGACCACATGGAGCCAATTGATCCGCAAGCCGGATGGACAATTCCGGGGAGTCGTCGGTTTCGATCTCTCACTCGCCGGACTCGGCAGGATGGTCAAGGACGCCGACGCTTACGGTTACGGCGAGGAGTTCCTGCTCTCCCGCTTCGGCCGCTTTGCGGTCTTTCCCGGCGAAATGCCGGCGGAAGCCGAAAACGACTGGCTGGAAACGACGGAAGCCGAAGCTCCGCCGCTTCCGGCGGAAGACCGGCGGCACCACGTCTACAATACCACGATTTTCAGCATGGCGGACGCGATGGCCGGCTCCGCCTTTTCCGACAGTCTGGAACTCTCCAAGCTGCGCCGGGTCGGCAAGGCGATGCTGGCGGGGGAAACCGGACACGCCCGGCTCGGACTGCTCAGCCGGGAGCGCGATGAAGCGCAGTGGCTCTATTTCGCCCCGTGCTCCACACCCGGCTGGAGCGTCGGCGTGATCTACCCGGAAAAGATGCTGATGAAGCAGCTGGATCAGCTGGAATGGCAGATCGGCTCCCTGGCTGTGCTGGGCATCCTGATGATGGTATTGACCGTGGCGGTGATCAACCGCCGTTTTTCGCATCCGCTGGTCCGTCTGGCCGGGGTGGCGCAGTCGATCGGGAGCGGCAATTTCAACACGCCGGTTCCGGCGGTGCGCGGGCTGGACGAAATCGGCCGCCTCAGCAGCGCGTTCCATTCCATGCAGCATGAACTGAAACGGTATGTCGATGAGCTTCAGGAAAACACGGCAATCCGCCAGAAGATCGAAAGCGAACTGGAGGTCGCGCGGCAGATTCAACGCAGCATCCTGCCGGCGATGCTGCCGCCCCTGCCGGAAACGCCGGAGTTCTCGCTGTTCGCGCTGCTGCGTCCCGCCCGGGCGGTGGGCGGCGACCTCTACGATTTTTTCTTTCTGGACGAGTTTCACTGGTGCTTCATTATCGGCGATGTTTCAGGCAAGGGGGTCCCGGCGGCGCTGTTCATGGCCGTGACTCAGACGCTGCAGCGCAGCGAATCGGAAAAACAGCATTCGCCGGGGGCGTTGATTTCCCGGATCAACAACCTGCTGGTGCGGAATAACGATTCAATGATGTTCGTGACCTATTTCCTGGGGGTGCTGGACATCCGGACCGGCGAAGTGGAATACACCAACGCCGGACACAATCCGCCCTACATCCTGCAGGGATGCGGCGAACTCAAGCTGCTCAACACCCGGCACGGCCCGGCGCTGGGGGTGGTGGAGAATCAGGAGTACGGCAGTTCCCGGATCACGCTCGAAGAGGGGGATGCGCTGGTTCTTTACACGGACGGCGTGGTGGAGGCGATGAATCCGGAATTTCACGAATTCGGAGCTGAATCCCTCCGGCAGGTGCTGGCCCGGGACCGCGGACTGGAACCGCGCATTATCGGCGGCGACATCGTGGCGGCGGTCGACCGGTTCGCGGACGGGGCCGAGCAGGCCGACGATATCACGCTGCTGGTGCTGAAATACCGGAAAAACGGAATTGCCGCCGGGTGAAAACGGACGGTAACCGTTTCGTTGAGACGGCCGGTTTCGGCCCGGAAACGCCCGGAATGCGTTTTTTTGAGCAGCCGGAACGATTTAGAAGAAATTTTTTTGGCTTATCCTGTTGAAAAAATGAAACTGGCGGGATATCTTAAGGATAAATTATATAATTCGGACAACCGGCTGCGGTTCATCAATATTCCAGCGGAATTTTTCAAGCGGCCCAAAGGACAGTTTTACGGAGATAAAAAATGAAGTATGATTTCACCCAGTATGTGACCAAGGATTCGGTGATGTCGCTCGACGGCCGGAACAAGCTTGAGATCATGGACCAGCTCATCACCCGGGCTGCGGACCTGACCAAGCTGAACCGCGACGTGATCTTCCGGCTGACCTGGAAGCGCGAGCAGATGATGACCACCGGCGTCGGCGGCATGCTGGCGTTGCCGCACATCCGGGTGAACGACATCACCCGTCCCTATGTGATCATCGGCGTCTGCGAGAATCCGATCGAGGATTATCAGGGGCAGGACGACCAGCCGGTGCGCGTGGTCGTGTTCACCGTCGCCCCCGATGAAAACCAGGAGGCCTATCTCCAGCTGCTTTCGAGCATCTCGCGCAAGCTGCGCAATTCCGCTCTGATCGAGGAACTGGTCGGATGCGTCGGAGCGCCCGCCAGAATCCTCGAAGTGATCAAGCGTGAAGAAGCCTAATCGAACGGCAGGAAAGATACCCGAAGAATGAGCAAGTCCGCGAATGAACTCGGCGCCAAGGCGCAGATTGACTTTCATTGTTTTGATCCGGAGTGCGACGGAATCGTCAAATTCAACCTGGCCGATATCGCCGGCCGGGAATTTCAGGCGGTCTGCCCGAAGTGCCATCGCGCCTATGAGCTGGATGCGGCGTTGAAGGACAAGCTCGGCCGGATGCTCGAACTGATTACCGCCATCCGCAAGGCGGAGGATATTCTCGGAGACAGCAATGTTTCGGTGAATGTCGCCGGCGGAGAGGTGAAGATACCCTATGCGCTGCTGTTGACGCGCCTGAATACCCTGATTACGCTGGAGGTCGGCGGCCGCAAGGTGGACTTCCACTTGTGGATCGAGCCTTCTTCCCCGGATACGTTCCGGTAAGAAGCGCAAGTACAGTAAACAGTGCCGGCCCCGGGCCGGTTGCACGTCGGCAGCGCCGCGGAGCAGGAAATCTGCGCCGGGTGCAGGAGCCGGCGTTTGTTTTTTATGAAGTCTGAAGTTTAACATATCAGGAGTCGAAAAAATTATGACGGAACAGGAAATCATCAGAATTCTGGAAGAGTCCGGCGCTTTGCTGACCGGCCACTTCCAGCTGCGCAGCGGCCTGCACAGCAACCGCTTCTTCCAGGCGGCTCTGCTGCTGCAATATCCCGACAAGGCGGAGACGGTCTGCCGTTTCCTCGCGGAGCAGTACAAAAATGAAAAAATCGATGCGGTGATCTCTCCCGCGGTCGGCGGCCTGATCGTCGGCCAGGAGGTCGCCCGCGCCCTCGGCTGCCGCGCGATCTTCGCGGACAAGGAGGATGGTCAGCTGGTGCTGAAGCGCGGCTTCTCGATCAAGCCGGGCGACCGGATTCTGGTCGCGGAAGACGTGGTCACCAAAGGCGGCCGGGTGCAGCAGACGATCGACCTCGCCCGCAGCTTCGGCGCGGAAATCGTCGGCATCGCGGTGATCGTGGACCGCTCCGGCGGCGACGCGAAATTCGACGTGCCGTTCAAGAGCGCCCTGAAACTCTCCCTCCCGACCTTCGATCCGGCGGAATGCCCGATGTGCAAGGAAGGTCAGGCGATCGATCGCCCGGGGTCGAAATAAGATGCTTACGAATATACTCAAAGCCATCTTCGGCACCAAATCCCAGCGCGACCTGAAGAAGATGATTCCGCTGGTCCGCAGGATCAACCAGCTGGAAGAGGAGTACCGGAAGCTCTCCGACGAGCAGCTTCAGGCCAAGACGCCCGAATTCAAGGAGCGTCTTGCCAAAGGCGAAACGCTTGACGACATCATGTGCGAAGCGTTCGCCGTGGTCAAAAACGCCTGCCGCCGCCTTGCCGAACGCCATACCGAGGTCGATGTATGCGGCCAGATGCAGGTGTGGGATATGATTCCCTTCGACGTGCAGCTGATGGGCGGCATCGCGCTGCACCGCGGCAATATCGCGGAAATGGCAACCGGCGAAGGAAAAACCCTCGTCGCGACCATGCCGCTCTATTTGAACGCGCTGACCGGCAAGAACTGCCAGCTGGTCACGGTGAACGATTACCTCGCACTGCGCGACTCCACCTGGATGGGCACGGTCTACAAGTTTCTCGGCCTGACGGTCGGCTGCCTGCAGAACATGCAGCCGCCGCACGTCCGCCGCGAGCAGTACGCCTGCGACATCACCTACGGCACCAACAGTGAATTCGGCTTCGACTATCTGCGCGACATGGGCATGGCGACCGAAGCGTCGCAGCTGGTGCAGCGCGACCACTATTACGCGATCGTCGACGAAATCGACAGCATCCTGATCGACGAAGCGCGTACCCCGCTGATCATCTCCGGCCCGGTGCCGATGTCGACCCACCAGTTCGACGTGCTGCAGCCGCTGGTCGGCGACCTCTACAACAAGCAGAATCTGCTCTGCTCGCGGCTGGTCCGTGAAGCGCGCGCGGTCCTCTCCAGGCAGGATGTGTCCGCCGATGAGCGCGAAGAGGCGATGATGAAGCTGCTTCAGGTCAAGTTCGGCCTGCCGACTCACAAGCAGCTGCTGCACGTACTCGAAGACGGCGACATCGTCAAGGAGCTGGAAAAGCTCGAAACCCGCGTCCGCAGCGATTCCAACCGCGGCATGCTGCAGGAGGTGCAGGAGGGGCTGTATTTCGCGATCGACGAGAAAACCCACGAGGCGGACCTGACCGAGCTCGGCCGCAAGAATCTTTCTCCGAACGATCCGGATGCGTTCATCGTGCCCGATTTGCTCGGCACGATCAACAAAATCGACTCCGACGATTCGCTCTCCGCGGCGGAAAAGACCGAGAAGCGCAATGCGTTTCAGGAGGAGTTCTCCGCCAAGAGCGAGCGGCTGCACGACCTGTCGCAGTTGCTGAAGGCCTACTGTCTGTTTGAAAAGGATGTGAACTACGTGGTTCAGGACCGCAAGGTGATGATCGTCGACGAGCACACCGGCCGCCTGATGCCGGGCCGCCGTTTCTCCGACGGCCTGCATCAGGCGCTGGAAGCCAAGGAAGGGGTTCCGATCGAACAGGAAACCCAGACTATGGCGACCATCACCATCCAGAACTATTTCCGCATGTACAAGAAGCTCGCCGGCATGACCGGTACCGCCGAAACCGAGGCGAACGAGTTCCACCAGATCTACAAGCTCGACGTGATCGTGGTGCCGACCAACCGGCCCTGCATCCGCAAGGATGAGAACGACTCGATCTTCAAGACCAAACGCGAGAAGTTCACCGCGATCCTGAAGGATGTCGAAGAGCGCCACAAGAAAGGGCAGCCGATCCTGCTCGGCACGATTTCGGTGGAAGATTCTGAAATCCTGTCGCGCATGCTCAAGATGCGCAACATTCCACACAACGTGCTGAATGCGAAAAATCACCAGCATGAGGCCGAAATCGTCGCCCGTGCCGGTCAGGCCGGGGCGGTGACCGTCGCGACCAACATGGCCGGCCGCGGCACCGACATCAAACTCGGTCCCGGTGTCGCTGATCTCGGCGGGCTGCATGTGATCGGCAGCTCGCGCCACGATTCGCGCCGTATCGACCGCCAGCTGCGCGGCCGCTGCTCGCGTCAGGGCGACCCCGGTTCGTCCAAGTTCTACGTGTCGCTGGAGGACAACCTGATGCGTCTCTTCGGCTCCGACCGGATCGTGAAGATTTTCGACCGGTTCGGTCTGGAGGAGGGCGACGAGCTGCAGCATCCGTGGCTGACCAAGTCGATTGAAACCGCGCAGCGCCGCGTCGAGCAGCACCACTTCTCGATCCGCAAACGCACGCTGGACTTCGACGATGTGATGAATAAACAGCGCGAGATTATCTACGGCCTCCGCAAGGATGCGCTGCTCTCCGAAACTCCGCACGATGTGCTGTTCGGCATTATCGAGCAGGTGGTCGAAATGGAGATCCAAAAGGCCGCCAGCCCGGCTGAAGGCGACAAGGAATCCAAGCGCGACGGTTTCAATATCGAAGCGCTGCTGGCCTACCTCAATCTGACTTTCCCGCTGAATTTCACCGAGGAAGAGCTGACCGAGGGAATCGACGGCGCCCGTCTGGTGGATGCCGATAAGCTGACGCTCCAGATCGTCGACCGGATCGAACAGGCCTATGTCGACCGCAACGCGGCGCTGCCGGAGGATCAGGTCAAGTATCTGGAACGCCACACCGTGCTCGAAGCGATCGACCGGCTCTGGCAGGAGCATCTCTACGCGATGGACAACCTGCGTTCGAGCATGTCGCTGCGCGTCTACGCTCAGAAGGACCCGCTGGTCGAGTACAAGCACGAAGCGTACAAAATCTTCAAGGCCCTGATGGACCAGATTTATCAGGATGTCGCCGCGAATCTCTTCCGGGCCACCGTGACCCGGCTGATTTCGCTGGAAGAACTGCTCGCTTCGATGCCGCAGGAACTGATCCACAACACGCTTGACGGCGGTGCGATCACGATCAATTCCGCGGATCTCGCTCCCGGCCAGCCGATCATGCTCGGCGGCATGCCTCCGATGGGAATGGCGGGCGGCGCAGAAGCGATGCCGGAGGAAGCTCCGGCGGAACAGGACGACGTGCAGATCACGTTCCATCGCACCGTGCCCAAAGTCGGCCGTAATGACGACTGCCCCTGCGGCAGCGGCAAGAAATACAAGAAGTGTTGCGGCAGGGAATAAGCCGCCGGCATATTGAAACGAACTCCCCGGTTCCCGTGAGGTGTACCGGGGAGTTCGTTTTTTATCGCTGTTTCGACACCGTTTTTGAGATTTTTGCACAGCAAAAATTTCAAAAACATACCTGGCGCCGGCGCCTTGCCGGTCGGGTTCCAGAGGCGAAGCGCCTTGGTTGCCGAAGGCGAAATCCCAAGGCTACAGGGTGACGCCGTCCTTGAAGATGGCGATTTCCTGATAACCGTAAGTTTCGTTGCGGGCTTCGACTTCGCCGGAGGCGAGCCGGACCACATAATCGAACAGCTCTTTGCCGAGCTTGTCGAGATCGGTGCCGCCTCTGACGAGGACTCCGGCGTCGAAATCGATCCAGTTCGGCTTGCGTTCGGCAAGCTCGTGGTTGGTCGCGATCTTGACGGTCGGAACCGGCCCGCCGAAGGGAGTGCCGCGCCCGGTGCTGAACAATACGATCTGCGCGCCCGCCGCGGTGAGCACCGTGGTCGCGACCATATCGTTGCCGGGGCCGGTCAGCAGATTCAGGCCGGGGGTTTTCAGCGGTTCGCCGTAGTCGAGCACGTCCGAAACCGGGCCGGTGCCGCCCTTCTGGGTACAGCCGAGGGACTTCTCCTCAAGCGTGGAGATGCCGCCGGCTTTGTTGCCCGGAGAAGGATTCTCATAGACCGCCTGTCCGTGGCGGAGGAAATACTCCTTGAAGCTGTTGACCATCGCGACGGTGCGGTCGAATACGCCGCGGTCGGCGGCGCGGGCCATCAGCAGCGTTTCGGCGCCGAACATTTCGGGCACTTCGGTCAGCACGGTGGTGCCGCCCGCCGCGACCAGCAGGTCGGAAAAGCGGCCGATCAGCGGATTCGCGGTGATGCCGGAGAGGCCGTCGGAGCCGCCGCACTTCAGGCCGACTTTAAGTTCGGAAACCGGAACCGGTTCGCGCTTGAAGCCCTCCGCCTGCGCGGCCAGTTCTCCGAGCAGTTCCAGCCCCTGTTCGTACTCGCTGCCGTCATCCTGCGCTTTCAGGAAACGCACACGCGACAGGTCGCAGCCTTCGAGCCGCGCCCTGAAACTTTCGAGCGTGTTGTTTTCGCAGCCGAGCGCGACGACCAGCACGCCGCCCGCGTTGGGGTGCTTCACCAGCGCGGCGAGGATTTTCGCAGTCATCTCGTGGTCGCCCCCGAGCTGTGAACAGCCATAGGGGTGCGGAAACGCCAGCGCCCGCCGCACGGTGCCGCGCGGCAACTGCCGCCCGAAATCGCGGGCGAGGTTTTCGGCGAGTTTGTTCACGCAGCCGACGGTCGGCACGATCCAGAGATCATTGCGGATGCCGACGGTGCCGTCGGCGCGCCGGAAGCCCTGAAAGGTCCGGCCCGCCTCGCACGGGTCGAGCTTCGCCGGAGCCGCCGGAGCGTAGCTGTATTCGAGTTCGCCGGAAAGGCGGGTCTTCAAGTTGTGAGTATGCACGAACTCGCCGGGCCGGATCTCCCGCGTCGCATTGCCGATCGGCATGTCGTACTTGATCACCGCACTCTGGGCCGGAATGGCGGTGAGCGCGAATTTGTGGCCGCGCCCAACCGGCTGCGCCAGCGTGACGGCCAGGCCGTCCGCCTCGCACCGCTCTCCGGCGGCGAGGTCGGTCAGCGCGACGGCGACATTATCGGTGCGCCCGATCCTGATGTAACGGGGAGCTTCGGCCATGGTTCACGCCTCCAGCAGCTTGCGGACCGCGGCGGCGACGCCGTCGTCCTCAATGGATTTCAGATACGCGGCCGCCGCGTCGGTAAAGCCCGGCACCTGATTCAGGTCACGGCCCCAGAAATCGGTCTTGGAGGCGATGGTTTCGATGAAGCTCCGGTAGTCGCCGGAGCGGTCCAGCTCGGCATAAGCGGCATTGATCGTGGTGATCTTGGCGTCGTCGTCGCTGATCGGATAACTGCCCGCGGCGCGCTTGCCGATCCACTTGCCGTCGGCATTCTTGGTGCCGCGGTAGAACGCGAGCAGCGCGGCGAAGGAGAAAGTCAGCACCTTCGGCAGTCTGCCTTTGAGTTCGACGTAGTCCAGCAGCGACGGCAGCACGCGCACCTGCCACTTGGAAATCGAATTGAGCGAAATCGAGATGAGCTGGTGATTGGCGAAGGGGTTCAGGAAGCGGTCGATGATCGACTCGGCGAACGCCTTCTTTTCGCCGTCCGGCAGCTGTACGGTCGGGAACACCTCGTCGAACAGCGCGGTGCGCAGATACCGGCCGAACAGCGGATCGGCGGTCATTTTGTCCACGAAGTCGAAACCGGCCAGATAGGCGGCGAGCACGCTTGACGTGTGGCCGCCGTTCAGGAACCGCACCTTGCGGCTGCGGTACGGGGTCTGGTTGGAAGTCCAGACGAGGTTCAGCCCGGCCTCGGCAAACGGAATGACCTTGCGGAACTTCTCATCCCCCTCGATCACGAACAGATGGAAAAGTTCGCCGCAATCGAGCAATTTATCCTCGTAGCCGAGTTTTTCGCAATAAGCGGCGGCTTCGGTGCGCGGATAACCGGCGACGATCCGGTCGACCAGCGTATTCAGGAACGCACACTCGTTTTCAACGTATTTCACGAAGCCGTCGCCGAGCTTCCAGTCGGCAGCGTAGTGAAGGATACATTCGCGCAGCTTCGCACCGTTTTTGTCGATCAGCTCGCACGGCACGATCACCAGACCTTTCCGCCCCGCCTTGAAGCGCTCGTACAGCAGACTGGCCAGCTTGGCCGGATAGGTCTGCTGCGCCTTGCCGGGCGTATAAGCCTCCGGCCGGTATTCGATGCCCGCCTCGGTGGTGTTGGAGAAAACCAGCTCCAGCGACGGCAGACAGGCGCATTCGACCACTTTGTCCCACTCGGAATCGGTCTTAAGGCATCCTTTCACGCAGGTTACGACCCGCTTGTATTCGGCGGGGGCCCCGTTTTCCATCCCGCGCAGGATCAGTGTGTAAAGGCCGTCCTGCTCATTGATGAAATCGGCCATCCCCTGCGGCAGCGGCTGCACCAGCTGCACCATGCCGCCGAACCTGCCGGCTTCGTTGGACTTGTCGATCATCCAGTCGATGAAGGCGCGCAGGAAATTGCCTTCGCCGAACTGCATCACTTTGACCGGGTACTCCTCGCACGGCCCGATCACCAGATCTTTCGTCTGAATGGAGGGCAGCAGCTTGCGGGTTAAACGTTCCATGATCATTCCCTTTTCCTTATGAATTGCGTCTGATGAAATCCGTTACAAACTTCCAGTCGACCGGCGTCACATCGTGGATGCCGGTGCGCAGATAGTAGCCGACCGCGTCGCCGAACACCGGCTGCTCCGGCGCCGGGAACTCCGCGTCGCCGATCCCCTCGCAGCCGAACAGCCGGTAGACTTCGCCGGCCGCACGGGCCGACAGGAATTCGCCGCGCGGGTCGGCCCACAGGTCCTCAGTCGCGCTGGCGACCAGCACCGGGCGCGGCGCGGCCAGCGCCAGCAGGAAATGCTGGTCGAAGGGCAGCTCCGCCTCACACCCGGCGTACCGGTCAAGCTCCTTTTGGAACCACCACGGGAACATCTGCGTGATGCGCCCGACCGTTTCGCCGAAGTTCCGACGGCTCAACGCCGCACCGCAACAGCCGGAGTCGTTGCTGACCACCCCGGCGAAACGCGGTTCGTTGGCGGCTGCCCACAGCGCGGTCTTGCCGAGCCGGGAGTGGCCGTGCGCCCAGATCCGGCGGCGGTCGATGCGCGGGTCGGTTTCCAGAAGTTCGAGCATTTGCACATAACCGAACGCCCATGCGCTGATCGCGGTCAGTTCGCGATGCTCCGGCGTCAGCCCGTCGGCTTCGCGGTACAGCCGGAACACGCTGTCGGCGCGGCCGTCCGCCCGGTCCGGGAACAGGTCCCCACGGAATGCGGTCGCAACGGAGAACCCCGCCTCCAACAGTTGCCGGAAGCACCAGCGGCCGGCCTGACTGCCCCGTTCGACCGGTTCGTCGAGCGGGAAAAATTCCGGCGGAAATACATCCGGCTCCGGAGAACAGGCGTGGTTGCCCCGGAAATTCATGCCGACGATCGCCGGGACCGGCTCCTTCACCGACTTCGGCAGATACCACAGCACGTCGATGCAGTGATGCTTTCTCCCCTGCTCCAGATGGATGCGGATTTCCCGGCGGATCGCAATGCCATCGATGGCATCGTCGCACTCGCGGCGAAGTTCGAACCGCACGGCTTCAGGCCGGGGCGGAAGCTCGCCATACATGATCCGGGCGAACTCGGCGCGGATGGCGGCCCGGCGGCGGTTCCACCGGGTTGCGGTGCCGATCCGTCCGCCGTCTTCCCCCTCAAGCGGAGAGGGCAGCGGCAGGTTGCCGGCTTCGGATTCTTCGTAATTGGCTTCGGGCAGCATGAAAGACCTCCTATTCCATAAACAGGTTGCGGCTGGTAAAGACCGGTTCGCTGGTAAGGCGGATGCCGAGCTTGCGCAGTCCCGCCTCGTCTCCGGCGGTCGGCAGATGGCTGATGTGCATTTCGCAGCCGGCGAGCTGCGGCAGCTTGCGCATCGCGAGGCGGGCCGCCGAATTGGTCGGCACCGAGACGCTGAGCGCCGTCAGCGTCTCGGCGAGGTCAAGGCTGACTTCGCGGTTCTTGAATACGTTTTTCTTGAGCTGGGAAACCGAATCGATCACTTCGGGAGAAAGCATCAGCAGGTCGTCCGGCAGCTTCGCCAGCAGTTTGATCGCATTGAGGATGCAGCTGGAAGCGGCATGCAGCAGCGGCGAATTCTTGCCGGTCACGATCGTGCCGTCCGGCAGCTCCAGCGCCGCGCCGCAGTAGACGTTGTTGTTCCCCTTGCCCTGCGTTTCGGCCTCCTTGGCGGCTTTGCGCGCGGGAGCGACCACTTTGCGGTCGAGCTCGGTCACACCGAGGTCGTCCATCAGCAGCTTGACCCGGTCCACCGCCGCCTTGTCGGCGGTACCGGTCGCGTAATCGGCCATGTAGCGGAAGTAGCGGCGGATGATCTCCTGAATGGAAGCCTCGCGCACCACCCGGTCGTCGCTGATCGCGAAGCCGACCCGGTTCACCCCCATGTCGGTCGGGGACTGGTAGAGCTGCTCCGGCTCCATGATCCGCGCGCAGATGCGCTTGACCACCGGGAAGATTTCGACGTCGCGGTTGTAGTTGACCGCCGTTTTTCCATAGGCTTCGAGGTGATAGGGATCGACCATGTTCACGTCGGCGAGGTCGGCGGTCGCCGCTTCATATGCGATGTTGACCGGGTGCTTCAGCGGCAGGTTCCAGACCGGGAAGGTTTCAAATTTGGCGTAGCCGGCCTTGACGCCGCGCTGAAATTCGTGGTAGACCTGCGACAGGCAGGTCGCCATTTTGCCGGAATTGGGGCCGGGGCCGGTCACGATCACGATCGGCTTTTCGGTTTCGATATAGGAGTTTGCGCCGTAGCCCTTGCGGCTGACGATGGTGTCGAGTTCGGTCGGATATCCCTGAATCGGGCGGTGGGTGTAGACCTTGATGCCGCGGCGCGAAAGTTTGTTCAGGAAGGTGCGCACCGCCGGCTGGTCCTGATAGCGCGTGACCACGACACCCCGGACCTCCAGCCCCCAGTCGTGCAGGTCGTCGATGGTGCGCATGGTGTCGGTGTCGTAGGCGACGCCGAAATCGGCGCGCATTTTACGCTGTTCGATGTCCCCGGCGAAAATGCAGATGATGATGTCGACCTTGTCCTTGAGCTTCTGCAGCAGCTTGATTTTCGCGTTGGGGTCGAAACCGGGCAGGATGCGCGCGGCGTGGAAATCGCAGATCAGTTTGCCGCCGAACTCCAGATAGAGCTTGTCGCCGAACTTGGCGGCCCGTTCCAGAATCGCGTGGGACTGTTCTTCCAAATACTTCTCGCTGTCGAAACCCGGTCTCATAAAACTTCCCTCTGCCAAGATGCTGCAAACTGAACAAACATGATTGCAATATAGCTCCGCGCTGTAATTTTTCAAGAATTTTTTGCGGAAAAGATTCCCGATTCCGGCGAAGCGAGGAACCGCTCCGGCAGCTTTCCCGGCTTGCAGCGAGAAGCCGTTCGAGGAGCTTGAAAAACGGGCTGAAGAAACGCTTTTTCACCTTTCATCAACTCCCCGACGCGGAGAAGATTGCAGAGGGAGGAATTTGCGGCGATACTCCTGCGGCGACAGAAAAAACTTGCGGCGGAACAGCTTGCAGAAATAATTGCTCTCCCTGAAACCGCAGCTGTACGCGATTTCGGTAATTGTCCGGTCGGTGGAGGCAAGCAGGCCCGCACCGCGATTGAGACGGCGATCGATCAGATAAGCGCCGGGTGAACAGCCGAGATGCCTGATGAAAACCCGTTCAAGCGTACGCAAAGAGAGGTTGCAGGCAGAGGCGATTTCCGCAGGCCGGAGCATCTCTCCATCCCGTTCCGCGATATATCGGAGAATACGGTTGAACCGGGTGAGTTCGTCCCGGATTCCGGCGGATTCGGCGACGGCCCGGCTCAGCAGCAGCATCAGGCGCTGGAAACCGTTGTGCATCGCAAACCGGCGACCGTGGCGGATCAGCTGCTGTTCGCTTTCCAGCTCCCGGAGAATGGCTCCGGCCATGGCCATATGGTCGGCGTCGAGCATGAAACCGTCATGCAGCACCGAATCGGCAGTTTTGCCCAGAATGGCCTGGCAGACGGCATCTTTTGCCAGATCGGCCAATTCCATTTTCAACCGCTTCGGCAGATAGAGGATGTTGATGATTTCAAATTCGCTCATCTGCCGGTAGCCGTGCGCGCAGCCCGGGGTCACCAGAAACACGCTGCCGGGGCCGACCTGATATTCTCCGGTTTCCGTCAGATGGATACCCGTTCCGGCGCGAACCAGCACCAATTCGAAGAAATCATGTTCGTGAATAATTTCCGTTGTACCGAAATACTTCCGTAATCCGACCCAGACGCCGGGCCCGTCCGGGGTGAAGCAGAGATATTCCGACATCCGCGTTTTGATTTCGGCGCGCAACTCCAAGTTTCCGTTTCTCCTGCATGCTGTTTTTCCATGTCGTGAATATATCATATTTTGTCGTGTTTGTCAATTTTTATTTTTCCGTATCAAGGGTATAATTAAAGCAGAACAAATTTCATATTCCTATGACAATCAAACCAGGAGGCTTCGACAGATGAATTGGAGGATGTTATTTACGGTTCTGTTACTGAGTTGCGGAGGCATCACGCTTTTCGCGGATTCCCCCTTGCAGCCATTTCTCGTGGAACTGCTTGCGCAGGAGCGGGGGAAGTGGGCTTTTCTGCATCCTCTGGGCAGCAGCCTCTCGCATCCCGGTCCGGTATCTCTCCGTACCGCGCTGCCGGCCGAACGGGCCGGTTCTGCGGTTCTGCGGCTGGACGCGCCGGAATTTCCGGGGGAGCCGGCACACGCCGTCTACCGGGAATTTCCCGCGAAAGCGCCGGGACGCTTTGAGCTTGATGTCCCCGGCTTTTCCGCCACACTGACCTTGAAATCGGTTCCCGGCGGAGGGAGCGTCGGCGCCCTCTCCGGAATCAAGCTCGGCAGCGCCGTAAAAGCCGATCGGATTCCGGCTGCGCTCTATGTCACGGACGGCGGAAAAAAATTCCCGGTCTTACTGGACGGTTTCAAACTTCAGAGCGACCGGATCGGACATGTCTTTACCGGGGACGAGCCGCTTTTGCTCCACCTCATCCGTCCCGGCGGCGGCGCGCTGGAGGCCGATTACACGGTCACCGATTATTTCCGCAACCGCCAGATCGGGCGGGGCCGGATCAAACTCGCGACGGACGAGACTGCCTTCACGGTTCCGCTCAAGCTGTACGGCAGCTTCACGGTAACGGTCGAACTGCCGGGTTCGCCGCTCCAGCTCCGCGTCACCCGCATTCCCGAACCGCTCGACCTGGCGCCGGAGGACTCTTTTGTCGGCATGAATATCTTTCAGCAGCAGATTCGCTATTACAGCTATCAACTGCCGCTTTTCGCCAAAGCCGGAGTGCGTCATATCCGCCCCTGGCTCGCCTGGGAGAACACATGGACCATGCAACAACCGCATTCCGGCGTTTTCGACACTTCGCAACTCGACGCGATGCTGCGCCGTCTCGCCCTGCACGGGCAGAAATACACCTATTTGCTGTATGGTTTTTCCCCTGTCCTGAACCTGCCTTCCACTGAAAAGTCGGCGCTCAACGCCAAACAGATGCGCCTCTGGCGCGATTATGTGAAACGCATCGTCGCGCACTGCCGGAGCGTGGATGACTGGGAAGTATGGAATGAACCCGATCTGCTGTCGCGCGACAGCGATTTCACAGCTGAATTCTACCGTGAATTTCTGAAAGAGACCAGCCGGGCGATCCGGGAGACGAATCCTTCCGCCCGGGTGCATGGGATTTCGCTGGCCGGCAACCTCGACTGGCTGCGGAAGGTCTGCAAAGGCGGCGGGGCGGCCGGCAATATCGATATCGTGACACTTCACGACTACACCCCGCCCCAGCGCTTCCTGCAGGGAGAAACCGGCAGGCAGGAAATTCTGGATAAGAACGGCTTTCTGGGCAAAACGCAATTCTTCAACGAGATCGGTTCCGGCGGTTTCGACGGCAATCCCGCCTATACCGCGGCTTATCCGGGAACGACGGAACGCGAACAGGCGGAACGCCTTGCCGTAACCTATGCGCTGGCGCTCCACGTGGCAGGCCCCGGCGGAAAGGCCTACTGGTTCTGCAGCCTCGATCCGCGCGACAGCACCCGCAAGCCTCACTGGAATTTCGACAGCGCATTCGGGCTGCTCTACCTCGGCGGCCAGCCCAAGATCGCCTATGCCGCTCTGGCCGGCATGGCACGGATGCTCGACGGGAACGAATGCCTCGGCCATGTGGCGATCGCGGATTCGCCGGTCCGTTATGTCGCGTTCTCCGGGGAACGGGCCGTTGTCTGGAGCGACAGCCGGAAAGGAGAAATCGAAGCGACCGCCCTCGGATGCCGTCCCGACGAAGAGTTGACGGTCCGCGACCTGTTCGGCAATCCGGTTTGTCAGGGCAAGGCGGCGAACCTCACGCTGAAATTGAATGACGGCCCCTGCTTTCTTTTCGGCAGCGGAAAGCTCTCGGAAACGGCGGCGGAATCCAGAAAGGCATGGATGGAGGAACGCCGCCTCGCCGCCGAAGCGGAAACGGCGGTGAACACCCTGCCGGTCATGGAGCTTAAGGCAAATGAAAAGCGATCTTTTGAATTCACCATGCCCCCCGGCAGCCGGGCCATCTGGTCGGAGACGCCGGAATTCCCGGCCGGCTTGCGGGTCCGGACCGGGCGTGACCGGGTGTCCGGCGAAATCACCGCCGGCAACGGCGCCGGGGCGGGTGTCGTGAAATTCACTTTCCGCCTTCCTTCGGAGGATATGCCGGAGGTGATCCGGTGGCTCCCGGTCGATGTCGGGAGGCGCAGCTTCATCCGCGGCGGAAGTTTTTTCCACGATCTCCGGGAGTTTTGCCATCCCGGCGTCCGGGTGGAGGCCAAAGGCGGTGTGGACAACTCCGGCTGCCTTCGCCTCTGCGGCCCGTTCCGCGGCAGAATCCATCACCCGGAACAGCTCCCGATGCTTCCGGGACGTCCGCTCCGCTTCAAAGCCATGCTGAAAGGCAGGCTTTCGCCGGATGTGCGGCTTTCCTTTCACGCGGCGATGTTCTCCGGCGGACATTGGGCCGGAACCTGGAGAATCGCGGCTCTGGGGGAACCGCCGCTGGAGGGGAAAAAATATCCGGGGACAACCCTGCCGCTTTCGATCTCGCCCGACGGGTGGCACGAAGTTTCTGCGGAGCTTCCCGCCGGCCGGCTGCCGGGCAAAGATCTCACGTTGATCTTCTACATCGACGTCAACGGCGGAGAAGCGGCGGATTGGCTGCTGATCGATAATCTGGAACTTTACCAATAACCGGAGATTTGAAAAAATGGAACAGAAAACATCATTGACGGGAAGTGGAAAAATGGAAAAGAAAACATCGTTCACACTTATTGAACTGCTTGTGGTTGTGGCAATTATCGCTATTCTTGCAGCTATGCTCCTTCCCGCGCTGAATAAGGCGCGGGAAGCGGCGCGCGCCTCCAGCTGTCTCGGCAATCTCAGGCAGACCATGCAGGGCATGCTGCTGTATGCGGACAACAACAAAGGCTGGACCGTTCCGAATTGGCGGAGCGGAGTCGGCTGCTGGGGCGATGTGAATGAATTCGGGCTTTTTCCGAACTATCTGCCCCGCGTGGCAGGCAAATGCCCGGCGGATCCGGTCACGTCGATCGGCTCATCCACCGGAATCTATGGAATGTATCTTTTTGCCGTAGACTCCGGGCTGGGCAGCAGAGGTGCGGACGCGTCTTCGGTTCTCGGCAACGGCGCCTGTATCGAGGCGCCTCCGTGGAGCGGAACCATCTCCTATCGGCCCAGCCTGATGAAGGCTCCCAGCACAACGGTATTCCTTGCCGACACCCGGAATATCAATAATGTCGGTCTTTATATTTTCTCTCCGACCGGAAGCCTCGTTGACAGGGATGGTGTGGCAACCGTTCATAACAACCGCGCCAACGTCAGCTTCTTCGACGGCCATGTCGCCGCCAGAAGCTATACCGAGCTGAAAACAGTGACCAACCGTTTCACCCACGTGCTGCGGGCCACTTTAACCCCCTGGAACTGACCTTGAAGTCTGTATGTTAGAGCTTATCCCTAAATAAGCCAAATCATCCTGATGCCGATTCTTTATTTAATGCCGTGTGCAAGTTTCTTGAACCGGGATTTCGCTCCTTTCGGAGCGACCAAGGCGCTTGCCCCGGACTGCCGGAGGCATCTCCCTGTCAGGGAAAGCGCAGTACGACTTTGCCGATGTTTTCGCAACGGCGCAGTACGTTGTGGGCTTCGTCGGCCTGTTGGATCGGAAAGACCGCGTGGATATTGGTCACGAGCTTGCCGTCGGTGAAAAGGGGCCAGAGTTCGCGTTCCAGCGCCTGCAGGATCGCGGCTTTCTCTTCCGGCGTGCGGCTGCGGAGCGTGCTGCCGATCAGCCGGATGCGCTTGCGCCAGACGGTTTCGAGGTCGATGGCGGTTTCGGCTCCGCCCAGCGTGGCGATCATGATCCAGCGGCCGCCGAATGCCATGTGACGGAAACATTCGCCCATGAGTTTCCCGCCGACGCAGTCCAGGGCGACGGTCGGCGGATGGGCGGCGATGACTGTACGGATGTCTTCGGTGTGGTAGTCGATCGCATAATCAGCCCCGAGCTTGCGCACGAATGCCGCTTTTTCGCGGGAACCGACGGTGGTGATGACTTCGGCCCCCATCCGTTTGGCGAACTGGATCGCGGCGAGGCCGACGCCGCTGGCTCCGGCCTGCACGTAGAAGACATCGCCCGGCTTCATGCCGCCCGCCTCGTGCATCAGATTGAGGTAGACGGTGCTCCAGACCTCCGGCAGCGAGGCGGCTTCGACCATCGACAGCCCCTCCGGAACCGGGATGACCATGCCCGCCGGTACGGCGACCAGTTCGGAGTAGCCGCCGCCGCCGAGCAGCGCACAGACTTTGTCGCCCGGCCTGACTTTCGCGTCCGCCGGAGCGGCGACCACTTCGCCGGAGACCTCGAGTCCGCACCACTGCGGCCAACCCTCGGGTGACGCGTAACAGCCGTCCTTCTGCATCAGGTCGGCGCGGTTGACCGCGGCGGCGCAGACCCGGATCAGCACTTCGCCGTCGCGGGGAACCGGGTCCGGTACTTCGGCCCAGGCGAAATTGCGGTCGGCGTCGAGAATCATTGCGTGCATGGCATCTTATCTCCAGCGGTTGTATCCGGCGGCGGCCAACGTGACCTCGTGCACCAGGTAATCATGTTCATAGGAATAGGGATTTTCGATTTCTCCCCGGATGATCCGGGCCAGTTCGAGCAGCTGGACTTCGTAGCGGTCCGCCTGCGGCGGAAAGCGGAGCGTATGCTTGCCGGCGGGAAACTCTCCGGCGGCGGCCGCGAGGTTTAAGGAGAGCTCGACCGGCTTCCCGTCGAAACGCTCCAGCGGATTGAAGGCGATCGAACCGTTGGTGCCGACGATCTTCATGCGGCGTCCGTCCGTATTGGCGATGTCCTTGCTGCAGGAGCGGAGGGTTGCGATTGCGTGCGGATACTCCAGAACTGCCATGCAGTTGTTCCGGATCGAAGTCGGATAGCCCGGCGCGGATTTCAGGAACGGCGTCACGTTTTCCGGGCGCCCCAGAGCGGCGGCCACGAAGTCAATCAGATGGCAGCCGAGGTTGTACATGATTCCGCCTGCGAATTTGCTGATGTACTCCTGATAGGGTTCGCCGCCGTAACAGTGGTTCATATCGGCTTCCAGCTCGAACACCTCGCCGATCAGCTTGTTACGGATCGCGGCGATACAGAACTGAAACGCGGGATTGCCGCGGAACATGAAGCCCATCTGGAACGGAAGATTCCGCTCTTTGCAGCCGTCGAGCAGTTTTTTATACTGCGCGAGATCCTCGCCGGCGGGCTTGTCCATGTGCATGGCCAGATTGCGCTCCATGCAGCGCAGCGCGACCGGGACGAGGTCGTTGTTCGGAACCTCCACCGTGACGGCCTCGATTCCCGGATCGTTCAGCACCTCTTCCTGGCTCATCCAGCGAAGTCCCTGATACGGGGAGAGGTCGATATCACCCCGTCTGGGCGTCCGGCTGGCGGTGCGGTCGTCCACCACGCCGACGACTTCAAAGACCTCCGGCAATCGGCGCAGGGTGTTGATCTTGCCTGAAGCGTGTTCGTGGCAGATGCCGATCTGGGCGATTCTGATTCGATCCATTTTTTTGAGTTCCTTCCGGTTTACCGCATGGCAGCGAGATAGTCGTCCATCCGGCGGTTGACGGGCCACGGATAGTCTTGGGGACAGCGGGAGATCTCCCTTTCAAGGCCGTCGTACAGGGGCGTCAGTTCCGACTGGCTGATCCCGGTCGCCGCGAGCACCTTGGAGTTGTCCATGATCCGGTCGAAGAGGCGGTCGTATTCGAGCTGCCAGCGCGCGCCGAAGTCATACGGGTCGGGCCGCAGGATGCGGATATAATCCTCCTTGTCCACCCAGACCGCTTCGAGGTTGCAGATCGCCTTGTAATAGTCGGCGATTTCGCCCCAGCTGTGGTGTTCGGCGGTGGCGACGGTGAAGGCTTCGCCGCGCGCGTGCTCGTTGAACAAAAGCCCCGCGATCATCCGGGCGACGTCGCCGCCCCAGCTCATCGTCGCCTGAACGTTCCGCGCCTGTTCCGGGAGGACGACGGCTTTCCCGGCGAAGGCCCGCCCCACGGTGTCCGGCGCTTCCAGCGTCACGAGCTGGTTGCGCAAATAGGAATAGGTGATGGCGGGGCGGACGATGGTCCAGTTCCGGTTCGGCAGCGCGCGCAGGATGTTTTCGCCGCGCGCCTTGTAGACGGAATAGTCGTCCGAATTGCGCAGCACAAGGTTGTCGGCGGTGTCGAGCAGCCGCGGCGAACTCTCTTTGACCGGATGCTCCTTGTCGTCGTAGATGCGGTAGGTCGACAAATAGACGTAGTGGTCCGTATGCGCCGGCAGGAACGCCAAAGCGCCGGGAAGCTCGGCGGTGGAGTAGATCATGAAGTCGACGATGCCGTCGCAGCCGTTCGCCAGAAGCCGTTTCAGGACTTCCCGGTCCTTGGCGTCGGCTTTGATGCAGTTCACGTTGGGCCTGTCGGATTTCACTTCGTCGAGGGAAACGGCGTCGACCTGATAACCCAGATCGGCAAGCAGCGGAACCAGATAGCGGCCCATCGCGCCGGTGGCGCCGAGAACGAGGACTTTGCGGGGAGTGTTCATGTCGCTTTTCTCCTTCGGGAGGTTACAGGTTGTTGATGTTCCAGTGCATATTCTGCAGTACGGTTTTCATCGCGCGGATGGTGGGCTGCCCCATGCCGTAGCGCGGTTCGTAGCGGGAAACCGCAAAAAGGATCGATACGCCGAGCGCCGGCCCCATGAAGCGGTGCGGACGGCTGTAACTGCCGTTGCAGAGGTGGATGAACGGCAGTTTGAGTTCGCGTTTCAGCAGCAGCGTGGTGCGGAATGCCTCGACCAGTTCGTCATCGCTGTTCACCGTGGTCACGATCTTCACCGCATCCGCGCCGCGCTTCGCGGCTTCCGAAAGGTGTTCGAGCACCTGTTCCGCCGTGCGGGGACACTGCATGTGCGACGAGATCACCACATCGGCCCCCTTGCCGTGAATCCGGTCGATCAGCCGCTTCTGCTTATCGACGGCGGCCTGATTGCGGGTCAGTTCCATCGGGGAGGGATCGTACAGGTCGCCCATCACGTCGATGATCGAAGCGCCCGCTTCGGCGGCGGCGAGCAGCACCTCCTGCCGGGCGTCGTCGCCGAGATGCTGCTGCGGATCGTTGCGGTAGAAACAGAACATGAAAGGCAGCCGCACCGCGTCGATCACCCCTTTGAGCGCATCGCGGTTGCGGAATTCCGGCTTCAGGTCCCCCAGGTCGACCGCAAGGCCGTCCGCTCCTTCAAATTCGCAATTCCGCGCTTCGGCGGTCAGTTCCGCCGGCGTCCGCCCGGCGAAGATTCCGGTGACGACCGGATCGGGCTGGTTGAGAAAGGTTCGTTTCATAAACGGGTCCTCCTGTTTTTCCTGTGAATAACAATACTCTCCTGCCGCCTCCGGTACAACCGGCGTTTTCCACTGTTTCTGAAAAGTATCATGCAATCACGGCTTGATTCTCAAAAGAAAACCCGTTATATTGAAACTGCATCAAAACAAAGGGAACTCTTGCAATGACGATCTCGGAAATCGCCCGGCTGGCCGGGGTGTCGACTTCGACGGTGTCGCGGGTGTTCAGCCATCACCCGAATATCCGCGAAGATGTGCGTGCGCGGGTGCTGGCGGCGGCGCGCGAACACGGCTACCATCCGCGCCTTTCCAGCAAACAGCGGAATGTGGTGATCGTGACGCCCTACGATTCGGTCTATCCGGTCCAGAGCTGCGTGGATATGATTTTAATGGCGCTGATGCGGGAGCTGCCGCGCCGCGGTTTCCGGCTGGAGGTGCTGCCGTGCAACAACCTCGAACGGCTGGAAAGCATCCAGTTCTGCGGCGCGGTCGCGGTCGGCGCGGAGCCGGGCGACTTCAAAGGCTGGTCCGAACGCTTCCCGGTGCCGCTGGTGATCGTGGACCGCGCCGCGCAGCCGGTTTCGCCGGACGTCTGCTTCGTGCACTCCGACGAACGGCAGGGCATGACACTGGCGATCGATCACCTGTACCGGCGGGGCTGCCGCCGGATCGGCTGCATCATCCACGGCGATCCCGGCACCGGCAACGCCGACATCCGTCACGCCGCGATCCTGGCCGCGCTGCGCGAACGCAAACTGCCGGTCGAGGAGCCGCTGATCTGTTTCTCCGGCCCCGGTTCCGACCGCTATGTCGAGCTGATCGGCAAACTGCTGCGGCAGCGGGCCGACGCGCTGTTCTGTCCCGGCGGAAACGCCGGAATCGTATCGCTGTACGCGCTTTCCTTGTTCAACCGGCAGCTTCCGGCGGATATTTCGCTGATCGCCTCCGAACAGACCTTCTTCTCGCAGCACGCGGTGCCGCCGCAGACCACGATCAGCCCGGATTATCCGGCCATCGCCGCCGCCACCGCCGACGTGTTGGAAAGGCGGCTGGACGGAACGCCGGTTCCGACCGATGCCGCCACGCTGCCGTACCGGCTGATTTCACGCGAAAGCGTCCGGGCACAGTAAAAATCCTGTAAAATAACAACTTGAGATGTGGCAAAAACGCAATTGCGCGTTTATATTAAGAACGATATTCTATGTAATTCGAGACAGTTGCAACCAAGTCAGGAAGTGGAAAATGAAGTGTGTGGTCCTCGCGTATCACAATGTCGGGCGCGCCGGCATTGAGGCGTTGATTCGTAACGGATTCGAGATCAGTGCGATCTTTACCCACCGGGACAACCCCGGCGAAAATATCTGGTTCGGCTCCGTCGCCGAGCTGGCCGGCGAACTCGGCATTCCGGTCTTCGCGCCGGAAGACATCAACCACCCGGTGTGGGTCGGCCGGATCAGGGCGATGGCCCCGGATTTCATCTTCAGTTTCTACTTCCGCGACATGGTCAAAGGCGATCTCCTGTCGATTCCGCGCCTCGGCGCGCTGAACCTGCACGGCTCGCTGCTGCCGAAGTACCGCGGCCGCGTTCCGATCAACTGGGCGATCATCAACGGCGAAACCGAAACCGGCGTGACGCTGCACTATATGACCGCGAAACCGGATGCGGGCGACATCGTCGACCAGGAGAAATTCGCGATCGGCGACGACGACACCGCCAGGACGCTGTTCGACAAGGCCGTGACCGCCGCCGGAATCCTGCTGGACCGCACGCTGCCGCTGCTGAAGAGCGGCAAGGCGCCGCGCACGCCGCAGGATGAAGCCGAGGCCACTTACTTCGGCGGCCGCAAGCCCGCCGACGGCCAGATCGACTGGACGAAATCCGCGAAGGAGGTGCGGAACCTGATCCGCGCGGTGACCCGCCCCTATCCGGGCGCGTTCAGCTTCATCGGCGACCGCAAATGCTTCTTCTGGTCGGTCGACGTGGTCGAAGCCTCCCGCAAGGCGGCTCCCGGCACCGTGCTCAGAGCGAAACCTTTCACCGTCGCGTGCGGCGAAGGCGCGGTGCGGGTCAAGACCGCCCAGCTCGACGGCGGCGTATTCATGACCGGCGACCAGCTCGCCGCCGACGCGCGCATCGTCGAAAACATGGTCTGGGGCTGCGATCCGCGCCGCCTCAAGGAGATGGGCCGCAAGAAGTCGGTGCTGATTCTCGGCGTGAACGGCTTCATCGGCAGCCACATCAGCGAACGGCTGCTGGACTCCGGCAAGTACGAGGTCTACGGCCTCGATCTGCGCCACAACTACATCGACCACCTGCTCGACCGTCCCGGCTTCAACTTCCGCGAGGGCGACATTTCGATCCACCGCGAGTGGATCGAATACCACATCCGCAAGTGCGACATCGTGCTTCCGCTGGTCGCGATCGCGACCCCGATCGAATACACCCGCAATCCGCTGCGCGTCTTTGAGCTGGACTTCGAGGAGAACCTCCGGATCGTCCGCTACTGCGTGAAGTACAACAAGCGGATCATCTTCCCGTCCACCAGCGAGGTCTACGGCATGTGCGAGGACCCGCAGTTCGACGAGGACAATTCCAAGCTGGTCACCGGCCCGATCCGGATGCAGCGGTGGATTTACTCCACCTGCAAGCAGCTGCTCGACCGCGTGATCTGGGCCTACGGCGCGAAGGGGCAGCTCGATTTCACGCTGTTCCGGCCGTTCAACTGGATCGGGCCGCGGCTCGACAGCCTGACCAGCGCCCGCATCGGCAGCTCCCGCGCGATCACCCAGCTGATCCTGAACCTCGTGCAGGGCGCGCCGATCCAGCTGATCGACGGCGGCGAGCAGAAGCGCTGCTTCGTCGACATCAAGGAGGGCGTCGAGGCACTGTACCGCATCATCGAGAACAAGGACGGCAAGTGCACCGGCGCGATCATCAACATCGGCAACCCGGAGAACGAAGCGAGCATCAAGACGATGGCCGAAATGCTGGTCGAGAAGTTCGACAAGCATCCGCTGCGTTCGAAGTTCCCTCCCTTCGCCGGTTATCTGGTGGTGGAGTCCGGCGCGTTCTACGGCAAGGGCTATCAGGATATGCAGCACCGTGTGCCGTCGATCAAAAACGCGAAGAAGCTGCTCGACTGGACCCCGGCGATCCCGCTGGAAAAGTCGATCGAAACCACTTTGGACTTCTTCCTCGCGGAAGCGATCAGCTCCGGCGAATTCAACCTGGATTGATCTGCGGGCCGTCGCATGAAAACCATTGCATTGCGCATTGACGTGGACACCTACCGCGGCACCGGCCGCGGCGTGCCTGCGTTGTGCAGGATACTCGCCGCGCGCGGCGTGAAAGGCACGTTCTATTTTTCCGTGGGGCCGGACAATATGGGCCGCCATTTGTGGCGGCTGCTGAAGCCCTCTTTCCTGTGGAAGATGCTGCGCACCGACGCGGCCGGGTTGTACGGGCCGGAAATCATCCTGATGGGAACCGCGTGGCCCGGCCCGAAGATCGGCAAACGCTTCGGCAGCGTGATCCGCGCCGTCAAAGAGGCGGGGCATGAGATCGGGTTCCACGCATGGGACCACCACAAGGCGCAGGCCCGGCTTATGGCGATGACCACCGGCGCGATGGTGCAGGAGATCGAGCAGGGGCTGGCGGTGCTGACCGGCATCACCGGGGAACTGCCCGCGACCAGCGCGGCGCCGGGCTGGCGGGCCAATGACCGGCTGCTTGAAGTCAAATCGAATTTTCCGTTCCGTTACAACAGCGACTGCCGTGGAAATCACCCGTTCTACCCGGTCGTCAACGGAAAGAAACTCGAACAGTTGCAGATTCCGGTCACGCTGCCGACCTACGACGAGGCGCTCGGACGCGACGGCGTGTCGGACCGGAACTACAACGACTTCCAGATTTCGCTGCTGAAGCCGGATGCGCTGAATGTCCTGACCATTCACGCCGAGGCCGAGGGCGGCCGCTGTTCCGCGATGTTCGAGGAGTATCTGGACCGGGTTCTGAAGCTCGGTTACCGGGTCGTGCCGCTGGGCGTGATCGCGGAGGAAGTCAGGGATTCCGCTCCTGAGGGGCGGATCGAATTATGCGGGTTCCCCGGCCGTGAAGGGGAACTCGCGGTACAAAAAGAGTTGTGACGAATTTCCATACCAACCAGGAGTCTCAAAAGGCAAATGAGTCAGAAGTACGCATTTCTGGAGAAGATCGGCCGTGAACCGAGCAACCTGATCAAGGGGTTGCAGGCGGTTCAGGGAGTCGAGGGTTACGTCTCCGATGAGAGCATCCGGGCGATTTCCGAATATTTCGGAATCCCGGAGGTCGAAGTCGAGGGCGTCCTGAGCTTTTACGCTCAGTTCAAGCGGGTCAAGCCCGGCAAGTATAAGATCGCGATCTGCGACGGCACCGCCTGTCACATCAAAGGTTCGCCGCTGGTGCAGGAGTGGGTCAGCCGCGCGCTGGGCATCGAGGACGGCCAGACCGATGAGCGGGGGCATTTCTCCCTTGAGACGGTCGCCTGTCTCGGCTGCTGCAGCCTCGCTCCCGTGATGAGCGTCAACGGCCGGGTTTACGGTAAGCTCGACCGCAAGAGCACGATCAAAATCCTGAAGGAGTACGAAGCGAAATGAGCGACGCCAAGATTAAGAAGATCCGGGTCGGCGTGGCCAGCTGCGGCGTGGCCGCCGGGGCCGAGGCTGTGATGGACCTGCTCAGGCAGCGGGCCGGCGATATTCCCGTGGAAGGCACCGGCTGTCTCGGCCACTGCTATGCCGAGCCTATGGTGGAGGTCGTGCTGGAAAACGGCGATTCCGTGTTCTACCGCGACGTGAAAGCCGACGACAAGGCGATGCAGAACATCCTCAGCGTCGGGCCGGAGAGCCGTTTTGAAATCCCGCCCGCCCGCAAGGCGAAGGAGCTGGTCAAGGTGCTGGCGCTGGCCGGACGCATCGATCCGACCAGCTTTGAGGATTACGTCGCCCATGACGGTTACAAGGGGCTGGAAAAGGCGCTCGCGATGACCAGTCAGCAGGTGGTCGACGAAGTGAAGCTCTCCGGGCTGCGCGGCCGCGGAGGCGGCGGCTTCCCGACCGGCAACAAGTGGGGCTTCCTCGCGGCCAAGCAGGCCGATGAGAAAATTCTGATCTGCAACGCCGACGAGGGCGACCCCGGCGCGTTCATGGACCGCTCGCTGATGGAATCCGCGCCGCACCAGGTGCTTGAAGGCATGCTGATCGCGGCTTACGCGACTGGCGCGACCAAGCTTTTCATCTACTGCCGCGCCGAATATCCGATGGCGATCAAACACCTGAAGATCGCGATCGCGCAGATTTACGAGCATAAGCTCAATGTGGTCAACGGCCGCGAGCTGGAGATCATCATCAAGGAGGGCGCGGGCGCTTTCGTGTGCGGCGAGGAAACCGCGTTGATCGCGTCGCTGGAAGGGCAGCGCGGCACGCCGCGTTTCCGTCCCCCGTTCCCGACCGACAAGGGCTGGATGGGACACCCGTCGATGATCAACAACGTCGAAACCTTCGGCAACGTGCCGCTGATCCTGCGCGAAGGCGCGGCGGCGTTCGCGTCGGTCGGCACCGAGGGCAGCAAGGGGACCAAGCTCTTCGCGCTGGCGGGCGATCTGAAGCATCCCGGCCTGGTGGAAGTGCCGATGGGCACCACGCTGCGCGAGATCGTGTTCGATATCGGCGGCGCCGATCCGGAGAAGGTCAAAGCGGTGCAGACCGGCGGTCCCTCCGGCGGCTGCATCCCGGTCGAACTTTTCGACACTCCCGTGGACTACGATTCGCTGCGCAAACTCGGTGCGATCATGGGCTCCGGCGGCATGATCGTGATCGGCAAGGACCGCTGCATGGTGGAGACCGCGCGGTACTTCCTCGACTTCACCCACCGCGAAAGCTGCGGCAAATGCACGTTCTGCCGCGTCGGCACCACCCGCATGTACGAGACGCTTGAGCGGATCGTCGCGGGCAAGGGCAGCATGGAGGACCTCGCTCTGCTGGAGGACCTCGGCCCGAAGATCCGGATGGGTTCGCTGTGCGGACTCGGCCAGACCGCGCCGAATCCGGTGCTGGCGACGCTGCGCTATTACCGCCACGAATACGAGGCGCATGTGCGCGACCGCCAGTGCGACGCGCTGCAGTGCAACGCGCTGGTCGACCTGAAGCTCGACCAGTCCAAATGCGTCAAGTGCAGACTCTGCATCAAGAACTGCCCGGTCGGGGCGATCTCCGACGATTTCGTGGTCGACAATACGAAGTGCACCCGCTGCAACACCTGCGTGGACATCTGTCCCAAGAAGGCGATCAGCCGGGTCAAGAAAGGTTCCAACTGATGAGTATCGAATTTATTCTGGACGGCCGGAACGTTACTGCGGAACCCGGTCAGACCATTCTGGAAGTGGCGCGGGCCAACGGGATCAAGATTCCGACCCTGTGCCGTGAACAGCGCATCTCCAAGACCACCAGCTGCTTTGTGTGCGTGGTCCGCGACAAGAAGACCGGCCGGTTCATGCCGAGCTGCGCCGCGATGCCCGCTCCGGGGCAGGAGATCGAGGCTTCGACTCCCGAAGTGCTCGACATGCGCAAGACCGCGCTGAACCTGCTGCTGAGCGAACACTCCGGCGACTGCGAAGCGCCGTGCACGCTGGCCTGCCCCGCCCATGCGAACGTCGAAGAGTACGTCCGCGCCGGGCGCAAGGGCGAGTTCCTCGAAAGCCTGAAGATCATCAAGGAGCGCATTCCGCTGCCGATGACCATCGGCCGCGTCTGCCCGCGCTTCTGCGAGAAGGAGTGCCGCCGCAACGTGTACGGCAAGCCGGTCGCGATCAACGAATTCAAGCGGCTCGCCGCCGATTTGTACTACGATGAGTACATGGAAGAGCTTCCGGCGGAAACCGGCCGGAAAGTGGCGATCGTCGGCGGCGGCCCTGCCGGGCTTTCGACCGCGTACTACCTGCGCCGCAACGGCGTGGCCGCGACGGTCTTTGAAATGATGCCCAAGGCGGGCGGTATGACCCGCTACGGCATTCCGGAGTACCGGCTGCCCAAGGCGATCCTCGACCGCGAGCTGGCCCACTACGAGAAAATGGGCGTGAAGTTCGTGTTCGGCAAAAAACTCGGCGACAACCTGACGGTCGAAGAGCTTCTGAAGGAGTTCGACGCGGTGGTGATCGCGGTCGGCTGCTGGAAAGCCTCCGGGATGCGCTGCGAAGGCGAAGAGCTCGCGACGCCGGGCATCGACTTCCTGCGCAAAGTGGCCGAAAACGGCAACAAGCTCGATAATCCGGGCAAGGTGATCGTGGTCGGCGGCGGCAATACCGCGATGGACTGCGTGCGCACCTCCGTGCGCCTCGGCAGCCCTGAAGTTCACTGCTTCTACCGCCGTACCGAAGCCGAGATGCCCGCGGAGAAGATCGAAATCCATGAAGCCCGCGAAGAGGGCGTGATTTTCGACTTCCTGGTGGCTCCGGTGAAGGTCGAAAAGCGCGGCGGCAAGCTGGTGATGACCTGCCGCAAGATGGAACTCGGCGAACCCGACGCCTCCGGCCGCCGCAAGCCGGTCGAGGTGCCCGGCAGCGACTTCGAGGTCGAAGCCGACACCATCATCGGCGCGATCGGACAGGGAACCATCGTTCCGGCCGGGCTTCCGACGAACCGGTTCCGCAACATCGAAGTACAGCCCGGCACGATGAAGATCGCCGACCGAGTCTATGCGGCGGGCGACTGCGTCTCCGGCGCGGCCACCGTGGTCGAAGGTGTCGCCGGCGGCCGTCAGGCGGCGCTTGAAATCGTGAACGCATTGACCGGCCAGGCGCTGCCGGTGGAACACACCGTCTACGTCTCCCGCGGCAAGTGGCAGAACCTGAAGAAGTCCGATCTGGTTTTCCTGCGCGACGACGTCTCCGAAGCGGACCGCGAACAGCTTGACTTCATCCCGGTCGAGGAGCGCAAGACCACCTTCAAGGAGGTCACCTCCACGATGTCCAAAGAGAAGGTGATGAAGGAAGGCCAGCGCTGCATCGAGTGCAGCTGCACCGACAAGCACGACTGCAAGCTGCGCGAGCACGGCGAATGCTACGGCTGCAACCCGGAAGCGATCAAGGGCGAACGTCTCCCGGTCAGCTACGACATCCGCCATCCGCTGATCATTCAGGATCGCGGCAAGTGCATCAAGTGCAGCACCTGCGTGAAGGTCTGCAAAGAGGTGGTGAACCGGAGTTTGCTCAGCCCGAAAAAGCGCGGGTTCTACACCTACGTCGGCACCGCGTTCGACAAGGGCTTCCCCGCGAGCTGCAGCGAATGCGGCGAGTGCATCGAAGCCTGCCCGGTCGGTGCGCTCGACTGGCGGATCAAGAAGTAATTGCCTCCGGCGGCCGGGGGCGCTTCGCCCCCGGTTAGTATCTATCAGCTTATTTGTTCGATCGGCGTTACTCCGCACCGGCACGTTGCCGGTCGGGGTCAAGGGGCGAAGTGCCCTTGCCGTCGGAGACACTTGTGCGTTACAGCGCCCTGCTACCGGAGCCTGATTGAAAATCAGGCCGCGTAGCGCACAAGGTCTGGAGGCCGTAAGGCCGTAAGACCCGCCTGCCGCGAAAGCGGCATGGCTT
>ENA-UOJS01000435-UOJS01000435.1-human-gut-metagenome-genome-assembly--contig:-C74-NODE-435-length-44770-cov-11.134295_pt1 | contig 44770 bp, 27 predicted proteins | sample MGYA00242355_ERZ723902 | MGnify/ENA metagenome assembly ERZ723902
TTTCCATGAACCATTATAATGTCAAGTTTGCAACGGTATAATTAACTAGAGCCGAGCTTTTTTATAATATACTGAATATCAATGATTTATGTTTAAATGGTATTTCTTCACATTGCAAAAAGCACCATTTCGGCTTGCAAAATGGCCTGTTTCGGAGGCTGAAAAGCACCATATCGCACCCTGAAATGGGCTATTTCGCACCACGAAATGGGCAATATCGGAAAGCAAAATGTATCTTTTCGGACTATGTTATGGGGTATATCGAAAGGCGATACAGCCCAAAACAGGCCTCATAATGCCGTATTTAACATTCCTTTACATCTCTTTCGAGAAAATATTTTGTCAAAATTTTGTCAAGAAAAAGTGTAAGTCCGACCTTTGAGTTTTCTTTAAAAACACTGATTTAAGATGAAAAATTAGTATGCAGATTGCTCTTATTGTTGAAAGTAAGTAAACGCAAGCGTCCAATCTTCGACAAAGACTTATAAACCTAATGATGGTATTGTGCAGACAGGTGCGGGACAGAAGTTCGCCGCCACAATGTAGGTCTGCAAATAGTCATTAAACTTGTCGGTGTTTTCTGCCGACAGGTTCATAGTTTGTCACACGAGCTGTATCAACGAGCTTGAAAGTAAAGATCTATTTATAATTAGCATTTGATTGATCGCGCCAAACTATCAATATTATATTATCGTTCGGTTGCATTTATAATATAAAAATTCATAGAGTTTTCATATTAATAATGCATGATAATTGTTAGAATATTTGCATATAGCAATTTGTGTGTTACAAAATAGATTTTCTGTTTTATGGTAGTTTCAGTAATAATGATTATATTTGCGAGAACATTGTAATAATGCAAATGGATGAATTCAGTACATTTGGCATTGTTTTAGATGAATGTTTTAGGAACAGAAATCTTATGCCATAAAAGTAGTTAGATTAGTTATTGATTTGTTTTGAGAATATTTCTCCTATATCAGACAGATAAATTCTGTGAATATCTTTCTGTTGGAAATGTATATACTCTAATGTTAGGATTATAATTTTATATAGAATTTGTTATGATTCGGTTCCCGAACACCAATAGCAATTACAATTTTGGTAAAGAAATAGTTTGATTATGGAATATATAGATTTTAAGAAATTAATAGATGCATTGACGGCAAAGCCAAAGGAAACGGAATGGGTGGAGTTTAAGCATAATTTTCATTCCAAAGAAGAAATAGGTGAACGAATCTCTGCTTTGTCCAATAGTGCTTACCTTAGCAGTATGCCTTTTGGATATATTGTATTTGGAGTTGACGATAACACACATAATGTAATCGGGACTGATTTATATGGAAAACAGAAAATGGTTGGTAATGAGGAGTTGGAATCATGGTTGTCAACCCGATTAAATCCGCGCATTGATTTTGAAATCATAGACAATTTTGACTATGAGGATAAAGGACACGTCTGTATATTCAAAATTCCAGCAGCCACCAATCGCCCTGTAAGCTTCTTGCACGAGAATTATGTCAGAGTAGGGAGTACAACCCGGAAACTGAAGGATTATCCGGCTAAAGAAGCAAAAATATGGAAAGGTAGTCAAAAGCCTTTAGAGAAAATTGTTCTAAAAAAAGGTTTGTCTGCTCAAGATGTGGCTTCTTATTTGAGTATCGAAACTTATTTTGATAGGCTACACTTACCTTTACCACAGGATACCAATGGCATTTTGGACAGATTCTTATCAGAGCATTTCATTGTAAAAGATGAATTTGGATATGGTATCACGGAACTTGGTGCTATTTTACTCGCAAAAAGATTGTCAGATTTTGACGAGCTTAGAAGAAAAACGGCAAGAGTTATTGTGTACAAGGGGAAAAGCAAAATAGAAACTATACGTGAGCAAGCTTTTGATAAGGGTTATGCTATTGTTTTTGAGGACATGGTAGGATGGATTAACAGTCAGCTTCCTGCCAATGAAGAAATAGGACAGGCTTTAAGGAAAGAAGCCCGAATGTATCCGCAGATTGCAATAAGAGAACTGACTGCCAATATGCTTATCCATCAAGATTTTGCAGAACAAGGATTCCCGATGATTGAGATATATGCGGACCGAATTGAAATTTCCAATCCGGGTTTACCGCTTATAAGTGTAGAGCGTTTTATTGATGAATATCAGTCAAGGAATGATTCTCTGGCGGACATTATGCGACGAATGGGAATATGCGAAGAAAAAGGTAGCGGTATGGATAAGACCATTTTTAGTATTGAACTTTACCAATTACCACCATTACGTTTTCAGGTTCAAGAGAACAGGACGACTGCTACAGTATTTTCATATCGGAAGTTTGCGGAAATAAATAAAGTGGAACGAATAAGGGCATGTTACCAACATGCTTGTCTGAAATATGTTTCAAATGATAAAATGAATAATCAGTCATTGAGAGCACGACTTGGTATAGAGGATAAGAATTATCCTATGGCCTCGAGAATAATAAAAGATACCTTGGAAGCTAAGCTGATAAAGGAAGAGAGCCATGACGGTGCATCAAGACATAATTATATTCCTTATTGGGCATAGTGACTATGTAACTGGCATGTAACTGAGAAGGCGTAAAGTAAACATAACTCATTGAAAATCAATATAAACAATTAGCAAAACCATGTAACTGGCATGTAACTGGAAGTTGCTAATCACATCATAAATAAGTAAGACAAGCTGATTATGGATAAAGCAAAAATACATTATTACGACATAGGCGACTATCTGAGCCGTGAAGATAAACTACGCATCATAAAGCAATTTGGAAGCATTGAACATATTAATTTCTCCTCTCACTCGGTTGCATTTAATAAGCAAAGAATGATGGATTTCTATAACAAACAATAGGAAGAATATTCACAGGCAATAAAAAATAATCCTTCGCTAAATGTAGAAGATTTTGTCGATCAGAATCCAACTAAAATAAGTTGGACGCGTTCGCTGAGGAATTGTATATTAAAATCAAAAAATTATCGATTCGAAAAAGATAATGTCAGAGTTGGAAGTTATAGACCTTTTCAAAAACAGAATTGCTTTTTCTGGTTTCCTCTAAAAACATCGGTATTAAGCAGGAAAAACGGCACGTGAAGCCCGAGCCCGACGTGCGGTGATGATGTTCCGGTTGCGGCAGTGCGGATATGTTATTGCGTGATGACAGTCTGCGAATAGTGTGGCGGAGATGCGTGCAGGAATTGTTTACGGATAAACAGATTATGACATAATGCGCCTTAAAATGATAAAGACGTGACGTTTGTATGAATTTTAATTACTTAGTGTGTAATCGTGTCACTGATTTTAAAATAATGCTTACACACAATTCTTTTTATTTAATCTTTTTGGTTACCTTTGTGTTGTTCAATTCCATAATTCAAATATAATATGAAAATATCTACATTATTAGTGGGCAGCTTGCTCGCATTGCTGACAGCAGCGAACGCAAGCGCCCAACCATCGCCAAAGACTTATAAGCCTAAGGATGGTGTTGCGCAGACTGGTGCGGGACAGAAGTTTGCTGTCGGCACGTCGGAAGTCCTGCCGTTAAGGATGCGTGTGGGCGAGATGAAGACAGAGGACGCAACCAAGGTGCCTGCCACGGTGGACAACCTTGAGACCCTTGTCACCGATGCCGGCTCCACCGTCACGCTGACATGGGATGCGCCGACAACCGATGTGTCGGGCGGCGAGCTCGATCAGACGACACTTACTTATGCGGTTTATCGCAGCGCCGACGGCAAGAACTTTACCCCGTTTGCGTCAGACATAAAAGACGCGACCACATATACCGACACCACCGTGAAGGCCCTGCTTGACGAGATAGGCCTTCAGCAGGAAAACATATACTATGCCGTGGCTGCCGTCAATGCCGAAGGCTCTGGCGAAGCCATTGCGCGCCCGGCGGTGGTGGGCACACCTTACGGTCTGCCGTTCAAGGAGTCGTTTGCCGGCGGATATGTGAGCAACAATCCGTGGACCGTCTCTCCGCTTGTAGGCACTATGGGCTGGGTGTGCCTGGCCAACGACAGTGAAGCCGGAATGTATCCTCAAGACAGCGACGACGGATTCATAAAGTTCTACAGTCCGTTCTACGAGAACGAGACCGACAGCCGCATCCTGTCGCCGCTCATCAGTCTTAAAGGCACAAAGGACCCGTCGGTCACGCTGTTCATGTTTCATTGGGCCGACAGCGACATACCCGATGACGGCAAGAACACCAGACTGACTGTCGAGGTGACAACCGACTCAAAGACATTCACCCAGGTGGGCGAGCCGCTCATGGCCACCGCAGCCACAGCCGGATGGCAGGAGCACCGCATATCGCTTGCCGATTACAAGGACTGCGACCAGCTGCGCATAGTGCTGCGCGGAAGTATGGACAACTACTGGATGTATTACTATGTTGACAACGTGAGAGTGGAGGACACTCCGGCGCGTGACCTGAGCGCGATGAGCCTTGCGGGTCCGTCAACGCTGAACACTGACAAAGAGAGCGTTTACACACTCGACTACTCGAACCGTGGAACCGAAACCATGAGCGGATATACCGTCTCGCTGTACATGGACGACAGGAAGGTGGCTTCGGTGGAAGGCGAGGACATAGCTCCGGGCGAGACAAAGTCGGCTTATCTTTATTACACTCCTACGGCCCACGACGCCGGATTGGCAGGAAAGCTGTACGCCATGATAGAGGCAGACGACGAGTATGCCGACAACAACACCTCATATAACACCATCGGCGTGAGCGTGAAAGGCACATGGTATCCGAAGGCGGAGAACCTGCATGCCGATGCTGCCGGCGACAAGGTGACGCTGAGCTGGTCGGCTCCGGAGATACCTACAGAGCCGGTAGTGACCGAGGACGGCGTTGAGGACTACCAGCCGTTCATCATCAACAACATAGGCGACTGGACATTGTACGACATGGATGGACTGGCAGCCGGATCGCCTTACGACTTCCCTTACTTCGACAACAAGAACACCGAACAGGCGTTCCAGGTGTGGAATCCTTACGAGCTGAGCAAGGAACTGACCGCCGACGACGCATGGTTGCTGCCGCGTACGGGCAAGCAGTGCTTCATCTGCTGGTATGCCATGGTTAGCTACGACGGTGTGGCACAGGCCAACGACGATTGGCTTGTATCGCCGGAGCTCTGCGGCAACACCACGTTCAGCTTCTACATGAGACGTCTGCGCACAAGCACTGACGAGAAATTCCAGATATTATCGTCTTCTACCGACACCGACCCGTCGTCGTTCTCATTGGTGGAGGAGGGCATAGCCACCGAAGACTGGACCCGCTATGATATTTCTGTAGGTGCTGACACCAGATACATCGCCGTGAGATATCTGGGCTGCGACCAGTACGGACTGATGATAGACGACATTTCCTACACCTCGGCTCTGTACGACCTGAAGGTTGTCGGATACAATGTGTTCCGCGACGGAGTGAAGATGAACGACGAACCGCTGACAAGTCCCGAGTTCACCGACTACGACGTGGAGAGTGGCAAGACATACTCTTACAGCGTGTCTGTGGTTTACAACCGCGGCGAGTCTGACGACACCGACGAGGTTCAGGTGGAATACACCACAGGCATTGATGCGGCCGATGCCGCCGACAGCAAGGTGTATGCTTCCGACGGACGCATAGTTGTTGACAATGCCGGACAGACAGCCGTAGCAGTATATGGCGTTGACGGCGCTCTGGTAGCCACATCGAAGACATCGGGCAGAAGCGAGATAAAGGTTGCCCGCGGCGTATATCTTGTGAAGGTGGGCGGCAAGACCACAAAGATATTCGTCCGTTGAGGCTGACTTTGATATAGTCAGGGTGCTGTCGCTGCATTTATGGGCACGGGTAAGGTAAGTGTGTCCCGTGAGTTTCAGATTGCCGCGACAGCATTTTTTATGTCTTCATGTTCCGTGTGATGACGATGCCTGCCTGTTGAAGCATCCGTCTCACCATGTGTTCCGGACTTTGTCAGTCCATGATGCGGGCGATATTATACTCAGGAACGCGCACTTCCTCAATCCGGAGAAATCTCCTTCGGCCTGTGTGTCCGCACAACCGCCAGCCGGTCTGCCATTCATGCAGTATGCTGAAATTTCCCGTTTATTCGCTCCTGTCGTTTACTTGTGCGCTCCACAGCGATTCTTGAGCGGTGTTGTAGCCGACCATTTTACATTTGCGGTCGCCGTTTTCAGATTTTTATATTTTGACGGATTCAATGTGCTGGTGCGTCTTTATATAATCGTTCTCAATAGATAATCATCGGTATCGGGTGTGTATTCCTTTCCGTTATTCGGTTTTTCTTCTTCTGTTTTTGTCTGATATGAATCATTTTTTATATTTATGAACAATAATTACACATTCCTTATATGGTCTGTGCAACTATGTGTGGTCTTTATGTCTGTTTGCTGCATTATGCTGTTTGGGCGCTCATAGTACATATATGTGCATGAAAAAATCGTTCAAAATGTATTAAAAATGTTGCATGAACGATTTTTTAAATTTATTGAAATAATTTTTCTAAATCTAAATATCTTAGTTTTATAACTTTGTTGCAGACAAATAAAAATGTCCATAAACAATTTATTAAATCAAAAAACGCGGTTTATGAAAAACGTCAATCTAATGCTTTCAAGTATGAGACGTATCATGCTGACCGTATTCTTGTCTACTCTCGGCTTATATGCCATGGCGCAGAATACGATGGAAGTCAGTGGTACGGTGAAAGAAGAACAAGGCCTGGAGGTGATCGGTGCCAGCGTTATGGAGGAAGGAGCCACCAACGGTGTGATTACTGACATCAACGGCCAATTTAAAATTAAGGTAAAAGAGGGCGCAAAGCTCAAGATTTCTTATGTCGGCTACAACACGATTGTAGTGAAGGCACAGCCACACATGACAATAACGATGGAGGTTGCCAGCAATCTTATAGACGAGCTGGTTGTGACTGGTTATACCACACAGCGTAAGGCAGACCTCACAGGATCGGTTTCGATTGTATCGACAAAGGATCTGAAGACAAGCCCTGATGCCGACCCTATGCGTGCCTTGCAGGGACGTGTTCCGGGTATGACCATTACGACAAACGGTTCGCCTATCGGAACTGGTACGGTGAGAATTCGTGGTGTGGGTTCCATCAACTCTTCGCAGGACCCGTTGTTCGTCATCGATGGCGTGCCTACAACCACTTCGCTCAACTCTCTTAACACCAACGATATAGAGAGTATGCAGGTGTTGAAGGATGCGGCATCGGCTTCAATCTACGGTTCGCGCGCTGCAAACGGTGTGATCATCATCACAACCAAGCAGGGTAAGAAAGGCGGAAAGATGAAAGTGGATTTCTCTACAAACCTCACTGCATCATTCTACACATCGCAGTCGCTCATGAAACTGTGCAACTCGGCAGAATATGCTACGGCAATGGCGCAGGCAGCTCTCAACGACGGAATAGATCCTGTTACCTATGCAGCCAACTACGGTCTTAACCTCAACTCTCAGACAGGTACGCCAATCACGGTGTGGAACCCTGCAACAGAGCAGTATGTGAACTATACGGTGAACGGACGTTACGACGGATTCATCAACAGTTCGAAGACAATGAGATATTCGGACACCGACTGGCTCGACGAGATCTCACGCACAGGATTCTCTCAGAACTACGACCTGTCGCTGTCTAATGCAACAGACAAGTATTCGGCTTTGTTCTCTCTGGGATACAAGAAGAATGAAGGTATATTGAAATATACTTCGTTTGAGAACATCTCTGCCAGAATGAACACCTCTTATAATATAAACAAGATTGTGAAGGTGGGTGAGAACTTCACCGTGACATGGTCGAGACAGGTTGACAGCGCTCCTATGGAGAACGCTCTGAAGATGGCGCCTGTAGTTCCTGTTTACGAAATAGACGGCGAGACATTCGGCGGACCTGTAGGAAGTATGTCAGACCGTCAGAACCCGCTGCGCGAGATGTATCAGAACAAGGACAACCATCTGGACTACTGGCGTCTGTTCGGTAATGCTTACGTAGAGCTGAAACCAATCGAAGGACTGGTGCTCCGCTCAAGCTTCGGTATCGACTATTACACTTCTTTCATACAGTCGATGAACCACACATTCCACTCAGACATCGTGAACAACAACATTGCAAGCGTAACGCTTTCGAACAAGAACGACCTGAACTGGACATGGTCTAACACTGCAACTTACAACTTCACTCTTGCCGACAAGCACAATTTCTCTGTATTGCTCGGTGCTGAGCTCTCTAAGCAGAACTCAATAGACTGGTCCGGATACAGCGAGGGCTTCGGCTTTGAGGATCCTGACTACATGTGGCCTAACGCCGCAACGGGTACAGCCCGTGTGAGCGGAGCAATGGTGGGATACAGACTTGCTTCATTCTTCGGCAAGGTGGACTACAACTACGATGACCTTGTATTGGCTTCGTTCACCATACGTCGTGATGGTTCTTCACGTTTCGGAAAAGACAATCGCTGGGGTACATTCCCTGCCGCTACATTAGGTTTCCGTGCTTCTAAGCTCATCGACAAGAACTGGCTCGACGACTGGAAGATACGTCTCTCTTGGGGTAAGACAGGTAACCAGGCAATCGACAACAACGCTCAGTTCGGTATTTACGTAGTTGACTACGGACTCGACCGTATTACTTCTACTGCTTACGACCTCTATCTGCAGGGCTCGGGTACATTCCCTTCAGGATACCGCGCAACACAGCTGCCTAATCCTAACCTGAAATGGGAGGCTGCCACACAGTATAATATAGGTACAGACTTCTCGCTGTTCCACAGCCAGCTCTACGGTTCTATCGACTGGTATATCAAAGACGTTGACGACATGCTTATCTCTCCTGCATTCATCGGTACAAAGGGTGAAGGCGGCGCAACATGGATGAACGGTCCTTCACTGCGCAACTGGGGTATGGAGTTCATGCTCGGCTATCGTAAGACTCTGTCATGCGGTCTCGGACTCGACATCAGCGCAAACGCCGACTTCTTCCGCAACAGAGTAACATCTCTGCCGGCATCGGCAACAGGTTCTTACGCACACACCTCTAAGCAGACTCTTGTTCAGTCTAAGCAGCCTTACGGTTCAATAGTAGGATATGTCGTTGACGGATTGTTCCAGACACAGGAAGAGGTTGACGCTTCCGGACAGGCTAACGCACGTGTCGGTGGACTGAAATATGCCGACCTCAACGGCGACAATGTCATCACAGCCGACGACCAGGACTGGATCTATAATCCGGTACCGGCATTCTCTTACGGTATCAACATCGGTCTGACATACAAGGACTTCGACCTGAGCATGTTCTGGCAGGGCGTATGCGACAAGGACGTATATAACAACCAGAAATTCCAGACCGACTTCTGGGCTGTAACAGATGCAGGCTCTAACAAGGGTAGCCGTCTGCTCGACGCATGGAACACCAACAACACAGACTCCAACATCCCGAGACTTTCTACAACGAACACTGCCGACGAGGGCCGTGCTTCAAGCTACTTCGTTGAGAACGGTTCTTATCTGAAACTCCGTACACTGCAGTTGGGATACACCGTTCCTTCATCAATACTGTCGAAGCTCAAGATGACAAGCGCACGTGTTTATCTCTCAGGACAGAACCTGCTCACAATCAAGAGCTCAAGCCTTACTTGTCCTGATCCGGAGAATCCTGACTGGAATTATCCGTTGTCAACTTCAATATCATTTGGATTGCAATTAAGTTTCTAACAGATTAATGATTATCAAAATGAAAAAGATATATAACATACTTGCCGCATGCGTTATCGGCCTTACGCTGACAAGTTGTGATGATTTTCTGGATTATAATCCTACTGCCGTCATCGATGTAGATAAGGCCTTTGCCGATCCTGAAGGCATGGTTACCTCGGCATACGCCATGCTCGGCGACTGCTGGTATTCATATCCGTTCAACCTGTTCCCTTACGGAGATATAGCTTCAGACGACTGTCTCAAGGGTGGAAGCGGACCTAACGATACAGGCTATCACGCTATTGATATATGGAAGACCGTTACTCCTACCACTCCGGGTGAGATGGACGAGTTGTGGTATCGTCTGTATTGCGCTGTTTCGCGCTGCAACCGCGCGTTGCTGTCGCTCGAGCGCAACGGTGAGAGCAAACTCGGAGCAGAGACAACACGTCAGCGTATTGCTGAGGTGAAGTTCCTCCGCGGACATTTCTATTACAAACTGCTGACAGTGTTCCGCAAGATACCTTGGATCGACGAGAAGGTGGAGGCTGCCGGAAGTCAGGAGTCTGTAAAAAACGACGCCTATAAATACAGAGAGCTGTTCGGCAAAGTGATCGACGACTTCAAGGCTGCTTACGATGTCCTTCCTGTGAAAGGACCGGGTGAGGACGGCCGTGCCAACAAGATTGCCGCCGCAGCATATCTCGCAAAATGCTATCTTAACCTGGCTTGGGGTGACGGTTATGAGGCAAACACCGGTGTAGGTCACATCACTCCTGAATATATGGACAGCGTTGTGTATTATACAAACGACGTGGTGAACTCTGATTATGGTTATCTTGAGGATTATGGCGACATATTCCTGCCTGAATATAAGAACAGCAAGGAGTCTATATTCGCTGTACAGTGCTCTGACTATGAGGACGACCACACTACATTCGGACGCGCCAACTGGTCAACAGTGCTTAACGGTTGCTGGCAAATGTGGTCTTGCGGATGGGACTTCCACAAACCTTCTCAGAACCTTGTAAATGCGTTCAAGACAAAGAACGGTCTGCCTATGTTTGACGACTATAACAACAGCATCGATTATCCTATTAACGGTCAGCCGACCGCTCAGAAGTGGGATCCGCGTTTGTTCCATACTGTAGGTATGCCTTCGTTCCCGTATAAGTATGAGGCTGAATACACACAGACCATGGCCAACTCGCGTGACGCTACAGACTACGGATATTACACATCTCTGAAAGAGGTGCCGCAGCGTTCGAAGGGAGAGACCTATAACGATTCATGGCAGGCTTTCGCAATGAATGAGTACGTGCTCCGCTATACTGACGTGATGCTTATGCGTGCCGAGGCTCTCATAGAGCTTGGCCGTCTGTCAGAGGCCCGCACAATAATCAACGACATCAGACGCCGTGCGGCAAACTCTGTCGCTAAGCACATTGATTATGCGGCAAACCAGTGTGAGATAGCAGAATATCCGGAGTATTATTTCGCCAACAAGGAGACAGCACGCAAGTGCCTGCGCTGGGAGCGCCGTCTGGAGATGGCTATGGAGAACGGACGTTTCTTCGACCTGCGCCGTTGGGGTATCGCTTCACAGACTCTGAACGCATACTACGCAAGTGAGCAGAACGATGTTTACAGCTTCTTCGACCATAACGGAAACGTAATGGCCGGTGCACCTGTGACATACGACAGTAACGGAAACATCACAAGCGATACTGAAATGCACTACGGACAGTACTACCGCGACGGTCTCTTCACAGCCGGAAAGAACGAGTTCTTCCCGATACCATACAATCAGATGTTCTACATTCCGGGACTCTACACTCAGAATGAGGGATACAATTGATGCGTTCATAATTTGTAATAATGGTATAATATAGGTGGTTTAGTTTTTTCTAAAAGGAGATGTATCCCTCTGCACGACTTCTGCGTATTTTGTCGTGCACGGATACATTTCTTTAAGATAATAAGATTGTTACGGGATAATTTGATATAATATCCTTTACAGCCACCACGACATGAACATCTCTTTATCATTGCTTGCTCCACACGGTCGGTATGAACATTTACGGAATGGACAATACACAGATCGGATGATGTGAGAGTGGTATGAATAAATAAGAGGTTGTTTTGACCGTTGTCTATGACATTAGTGCCAAGGCAGGCGTCAAGCCTGTAGCGATAAGGGCTTTGCGAGGTACTGTTATGGACAGTATGAGAGTCTGGTACGGGCCGTATGACGGCTCGATACGGACTTTATAAGAACACGATACGGATGCTTTCAGAATGTCATTCGGGCGTCGTTGACTTGAGAATGTTTGCCTGTCTGACGGACTTGCCTTGTGCAGGCAATATCAGCGGGGAGCGGACGAGAAAATGAAATGCTACGGTTGATGCGTTCTGAAGCGTATGATATAACACCTAAATATGAAACCCTGTATAATCTCATAATGTACAACGCACACTAAACACATACGCTTATTACTATTACTGATGCTGACATACTCTTACACATATTATATGAACCGACGTAACGGCATACGCACCGCAGCGGCATGTCGCATGAGGCGTTCGGCGAGACGGACGGTGAAGGCTGTCGGCGTGTCAGTGAGGAAGTCTCAGGAAGATTGCCGGCGGATGTGTATGGATAGAGGATGTGCATCGGGTGAGGCAGCGGTAATGAAGGTGTATGATGATTGTTACAATGAATCCATATATTCTGCCGGTCGAGGCAGAACGGCAAACCATGACAGCGGCTGCACGATGAGTCTTTGCGGAACGTGCGCTATTCAGTTTAAGGACGATTACAACAGAATGTTCTGTCAATACACAATTTACAATATTTACAGTCATAATGGTTTACAACACAGAGAGAACATTACTTGGATCTGTCCTGTCGGGGCTGAAGACGCGAAACGTCGTGAAGAAACATCTGTAGCCGTCCATGGGCTTGTCTCGTCTTGCACAGGCTCCGGCCTGGCAAATAGTGGAAATATGTATAATGAAAAACCTGCCCGGAAGACAGCTTGCGGCATCGTTTACGATGCATACGACGGAAAAGAATACGGCAAAAGTCCTGACACATCCGCAGTTAGCGATATGTGTGATAATTCCGGTATGCTGTATGTTTCTTCGTGTTTTGGCTTTTGTATAAGTGCTTGTATAAAAAAGAAGTATGTAAAAATCGTTCAAAAAGTAGCAAAAATGTTACATGAACGATTTTTCTTATATTCTGAAACATATCTAAAATGAATAATCTTGTAATAAAGGTTATATTTGCGGTGAAATAACTAAAAATGTTGTAAATAAAAAATTTTTGATTGTAACCATTATGAGAATACTCAATCAGATAACAGCAAGATTAAGTACAGTGGCACTGGCGTCAGTGCTCTCGCTGACTTATGTCCAGGCACAGGACACAAAGACTGACAGTGAAGGCTCCGACAAAGAGGAGGGCAACCGTAACGTCATGCTTAACGCATCAAGCGCCAACGGTCCGCGTGAGATACAGATCGGACTGCCTTCGGCTGACGTAAACGTGCTGGAGAACGGACTCCCGGTGACCTATGCCACCAATCCTCACTCCATAAACTCTAACTGGCGTTCGGACGCAAGCCTTAGCCATGTGGGACTGCTCAAGATATCTGAGACAGCCATCACTACCGGTAACATAGGCTATGCGGTCAATTCGTTCACACAGCTTGGCCAGGAAGGTTTCAACGGACGCCTGGATTATAAGTCAAATCATTTCGGACTGCAGGAGTTTTCACTCAACCTCAACGGCTCGATGGGCAAGGGCTGGTATTACAGTACAAGCCTTTATCAGGACTTCGATCCGGGAACATTCAAGATCAAATCAACTCCTTTCCAGGACCGTACTCAGATTTATAAGGCGGCTCTTACAAAACGCTATGGTGACGGCCGCGGTGAATTCACGGCTATGTATCACTATTCCAACAGTCATCCGGTATATAACTACGCCACACAGTCGGCTCCTTTCATCTATGTGGGCGACGGAAGCGTGAAAGAATACGGAGACTTCAGACTCGGAACCACTTCATATCTTCCTACGGAAAATACTATAACCTATCGTGACATGCGCACAGGTGAGCTCAAAGAAGCAAATCTTTACAACGCGACAGAAAACCGTTCGAGCGAGGTGTCGCTCATGAATACCTACAAATGGGACAACGGATTAACATGGAAAGTAATCGGTCGATATGACAATGCGCATGGAGCAGTCGTGTATCAGACACCTATGTCACTCCTTAATGTTAAGGACAACAACAGCTACAATTACATGATGCGCGGCATTGACGGACAGCTCACCCCTTATACCGGAGAGTATGTACAGACACGTATGTCGTGTCTTAACTCCGGAGACATCGACGAGTTTCTCTTCACCTCGGAGTTGTCGAAAAAATTTTCTACATCTACATTGCGTCTCGGATTGAACGAGTGGTATTACAACATCGACTATACATCAAACACAACGATGTACGACCAGAGCGTTCCTTCAGACGGAAGTTATCCTGTGAGAGTGTTCGATGCCAACAAACACAGCGGCTTCTTCTACGATTTCAACAAGAATGCCTCAGAGTATTACAAAGGACATGAGAACAAGCTCGCACTCTATGTGACACATGACTGGGACGTCACTCCTAAGTTCAATGTTTACTATGGCGCACGTTTCGAGTGGCAGTCACTCCGTGGCGAGAATGCTGCCGTGAAGAATGCAGACGGTGCTTACGTAGGACGTTTCGCCGACTATTATCTCGGTGCGACTGCTCCTGACGGAACAAAGATCACACCTACACCGCTCAGCTACGACTGGTTCAATTACGATTTCACCGCAGCGCTCACTTATCGTCTGACAGACAATTTCGGACTGACCGGTGACTTCACTTACATCGTACAGCATCCGCGTCTCGAGAACTTCTCTCCGGCAACAATGCCTAACACAGACAAGATATCTGTACCGCTGGGACGTGCCGGTATCTACTACAACAACTCATGGTTGAGCCTCACATCGCTCGTATCATACATCTCGAAGACAAACAACAACTCTACGCTTAATCTGCAGCATGACAGCGAAATCATGGCTGCTCCGCTTACATACGACATACAGACCATCGGATGGACAACAGACGTTATGGCCCATCCTATAAAGGGACTCGACATACACTTCCTCTTCACCTATCAGAAACCGACATACAAGAAGTATGAGACTTCTGTCACATTCTCTGACGGATATGAAGGAAAGATCAACGCCACTGGAAACATTGTGGCTGAGATACCGCAGGTGCTCATCGAGTTCGATCCGAGCTACATGATAACCAAAGACTTGAAGATCTGGACCAGCTTCCGTTACTTCAGCAAGACCTACGCCAACATCAACGAGGCTTACTACTTCAACGGTCACTGGGAGACATTCGGAGGTTTGAACTGGCAGGTGAACAAGAAACTGTCGCTCGGATGCACAGTTGTCAACTTCCTCAATCAGACCGGAGCGAAAGGCAGTATCGCCGGTGCTGAGCTCATCACCAAGGACGAGGCAAAACAGTATAACGGTCACCTCATGACTGGAAGCTATCTGCGTCCGTTCACTGTTGAGTTCTCGGCTTCGCTGAAATTCTGATACGGTTTAACTGTCCCGCATCTATCTGTAAAGAACGCTGCGGGACAGACTGACACTTTATCAATGAACATAATAACCAATTATCCGAAGTAATCTATGAACAATATTTTTCTTCTTAAAACAATGGCCGTAGCGGCATTCTCTCTGACCGCACAGGCTCTCATGGCGCAGGACATCAACGTCAGTCGTCATGGTGACACAACAGTAGTTGAAATCAATAATCCGCAGAAATATCTCATTCTGCCGATAGAAGAGGACAAGGGCGAGTCTCAGGTTAAACTCGACACCGGTTCTCCTGCCGACACATGGATGGACATACGTCTGGCCCGTAACAAGACAGACTACAGTGTTCCGTTCGAATTGGGCAGTGGCAAGAAAGCCGTGGTTAAGATTCTGAACATCGAACCGGAGGCTCTTGCATTGAAGACTCTCAAGATGTCTGACACATGGAGCGTTGTCAACACCGATTATTACCGTCCGCTCTATCATCACACACCTTCTTACGGATGGATGAACGATGCTAACGGAATGGTTTACAAGGATGGTGAGTATCATCTTTATTTCCAGTACAATCCTTACGGATCTAAGTGGGGAAACATGCACTGGGGACATGCTGTGAGCACCGACCTGGCACATTGGAAGGAACTTGCTCCGGCAATCGCACGTGATACACTGGGACAGATCTTCTCTGGAAGCTCTGTTGTGGATAAGAACAACACTGCCGGATATGGCAACGGCGCCATCATCGCTCTTTACACATCGGCAAGCGACAAGAACGGACAGATACAGTGTATGGCATACAGCACCGACAACGGACGTACATTTACAAAGTATGAGGGTAACCCTGTGCTCCGTCCTTTCGACGGACTGAAGGATTTCCGTGACCCGAAAGTGTTCTGGTATGCTCCGGCAAACTCTTGGTATATGATTGTTTCGGCAGACAAGGAAATGCGTTTCTACAAGTCTCCCGACCTCAAGAAATGGACATATGTCAGCGGTTTCGGACGCGGCTACGGCATGCAGCCATGTCAGTATGAGTGCCCTGATTTCGTACAGCTGCCTGTAAATGGTGACAAGAACAACATGAAGTTCGTCATGCTTATGAATGTAAACCCGGGATGTCTCTTCGGTGGTAGCGCCACAGAATATTTCGTAGGCGATTTCGACGGCACAACATTCAAATGTCTTGACGATCCTTACACTGCTAAATGGCTCGACTATGGTAAGGACCACTATGCTACTGTATGTTTCTCAAACACCGGCGACCGTGTTATCGCAATGCCGTGGATGAGCAACTGGCAGTATGCCAACGTTACTCCTATCAAGCAGTACAGAGGTGCTAACGGCCTGCCGCGTGAGCTCTCACTCTACACAAAGGACGGACATTATTATGTAGCTGCTGACGTAGCTCCTGAAATCAAGGCTCTGCGCAAGGACACCAAGACTCTTGACAACATGAAGGTTAAGGGTGAGAACAACAAGGCCGGTGTGGCTGCAGGATGTGAAGGTGCATTCGAACTCGAGGCAGACGTTACTCCGGGTAAGGCCGGTGTGGCAGGTATCGAGCTCTATAATGACAAAGGCGAGAAGACACTTGTTTATCTCGACATGAAGAACAATCGCATCGTCATGGACCGTACACAGAGCGGACTTACCGACTTCGGACTGAAATCAGATCCTCACGGCATAGAGAAAGAGGCTGACGCAAAGCGCGCAAGCGAGAACAAAAAGCCTATGCGTATCGAGAATTCAGTGAACTATAAGAACGATTTCGCACTTGGAACATGGGCTCCGCTCAACCTTTGCGAAGGCAAGACATATCATGTTGACATCTTCGTTGACAAATGCTCTGTAGAACTGTTTGTTGACGGTGGACGCATTGCCATGACCAACCTTGTATTCCCGACAAAGCCTTATGACTCTGTACGTTTCTATACTGAAGGAGGAAAGGCTGAATATGCTAATGTCAAGGTTCACAAAATAAGTCTGTAAGGATATAATATTATTAGGAATTATTACGTTAAGTAATAAAACGTATAAACCTATTTATATTAAAACCAACCTAATGAGAAAATTCTGCATTATTATATCATCATTGCTGCTGCTGAGTGGATCAGCAGCAGCTGATGAACGTAAAACCATACGTGTGAGCACCGACAATACCGATATGATATTGCAGGTGAACAATAATGGCAGGCTCTATATGGTGTATCTTGGCGACAAATTGCTGAACGCGGCAGATGTTGACAAGTTCGATTGGCAGGTTAATACAGGCTCAGACGGAAGCGTGAGCTCACGAGGACATGAGGCTTATATGACATCGGGAGGAGAAGACTTCTTCGAGCCGGCACTGGCCGTTACCCACTCCGATGGCGATAAGACCACATACCTTTATTATAAAGACTCAGAGACACGCGCCATTGACGGCGGTACTGAGACCATAATACATCTTGCCGACAAGAAATATCCTCTTGAGGTGACTTTGCATTATGCCGCTTACAATCGTCAGAATGTCATAAAGGCATGGAGCGAGATTGTTCATCACGAGAAGTCCGACATTACTTTATGGAAGTATGCAAGCACAATGTTGTATTTCAATGAGCCGTCATATTTCCTTACCAACTATCACAGCGATTGGGCACGTGAGGCACAACCTGTCACCCAGAAACTGACTTACGGTAAGAAAATAATAGACACTAAGCTTGGCACACGTGCAGCTATGTACATGCAGCCTTTCTTTGAGCTGGGCATAAATGCTCCGGCACGAGAATGTGACGGCAAGGTGATGCTCGGTACTATAGGATGGACAGGAAACTTCAGATGCACTTTCGAGGTTGACAATGTCGGCGGATTGCGTGTCATTCCTGGCATAAATCCATATGCCTCAGATTACAAACTGAAGGCCGGCGAGAATTTTGTCACACCCGAATTCATATTCACGTTCAGTGATAATGGCATAGGCGAGGCAACCCGTAACCTGCACGACTGGGCACGTCTTTATCAGCTCAAGGATGGTAAGGAAGACCGGATGACGCTGCTCAACAACTGGGAGAGCACAGCATTCGACTTCGACCAGGACAAGCTTGCAGGAGTGATGGACGATGCAGCCAGACTGGGCGTTGACATGTTTCTGCTCGACGACGGATGGTTTGCCAACAAGTATCCGCGTAACAACGACACCACCGGACTTGGCGACTGGGAACCGAATACAGTGAAATTGCCTCAAGGCATAGCCGGATTGACAGCTGCGGCGAAGAAAGCCGGAGTGAAATTCGGAATATGGATAGAACCTGAAATGGTCAGCCCTAAGAGTCAGTTGTATGAGAAGCACCCCGATTGGGTCATAACACAGCCTGGACGCGACATATACTACTATCGCAATCAGCTCGTGCTCGATCTTGCCAATCCTAAGGTGCAGGACTACGTATTCGGCGTTGCCGATAAGATTCTATCAGACAATCCGGACGTGGCATACTTCAAATGGGATTGCAACAGTCCTATCACGAACATTCGCTCGCCTTATCTTAAAGACAAGCAGGGCAATCTCTATGTCGATTATGTGCGCGGATTGTACAATGTGCTCAAAAGACTCGAGGCTAAATATCCTCATGTGCCAATGATGCTCTGCTCGGGTGGAGGCGCACGCTGCGACTATGAGGCTCTGAAGTATTTCACCGAGTTCTGGTGCAGCGACAATACAGATCCGTTCGAGCGTATCTACATACAGTGGAACATGTCCAAGTTCTTCCCTGTCAAGGCCATGGCTTCACATGTGACTGACTGGAACAAGAAGGCGAGCATGAAGTTCCGCGTAAATGTGGCAAGCATGTGCAAACTCGGATTCGACATTGACGTGCACAATCTGTCCGACGCCGATTTCAATCTTTGCAAACAGGCAGTGGCTAATTACAACAGACTGAAACCGGTAATCCTGGATGGTGAAATGTATAGATTAGTATCTCCGTACGAAGGCAATCATGCCGCAGTAAACTACGTGTCGGAAGACAAGACCCATGCTGTACTCTTCGCTTACGATCTGCACCCGCGTTACAAGGAACCGCTGTTCAACGTAAAGCTCCAGGGACTTGACCCGTCACTTGTCTATAGCGTGAAGGAAATAAATCTGCCTGAAGGCCAGAAGGCCGAGACCAAGACTTACACAGGCGATTATCTCATGAAGATAGGTTTGCCTGTGCTTACTGCATCAGAAGGAACGAGCCACGTACTCGAACTGACAGCCGAAAACTAATCTTTAAACAATATAAAAACCGTTATGAAACAAAACAAAGCTATTTACATAATCCCCGTGATGTTCTGCTTCTTCGCGATGGGATTTGTCGATCTGGTAGGCATCGCCTCCAATTATATTAAAGAAGATCTTGCGCTCAACGACTCGACAGCCAACATCCTGCCGTCGCTCGTGTTCTTCTGGTTCCTCATTTTCAGTGTGCCGACAGGTATGCTGATGAACCGCATAGGGCGCAAAAATACAGTGTTGCTGTCACTTATTGTCACCATAGTGTCACTGCTGTTGCCACTTCTTGACGAGAGTTTCACAGTCATGCTTCTGGCTTTCTCGTTGCTCGGCATCGGAAATGCTCTCATGCAGACATCGCTCAATCCGCTTATCTCTTCGATCATCAGCGGTAAGCATCTTGCCAGCACGCTCACATTCGGACAGTTCATCAAGGCCATCGCTTCGTTTCTTGCGCCTTATCTGGCAATGTGGGGAGCCACGGCAGTCATTCCTTCATTCGGATTCGACTGGAAGGTGCTCTTCGCCATCTATTTTGTTGTGGGCATAGCTGCAGCCCTGCTGCTGTGGGCCACTCCTATAGACGAGGGCGAGAAGAGTGACAGTGCGTCAAGCTTTGCCGACTGTCTGCGTCTGCTGGGCAAGCCGGTTGTGCTTCTGTCGTTCATCGGCATCATGTGCCACGTTGGTATTGATGTTGGCAGCAACACCACAGCTCCGAAGATTCTTATGGAACGTTTGGGCATGTCGCTAAATGACGCTGCGTTCGCCACAAGCCTTTACTTCATCTTCCGTACCATCGGATGTCTTACGGGTTCGTTCATACTTCGTGTGATGAACCACCGTGCGTTCTTCACCATCAGCATCGTCATGATGGCTCTGAGTATGCTCGGCATGGCATTCGGAACGTCAAAGATAGTGCTTTACACAGCCATCGCTCTTGTTGGTTATGGCAACTCTAATGTGTTCTCATTGGTATATTCGCAGGCTCTGCTTTCCGTTCCAGAACGTCAGAACGAAGTTTCCGGACTTATGATCATGGGTCTCTTCGGTGGAACTGTGTTCCCGTTGTTCATGGGCTTTGCCTCAGACGCAGCCGGACAGATGGGAGCCGTGGCTGTAATGGCTATAGGAGTGATATATCTTTTCACATTTATTAAAAATATAAAGCACTGATATAATAATGAAGAATATCGTCGTAGGACTTGGAGAAGCACTGTGGGATGTGCTTCCGGATGGAAGGAAATTAGGAGGAGCTCCGGCAAACTTTGCTTATCATGCCGGACAGTTTGGTATTGATACCTTGGCAGTGAGCGCACTGGGTAAGGATAGTTTGGGCGATGAGACATGCAAGGAACTTGAGAAGAAAGGTCTGCGCCATGTCATGCCGCGTTTGGATTATCCCACCGGCACCGTGCAGGTGACGCTCGATAAGTCAGGAGTGCCTGCTTATGACATCAAGGAAGGTGTGGCATGGGACAACATCCCGTTCACACCAGAGATAGAAGAAATAGCACACAACTGCCGTGCTGTCTGCTTCGGCTCGCTGGCACAGCGTAACAAGGTGTCTCGCGAGACAATACGCAAGTTTGTCAAGGCCACACCGAAAGACTGCATGCGCATCTTCGACATCAACCTGCGTCAGAGCTTCTACACCAAGGAAGTGATACAGGAGTCGCTCAGACTGTGCAATGTTCTGAAGATAAACGATGAGGAACTTGTCACCATCGGTCGCATGTTCGGCTATCCCGGACTCGACATGAGCAACAAGTGCTGGCTGCTTCTCGGCAAGTACAATCTCGATGTTCTCGTACTCACATGCGGCATCAACGGCAGCTACGTGTTCACACGCGGTGAGATGTCTTTCCAGACCACGCCTAAGGTAAAGGTGGCCGACACCGTAGGAGCAGGCGACTCTTTCACCGGTTCGTTCTGCGCAGCCCTCATAAGCGGCATGCCGATAGCCGAGGCTCACAAGCTGGCCGTAGATGTTTCGGCATACGTATGTACCCAGAACGGTGCAATGCCTGTGCTTCCTGTCGAGCTGACATCAAGAACAAAGCAGTCGGCCCAGCCTGTAAAGGAATAAAACGAATAAGTATTATTGTTTAATAATTGAGGAGAGCAGATATAAAAGTTGCGGTTGCCCGTCTTATGCACACACATATGTGCAGTGCGGTGATGATGAAGAAATATGTATAAACGGGCACCGTCTTTTATATCTGCCTTTTTTGTATCATTTCTTGAACACCTTTTTCACAGCTTCAAGAAATCCGTATTTGAAGTGGGTGTCGGGCTCGAGATAATTGCCTTCGGCCCATTCGTTCCACGCGTTTATCGTCACAAGCGGCACTTGGTTGGGGTGTTTGTCCACAAAGTCCTTTGCCACACGCAGGAAGTTCTCAAACTTCTCCGGTGTAACACCCGTAACAGCCGACTGCGGATCGTTGCCCGGAAAGCGCGGATTGTTGTCCCAGTCTATTGATACGTGCGGGAAGTAAGGCACAGAGAAACCGTTGCTGAATTCGTCGTATTTGGCTGTCGCCTGCTCGCCCCACGACTGATAGTCCTGGTTGGCTGGCACGAAGTGGCACCACTGATAGTTTGTCAGGCTCTCAAATCCGAGATACTTCACCGTGTTGTCCTGTGTCTCCGTCTTGTCACCGGGCACTCCCGATAGCGTTGTAGGCAGCGCGCCCCACAGTATCGCCTGCAGATGCACGCCCTTCAGCCCTGCCTTCACACACTTGTCACGGAATCGGTCGAGCGCCTTCCTGGCGTTCTCCATGCCTCCCATTCCGTTTACGAACGTTCCCACCTCATAAATGGCGAACACCGGCTTGCCGTCTATCGTGTAGTAGTTGGGCTGTGAGAAATAATCCTTTATTATGTGGTCGGTGAATCGGTCGAAGTCCTCTGCGCTTGTCTCCCCCTTCCAGTAAACCTTGTTCTTGTCCGGTTCGTCCGGATTTATATAAGCTGTGTGCGTATGGTTTGCCCACATCAGGTAGAACTTCATCTTGCGGTTGTTCTTGGCTTTCAGGAAACCGTCGTTCAGAACACTCTCCAGAAAAGGCCGTCCCTCATACCAGTACCAGTCGAATATGAACGTGTTAACGCCATATTTCAGTGCCGTCTTTATTATCTTCTCCTGTGTCTTTGGGCTTGCCTCATCCAGATAGCCCCACAGAGGCACCCTTGGCTGCCTGTGTCCCTCATACTTGGGCTTAGCCTTATACACGGCCTCCCATTCGCCCTTTCCGTCGTGGAATATGTTCATCTCGTTCTGAAAGCGCGGCTCGTCGTGATAGGCGGGCCATACATAAGCCGCCACGTCGTATTTTCCGTTCTGGCCATACATGCCGAGCGAGACAGTGAGCAGCAGTGTGAGCAGATGTTTCTTCATGTTGTCGGTTGTTAGTGGGTTGTTGTTTTCAGGTTTAAGTATATGCAAAAATAAGATTATTATCCGATGTATCAGTGTGTCTTCAGTTTCAAAGTGCAATATATATCAGAATATACATATATACTGACAGAAACAATACAAAAAATACCGCACATAAGTGATAGACCGGACTATCCGCTCTTCACTATGTGTGGTATGTATTGTTTTGGAATGTTTCAGGCGTGTGACAGAAGCATCAGATGCTCATCATCGGCATTATCGAGGGCGTGATGAGTGCCGTGAATATGCCGTTGAGGGTCAGTCCGAGGCTGGCGTATGCACCGTGCAGCTTGCTCACGTCCATCGATGTGGCCGTGCCGAGGGCGTGGGCTGCGGTTCCCATCGACAGTCCCTGAGCCATTGGGGTGCGTACATGGGCGAAACCCATGGTGCGGTAGCCGGCTACAGCGCACAGCAGTCCTACGCACACCACCACTGCGGCCGTGAGCGACGGAATGCCGCCGATGGCCTTGGTTATCTCCATTGCAATCGGTGTGGTGACCGATTTGGGCGCGAGCGACAGAACCACCTCGCGCGACGCACCCATCAGTCGGGCTATCACCACTACCGACACAATGCCTACTATGCAGCCCGCAAGCTCGGATACGAGTATCGGCAGGAACTGCTTCTTTATGGTCTCGAGCTGCTGATAGAGCGGCACACCCAGTGCCACAACTGCCGGACGCAGCCAGAACTCAATCATGTGGCCGCCGGCGTTGTAGGTGTCGTAGCTCGTGCCGGTGACGCTCAGGAATATTATGACGGTGGCTATTGCCACGAGTATGGGGTTCATTATGGCCCAGCCGGTGCGGCGGCGCATCAGCTTGCCAAAGAAATAAGAGCCGAATGTGAGTGCTATGAGGAAATACTCGTTATGGAAATATGTCATTGTTTGCCTCCTTTATATTTGCGTACAACCTTGCCGTAGAGCTCGTGGACCCATCCTGTGGTGAAGAGCACGAGCACCGTCGATACCACCGATGCTATGACTATTGGCCACAACTGTGCCTTGATGATGTCGAAGTAAACCATAATGGCCACTCCTGGCGGAACGAAGAAGAAACCGATGTTTGCCACGAGGAAGTCTGACAGACCCTGCACCCATTCGAGGCGCACTACGCGGAGTTTGAGAAGAAGTGTGAGAATGAGCATACCGAGAATGCTCGAAGGCAGGGGGACGTGAGTGAAATAGATTAAAAGTTCGCCCAGTGCCAGGCATCCGAACAGGATTGCCAGTTGACGGATCATCATAACTGAAAAATCTTTTTACCTTTTTTTGTTTTATTTAAGAGGTCGCAAAATTAATAAATTATGCTGTAATACGGCACAATATTCGTATAAAATCAGTCCGAAACAGTCCTTATTTGTCTTTATTGCCATTATGTGGCGGCATAATTGTGCTTAGAATGGTTCGTCGGCGTGTTCTGCCGGTGCTTGAAGAGTGGCGGGCTGAAGCTGTCAAGACATGACGATATGCAGTCGTAAGACGACGTTTCCCCGGCCATTGCCACGTGTGCGGAACTTGTTTACGGGCACACGGCAGGCAGCTTGTTTTCGGCGTTCAGACACAATTTATTCACAATAAATGACCTGTCATACGAATATTATCCGTAACTTTGGAATCAGCATACGTCGTGGAGCCTGCCGCGAATGTCCGTATCGACTATGTGGACGGCTGAAACCGGGCGTGTGCTCCGTACGAAAAACATACACTAACCGATAAAAACTTACACTGCATCATGACAAGACATAAGATACCGGTCGTGCTCATGGCCTGCACGTCACTGCCGTCTTCGGCACAGGGAACGGCCGACGACTACAACCGGGCTTACAGCCTGCGCGAGAAATACAGCCAGAGTCACGTGCTTTATGCTGACGTTGAACCACACTGGATTGAAGACACCGACTCGTTCTGGTATGTAAGAAACACGGAGCGCGGCCGCGAGTATGCGCTCGTAGATGCACGCGGAGCACGACGCACCGACCTCTTCAACCACGGGCGGCTGGCCGAACAGCTGTCGGCCATGAGCGGAAAGAAGGTGGAGCCCTACCGTATATATATTAATAAGGTGCGCACGGACCGTACCGCGGAGAATCTGCGATTTGAGTTCGACGGTCGTAGATGGGCTTACAACACGAAGGAAAACACGCTCACGAAGGAAGGCAACGTGCATGCTCCCGCGCCACAACGCCACTGGATGGAGGTGGACGACGAGAAATCGGGCGGCCCCGTAACCTCGCCCGACGGCAGATATGTGGCTTTTGTGAGAGACGACAACGTGTGGGTGCGCAACTCGTCGGGCGGAGGCGAGCGCCAGCTGAGCATTGACGGAACTCAGGGAAACTACTATTCCACATACATACAATGGTCGCCCGACTCGCGGCGTGTGATGGCGTGCAGGATACGTCCTGCCGCCAAGCGCTATGTCTATTACGTGGAGTCGTCGCCTGCCGACCAGCTACAGCCCGTGCTCCACAAGCAGGAGTATGCCAAGCCGGGCGACGAACTGCGTTTCAAGGTGCCCTGCATATTCGAGGTGGAGACGGGCCGCGCGCTCATACCTTCCACCGAACTGTTCGCCAACCAGTACGACCTGCACAGCATGAGATGGAATGCTGACAGCAAGGGACTGACCTTTGAGTATAACGAACGCGGCCATAAGGTGTACCGCCTGCTGGAGATGTCGGCCACGGACGGCAGCGTGCGCACCCTCATTGAGGAGAAAGAGGAGAAGTATGTGAACTATCCCCGCATATTCCGACACCTGCTCGCCGACGCCCGACGCATAATCTGGAGCAGCGAGCGCGACAACTATAACCACCTCTACATGTACGACCGCGCCACGGGAAAACCTATACGGCAGATAACGAAAGGCCGCTGGTATGTGCGCGGAGTGCAGCATGTGGACGAGCAGAACGGGGTGATATACTTCTCGGCAAACGGAGTGAACAAGGACGAAGACCCATACTTCATACACTACTACCGCATTAACTTCGATGGCTCCGGCATGAAGGAGCTTACGCCGGAGGAGGGAATGCACCGCTGCTGGTACTCGTCCGACCACAAGTATATGGTCGATGTCTATAGCACACCGCAGCAGGCGCCCGTGGCACTGGTGCGCAGCGCCGACACGGGCAAGACCGTCATGCCGCTGGAGAAGGCCGACATCTCGGCGCTACTTGCCAACGGATGGACCGCGCCGGAGACCTTCAAGGCCAAGGGACGCGACGGCAAGACCGACATGTGGGGCATAATATACCGCCCGTCTGACTTCGACCCACAGAAGAAGTATCCCATCGTGGAATACATATATTCAGGTCCGGGCGACCAATATGTGCCCAAGACCTTCGCTTCATACAACTGGTGGATGACCTCGCTCGCCGAACTTGGATTCATCGTGGTGCAGGTTGACGGCATGACGACGTCGTTCCGCTCGAAAGATTTTGAGGATGTGTGCTACAAGAACCTGAAGGATGCGGGCCTGCCCGACCACATGGCGTGGATAACGGCGGCTGCCGAACGCTATCCGAGCATGGACACCACGCGCGTCGGAATATTCGGAAGCTCGGCCGGCGGACAGGAGGCCATGGCCGCCGTACTGTTCCATCCGGAGTTCTACAAGGCTGCCTACTCGGCGTGCGGATGCCACGACAACAGGATGGACAAGATATGGTGGAATGAGCTGTGGATGGGTTATCCGGTGGATGAGGCTTACAGCCGCAACTCGAATGTGGACAATGCCCGTCTGCTGACGCGCCCGCTGATGCTCGTTGTGGGTGAGATGGACGACAACGTGGACCCTGCATCCACCATGCAGGTGGCCGACGCACTGATAAAAGCGGGCAAGAATTTCGAGCTGGTGGTATTGCCCGGCGTGCGCCACACCATGGGTGAGGACTTCGGCGAGCACAAGCGCTACGACTTCTTCGTGCGCCATCTCATGGGCGTGGAGCCGCCGTCGTGGGACAAGATTGTCAGAAAATGATGATTCCTCAACCCAAACCGGTCATTAGGGTTCTTGTGGACAAAACGCAAAACGATGATGCCTATTGCGGCTTATACTCTGGTCTGCCGCTTAATCGTTGCTTTGGAAACAATGATTTCCGCGCAAAAAGAAAGTATTGTTTTATAATGACCGGTTCGGGTTTGATGATATATTTGTTGGTATGCGCGCCAAAACAGCCGCGCCTCCCTGTCGCAACCATTGTCAGACATACTGACTGTGCGGGCAGGGAGGCGCGTTTTTTTATTATACTTGGCCGTTGAGGCTGAGCGTCATTCTATGGTTTCCTTCACTCCGTTGCCGGGCAGATGCATGCCCGCCATGACCAGATGGTTTTTCTTCACATAGTCAATGTATTTCACTCTCGACTCCACAGCCTTCTTGCGGTCCATGTCGTAGGCGGCGCATATTTCGGGATGCTTTATCTGCAAATCATATCCGTGCATGAGGTCGCCGGCTATCAGCAGTCGTCCTGTCCGATATACGGTGTGTCCCGGCGTATGTCCCGGCGCGGCCATAGGCTTGATGCCGAGCGGCAGAGTCTCGTTGTAGCCGAACCGGTGCAGGCGTCCGGCGTATGCCTGCATTGTGGCAGCCGCGTTGTCGGCGGTGCCCCGCTGCTCCTTATTCACCTTCTTGGCGTTGGTTATCCAGTAGTCGTATTCAGCCTCGGGCACATACACCTGCGACTTGGTGAATACGGGTTTGCCCTCGTGCATGAGTCCACCTATGTGGTCGCCGTGGAAGTGGGTTATCATGATGTAGTCGATGTCGTCGGGCTTTATGTCCATTGAGTCGAGCAGAGCCATCAGCTGTCCGCCTTTGTCCATGCCGTTGCCGGTGTCGAAGAGAGCCATTTTGCCGTCTTTCTCCACGAGGAAGCAGCTGATGGAAGCCGGCACGCTGCCTTCGGGCGACAGAATGTTTATGCTGTCCGAATCGTTCTTGCCGTAGAACAGGCTGTTGGGCATACGTTTGTCGTCCTTGTTGTCCTGTATTGCCGTGAGTGTGAGCGAGTCCATCGGCATCATTGTGATGCCGTTTGGAAGTATTCCTGAGTCCGCTGTCATTTTCTTTTCGTTGTTATTGCATGCCGACACAGCTATTATTGCTGTGAGCATGAGCATAAGGCCTGCAGATCTTAATTTTCTCATAGCTTTGATGTTGTTGGGTGTTGACGTTTTCTTGTTTCCTGCGCATGTCTTGTCTCCGTGGCGGCGTTGGCGTGGCGTTGCCGTCCGGCTGTCCGTGTCCGGCATGGCATTTCTGCATACTTGTGCGCAAGGGCAAAAATAACTAAAATGAGGAATAAACGGAAATTTTTTATGTATTATTTGCATTGCCGTGCGCTTTATTGTAGGGTAGTATGAATTCTGCGTGACGGGTATTATTAGTGAAGAGCCATGGAGAGCCGGAAAATTCGTCGGTCGCCGTGGAATATCCGGCAGACGGAGTGGGGAGTATGAACCGCGACGGCGCATGTGTCCGTATAATAATGCGTATGTGTACATATGATAATATTTTCAATACGGCTGATATAATATATTCAATACGGTTGATGATTATTCTGCATTGCCGTAACCGTTAAATCATCATCCCGCGTCCGGAGCATCCCTGCCGTGGCTTTGCTCACGCTTCTTGTCAATAATTTTCAAGACGTATTCCGGCTTTTTTGAGGAAAACCGGCGGGACGTACTTACAATTTTTCTTGACAAAATTTTGACAAAATATTTTCTCGAAAGAGATGTAAAGGAATATTAAATAAAGCGTTGTTGAAGCCGTTTCAGTCTGTACCACCCTTTCATATACCCTATATCATAGACAGGAAAAGTTCGTTCCGCTTTCTGATATTGCCCATTTCGTGGTGCGATAAAGCCCATTTCAGGATGCGATATGGTGCTTTTCAGCCTCCGAAATGGGCTTTATTGCAAGCCGAAATGGTGCATATTGCAATGCGAAGAAATACCCTTTAAACATAAATCATTGATATTCAATATATTATAAAAGCCTCTTATTTTCCGCGTATTTGCGCCCGAAGGAAAGTCAGTCCGCAAATACGCGCTTATTTTTCGGGGTATATCGGGAAACGCGGAGGGAAAAACCGAAAACCGGTTACAATTTGAAAGCGGGCCATATTGTTCTTGTCTCAGTAGCGGGAAACAACGCTGTCTGTGACCGGAACCACGTTATTCTTATTTAATCCTATTATCATTGAATATATTTTGGACTTTCTTTGTTTTATGGTGGAGTGGCGGGAAATGTGTATGACTGACGAAAGGCGGCGTGCAGAAACAGGAAGAAGAGCTTGGGACACATGTAGGAGACACGAAAAGGGCCATGCCGCCAACCTTTTTATCGGTTGCGACATGGCCTGACAGTTGTTATGTATTGAGGTCCCGCGCGGCAATAGAACACGGTGTGCTTTGCGGAACCTCGGTTGTGATGTCATCTTACGAGCACCTTGCGCACCGTCTCGCCGCACTTAACGATGTATGCTCCCGGCTCTATCGGGAACGAAGTACTGCCCTCCACGGTGCCGAGCTGTCTTACGGTGCGTCCTGACATGTCGAACACGCTCACGGTGCATGCCTCTGCAGTAGATATGTTTATCTGTCCGGCGGTGGCTGTGATGGTTGTTCCGTCGGCAGTCACGGCGTTGCCGATGCCTGTGTTTGTGTCAACGTAGATGGTGTTGGACGGGTCGGAATAGTAATAGAATAATACAAGATTGTTTATGGATGCGATGGAGTAGCTAAAATTCTCTTCTTGAGGAGAGTCGGGCGTCTCCACGTAGAAACCGTTGTTGTAGGATGCGTAACGCTTATAAGTTTTTGTCAGCACAGTGCCAGCTTCCAATTCCTGAGCTATCTTTATGTCATCTATGAAGACCGTGCCGAATATATCTCGGGAACCTTTAGGCTCATTGAAGGTTATTTCTATATAATAGCTGTCTCTTTCTTTGAACTCAAACTCGTATGATGTCATTTCTTCATTTAGTTCTACTACTTGTGCATCGATTTCTGTGTAACCTGTTATATGATTGGTGTAGTAAATCATTACTGCGAGTTTTGTTCCCGGGGCGCAGTCGACCGCCATCGCCGAAAGATTTATCTTTATCTTACCTGGATTTGTCGTGCTGACTTTATAGCGTGGGCTTGAGAGTGTGGAAAAATTACCGTATTCCTCGGTTTGGTAATAGCTGCTGAGTCCTATCATGCCGTCTGCAAGAAAGCAGCTTAATCCTATCCAATCCGGATTTTTTGTGTATTGGTCAAGCCTGTAGCTTAAATCGTTATAAATAGGATTTTCTATTGTTCCCACATTTACATTGTCGAAGTTTTCATTATCTATGACGAATGTCCCTGACTGTGGTATCGTATATTCGGAGTTGACGCAGAGTTCATATTGTGTGGCGTTTTCCACACTGGTCCAGTTGGCGCGGAATCCATCCTTGCTCACTTCTGTGGCCTCTGTAGCCACGGGCGGATCCATATCCATTACGGGATTTGTGACAGCTACAACGGTTGACTCGTCCGAGGTGTGAACCCCGTCGGTTGCCTGTACGGAGTAATAGTAGAGTCGTCCGGGCTGCAGTCCGCTCACTGTCTCGCTTGTGTTTGTCGTCTCACGGTCTTTTATTACATACTGCGGCTGGTTGTCGGAGAAGTAGAAAACGTCGAGCAGATAGGATGTAGCCTTGTTCACGGCTATCCAGTTGGCGGTGAATCCAGTTTCTGTGATGTCGGTGGCGTCTATTACTGTCGGTCTGCTTATCTCCGGGTTGTCTTTCTGTGTTATTCTGATGTTGTCGATAAATATTGGTGCATTGGCAGTTATCATCATTGTGTTTTCCCTGCCGCCTGATCCGTAGAATGGGATTGTAACTGTTCGCCATGTCTCATCGCAGCTTGCAAGCTTTGTTGTTCCATATCCAGAATTAAATATATTATCTATACGTACAAGAGCTTGACCAAATTGCGATCTGCATGAGAACTCAAGATTGAAGTTACCGTTGTCGGCAGAAAGATCTATATACGGTGTCATTAAAATTGATTGGTTGCCTGTTGCAAGGAAGCAGCATCCTCCTGCCTGATAGATATCGGTCCCGTACCATCCGCCTGTATTGGTATAGTCAGGTATTACATTGCCGTTGTTTGTTATGACAGTGCTCATGTCGGGTGCATCCTCAGAGCCTGACGTGAACTTGCTGAAGTCCTCGCTTAATATGACAATATCAGTTCCTTCTGCCTTCATAGGTGTCAGCCTTCTGTCGTTCGTCGCGTTCATGAAATATGGAAGTGTGAGGTGGCTTCCCGTCGTTGGTTTTACGGCAGGCATCATTACCTGTTGTTTTATGGTCTTTATGCGGTCATCGTTGCCTGCATGCGTGCATGGCGATACGAGTAGTAAACCTAAGACCAGTGACTTTAACAGCTTTTGGGGTTTTAATGTCTTCATGTTGTTGATGGAGTTTTGTTTAAGTGTTGTTCTCTTCATATAAGCGTTGCAAGCAATGGCAACGCTCACGAGATGACCCCATTCCCGGGTGAGTTCGGTTTAAGGCTTCCGCCTTCATTGTGATGGTAGGCAATCATTGTTGCCGATGCAGGATATTGTTTATACGGCAGTTATGCCGGATGTTATTGCAATGAAGGTTTGTCTGCCGGTGTGTGACTGTGTCGTCGCGTGGTCTTCCGGCTTGGTTGTAATATATATTGCAAATATAGTGAAAGGTGAGAGCAGAGGCAAAGCGGGAAAACGAAGTTTTACCGTACTGATCTATGCCGAGCCGCATCCTATATTATGCAAATATAGTGATTAATGGTAAAAATCAGAAGTTTTTTGTTCAATATTTTCTTTTTATTTACTTTATTGTTCTTCGGTGAGAGCTGTGACGTGTAGGTGGAAGAGTATTAATGCGTAGCGTTTATATGGTGGAAAGTGTGTGTAAGGTATGTAGTGTAAACAAGAAAGCCATATCACGTCCCGATAAAGGGAAATGATATGGCTTTCTTATGTTTATTGTTCAGTGCAGCGCGGCCGTTGTTTTCGGCATGCGGAGCACTGAGCGTGTGTATTCATATTTATCTTACGAGCACCTTGCGCACCGTATCGCCGCACTTGACGATGTATGCTCCCGGCTCTATCGGGAACGAAGTACTGCCCTCCACGGCGCCGAACTGTCTTACGGTGCGTCCTGACATGTCGAACACGCTCACGGTGCATGCCTCTGTAGCAGATATGTTTATTTGTCCGGCGGTGGCTGTGATGGTTGTTCCGTCGGCAGTCACGGCGTTGCCGATGCCTGTGTTGGTGTCAACTACAACCACGTTGGACGGTTCAGAATATACATAGTCGTCTGTTCCGTTGCTTACGGCTGTGACGTAGTAGTAGAAGTTCTCGCCGTCGGGAGAGTCGGGTGTCTCAACATAGAAACTGTTGTTGTAGGCTGTGTCGTACCTGTAGATGCGCGACAGAGTTGTGCCTGCCTCCATCTCCTGAGTTATCTTCACGCCGTCGATGAACACCATACCGGTTGTGCCGTAGGTGTCGTTGGGGTCGCTGAAGCCTATGGCGATGTAATAGTAGTTGCTTGTACCGAGGTCGAAATCATATGACGTCATCTCGTTGCTGAGAGTTACAAATTGCCAGCCGTTGCCTAATATGTCGCCTGTTTCGGCATCGACGAGTGCCACTCCGAGTCTTGTTCCGTTGGTACAGTTGACCATCTGTGCAGAGATGGTGGCTTTAATCTCTCCCGGATTGGCTGTGCTGACCTGATAGAGCGGACTGTAGAGCATAGAGTAGCTGCCCATCATGGCATAGTAGTTCTTGAGACCAATCATGCCGTTTGCGAGCAGTGTGGTGATGCCCAGCCAGTCGGGATGCTCTGTGTATTGGTCGAGCGAACATTCAATGGAGTTGTACTCGGGAGCGTTTATCGTTCCGCTTGTCACCTTGTCGAATGTCTCGTCGTCGAGAACGAATGTTCCTGACTGCGGAACTTTATACTCAGACACGGTGGTTAGGCTGTAGTATGCGGCGCTGTCCACGCTGTTCCAGTTGGCGCGGAATTCGTCCTTGCTCACTTCTGTAGCCGCTGTCGCCACGGGAGTGTCGAGATCCTGCACGGGCTTAATGGCAGCCATGATGGCCGACTCGTCGGATGTGAGCGTGCCGTCGGTTGCCTGTACGGAGTAATAGTAGAGGCGTCCGGCCTGCAGACCGCTAACGGGCTCGCTGGTGTTGGTGGTCTGGTAGTCCTTGATAACATACTGCGGCTGGTTGTCTGAGAAGTAGAACACGTCGAGCAGATAGGCCGTCGCGGTGGTCACAGTCTGCCAGTTGGCGGTGAAGCTGTTGTCGGTGACATCGGTGGCATCCATTATCACCGGAGCGCTGATGGTTGATACTGTCTCAGAACTTTCCTTCTGGGTTATCGTGATGTCGTCGATGAATATCGGCGCGTCACCGTAGAACTGTATCACAGTCTGCGAACCGCCGTATCCGTTGAAGGTAGCCACGCCTGTTTTCCAGTTCTCGTCGCAGCTGGCTTTCATTCCGTGCGGTTGCGGTCCGCCGTATGTCTGACTGAAGATATAGACATTGGCGCTGCCCGACTGTGCCCTGTATGAGAACTGGATCTCGAAGTTTCCATTGTCGGCGGAGAGGTCGATGGAAGGTGTCATGAGCAGTGCCTCTGTGCCGTCGGCAAGGAAACAGCATCCTCCTGCCTGATAGATGTTCACTCCGCTCCATCCGTATGTGTTGATGTAGTCCTGCATTATCTCGCCGTCGCTCGTAGTGATGTTTGTCATGTCGGGTGCGTCCTCGGAGCCGGCTGTGAACTTGCTGAAGTCCTCGCTGAGCACAACGGTCGTTGTCTCGCCCGCCTTCATCGGCGCACGCAGACGTGTGTCGGCTGTGGTTGTCATTGCTGCCGAAAGCGTGATGCGGCTTTTCTTTATCGGGTTCACTGCATGCAGCTTTGCCGGACGCTTGGCGCTCCATACGCGGTTGCCGTTGTCGGCTTGCGCGCATGGTGAGATAAGTAGTAAGCCTAATACCACTGACGGTAACAGGTTTGTTGCTTTTGATAAGTTCATTTTGTTGTTATCGTTTTTATCTAATTATTATTTTCTTTATGTAAGTGTTGCTGTCGCAGTCAACCTTAACTATATATACACCCTTTCCAGCTATGTTCAGCTTAAGGCTTCCGCCCTCGGTCTGACCTTCGGCAACCATTGTTCCCGATGCTGAATATACGGATACGGCAGCCTTTCCGGCTGTTCTGACGGTTACGGTCTGTCCTTCGGTTTCAACAGTTGTGGCGTCGGTTGATGCGTTGTCGATGCCTGTGGCCAGGACATAGATGGAATGCTCGACCGGTGACGACTCGTTGTTGCCCTCGTATAGACAAACCACGCTATACTTGTTGATGCCTTTCTTGACAGTTCCGTCGATGAATGTGCGGGTTGTTGTGAATCCGATGTATTCGTCGTTGCGATAGACATTGAATCCGAGCGGGTATTCGGCGTCAGTCGTAGGATTGTAATTCTCGTCGAAGTCTGGCGTCTGTCCCGGTACGAAAGTGTCTTTTGCAGTCGTGGGTTCGAGCGTAGCCTTCATCAACGGATTGAGCTGTATGATGTCGTCGCGCCATACACCTTCTGATAGTACGAGGTTACCGAGTCCCGGAGTGTAGGTGTCGCCGTCGCAGATGATGCGGAATCCGCCGTCGGATGTGTTGCCGTAAACGCCAATCATGTAGTCGTAGCCGGGCTCGATGACTGTAGGCGTGTCAAACTCCTTGACACACCAGTTGCCCGATCCGTACTCGGTGATGTCGCGTTCGTTTACAATCTGCATGTCGTCTGTGCCTGCTGCTGCGCGCCATACTCTTATCTTATAGCTTGTGGTGCGTTGCGATGAGAACGGGAAGAAGCCTATACCGGTGATGGCGTAGCCGTTGTATGCGCGGAGATCTTTCTCGTTGAAACGCTGCGCGAAGTCGGTTTCGTTCGAATAGATATACTGATATACAACATCGCTGTAGTTGAGGTTCGAGCGCGAGAGGTCTGGATTCATCTTCCATGTCACCTCAACGCCATTGCTCGTCTCGGTTGTCGAGAGCGACTCTATGCGGTTCTCGGGCAGTCTGACGGTTGCCTCGGCAAACGGAGATACGAGTCCGTTGTCATAAACCACATCCACTTTGTAATCTATTATTATGCTTCCCGAATTGTTGTCTACATAGGTCAGCTCCTGTGTTGAGGTGAGGAGTATGCCGTCTCTGAATATCCGGTATTCCTTAATTCCGTCGGCTTCGGGTGCTTCCCATTCGAGAGTCACCACGCCACGCTTTGCTTTTGCCGTGAAGTTTCTGACCATGGCGGGAGCCGCCTCGGCAGTGAAGTCGAACGAAATCTTGCCGTCGGTCTCGCTGATGTTGTTCAGAGAGAAGTATGAATACTTGCCGTCGTTGGAGTGGGTAGACGGAATTGTGACATCAGACCATGTCGTCTTGCCTGTCGATCCGGGGAAAGGCGCACCTGCCGAATTGATGTCGCCGTAGGATTGCGGGCTGTCGTAAGGGTCGGATGTGGCTGAAGCGCACACTGTGTAGAGGCCCTGCTGATAGTCGCAGTTCACGGTGTTGAGGTCGGCGGTGGCGTTTATACGGTTCTCGTCAACATGATAGACGATGAGTCCGTGGCCCGGAAGTTCCTTGTCGAACTTCTGCACCTGGCGGTTCTCAAGTACGAAATAGTCGCCCTCACGCTGTGTTTTCACCACATATCCCACAGGTTCGTCGGTTGCGGCAGGCATGTCGGTTATGGATGTCGTGGCGTCGAGCACCTTGGGTTCAACCCATCCGAACTGCATCTTCTGCCACATGTTGAGGCTTGAAGGCGTGTCGCCCGGCAGGTTATGCTCGTTCCATATACCGTCGGCCATGAGGTCCCAGATGCCGGTTCCGTTGTAGTAGCCGTTCTCCTCGTAGTCGGTGTCGTAGTAGTCGGGCGCACCGAGGTTGTGTCCGAACTCGTGACAAAGCACTCCGACAGTCGTCATCTGTGTGCCATACTGCGAGTTGCTTATGAGAATTTCGGGCTGTATGGTGTATTTCTTCACGCGGATGTCGCCATACATCTGGTCGAGAAGCTCGCCGCTGTGCGACCATATATCCGCCGTGTTACCGCTCACTTCCTGTCCCATTCCCTGGTGGATGATGGAAAGTCCGTCGAGTTCGCCGTCACCGTCGTTGTCAAACTGTGTGATGTCGAGGTCAGGATCGACAAGTGCGAGAGCGTCGCGTATGAGGTCGGTCATGTCCTCTGTGCTGTAGAGTGACTTCTGTCGTGGCAGCTGCAGCCATCCTACGACAGTTGTCTCTATGTCCAGTTTGCCGTAGGATGTCTCCAGATAGTAGTCGCGGAAACTGCCTGTGCCGTTGTAGTTCTCGGCGTTCATGAGCTCGCGGAACTTGTCTGCGTCGAACAGAGGTTTGGTGTCGGCAAAGTTGACGAGCAGTATGAGCAGCTTGCGCTTGCCCGTAAGCGGGAATGTACCGTTGATCTGTAATGATTTCTTCGGTCCGGTGGTGCCGAATACAGCACCGTCAGCCTTCATCAGTTCATTGCGTCTCAGCAGTCGTGCCCTTGCCGGAGCCTGTCTGTCGTCGCCGGTGTATTTCTGTCCTGCTACGATTGTGTCGTTGTCGTCCTTCGTAGCGTAGCATAGGAATCCCTTATCCGATTTCTTCAACACATATCCGTCGGCCGATTCGAGCCAGTGGCTGTACTCGTCGCCTCGTATGTGATAAGCGACCGTCGTGCCGTCGGGTTGTGTGAATTTAACAAGTTTCGGATATGCCGGCACACAGAAGGCCGGCATATCCGAAATAGAGATAAGGCATAATGATGTAATAAGAATTCTGAAAAATCTCATGCCTATATTGTTACTTTAAAATCTTTACGCTTTCGTTTCCAGCGTTGATGACATAGATGCCATTGCTCCATCCGCTTGCAGGAATGACAACCTCGCCACCGCGAGCCTTGCCGTTGAATACCTGTACGCCTGATACGCTGTAAACTCTTACGCTCTCGCCGTCAGACAATCCGCTCACGCGATAGTTCTCGCCGTCGGCAGATATCTCAATCTCCATGTTGCCTGTTGTCGTTGTTCCGATTGCGTCGGCAATCTTCTGATGGAACTTAACCCACGGCATTACGCTGAAGCTGTAGCCTGTCAGTTCAGAGCTGAACTCGTCGGCTCTACACCAGTTGCCGTCAACAACGTAGTCGCTTCCAGGCAGAGCCTTCTCTGGCTTGACATAGAATGTAGTCTGTTTGTTGGCGTGCTTTCTTGTGTCGAATCCTATCCATGTGCGGTAGTTTCTCTCCTGTGTCTCATCGTAGAGGTCGAGCTCGTCGAATTCGAATGCCACATAGAATGTACCGCTCACATTAATCGGTTCGTCAAAGCTGATAGACTGTCTTACCGGCTGATAATATCCGCTGTCGCCGAATGTGTTGATGAGCTTTTCGGTCTTCGAGCCGAGCGGGTGCTCAGTGTCCGGTTTGCCGTCTTTGTCAGGATAGATGACGACGGTGTATGTCTTTTCCTTATCGTTGATGCTGCCTTCGCCTATGTCGTTGATGAACAGGTTGTACATACTTGTGAATATAGACAGCGACGAAATGTCGATTGTCACGTCAGAAGGCATCTCGAAGCGCTCGGCTATTGAGCGGTAGTACGGGTTCACTCCGACTGCGTAGTCGTAGTATATCTCGTATGTATCCGCCTCCTTCACGTTGCCGTTCTCGTCGAATGCAGGCAGGTCGCTCTGCTGGAATATCTTGTCTGTTGACTCAGATGTAGTAGTGAAAGCGTCGTCGGTGTCTGCATCAAGGTCGTAAACCTCTGTTCTGAATACCTGTGTGCTCTCTGTTGTTCCACCTTCGTTTGTAGCCTGGAGCGTTATTGTGTAGGTTCCTGATGCCGGGAATAATATTTCCGGTTCGGCAGCCTGGTCGTCGGATATCACAGCTCCGTTGTCGGCAGTCCATTTGTAAGAATCTGCGTCGGTGCTCAAATTGACGAGTTTCACCTTCTGATCCTTGAATACGAACGGTGAACCGTTGAAGATGGAGTTGAGCGTATTGCCTACATAGAAGAGTGCGGTAGGCGGCAGCACATCGTCCTTTTCTATGACAGAGAAGTTGTCTATCGCGATGTTTCCGTCGCCGGCTTCAGCCGAGCATGCGTACATGGCGAAGCAGTATTTGCCGTCTTCAGCCGGAGTGAAGTCTTTCTCTATCTTCATCCAGTCTGTTACAGGTGTATTGATTATTTCCTCAAGCACTGTTGTCTGTGCGTCAGACTCCTGTGCGTTTCCTGCTGTGAGCTTGAACGACGGGTTCACGTTGCCGCTTCCCGGCATGTAGAGATACATTGATACGGTGTATGTCTGTCCGCCCTTCATGTCGAGCATCGGCGAGTAAGCTATGTCCTGTCTGCCCGGCAGAGCCGAAGGCTGAGTCAGCATATAGTATTCGCCCGATACTGCCGGTTTGTCTTTTATGGCAGCAGTGATCCACGGTGTCTCGCCTGTGCTTGCCCATCCCATAGGCAGGTATTCCTGTCCTGAATAGTGCGTAGCGTCGTCGTAGGTCTCTACATACGGTATCTCGGCCTTCCATGAAGGTTCCTCACCGCTTCCGCTCTCGGCTACAGAGAATGTGTCGAAGAATACATCGCCTGCTGAAGCCAGTACAGAGTTGCACCAGAGTCCGAAGCAATATTGTCCGTCGGTCTCAGGAGTGAACTTAACGGTTACTTCCTTCCAGTCGCAATCGCCCTCTTCTGCGGCAAGCTCATATATCTGAGCGTCAGCCACCTGAGCAAGTCCTGCGGTAATCTTATATCCCGGATTGCGTCCGTTCTGTGCGGCGTTCATCATCTTTACCCATACGGTCATGGTATATTCCACGCCACCCTTCATCTCGAACATCGGCGAGAATGCCACGTCGGCACGGTTGCTTCCCTGCGGATAGCCCGATACGAGAGCGTTAGAACCGCTCTGTGCCTGAACTCCGTACCAGTCGGATGTAGGATAAGTAGCGAATGGTGCTGTGCCTTCGCTTGTCCATCCTGCCGGGAGTTGTTCTTCTGCTGTAGTGTCGAAATTCTCAGAGTAAGGCAGTTCCTTATTAGGATCAACAGGCTCCTCCACGGTTTCTTCCTCTGTTACGGAGAATGTATCGAAATATACATCGCCTGCTGTAGAGAGCACAGAGTTGCACCAGAGTCCGAAGCAATACTGTCCGTCAGTCTCCGGAGTGAATGTCACGGTTACTTCCTTCCAGTCGCACAAGCCTTCCTCGGCAGCAAGCTCAACGGTCTGAGCCTCGGCAGTCTGCGCGTTTCCGGCAGTAATCTTATATCCCGGATTGCGTCCGTTCTGTGAGCCGTTGGTTGTCATCACCCATACGGTCATTGTGTACTTAACGCCGGCCTTCATCTCGAACATCGGCGAGAAAGCCACGTCGGCGCGGTTGCCTGTCTGCGGATAACCCGATACGAGAGCGTTCAGACCGCTTTGAGCCTGAGTTCCATACCAGTCAAGTGTAGGATATACAGCAAATGTGTATTCGCCGGCTACTTCCCATCCTGCAGGAATATATTCCTCTTCGGTGGTGTCGAAGTTCTCAGAGTAAGGCAGCGCAGCCACCTGTGCAGGCTCCTCAACGGTTTCAGCCGCGGTCACGGAGAATGTGTCGAAGAACACGTCACCGGCTGTAGAGAGTACGGAGCTGCACCAGAGTCCGAAGCAATATTGTCCGTCTGCCTCCGGAGTGAATGTCACGGTGACTTCCTTCCAGTCGCATTCGCCTTCCTCGGCAGCAAGCTCAACGGTCTGTGCCTCAGTCGTCTGCGCGTTTCCTACGGTAATCTTATAACCCGGATTGCGTCCGTTCTGTGCGAAGTTCTTAGCCATCACCCATACGGTCATAGTGTATTCCACGCCGCCCTTCATCTCAAGCATCGGCGAGAAAGCCACATCGGTACGGTTGCTTGTCTGCGGATATCCGGAGACAATCACGTTTGCTCCCGACTGAGCATGTGAGGCATAGTCCATTGCTGAAGACACGGAGAAAGTGGAACTTCCTGCCGTTGCCCATCCTTCCGGCATCACTTTTTCGTGAACAGGCATACCAATGCCGCTGCTGAATCCTTCAATGCCAAAGTCAAGGCTTTCAGAAGTCAGTTCAGAGGAGTCACTGATATTCCTTTCTTCTTGTTCAGACTGGCTAAACTGTGCGCGTAATACGGGAACGGGGGATGAACGCAACCGGATTTTCGGACTGACCCATCATTCCTGCCTCGGTGTCGTCGAAGTTCTCCGTGTAAGGATACTCCGCCACACTTTCAGCGGCCTTAGCATAACAGCTAAAGAAGATGCTGAATAGGAAAAGTAAAGTAAAAAGTTTTCTCATATTATAAAACAGTTATTAAATGAAATATTGTGTCAAAAATTATAGATAAAGAGCGGGGTGTCGTATTCGGATGATTGGTAGGGAAAATGTTGTTGAAAACTAAATTTTATGGCATAAAATAGTTTATCAAGTCGTCGACTACCGTTACACAAATGGATAATTATTAGTGCAAATATAATAATTTTTTCATTTATTTTATCACATTTTAGACTTTTATTTCATAAAAACCATATTATTATTGTCTTTATGTCATTTTTTGAATGGTACACACTTTGCGGTTTGAATGTGGTATGATGGATTATCTGTAGCATTGTGACGACACTAAGATATGGTACGGATATGGGGCAGGGCGGTTTGTTCCATGGTTATTTTGGTATATTATCGGAGTTGCGGTGATTGTTTGTCTTATGCGATGTTGTTGTACATATTATTATATTATAGGATGCGGCTTGGCAATATCAAAATCTGTAAAAACTTCGTTTTTCCGTTTGCTATTGCACTCACCTTTCACTATCTTTGAATAAGATAGGATGCGGTTCGGCAAAGCCAAAGTTCAAAAAAACTGCGTTTTTTTATTTGTCTTTGCTCTCACCTTTCACTATCTTTGCCGGCGATAATAAAGAGATAGAAGAGATAAGACATGGGAAAGGGACGGATAGAGCGCGAGAAAAGGGTGGTGCGGATGATGATAGAACTGTATTGCCGACATAAACTGCATCTTAAGGAGATGCCGGAGGAATATGTCAGGCTGTGCGATTATGCTTCGTTGAGACTATTAAAATGTCGTTATGGCGAGCATAAAAAGGCTTGTCAACGATGCAAGACTCACTGTTATGCGCCGGCGCAACGCGAGAAGATAAGAGAGGTGATGCGCTGGGTGGGGCCGCGCATGATGTTCTATGCTTCGATTGCCACGCTGCGCCATTGGCTCGGACGATGATGTCCGTGCTGTGTGTATGAAGAAACATATCTGTCTTTCATGGCATTGTGCCTTTCGGGTGTGTGATACATAGAACGAAAAATAAAATAGGACGGCTGATCATTGTCAGTCGTCCTGCTGTATGTATAGGCGGATACTATCTTTGGATTTAATAGGTAACAGGGAACTCGCTTATGCGCAGCGTGGTGCATCCGTATGGGATGAGCGTTATCTCCTCCACCGGGGCGTCTGTGGGTATTCCGTGGAACGGCATGGGGCCGGCCATCTCGTTGTATAGCTGCCATGACGGTATCTCCTTGGCTTTCAGCTTTATCTGTACGGGCGCATTCTCCGGATTCCACGGATAGTTGCCTTTCAGTTTCTCCTCGTCTATGATTACCTTGGCGGCATCTTCACCATTGTTTAAATTTACGCTCAGTATGCCGTAGTTCCACTTCGATGGCGACGTCACCTCATAATAGTATTGGCCGAACTGCGCCCTCTCGTTCTCCGGGAATTCGCACTTCTTCCACACTTCCTCCATCTTCAGACCATAGACCAGCGGTCCGCGCTCTATGGATAGGGCACCCTCATACCATGAGTTTCTGGTCACATGCATTGGGAACGATATTGTGACGACATCGTTGTCGTGCCATACACGGTCTATTTTCATTGTTTCTCTGTCGATTTTCTGCGGCACCTTGTTCACTTTTACCACAGGTTCTGAACACCATCTCGGTATGCGCAGATGAAGCGGGAACCTTACGCCCTTCTTCCGGTCGGCCTTCGAGTTGAGGCGCACGGTCATCTTTATCTCGCCGTCCATGGGGTAGAATGTTTCCTCGCTGATGGTCACGGAGCTGCCTCCGCCCACCCGGGCCGTCACCTCCGACGGCGAATACACCAGTGCGGCCAGTCCGTTGTCGGGTGTGGCATACCACAGACTCTGAGTGAACTTGGGCCATCCCTGGTGCATGTTGGAGTAGCAGCACGGATATCCGGAGAGCGTGCCGAACACAAGGTCGGTGTGTCCGTGCGACTGTTCCTCGTAGAAGTTGCGCATGTGGCGTGTTATTTTCACCTGGTTGGCCTGCTGGAAATACTGCTTGTACATGAAGTCGTCGGTTATCTGCGTTGGCAGAGCGTTGAACGCCACACGCTCCAGATGGGCAGCAAACTCCATGTCGCCCGTTATCTCTATCATCTTCTCCAGCGAGAACATCATCTCCACTGCCGAGCACAGCTCCGAACCCTGTGTGGGCACATTGCCGTGCAGACGCTCGTCGCCGCCATACATTCCCTGCGCCTGTCCGTTGAAGCGCCGCAGATCTCTCATTCCCTTCCGTATGGCCTGCAGATATTTCGTGTTCTTTGCCTGCTGGTAGTATATCACGGGCTCCTTCAGTCCCTGCGCCAGATTCACACAGTGTATTCCTCCCATGCTCGACAATACGTCGCCACTTATGAACATATCCGTGAAGTCCACGGCCTGCTCATGTATCAGCTCTCCCAGTCTGAGCAGTGTCTCGTCGCCCGTTATGTTGTATAGCCAATACACGGCCTGCAGGTTGTCGCACGCCCTGTACTCCGCCCAGAACGTCCAGTTGCCCAACGGTTTTGTGGGCAGGGTGGCGAACTGATAGTAGAAATATTTTGTCATGAAGTCGATGACGCGCTTGTCCTGCGTGGCCGAATAGTATTGCTGCATCACCTTCAGCATCACCATGCGCGGCCACCAGTCGGCTGAGTTGTCGCGTTGCAGTCCGAACTCGTAGTCGTAGTCCTTGGCCGGTCCGAAGTATCCGTCCTCGCGCTGGCTCTGCAACGTCCATTCTATCCACGGCTGCACCTTCTTCTTCAGCTCGTCGTCGTCCAGAATGTATGCCAGCGGTAGCAGTCCGTCTATCCAGTAAGGGCCGCGTTCCCACTGGTCGCCGTCGCCTCCGAGCCATCCGTTGCGCTTTCCCATCACTTCTGGATAGAGCGTGTCCATGTGTCCCGTCGCGCCGTTCTTCTGTCGTTGCAGCATCTCGAGTAGCCACCCTTTTGCCTTGATGCTGCCCAGCGGCAGCTCTATGTAAGGCTTCTGCAGTAGCGGTTCGCGGTTGTTTGCATAACAAGTGGTCTGTGTCTCGGTAGCTGTCGCGCACGTTGACGCTATTATGGCAAATGCCGCCGTTGCAATGAGCGTTCTTATCATAGTCCGATTGTTTTGTTGTTTGGTTTAGTAATGTGAGTTAGATGAATTATTATAGCTCTCGATGTTTTGGTGATTAGCGGGATGTAATACAGGATTTTGATTTTGTTGTAAACAATAATTGCTATAATCACCGAGAACAAAGTTAAGGAAATATTCTGTATTAAAAGGTATTCCGGTGGGGTTTTATTCAATTTATTTTTACAAAATGTTGAATGTATCTTATCCATATAAAGATTCATTATATAAGACCCCTGCGGGGCATCGGAGCCCCGCAGGAGTCTTGAGTATGTGCTGTTCAATAGAACACTATCGAGCAGCTGATCGCAGCTATTATTGTAATGATAAGTGCTATGACGCGGAGGATGAACAGTATGCGTTCACGGTTGTCATTCGTCATTACCCGCCTCCTGTACGCCGAGTGCGCCGAGAATTGTGGTGGCGATGGCTATCAGCACTTTCATTATCACTTTCCATCCGTTTGTGTTCAGTTTACTCATAATCTGATGTTGTGTTTTTCAATGGTTATCAGAGCGTTGTCTGTTTATACGGTTTCCTCGGCTTCGGCCTCCTTGTCGATGTCGTAAGGTGTCGCTTCCTGCACCTTTGCGCCTGAGATGAATGTCTGCATGCGGTTGCCCTTGGCGTCGATCTTTACCTCAGGCAGGAAGAGCACGTGGACGTTCTTTATGTTGCTGCTTGCGGAGAAGTCCATTGCCGTGTCTGCCGGTGATGTGGAGATGCCCAGCTTGAAGGTTCCGAAGTGGTCGATTTTCACCTTCATGGAGTTCTGGAGCTGGGTGGTCATCGCCTCGACCAGTTCGCTTATTACCGCCAGGATGTCCGAGCGCTTCACCGTGCAGTTGTCCTGCATGATGTCGGCGAGGTCGTCGGTGGTTACTGTTCCGTCGTGCACGGCGCGTGCATACCATTTTCCGTTGAACGCGTCCTTGCGGTTGCTCTGATAGATTTTGTACTTATAGTCAAAAGTAAGTGAAATGCGAAAAATCATTCAAAAAATAGTATCTTTG
>ENA-UOJS01000439-UOJS01000439.1-human-gut-metagenome-genome-assembly--contig:-C74-NODE-439-length-44621-cov-8.539761_pt1 | contig 44621 bp, 39 predicted proteins | sample MGYA00242355_ERZ723902 | MGnify/ENA metagenome assembly ERZ723902
GGCGCAAGCCGCCGCTTTCTCTCCCCCGAACCCCTCTCTTTTACGCAGAGCGGGAGCGGAAGAGAGAACGAGGGGCCGGGGGAGCAGAGCTCCCCTGCGGGATAAGTAGGAAGAACGCAGTGACGACGCACATCCCGTTACTTGGCGGCGGCATCTTGCCACACCTCTTTTATGCAAAGCGGCGGCAGGAGAGTTTCGTACTGTCAATCGCCTGACCTGGGGAAAAAATCTGCTCTTCATGGCCTTCTCCATTCCGTTGGAAGTTACCGGGTTGCCGAATCTCTACCGTTTGCCGCCCTCCCGCTTTGCCGTGGATTCCCGGACGATCAGCTGAACGGGAACGCGGATTTCCTCGATCGCCCGCCGCGGCTCCTGCAGACGATTCAGTACAAGCTCCGCCGTCTTCCGTCCGATGGTTTCGGGGTCCTGCCGGACGGTGGTCAGCGCGGGCGAGATGTACGAACCGAACTGCAGGTCGCCGAAGCCGACTATGCTGAGCTCCTGCGGAATCCGCAGCTTCAGCGCCCTGGCGGCGTCGTACACGCGCAGCGCGAGGTAGTCGGTGGTCGCGAAAAAAGCGGTCGGAGCATCCGGCCGCCGCAGGATCGCGATCAACTCCTCCGTCAGCTTCCGGCCCGCATCGGCTTCGGAACAGTGAAAATCCAGCCGGGTCACGAACTCCTCCGGCAATTCGCCGCCGCTTTGTTCGATGGCGGTCCGGAAACCGTTCAGCCGGAACAGGCTGTTGCTGGCGCTCTCTCCATAGATGCACACGCCGAACCGGCGGTGTCCCAGCTCCGCCAGATGGCGGCCCGCCTGCAATCCGCCGTCAAAGTCGTCATTCAGCACCGAGTCGCACCACAACCCCGGCCGCAGCTGTTCGATCACCACCACCGGCATCCGGGCCATCTGCTTCATGCAGATCGACGGGATATTCAAATGCTCGTCGGAGCAGCCGATCACCAGCGCATCCACCTTATGCTTCAAGAGGCGGATCTGCGACTCCTCGGGGGCGCTGGTCCCGGCGATGAAGATCGGCAGGTAGCCGGCCCGGATCAGGGCGGCCTGCATCCCGGCGGCTATGCCGCCGAAATAGCGGTCCGAAAGCGACGAAAGCAGCACCCCGACGCTCCGGGTCGGTTCCCCGAACGCAGCCTTGGCGACCAGGTTCGGAGAAAAGCCGACATGTTCAGCCAGTTCCAAAACATGTTTAACCGTATCTTTGGCGACGCTCTCGGGATTGGAGAACACATGCGAGACGGTAGCGGGAGAAACCCCGGCCATCTTGGCAAACTGACGCATCGAAATATAAGTTTCCGCCATTTCCAGACTCCCGTTGCCATTTATCTAAACACGTTTATATTATGGGAAAAATTTTGTGCGAAGTCAATACCCGGATACGGTTTTTTTACAAAAATTTTCCGGGATTCCTCTTTTTCCCCTTGCGCCAGGTGTATCGTTTTTGTATACTGTATTAACAGGACAATACATTTCGGAAGGCGCGGAAGATGCGATGAAAAAACTCAGGAACATGCGCAAATCGGATCTGATTTACGACCGGCTGGCGGACCGGATTTCGATGATGGCCGACGGGGACCCGTTCCCGTCGGTGCGCGAATTGATGACCGAATTTGAGGCGAGCCAGTTTTCCGTGCTGCCCGCCGTGAAGAAGCTGCAAAAGCAAGGCTTCCTGAAGTCTTACATCGGGCGCGGCTCCTTTGTGTGCCGCCGGGCGCGCGAACGCCAGGCGAAACTGGTTCTGCTGACTTCGGACTGGCCCAGCTACGGCAACGCCGAATTCGACCGGCTGTTTCTCGCGGAAGCAGGGCGGCGCAACCACCGGGTGCGTGTAGTCCACTACCCGTTTGCATCGGACGTCTATTCGATGCTCGACGAAATCCGGGGAGCGGATGCAATCCTGCTTGAACCGCTGCGGATCGACAGCTTCACCGCCGAGCAGCTCCGTTCGATCCTGCAGGCTCCGGCACCGGTGATCGTCTGCCGGGCGGAGATTCCGATCAACGGCATCCGCTATGTGGCCGGCAACGCGATGATGGCCGGTTCGGTGACCGCCAACTACCTCCACAGCATGGGGCACCGCCGCATCGGAATCCTGTGGACCGAACCGCACAACCGGACCATGCGCGACCTCGTCGACGGCTTCCGCACCTACGCCCGGTTCAACGGGCTTGAAACCGAACTGCTGGACTGCGCCACCGAGTATGGCGAAAACGCCCTCGACAATACCCGGGCTTTCCTGCACCGCTATCTCGCGGAAGTACCCGTCCTGCCTTTTTCCGCCCTGTTCGTGGTCTCCGACGAAACCGCAGTCGCGGCCCTCGACGCCCTCGAAACCGAAGGGATCCGCGTGCCGCAGGAGCTGAGCGTGATAGGGCAGGGCATGATCGATATTCCGGGACGTTACCGGGGACGACTCACTTCGGTCGGCCACCCGCTCGAAACGATCGTCAGCCGTGCGCTGGAAATTATCGATACGCTGCAGAAAGGAGATTTTCAGAAGGAAACCCAGATCAAAATCGATCCGGTCGTATTTGAAGGTGCAACCGTAAAACCGTTTTCTGAAATTCCCGTGGTCCAACACTAAATAAGGAGAAGGAAACATGAAACGTAACTGCTTTACTTTAATTGAGTTGCTCGTCGTGATCGCAATCATCGCGATTCTGGCGGGGATGCTGCTGCCGGCGTTGAATCAGGCGCGGGCCAAAGCACAGCAGGCCAACTGCCTGAGCAACCTCAAACAGCTCGGCAGCGCCCATCTGATGTATGCGACCGACAACAATGATTATGTAATCTTCCGGCAGAAGGAAGGAACCACGATGAGGAACCATCCGTCCGCGCTGTATGACTTCGGTTATATGAAAAAGCAAAGCAAGGTCTGGGTCTGCCCTTCGGCGCCGGATTCCCGCTGGCTGAACCCCAATTCGACCTACGGCATGTACGGCTACCGGTGGGATGCCAACAAGGACAAACAGGCCGAATGGGCCGGTTCCTATGCGGTGAACCCGTCGGCGGACTACATGCACTACCGGCTCAATCGGATGAAGGTTCCGACCGAACTGATGATGCTGGGAGACTCGACCACCGCGTCGGACAACACCCTGACCTTCGACGGCGGTTCCAGATCATGGCGCGGCATGCCGTTCTACTACTGGACGCCGCAGGCGGCGACCGAGGATGCAGGGCTTCACGCGGCCCACGCCGCCAAGACCAACATCGTGCACTTCGACGGCAGTGCCCGCACCTATTCGCCGAATGAGCTCAAAGCCTCCAAGCTCCAGATCACGGTGGTGTGGGATTCGACCGGCCATGTCAACCTGTTGTAGAACAAGGAGAATCAGCATGAAAATTCAGCTTGTCACGACAGCCGCGCTGGCGCTGTGCGTCTCCGCCGCCGGAACGGTGTTCGACTTTGAGAAGGACCTCGGCGGCGGACGGTACGACCGCCGTTATGCGAAGCTCAATACCGCAACTCCGCTCTCCGGCTCCGGCTCTCTGGAGATCGACACCCGGCAGGGCGGCGGCGAGTGGAACGCGGCGTGGAGCCTGCCGAAGGAAATCCTGAAATCCGGGGAAAGCTACCGGATTACATTCCGGGTCAAGGTGCTGGAAAAGCAGCAGGATGCACCCGCGCACCTGCTGGTGATAGCCCGGCCGCTCTCCGCCAGCCACGGCCTCTCCGACGCCGGAATGGTCACGCTGGAAAACGTCGGCAAGGAGGAGTTCGTGACCTTCCGGCTGAATATTCCCAAAGCGCCGGACGACTACTCGCTGCAATTCCATACCCATTTCAAGGTGCACGCGCTGGTGGACGAAATCACGGTCACCCCGGCGAAGCTCGAAGCGGTTCCGGCGCAGCCGCAGGCGGAACCGGCCGCCCTGCCTGAAAAGCTCCCCTCCGGCGCCCGGGAGTTCCAAGTGGACCCGGCGGAAAAAAGAAAGCAGAAAATTTTCAACGCAAAGGAGTTCGGCGTATCGGCCGATTCGCCGGACAACACTGCCGCCTTGCAGAAAGCGATCGATGCCGTCCGCCGGAAAACCCCGGCGAAACTGGTGCTCGATCCCGGCGTATACCGGTTCGGCGGCGACAAGCCGGTGCTGTTTGACGCGATCACCGATTTCGAGTTTGACGGGCAGGGCGCGACGCTGCTGTTTCAACGCACCGGCGGGCGGCAGCTGGTCGCGATCCATCACTGCATGCGGAGCGAATTCCGCAACTTCACGATCGACTGGGACTGGGAGAGTGATCCGCTGGCCAGCGTGGTGAAGCTCGAATCGGTTTCGCCGAAGCTGGAAACGGTGCGGGTGCGCTTCCTCGACTGCGACCGCTTTCCGAAGCAGGAGGTGCGCGCCGCGGACCTGAACCGGCTCAATCCGGCAACCCGGCGGCCCGATCCCGCCCGGGCGCTGCGCATTCCGCTGGAGTTCTACAAGGGGCAGAATAAGCCGCAGGTGCGCTGGATCGAACCGAACCTTCTGGAAATCACCGCCAAACCCGGCACCTTCCGGGCAGCGGAAGCCGGCGACACCTTCCTGCTGCGCCACTACGTGTACGATCTCAACGGAATCGACCTGCGGATCAACCGCCACCTGACTCTCGACAACGTCACGATCGCCTCGGCCCCCGGCATGGGAATCCTGACCGCCGGAGCGCAGCACCACTGGCAGTTGCTGAACTGCAGAATCGTGCCGCCCGCCGGGTCGAAGCGGCCGTGCGGCACCACCGCCGACGCGATGCACACCACCAGTTCGGCGGGCTTCTTCCGCATGGAGAACTGCGAGCTCGGCCACAGTTGCGACGACACGATGAATTTCCACGACCTCAACGGCTATGCGGTGCGGCTCGACGACCGCCGGGTGATGGCGACCAATCTGAACTACCACCCCGGCGATTACTTCCGCAAGGGCGATCCGATCGAGCTTTGCAACGCCGATTTTTCGCCGACCGGCTTCACCGCGAAAGCGGTTTCGGTCAGGCGCAACGGCAAGCGGTGCGAAATCGAATTCGCCGAAAAGGTGCCGGAAGGGGACAACTTCATCGTCTTGAACCGGCGTTTCGGCACGCGCAACCTGATCTTCCGCAACAACCACATCCACGACTTCCCGCGCGGACTGCTGCTGAGCGCCGAGGACGTGACTATCGAAAACAACCGCTTCGAGCGCGGCATCGCCTCCGGCATCAAGCTCGAAACCGGTTACACGCTTCAGGTGTGGAGCGAGGGCTACGGGGTGCGCAACATCCTGATCCGCAACAACCGGTTCGACCGGGTCAACCCGATCGGGCGCTACCCGAATGAAAACTCGCCGGACATCTACATCAACAGCTACCTCGGCACCGATCCGTCGCTGCGCAAAAGCACTTACCCGATCATCCGCGACGTATGGATCACCGGAAACGAATTCATCGACTCGACCGGCTCTCCGGTCTACGTCTGCACCGCCGACAACGTGACGGTCAGCGGCAACCGTTTCGTGAACCGTTCGGAGCTGCCGGTGAAGTCCGAAGCGCGCGGCGCGATCGGCGTCAGCGATTCCGGCACGGTACAGATATTGAACAACGTATGGGAGAGCTCCCTGCCCGGCATGAAAAGCGGCCTCCTCTACGATGCCGACACAGTAAAACAGCCGCAGTTCGGCGGCAACACGGTCAAATAACGGAAGGACGGCCCATGAAGAAGATTCTGGTTTCGGCCCTGATATCGCTGTTCGCCGCGGCGGGAATAGCGACGGAGTTCAATGTACGCAACTTCGGCGCGGCGGGCGACGGAAAGACGGACGATCTCGAAGCGTTCCGCAAGGCGGCCGGAGCGTTGCGCAAAGCGGAGCCCGGCAGCACGCTCACCATTCCGAAAGGGCGCTACCGCCTCTCCCGGGCTCTGGCGCTGGACCACCTGCCGCCCGGCTCCGTCATCATCGGGGAAACCGGCACGGAACTGTGGTTCGACGATCTGCTGCGCGGCGGCATCGAGATTGCGGAAACCCGCAAGCTGACGCTGAAAAACCTGCAGATCGGCTTTTCGCCGGTCAGCTGTCTCTCCGGCAAAGTGACCGCCCGTCCCGACCGCAAAAGCCTGGTTGTCGCAATTCCGGGGCTGGACCGATTCGGACAACCGGGACTGCGTACCATGCTGCATATCTTTACTCCGGAGGGAAAGATGGATCACCGCTTTCACCGCACCGACGTGTGCAAGGTCGAACCGGCTGGCGAGGGACTGTTCCGGATCACCTTCGACCACCCGATCAATGACGACGCGGTGGCAGGACAGACGGCGGTGCTGTTCCTGCGCGGCGGCCGCCCGGCGGTGAACAACAACCGCAGTTCGGACGGAATTTACGAAAATCTGCATGTCGTAAACGGCGGCGACCTCGCTTTCGGGCTGCGCTACTGCGACGGCATGACCTTCCGCAACTGCCGGATCGGCAGCCTCGACCCGGCAGCACGGCCGATTTCGACCGGGGCAGACGGCATCCACAGCAAACACGCCCGGCGGGGGCCGGTAATCGAAAACTGCGATTTTTCCGGCATGTCCGACGACGACGTGAACCTTTCCACCACCTTTCAGAACGTCGCGTCAACCGACGGAAATACGGCGCTGCTGGTCGGGGACAACCGCGATTACCGCCCCGGCGACCGGGTCGCGCTGTACGACCCCGAAACCAGCTCCACCACCCAACACCTGACGGTCGCGGCGGCCGAACCGGCGAAGTGGCGCAACCGCGACGCGGTCAAAGTCACCTTCGACCAGCCGCTGAATGCGGCGGAAACCCTCGACTCGCTGAAACTGGAGAACCCCTATGCGCTGCTTTTCGGCCACAAGGGGAAACTGCCGGCGCTGGTGTTCAACCGCGAGACGGTCCACGCTGGAACCGTGATCCGAAACAACCGCTTCGGCAACAACCGCGCCCGCGGCCTGCTGCTGCGCACGCCGGACACCCTGATTGAAGGCAACACCTTTTACAACCTGCGCGGTCCCGCGATCCTGATGGCCTCCGAGGGAATGTGGATGGAGTGCGGCCGGATCGAAAACGTGACCATCCGCGACAACCGGTTCGAAGAGATCAGCCGCAGTCCGGTGCTGTTTTCCACCATCAGCTACCGCAGCAGACGCGAACCCGGCGAACGGTGGAACCGGAACCTGACCGTAACCGGCAACACCTTCACCGGCTGCGGCGCGCCGGCGGTGGAAGGCGGCGACACCTTCGGACTGCTCGGCAACCTGATTCTGCTCGAAAACGTTTCGGGCGCCGTCGTCTCCGGCAATACGTTCGGTCCGCGTTCGCCGCTGGCGCCGAAACGGGATGCGGTGCTGGTCAGCAACAGTGAAAATGTAAACGTTTCCAACAACCCGGAGCAATGAAAAAATGAAAAAAAGATGGCTGATTCCGGCGCTGGCCGGTATGGTTGCGGCGCTTCCCGCCGCCGAATATCATGTGGACTTCAACCGGGGCGACAACGCCGCCGCCGGAACCGCCGAGGCGCCGCTGCGCACCTTTTCCGCCGCGGTGAAGAAGGTGCAGCCGGGCGACACGATCCGGCTGGTCCCCTCCGACCGGCCGATCCACGCGGTGCTGATGCTGAACAAAGTCAAAGGCACAGCCGACAAACCGATTACGGTGGACGGCGCATTCAACACCCTCACCGGAGCCGCCCGGGTCAGGGCGAACGAGGCGGCGGCGGTCTCCCCCGGATTATATCGGATGAGGATCAAAGACCCCGGCGAGGCGATGGTATGGCGCTTTTTCATGCTGTTCGACGGCAAACAGCAGCGCATGGGGCAGCATTCCAAACGCGAATGTGCGCCGATGAAGAAACCCGAAGAACTGAAGCCTTTTGAATGGACGCTGCTGAACCGCACCGATCTCTATTTCCGGCTCCCCGACGGACAGACGCCGGAGACGGTCCGGGTTGAAATCCCGTGCATCTACAACGGCGTCGGCGTGGCCGGGGAATCCGAACATATCATCGTCAGGAACCTGATCGTGAAGCATGTCTGGAACGACGGCTACAACATCCATCATGCCTCAAAGAACATCGCCTTTGAAAACGTCGCCGCGATCGGCTGCGGCGACGACAGCGTCAGCGCCCACGAGAACTGCACGATCTCCGTGAAAAATCTGGTCGCAATCGGCAACGGCACCGGCGTCTGCCACGGCAGCACCGCCGAAGCCGACCATGAAAACATGTACATCGCCGACTCCGACAGCCGGGATTTCTTCGTGCTGAACCGCCGCAACTCCTTCCGCAACATCGCGGTCGAGGCCTCCGCGCCCGCCACCAGTGAAATCGGCGACAAGGGGGATGCGGTGCTGGAAAATCTCCGGTTTCATTCCGAAAAACCGGGAGCACGGTTCCGTACTCAGAATGCGGGACAGGTCACCGCGAAAAACGTCGAACTGTTCAATTACGCCTATCTCGGCGACACCCCCGGAATTACCGTTGTAAACGATCCGGCTTCCGTCAAGGCCGAAATCGCCAGAAAGAAAGCGGAACTTTTCGCGATCTTCGGCGACAAGTTGACCGCGGCATTGGCAGAACAATAGCTTTGATCACCGGAAGTTCTTCCGCCGGTCACACCGCCGGGCGCGGCTTGGCCGGCTTATCGCCGCCGGGAGGATCGACCGCCGGAACACCCAATACCGGAATTTCAAGGTATTCGAGCGTTTCGCCGCCGTCGCCGATGCCGTAAACCGCCAGAAACATCGGAACGCCGCCCGCTTTGCCGTTCACGGCCTCCCCGAAAGCGGCGGTCCAGACGTCAACCGTCAGCGCCAGTCCCCGATCGGTGGCGCTGACGGAATCGAACCGCGCCAGAGTGTTGTCTGCATCCGAAAGATGGTCAAGCGCGACGCTGGCGCGCCAGGAACCGACCGCCGGATCAGGACGCCGCCCGGTAAAGATGATCTCCCATTTGCCGGCCCGGTTGTTCCACGCCAGGCGCGGCACTTCATGCGGCGCGGCGGTCACGGCCCCGGTTTTCAGGTTGCAGATTACCCGTGTATCCATAAGAAAGCTCTCCTGTTTTATTTTTTCCGCCCCGGCGCCGTTTCCGGACGCCGGGACGGAAAAGTGTTGTCTGCCGCGAATCTCGGCGTTATTCCGTATCCGCCACTTCTTCCCACTGCCAGACGCCTGCTGTGCCGGGCGCATAGGTACAGGCGGGCAGATCCGCTTTCGCGAGGTACAGCTTGCCCGCGCTGGTGTAGTACAGCCCCTCTTTCACATCCATGCCGAAGTAGAACGTTTTGGGTTCTTCGCGCGTGCCCGGAGCCGGATCGATGGGCCGGTAGATCGCCAGCATCCCCGCCGAACCCGGCATCTGGTGTTCCAGCGAATCCACCGCCTGTACCACCCGGTACGGCTGGCCCTCGTGGTTCACGATTTCGAGCGCGTCATAGTGGGTACCAGCCGCCCACGTTTTACACAGCGGTGCCAGCGTGAACGCCGCCGCGTCATCCGCCGCCGGAATCGCCAGCGCCGCAGCCCGGACCTGCATTGCTTGGAGCAACTTACTTGCCTCCGCAATCGGGTTCGGCTTTGTTGGTAGACGATCTGCCAATTCCGGAATACCTGAATCACCGATGATAATCCGTTTACCAGTAGCTTGCCCCTTCAGCAGCATGCGCCACTGCTCTTCCGTAATCTCAACGTACCCATCTGGAATAATATAAGTACCAGAATCCGGATCTATGTCAAAGTTGATTTCGTCGATGTAGAATCCATTTTTCCAATAGTATTTCATTGTGCGCACTCCTTAATAACCAATTGCAACCCAATTGACTTCTACTTCCATGTCAAATTGTGTCCCAATGCAGTACAGCGATCCTTGCACGTCAGTAGTACTCGTGGGACTGGAAGCGAAAGACACGGCTATGGGATCTCCTTGTCGACTTTGCGCAACTGCTGTGCTTTTTACAGTTGCAGTAATAGACATAAGTGCATGAGGAAAGGCCACAGAGAACCCGATGGCGAAAGAACTCTGACCTGTTCTCGCTGTAGTTTTTCCATACTGCACAATCGTACCGTTGGGGAGTTTAAAGTAACCAGCACTGTAATCATCAATGCTATGATTATACACTATAATATCGGCAGGAGTGAGTAATCTGCTCCAGTCGGAAAATGTACGTTCGCTTGAATCGTTCAAAGCGTTTAAACAGTTGCGAATAAATCTCTTGTTTAAACCAACAAGATTAAAAGTCTGTGTCAGATAATTGCCAGTGCGGATTACCTGCAATGTCCCCCCGCTTTGTTTATACGTTTCCGGATAGTTAAGATGTGGAAAATCTCCTCCAATGAAGTAAAAACCATGATCTATAATCTCGTTAAAGTCGATTGTGCCGCTTTTCGCCAAGGCGTTCGGATAAATTCCGCGTGCGGTCAAACCGGCAATTGCCGCCTTGTCTGCCGCCGCCATCAGACCCGCAGCCGAAGCGGTAGCGGCGGGGAGCGTCACCGCGCCGGAACCATCCGGTATTTGGCCGTTCACACTTTTAACGGCATCCTTGCTGATTTCCTCACCGCCGTAGGTCAGTTTGCCGTCAGCTTCTGCAAATTTGTCCAATGCCGTTTTGTTGGCGTGGGTGTGTGCTTTGCCGACCGCGTCGGCGATTTGCGCGGCGGTGGTTGCACCCACCGCGTCGGCGGTCGCGGCGTGATCGACAATGCCGTCGTCATCGGTATCGTAAACTGATTTGAGCATGTCGCCGGAACCGCTTCCCGCCGGTCCCGGTTCCCCCTGCGGGCCCTTGTCGCCCTTGTCGCCCTTGTCACCTTTTTCGCCCTGCGGACCCTGCGGGCCGACGGGACCGGGGACGCCGCCGCCTTCGATCACAATCTCGTCGAGCTTCTGATCGACTTCGGATCTGGTATAGTAGTTTCCGAGCGGACGCGGCTTTGCGGGTTTCCCGCCTTCGGCCGGAGGATCGACCGCCGGAACGCCCAGTACCGGGATTTCAAGGTATTCGAGTGTCCGGCCGTCCTCTGCGAGACCGTAAACCGCCAGAAACATCGGAACTCCCGAACTTTTCCCGTCCACCGCTTCCCCGAACGGCACTGTCCACACATCCACCGGAATCGCCAGCCCCTGCTCCGTCGCCGTGACCGTGTCGAACCGTGCCAGGGTATCCTCTTCCGCCGCAAGATGGTCGAGCGCGACGCTTGCGCGCCACGACGCCACTGCCGGATCAGGACGGCGGCCGGTGAAAACGATCTCCCAGCGGGCGATCCGGTTGTTCCAGACCAGTTGCGGCAGGTCCGCGGACGCGGAGGCCACCGTTCCGGTTTTCAAATTGTAAATCACACGTGTATCCATAAGAAATTTCCTTTATCGCGGCCCCCCTCCTGACAGAAGAACAGGGAGGAACATCCGCCGGTTAAATCGTAAACTCCACACCGGGTCAGAATCAGTGCCTGTTTTCAAAATTCCCTACTGTGAAACTGAAGCGTATACCACCGCGACCCGCTGCGGTTCTTCGCCTGATTTCAGGGAGATGTTCCGGATCAGGCCGGAAGCATCAAGCTCCTGTGCCGTGATCCGGTACTGGCGGCGCCGGTAAGTCACGCCCGACACCTCGCCGAGCTGCCGCCAGTCCGATTCGAGAAATCCGAGCCGGAATCCCTCCCCGCCGTCCGATTCCTCTCCGTTCCGGGAAACAACACAGGATACCCGGCGGTTGCCGACTTCGCACCATTCGGTGACATCAGGATTGCCGAACAGGTCTTGTGCAAAACAGTCGAAAACCCCAGGTCCCGGCTTCCGCGCGGAACTGCCCTTGATTGATTTGATCGCCATGATTCGATACTCCGTTTGAACTTGCGTGACCTATTCCCGGTTCGCCTGCGCCTGTTCGGCCGCCAGCTGCTCGCGGTAGTATTCCCGCCACTGTTTCAGCTCCGAAATCGGGGAATAGCCGATCGCCTTTCCGCCGACCGCCACCCAGCGCTGCTGAACCGTCGCCCGGTTCGCCAGCATTGCGTCGATCGCTTCAAGCGTGATCTCCGCAGTGCTTCGCGGATCGAAATCCTCCGCGGCGTGTTCGAGGTCCTGTTCCAGCCGGAAGCGGCCGGCTCCGGTCACCGCTCCCGCCGTCTTCTGCTGATAGACGTAAAGTCCCGGAAGCCAGTCGTCGGTGCGGAACACAAAATTGTCCGCTTCGACCGTATCGATCACCTTCACCTCATCCGCCACGGTTCCGGTCAGTTTCACCGCCAGCGAATCGGCGCCTGCGGCCGGAAGGCGTACTTCCGACCAATTGTAGAACTTCAAGTTTTCCATCGTGTCATGCTCCCAATTGTTATGGTTTGCTTCTCTTCCCTTTGCGGTTTCGTCAACCAAATCCGCCGTAAAAACAGGGAAACAAGCAGAACTTGCCGTAAACCGGCAATCGGGGGAGTTGACAAATTGCGTTCCGGTATACGGTCTGCATTCGCCGGACCTGTTTGTTCAACCGTTCGCAACGGAAAGGAAGAAAGATGTATCAACGCAAAACAACCGGAAAATGCGTCCGGTGCCGCCGGAACGACCCGATCGCCGGGGATACGCTGTGCCTCCAATGCCGGCTGGTCAGGGAAGCCCGGAAAAGAGTGCTGGCCGCACGGCAGCGCCGTTTCAGGGAGCTGGCCGGGCAAATCGACTGTACCGGCCGGAACGGTATTTTTGCCGGTGATCTGCCGGGCAGCGAACCCGCCGATTGCTTCGGCGCCGTCATCGAAGAACCGGAACAGTTTGAATTATGCCCCGTTATTCCAGGTAATCCGCATCCCGGCAGTTCCGGGAAGAAACGATAAGAGTTTATCCCTAAATAAGCTCTAAGGAGAACAAGATGCAGCAGAATTGGAAAGAACTCGCCGACCTGACCGGATATGAAGTCGAAAAACTCTATCAGTCCGTACGTCAGGAAGCGCTCCGCGAACTCGCCTTTCAGGAGCTTGCCGTCACCCGCATCCTGAAAGACCTGATCGAAATCCGGAAGCATTCCCCCAGACATGCCGATCTTCTCACCGACGCCGCCGGATTACCCTTTTCAAGTTATGAAGAGCTCGGCGACCGGCACCGGATCACCAAACAAGGAGTTTATTCTATCATGAAGCGGTATGCGAAATCGTATGGCTGGATCGAGGGAATCATGCAGATCAGGGCGATCCGCAACACTCGCGGCATCCCCGATCCCGAATCCCGCAGGCGCATCGCTTCATGGCGCGAAAAACGCCAGACTGAATTGCACAGGGGAAAATAAAAAACAGAAAAAAGAAACAATGGTACCGGAGATGGGACTTGAACCCATACACTCAGAGAGTACCAGATTTTGAGTCTAGCGCGTCTGCCATTCCGCCACTCCGGCTTGTGTTTATAACATAATCCGGTGTTCGCTCCTTGTCAAGCCGCGTTTGAAAAAAAGCGTCCGGTTTTCAGCTCGAAGCTTCAAACCGGACGCCGGGGAAGGAGCGGATCAATCCTTATCCGGATCGAGGAAATACTGGTCGAATCCGTACTCATTTTCGACCAGCAACTTATGCTTCAAACCGAAATTCGACAGCTTTTCGACCGTCTTTCCGGCTTCGTCGCGCAGCCTGGCGTCGACCGGAGTATCAGGCGTAACCGGAACCACCGTCAGCACGGCTACGATCTGCGTCTTTTTCACCGACTCCGACTCCCCGGAAAACACCCAGCCGAGAAACGGGATGTCTCCGAGAAACGGCACCTTGCTCACGCTCCGCACCAGCGCCGACTTTTCCAGCCCGCCGATATAAAATACACCGCCGTCGTTCGCCATCTGCAGACTTGTATTCAGCACCGTTTCGCTGGTGCGCGGTTCGCCGTTGCCCTTGAAACCGAGCAGATTGGTGTTGCTCATCGCAACTTTGATCTGCGATGCTTCGGTATTCACTTCCGGCGTCAGTTCCAGTGTGAAACCGAACTCCGCCTGTTTCGTAACCCGTTTCTTATCCTTCCGGATGGTGTAGGAATAGGCGCTCGTCCAGTCGTCCACATCCGTCGTGACCGGCGGCGTCACGGTGTTGTCGGTCAATGTCACGGAAACATCGTAGGCTTTGCAGGTCCGCCCGAGGTTCTTGCCGTCCGCCCGGGTCAGATACGCGCCGGATTTGTCCAGTGAAATATTGTAGTAGGTGCGGGTGTTGATCTTCGTGCGGGTAATCACCACTTCCCCTGTATAGCCCGCCGGCCGGATATTGATTGCAAGCCCCTTCTCCTGATCGACCGCATTCAGCGTGTAGTCCGTGTTCCACGCCGGAATCAGCAATGCGTCGCTCAACGTCACCGGACCGGAATCGCCGGCGGTTTCCTCTCCGGCCTCAATCACCGGAATCCGGGTCACACTTGAAATCGTGCCGGTGCAGCGGTTCATGATCGAGGTCCGGCCGGAGGTGATCACCTTCGCCTTGCTTTTCGCGACCAGGAAATCCAGATATTTGGAGTTCCATTTCGGATTGAAGTTGAAGGCGCTGGTGTGTGAACTTTTGATCAGGTTGGAGGCGACGTTGTTGTTCAGGAAGTCCCAGCCGCTCGCGTAGCGCGCCCCCGCCGCGAAGAGGTCCGCGCCCGGACCGTTCTTCCACGCCTGAAAGTCGATGCCGAGATTGCCGTCGTTTTCGCTGTCGATCTCGTAGATTTTATAATCGACCAATGCCTCGGTAACCGGCGCGTCGTACTCCTTGAGAATCCGTTCGATCGCCTTCTGGCTGAACGGGCTGGTATAGAACATCAGCGCATTCAGCCCGACATCCGCCCGGACGGTGTCGATGCCGCCCTGCAATTCCACATCATCGTCGGCTTCAGTCATGCCGACCCGCCGCACCAGAGCGGCCAGCGTCGCCGAATCCCAATATTTCGGATAATAAAGGAAGAATTTCCGGCCGGTCTCCGAAGCCAGTCCGGGTTTGTCAAGCATCTCGACGATCTGGTCGATGCTCATGCCGTTTTCGACCGGTTCAAAGCGGTATTGCTCCGCGGAAACAATCAACATTCCGGTGCCGTCCATATAGCGGATCGCCTCAACCTTGGTGTCGTTGGTGTCGACCCGCCGCGACCGCACCGCCGCCATGATGAACGGGCGGATCTCATACGGATCGGCGTGCTTGAGCACATAGACCCGGGTGTAGACGAACGGGTCGTTGTTGGTGTTCACAAAGGTGATCGCGTCGGTTTCGCGATTTACCTCGACGTTCAGCAGCGGCAGCACCTGCGTCGGCAGCGGCGAAGGCGTCGGTTTGTCCCATTCGGCGGCGGCGCGGAGGCCCGGCAGAAGGGCCGCAAATGCAAATACGGCGGCGATGATTTTTCTGTTCGTTTTCATAATCGCGGTTTTCTCCATTTAAAATCCGGTTTTGTTCGCGGCCGCCAGTTCGGCGGCTTCGATCACTTTGCCCGCAGCCGGATTCGGGATATTCTTCGTTTCGACCGGTACGGCGCTCATCGTCACGAACACCCTCATTTTGCTGTCCACCTTGCTTTCGGCGCCGAAAAGGTATTTCAGCACCGGAATTTCGCCGAGAAACGGCATGCCGTTGTACTGCTCGGTTACCACGTGCTTGTCGTAGACCGCCAGCAGTTTTTCCGTGCCGGCCTCAAGGGTCAGGTTCGAGCTGAAACTGTTGCTGTCAATGGTCGCCACGCCCTGATTGTCGGTTTCGACCAGCGAATTGACTTCGAGATTCCAGTTGCACATCAGCGTCAGCACCTTTTTGGCCGGATCATCGCCGAAGCAGATCACCGGCGAACTCAAATAAAACGAAAATTCACTGCCGTCGAGCGCGTCAAGCGAAGTGGTCTGATTTTCATCCTTCACGATATTCTGCAGTTGCGGCGTGAATTTGAAGCGGTAGGAGGCATCCTCCCACGAAGTCGCCGCCGGAGTGGTGAAGTCATTGGTCAGCGTCAGCATCGCGGAGGCGGCGGTCCACGCCTTGCCTTTCTGCGCAAGCATCCGCAGGAAGGTCGCGTCGAAGTTCGGGGCGACCAGAATGCCGCCCAGCCCGGTCGCATCCCAGATTGGTCCGCTCGACAGGATATTCGTGAAATCCTGCAGATGCTCGACCGAGTAGAAGTTCGAGAAATCGAATCCGGTTGCAAAAACTTCCGCCCCCGGGCCATTTTTCCACGCCAGATAATCGATGCCCAGTTCGCGGAAATTGTTATCGCTGATCACATAGATGTTCAGTTGAACCTGAAGCTGCGGCAGCGGGCGGTCGAGCGCGGTCAAAAACTTCAAATATGCTTCCCCCTGCGACTTTGAACTTTTCCAGTAGAACATATTCGAACCGACATCGAAATAGCTTGCGCCGGAGCCGAATCCGTCGATGAAGGTCTGCGACACGACATGGTTCATATTTTCACTGGTACGGTACTTCCCGCAATAAACGAACCGGGTCACGCCGTCGCCTTCGATGGCCGAACCGTTTTCATCGATTTTGGGGGATGGGTAGTCCAGCTTGGCGACCATGTCGTCGATGTAGGGGAGCAGCTGACTGCCGGTGGAGACCACCAGATATTGTTTTTTCCCCGCCGCGTAGTCCAGGCTCTGGATCGTCGACTGATCGTCGAACCGTTTGATCGCGCCTTTGATGAACGGCAGGATGTCATGCGCCCTGATATGTCTGAGTTCATAGGTCTTCGTGGTCATGTAGTGCTGGTTGCGGTCCTCGTTGAATACGATGGTGCGCTCTTTGCTTTCGGCCGCGAATGCGGCGGCGGACATGGCACCCGCCAGAAGCAGGGCCGTGATCCGTTTTATACCGCCTGACTGATAGTTCATGATGTATCTCCTGTAACTGACCGGTTGTTTTTCTGGCCGCCCCATCGGCGGATTTTCCGGACGCACCATAGAGAAGCACTTCACGTGCCAAGTCTCACGGCATATCTCATATCGTACTTATAATAAAATAATTACGTTTGAATTCAGGACAATGGTTTATTTTCAATTCCTTACAATTATGTAAACTGGAACCTTGCGTTTTACAAAACCGGGAGAGTACGGCGATAAAGCGACACCGATCACTGGAGACGAATTGCAAGGAAAGTCTGCCGTTTTGAAGGCAGGCGGGTCTGTCCGCCCTGCCGGGCGGCAGGGCTTGTGCGCTACACGGCCTGATTTGCAATCGCATCTCCGGCAGCTGGGCGCTGTAGCGCACAAGTGTCTCCGACGGCCAACGGTTTCGCCGTTGGATCACGACCGGCAACGTGCCGGAGCGGAGTATCGCCGATAGATCATAACGCGCCCCGGTCCCGGGCAAAGACAAAAAAACACGCCGGATCATCGAAGGGGGGGATTTCGAACGACCCGGCGCGCAAAAGGGACTGAATAACTCAAACCAGCCAGGCGACTGCAATTGAAGCCGCCGCTATGAAAATTACCTCGCAGGTAAATTTACTCATCCATCAGACTCCTGTACTTCCTCATACTCCGGAGGAATCATCCTGTTGATCCCTCTTTCTGTTATATAGTATACCCGTCTGGAATGGCCGGAATATTGCCGCAAGATTGCAAATCGGCAATCTTCGCGAAAAATCAGCAATTTTTCGGAAGTTCGACGGTAAAACAACTGCCTTCGCCCAGTTTGCTGGTGGCGGTAATCTCGCCGTGATGGGCGCGCACGATCGCCCGGACCAGTGCCAGCCCGAGGCCGTTGCCGGGACGGGTACGGCTCGCGTCGCTGCGGAAGAAGCGTTCAAAGATATGTTCCAGGTCCTCTTCACGGATGCCGCAGCCGGTATCCGCAACCCGGAACAGGATCGTATCCTCCTTCACCGTCAGCGAAAGCGTGATCGTTCCGCCGGGCGGCGTGAATTTCAGCGCATTGTCGATCAGGTTGGAGACCACCCGCTGCAGCTTGATCCGATCTCCCCGGAACGGAACCGCCGCATCCGGCAGTTCCGCAGCCAGTCGCACATCGCCGTCTTCGGCCAGCGGCTGGAAAAGCTCGGCCGCGCGCGCGATCATTTCGCGCAGGTCCAGCAGTTCGGCTTCTGGAGTTTCGATATTGGACTCGGTCTTGGTAATCTCAAGCATCGTATTGATGATCTGGATCATCTGGCTACATTCGTCGGCCACCACGCCGGCCAGCTCCCGGTAACGGCCCAGCTCGGGGGGCCCCTCGACGGTCACTTCGGCAAGGCCCCGCATCCGGGTCAGCGGAGTGCGCAGATCGTGCGCGACATTGTCGGTGACCATCTTCAATTCATTGAACAGTTTTTCCGTATTGGAATTCATTAAATTGAAAGTGCAGACCAGTTCATTGATTTCAGCGCCGCCATCCCCTTCCGGAACCCGCCGGCTGAAATCTCCGCCCGCCGTTTCCCGTGCCGCATCACTGACGCGCAGCACGCCGTTCACGAATTTGCGGGCGATCAGCCACCCGACCACCGTGCCGACAATCAGGAAAAAGCTGAAAATGCCGACATGGAGCAGGGTATATTCCTCAATCAGTTGCTGGACCGGCTTCAGGCTCTGCCCGACTTCCAGCGTGGCGCCGTCAAACAGCCGCAGCCGCATGATCCGGAAATCGGAACGGGCGCTCCCGCGGACGCTGAATCCCGGCGTCAGTTCCCCGGCGTCGGCAAGTTCCGCACTGTTCGGGGATGACGCGACCAGTTTGCCGTCGGCGCCGTACAGCGCGTACCAGACGTTGCGGACCCCTTCCAGCCGGGCGCGATTCTCAAAACTGCTTTCCAGCATCTCCAGATGGTTGGCGGGACGCAGTTCGCGCGAATAGACGCCGCCGGAACTTTCCTGCCTCAATTCATAGAGTTTTCCGTGCTGCACGCCGAAGAAAGTCTGATAGCGTTCGTCGCCGCCGCTCTTTTCAAAACCGAGCAGCAGCACGACGCCCGGCAGTTTTTTGCGGAATGCATCGAATTCGCCGCGCGTTACCGCGCTGACCGGAATTTCCCGGTCGAACTGGCGGTAACGCTGCCCGGTCAGATATTCATAGAGAAACTGGCGGGCGCCGGCTTCCAGCTGCCGGTCGAAGCCGTTCAGCAGCCCGCGCCGGATCGTCAGGTGCGCGATCAGCACGCAAAGGGCCGACGAGAGGGCGAACAACAGCGCGTAGCGCAGCGCGATCCTGAATTTAACGGTGTCGAAAATCCGCTTCCGGCTCAAGGACATAGCCAAACCCCCGCACCGTATGGAGCAGTTTTTCTTTGAACGGTTTATCAAGTTTTTCGCGGAGCCGGCACATCCGGGTCTCCACAATATTGGTCTGCGGGTCGAAATTGTACTCCCACACGTGTTCCATGATCATCGTTTTGGAGACCACCCGGCCCGCATTCCGCGCGAGGTATTCCAGAAGCGTGAACTCCAGCGGCTGGATATCGATCCGGGTGGAACCGCGGTACACCTTGCGCGACAGAAGATCGATCGACAAATCGCCGACCGTCAATGTGGAAGGCTCCGCCGTCGCGCTGGCCCGGCGCAGCAGCGCCTGAATCCGCGCGATCAGCTCCGAAAAGCTGAAAGGCTTGACCAGATAGTCGTCACCGCCGGTCTGCAACGCCCGGATTTTGTCGTCGACCGAACTGCGCGCGCTCAACACGATCACCGGTAATTTGATTCCGGCGGCCCGCAGCTTTTCGATCAGAGTGAAACCGTCCAGGCCGGGCAGCATGATATCGACCACGGCGAGGTCGCAGGATTCAGTGGTCGCCTTGAACAGGCCGTCCCGTCCGTCCGCCGCGTGGACCGTGGTGTAGCCGGACTGCTGCAACCCCTTCAGTATGAAATCGGCGGTTCTGGCATCATCCTCCACCAAAAGAATCTTCATAATCGCTCTCCGGCTGGCTCCTTCGTCTTTTCTCAAGGTTATACTGTACAATATTCACCGGACGTTGTCAAGCATCATTGCTGAATTGCAATCCGTACGCTCACGAACCGGTCGCGGCGGGTGTAATCCGCAAGCACGTCGATCTCATCGAACCCGCCGAGCTTGACGAAAAGCTCCGCCAGGCGGGGCGCCTGCGGCGGTGAAAGTTCAAAGATCGCCCGTCCGCCCGGATTCAAATGATCCGCAAGTTCGCGGGCGGCGCGTTCGATCAACCGGAAACCGCCGTCCGGGGCAGTCAGGGCGAGCTGCGGTTCAAAAAGCCGGACCTCCGGCTCAAGCGCCGGGTACTCCTCCTGCGTCACATACGGCAGATTCGCTCCGACCAGATCGAAGCGTTCCCCCGGCAATTCCGAAAAGAGATCCGACTGCAGGAAGCGCACTTCACCGCCGCAGCGGACGCGATTGCGCCGCGCAACCTCCAGCGCGTCGGAGCTGACGTCCACCGCCGTAATCCGCACGTCGGGGCGTTCCGCCGCAACCGCCAGCGCGATCGCTCCCGAACCGGTGCCGAGATCCAGCATCAAACCGCCCTCCGGCAGATGTTTGACCGCATATTCCGCCAGCAGTTCCGTCTCCGGGCGCGGAATCAGCACGGCAGGCGTCACCTCAAGTTCCAGATCCATGAAATAGGCGACGCCGAGCAGATACTGCAGAGGTTCGCGGTTCGCGCGGCGGCGGGCCAGCTCCCGGATATGCCGCTCCAGCTCCGCCGGAACCGGTTCGCCGGCGCACAAAAAAAGTTCCGGCCGCGAAATCCCGGCCAGCTCCGTAATCAGAAGGTCGCTGTCCACCGCCGCCGAAGCGATTCCGGCATCGGCGAACATCCCGACCAGTTCGCGGCGCAGTTCCGAATAGGTAATCATTCCCGCGGTATTCCCCCGTTGTTATCATTTTTCATAATATAGCGGCGGAGAAATATTTTGCCAACCCGGACTTCCGGCAATCTCGCAACAGAGAATCATTCCGGCCGCCGGAGGCATTCACAAACGGCGCAGGCTTTCGCGTTCGGTCAATTCCACATCGAGCAGCATTACCCTTGACCCGATTTCCCCGGGAGTGAAGATAATCTTCATTGCGGCGTCAATCATCACTTCAGCGGTGGAACCGGAAACGGCGGTCAGGCGCGGGCAGGTGAATTCCGCCTGCACCGTGTCAGAAAATGCCGTCACAATGCTGACATCCTCCGGGCACCGCAGCTTCAAGTCGGCCAAAGCCCGCAACGCCCCCGCCGCTCCCGATGCGGTATCGACCACCAGGGCGGTCACTTCCGGGTGATTCCGCATCACTTCAAGCGTCTGGTCGTAGGCGCATTTCATGGAACTGCCCCAGTTCTCCATGATTTTGACCGGTTTGGCGATATCGCTCCAGCGCATCTTACGGCGGCGGACCGCATCCTTCATTCCCCTGAGGCAACTGCGCGACGCGATGGTGGTGGGCAGCTCGTTCGGAATAATGCCGATATGGCGGTGGCCGGCGGCGATCACCGCATCCATTTTCAGGAACCCGGACTGCACATGGTTGCGCCGGATGCAGAAAATATTCCGGTAAGAATCGATATCCTCGATCTCTCCGGCCACCACCACCGGCACACCGATTTCGTCCAGCCGCCGGATCACGTTCGGCGTGAAACTGGTGCAACTGGCCAGAATGATCCCTTCGAGTTTCCGGCATTCCCGCACCAGCTCGAACAGCAGTTCGTAGTCGGAATCCGGCTGCATTTTCAGATTCAGCAGCAGCCGGTTGGAGCGCATCGCGGCGATTTCGGCACAATGCACTTTGCTCCAGATATCGAAACTGAAGAAATCGGGATAGACGATGATCACTTCACCGCGGACGCGGCGGCTTGCCGGAGAGCTTTTCATCATCTGGTTGCGCGGCAATACAAAACTGCCCACTCCGATCTTCCGGGAGACATATCCTTCGACGGCAAGATCCGCCAACACGCGCGTCATCGTCGAACGGCACACTCCGAATTCTTCGGCCAGCATCCGTTCCGGCGGCAGCTTCGCGCCGACCTCCAGTGCGACGATGCGGTCGAGCAGGGCCTGTTTTACCTGATGACGGTTCAATGGAACGGTTCTCCCGGTTGCCGGAATTGCGATTTGATCATTGTATACCATACCGGCGGAACCGTCATTTTTCAAGGAGTCCGACCGCCTTTCCGGCGTCGTTCCGGAGCCTCCGGCCGCCGACTGCGCCGAAGGTGTTGCCGTCAAGCGTGACCTTGCCCCGGACATTGCCCAGAATCCGCACGCCGTCGCCGGTGGTGCTCTGAATGCGGTTGTTCCGGCACACCAGTTCGATTTCCGATTTGCCGCCCTGCAGCTTCACTGCGTCGTTCAGTCCGTTCCGGATGGTGTTGTTTTCAATCACCGCGCCGGCGATCGGAGCTCCGGGAGAGTGAACCCAGATCGAACCGAACTTCTGGTTCCAGTTCACGCCGCCGCAATCGACGATCCGGTTGCCGCGGACGGTCACCCCGTCGAACGGCCACGCACTGTGTCCGGTCGAAACCTGAATGCCCGCCACCGGCTGCGCCCCCCGGACGAGGTTGTTTTCGGCTGCAATATTCACTCCGCCGTACAACCCGATCCCATTGCCCCACCAGTTCGACTCGGAGGTGTTGCGGCGAAACAGGATGTCGCTGTTGCTCCCGACGAGTCCTCCGCCCTTGTCGGTATTGGAAAACGCGGCGAAGGAGTCGTCGCCGTTGCCGCGCGCATGGCAGTTTTCGATCAGTACCCGGTGAGAATTGTTGTTGACGTTGATCCCGTCGGCCTTGTTGTTGCGGAACCGGCAGTTGCGGATCACTCCATCCCGGCAGTTCCCGATCCAGATGCCGACGCCGCACCGCTCGATCCAGAGATTCCGCAACTCAAAGTTCTCGCCGGAACCGACCACGCCGCGCTGGAACGGCTTTCCGCGCCGCCGGCTGAAACCGATCACGTGCAGGTCGCTGACCCTGATATTCCTGCCCGCCAGCCGGAAACCGAGGTTGCCGTTCCACGGCCCCTTGTCGGAAGGCAGCACATGGGTCATCAGCGTGGAGTGCCACATGCCCGCGCCGCACACCGTGACGTTGTCCAATTCGAGGATGCCGTCCTGCCGGAACACGCCGCGCGGAATGTAGACTTTTTTCCCCTGTTTTTTCGCTTCCGCCACACACTTGCGCAACGCGGCAGTATCATCGGCGCCGTCGTCGGCCGTCGCGCCGAATTCAGTGACCGGCAGCGCATCCGGCGGGCAGGGCAACGGCGGCGGAACAAGTTCAAAATCGACCAGATCGATCACATAAAAAGGCGCATCGTCACCGGCGCTTTTCAGCAGTGTCAACACTGTTCCGGCCGGAAATTCCCGGTCCAGCAGCAGCCGCGCCTCATCGAAGAAATTGCGTGCGAAACCGCCCGGCTTCTGCGCAACCGCCGGATCTTCCAGCAGTCCGCCGTCGGAATCGGCATACAGCCAGGTATACCGGGAGTGAAGCGGAAGTTTCGCCGCCGGTCTGCCGTCGGCCAGCACGCTCAACGTCGCATCGATCCCGCCGCCCTGCGGCGCATCCGGGATGCAGCAGCGCACCACGATTGAATTGAACGGTTTTTCGGCCTTGAATGAGATCCGGTCGCCCTCCCGTTCCAGCCGGACCGCCCGGCGGGTCACCGCTTCCGCGGCGATATCGCCGCGTTTTACCGATTGGAGCAACGTGCCGGTGTATTCGGCATCCGCCGCAAAACAGGTGATGAAAGGCACGTCGGCCCCGGCCGCACCGGATGCCGCAGATGTATCCGCGCTTTGCACACAACAACTCAACAGCAGCGCAACTCCCGCAGTCAGGTACTGTTTCATTTTGCTTTCTCTCTCCCTGTTATTCAGCCAGTTCATATCTCTGATCATCCTTGTTGCAGCGGCCGTACCGGAAAACTCCATACTTCTGCCGGCCGCTCTCCACATGCCCGTCATACATCAGCACATTGGCCTGCAGCTTGTGAACGAGGCCGAGCGTGTCGAACGCCGCCTTGTAAAACTGCGAATACCCCTTTTCGCCGATATAATACCAGCTGTCGAACGTAGTCACGAACCGTGACGGAGAAACCGACTTTCCATCGGTCGTATCGTCGGTCCGGGCCGTCGAAGCCGCTTCAATGTCCACCGCCGTAAAACGGTTTCCGGAATTTTTCCAATAGCAGTTGAAATTTTTCGAGGCGTTGTCTTTGGTCCGGGCGCCCCGCTTTGCATAGCTCCAGTTCTCATGCTGAAAGAAGAACGGAGAACTGGCGAGACAGACCGCGATCCACGCATGCCCTTTCCTTTTCGTGTTATAGTTCGGCAGATAACCGAGATTCGCCATGCTGATCGCCCACCTTGCCTGATTCAAAGCTCCCGGAAACGACGGCGAAGCGGCCGCCTGCAGTCCCGGCCCGTACAGAAATTCATCGTAGTCGGAAATGTACTGAAAATCGGCCAGACCGATCTGCTTCAGATTTCCCGAACACTGCACCGCCCTCGCCCGGTCCCGCGCCGAATTCAACGCCGGCAGCAGCAGCGATGCGAGAATTGCAATGATCGCTATCACGATGAGCAGCTCAATAAGCGTGAAATTACACGGCAATGATCTCCGGCCGACCTGTTTTTCTTCCATACCGCCTCTGTGCATCCGATCCTCCAAAATAAGAACCAAAATATTTTTTCAAAAATTGGATTACACATATATTATGACAAAAAGTATCCCTGATGTCAAGTCCTGCGGAAAAGATATTCGTTTTTTTACCGGCTGCGGGCAGAATTGCGAATCTGCCGGGCGGACGCCTATTTGCCGGAAGCCTCACGAACGATTTCGGCAAATTCCTGCGGAGAAAGCTCGGAAAGATGCTTGCCTTTGCGCGCCAGCTTCTCATTGACCTTGATCGCCGTTTCCGTCATCCGTTCATGCGTCTCCTCGGAGCCGCCGACCAGATAGAAATTGTCTCCTTTGGTCACCCGTTTGTGACCGTCCTGATTATCCAGGCCAACGCCCAGCATCAGGCCGTCCGGAGATGGTTTCGGGGTATTCTCCATTATACTCCTTTACTTCAGGGTTTGACCAGGATATCCGCGAAATCGCCGTTGTAACCGATCTTTCGCAACAACCAGATATGCGGCTGCAGGAAGCCGAAGTTCGCGAGATTATGCGAATCCGTCCCGAAGCTCAGCTTCAAGCCTGCTTCAATCGCCCGGCGGGTGAATTCGGGATTCGCGGAATTCTGGTGAAAGTTGACTTCCGCCGCCATATTGTATTGTTTCAGCACCGCGATAATCCGGTCGAACCACGGTTCTTCATCGAAACCGCGCGCCGCCAGAATCCGGGTCGGATGCGCAAGCACATTGATTCCCGCTTTGCCGTGGGCTTCGATCAGAGAGAGCAACTGCAATCCGCTCTCTTCCGCACTCAACCCCTGATCGATATAGTGGGTCGCCCCGATCTTGAACGGCAGCGATTTCAGAATTTCCGGTTCCAGAACCGGCTCTCCCGCGCGGGAAACATCCACTTCAAAACTGACCCGGAATCGCGGGTCGGCCGTCGTCACATACTGTCGGAACAGCTTCATGCGCGGTTGAACCGCAGGCGAATCGAGTCCTTCATCGAACCAGCGGTGTCCCCAGAAATCCCGGTTGGTATAGTACAACTGGCCGGAGTGTTCGGTAATCACCGCACCGGTCAGGTTCAACTGATCCATCAGGTCCGCCTCGATTCCGATGTCCATATTTTCACTGCAATAGGCGAACGGCGTATGGGTGTGGCAGTCGAACCACTCAAAACCGCCGGGCAGCCGGAACGATTCCACTTCAGTACGGACCGTGCCGTCGTCGCCCAGCTCGACCATCGCATAGCGGAACGGACTTTCACACAGCGCCGGAACCGTCACATACGTACATTTACCATCGCTGAACTGCGGAACTCCCCGGTGACAGTGGGCGCCGACCGACAGCACACAGCCGGTCTCGTGCATCTTGCGGATCACCGCGTCATGATTCACATAGTTGTAAGGACAGTCAGCACCGGACGGCAGCACCGGAACATGCTGGAATGCCACCAGATTTCCCGAAAAATTCCGACGCGCCCGATCGAAACGTTCCAGCTCCTGCGGCAGGCGTTCGGAATTGTAGCCGGGACGCTCCGGATCAGCCCAAAACGGAAGAATCCGGGCGTTTCCGATTTCCAGATAATCGGGCGGCTGCGGAAATACCTGATAGAACATTTCCGGCGCCGGATCGTGATTGCCGGGCAGAACCAGCACCGGAACCGGAATTTTTTTCAACAGTTCCGCAATCTCCTGCAACCTCCCGAATGCCGCATGGTCACATGCTCCGGCCGGATCGATCAGATCGCCTCCGATCAGCACCGCGTCCGGCCAGCCTGTAATCATCAGCATCTTCACAAAGCGGTGCAGAAAAAAGTACGCGTACTCACCTTTGCGCTCCGGATGTTTCCAATTCGCCGTTTTCTGATAGTGCAAATCGGCGGCGACAGCAAGTTTCAGGCTCATTTTTCCACTCTTTCCAGTAATTTTTTGCAGCCGTGTTCATCGACCGCCACAAAAGTGCATTCCGCCCGGACTGCGACCTCATTTCCAACCCGTCCGGTCAGTTCAAAAGTCACACTGCTGCGCCCAAACCGAGATTCTCCACCAGAAAAATCGATGATCTCTCCCGCCCGGACCGGTCTTGAAAGCACAATCTCCCCGAACCGGTATCCGACCATATGCGGTTCACCGGTGCATTTCATGGCATGGATCGCAGCATGTTCCGCAACGAAATCAAGCATCCGGCCGCCGTAAAGCACACCGCCGAGGCTCAGGTCGAGCGTCTTTACCAGCCTGCTGCCAAGATGAGTTTCCATCGTCGTTCTGTCTCCGCAATTCTTTTGCGGTTTAATATACTATATCTCCGCAATTCCTGCAACCCGGCATTCCCTGCAAACAGGGGGATTTCAGAGTAGTTGATTTTGGCTGAAATAAAAAATAAAAAAATATCGATGTTTTTATATCGAATGGGTTGAAATTTCCGTTTTTCCTCTTATATTATATGGCAACGCAAGATGATAGAGGTTGATGTAAAAAAAATTGTAATTTCCGGTTTCAAGCCGGTTTAATATATTTCCCTGTTCCCTTTTCCCTTCTCCCGGCCGGGTGCCTCCCTGTACCCGGCCACTTTTTTGTCCGGATTCCGGTATGAAATGAATAGCGTGGCGCAGATCAATAAGGGCGGGTATAGCACGCCCCGTTGCCGGCGGCGCCGTAACTGACCCACATCAGTTCGCGTGGATTCGCGCGCAGGAAAAGGTCGCCGTTTCCCTGAATCGACGGATCGGCTTCATTTCCGGCCGCCTGCCAGCCGCGTGACCGCAGGAAATCGGAGGTGTTGCGCAACAGTTGCTCCGGGGAATTTCCGCTGTTTTCAAAGGAGCCGTAAACTGCTTTGCGTCCGGGAAACTCCACAACCTGAACGGCCTTCGCCCCAACCGGCAGCGGCGGCAGCGATGCGGGCCATTCCCCCGGCCCCGGCAGCTTCAATGGAGAAGTGATGCAGAACATCGTCAGCGGTTTCCCGTCTCCCGAATTCACGATCAGCCACCGTTCCACTTGTTTTTCACCGGTTTTGTAAGCGACCCGGATGGTATCGCCGGCGGCGCGAAGCTCTTTCGGATCAAAGTTCCCCTTCAAAAAAAGAATCAGGTTGTCGAACGTCGAATCGATGCGCCGGACTTCCAGTTTCAGGCGCACCCCGTTCACGATCATCGGTTCGATAAGCAGTATTTCCCGGTCGATTCCTGGAATCGAATCCACTTTGGAACTCAACACCGATCCGCCGCCGGAATACGGCCACAGGGTAAATACTTCCGCGCGAACGGCAAAAAAGAAAAGGAACATTATGAAGACGAATATGCTTTTTCGCATCATAATCATTCCTTTACAATGAAAACGTTTCCTGATCGCCAACTCCCGGCAATGCTTTATGCTTTTACCTTTTAAGTGTCGCGAGAAAATGCTCCATGCGGTTTACCGCTTCGATGATATCCTCGGCGCTTGCCGCGTAGCAGCACCGCACGAATCCTTCGCCGCACGCGCCGAACGCCGAGCCCGGCACGACCGCCACTTTTTCAGCTTTCAACAACTCTTCCGCAAACTCTGTCGAACTCAATCCCGTCGACCTGATCGACGGAAATGCGTAAAACGCCCCTTTCGGCATCAGGCACTCCAGCCCGATCCGGTTGAAGCCGTTGACCATCAGGTCGCGGCGTTCATGATAGCTGTCCCGCATCTGCTGCATCGACTTCGTGCCGTTGCGCAACGCTTCCAGCGCCGCTTCCTGCGCCATCGTCGACGCGCACATGATCGAATACTGGTGAACCTTCATCATCGCGTCGATGATCTCCCGCGGCCCGCAGGCGTAACCCACCCGCCATCCGGTCATCGCGAACGCCTTCGAAAAACCGTGCAGGAAAATCGTCCGCTCCCGCATTCCCGGCAGCGACGCGATCGAAACATGTTCGCCTTCATACAGCAGTTCGGAGTAGATTTCGTCGGTCAGTACGATCAGGTCGTGTTCAACCGCAATCTCGGCGACCTTTTCCAGATTTTCGCGGGACATCACCGCACCGGTCGGATTGCACGGGAAATTCAGCAGCAGCGCCCGGCTTTTCGGCGTGATCTTACGAAGCAGAATCTCCGGGTCGAGTGCAAAACCGTCCTTCGCATAAGTTTCGACCACCACGGGCACGCCGTGCGCCATGCGGATTTCAGCCGGATACGACACAAAACACGGCTCAGTGTAAATCACTTCATCGCCTGGATTCACCAGTGCGCGCATCGCGATATCCAGCGCCTCGCTGACGCCGATGGTGACGATGCACTCGTTTTTCGGATCGTATTTGACGTGGTAATTCTCCTCCACATAGCGGCAGATTTCCCGGCGCAGCGCCGGAGTGCCGAGGTTGGAGGTGTAGCTGGTATGCCCTTTTTCCAGCGAAAAAATTCCGGTTTCCCGGATGGTCCACGGCGTGGTGAAATCGGGTTCCCCGACGCCGAGACTGATCACGTCGTCCATCGTATTGACCAAATCGAAAAAGCGGCGGATGCCGCTCTTGGGCAGAGTTTGGATATGGTCGGCAACCAACGGCCTACGGACACACTTTGAGTCGTTCATATTCTTCATCACTTTGCATAATCCTGCCGGATTCTTTGTATTTCTTCAGCATAAACGAGGTGGAAGTCGAGAGCACACCCTCGATCGTCGAGAGCTTGGCCGAAACGAACGAGGCCACTTCCTGAAGCGAATTCCCCTCAATCGTCAACAACAGATCGAATCCCCCGGAGACCAGCGAAAGATCGATGACCTCCGGGTATCGCGCAATACGCCGCGCCACCTGGTCGAAACCGCCTTCGCGACTGGGTGTGACCTTCACCTCGATAATCGCCTTGACTTTGTTGTCTTCCAATTCCGATTCGTTCAGAATCGCGGTATAACCGCGAATCACGCCGCGCTTTTCCAAATCCGTAATCGCAGCCTCGACGGCCGCGGCATCCAGTCCGGCCCGCAAAGCGATTTCAGATGCGCTCATGCGCGCATTTTCGCTGAGCAGGTTCAAAATTTTCGATTCCATGATACGCTTCTCCGAAATAGTTGAAAACCTGTTCCGATTAATATAGACCCGTTTTAAATGATTACCAGCGCAACGCTCCGAGAACCCAGAAAATCACGCCGTTGTAAATAAAGCTGTCCATCACGTCAAAGACGCCGCCCATCCCCGGAATGATGTGCCCGGAATCCTTCACGTCGCAGGCCCGTTTCAACGCCGACTCCGTCAGATCCCCCGCCAGGCTGCCGATCGCCAGCAGGATTCCGGCGGCGACGTACCACGAGAGCGAAGTTCCGAGATTCTGCATCGGGAGCCGGCAGAACGGCGCTTCCGCATAGATATGCCAGAAAATCAGGCTGACGCCGACGGACATCGCCATGCCGCCGATGGTTCCCTCCCACGATTTTTTCGGACTTACGGAGGGACAGATTTTATGATTGCCGCCGGGCAGATAGCTGGAAAGCTTTCCGAAAATATACCCGCCGGTATCCATCGCCTTGGTCACCAGAATCAGGAACAGAAGCTGCCGGGCGCCGATGTTCAGCGGAACCGGCCCGACCGGCAGATTGCGGTTGAAGTAGACCAGTGCGACCAGAACCAGCGGAAATCCGGTCAAGATCAACACCCCGATGGAAGTCAGCACCTTCCCGATCGCCGCTTTGCGGTCTCTGCTGAAAAGCAATATCAGCCAGCCTCCGATTCCCGCAACCGCGATCGTTGCGGGCAGCACCGCCGCCATCACTTTCGCCGCCTCGGATTTTTCAAACAGAATCAGCACATTGAAGAGCATCAGCACGAAAAACAGCACACCGCCGGCCATCGCCGCCAATCGAGGATAACTTTTCACACCGAGCCTGCCGACCATTTCGCAGACTTCATACACCACTGCGGCAAATGCCAGCGGCACGATCAGCGCATACAAATACGGTCCGCCTGCGGGCCAGTAGATGATCGCCGCAAGCAGCGCGAGCAACAACGGAAAACTGATGGCGCGGTATTTAAGCACTTTTCTGAAATTCCTTTTTTAAAAAAATTCTATCAATAAACGATCCGTTACAACTCCGTCACTTTTCCGCCACTTTACTGTCTTGAGCGTAAAAACGGCAAAAATAACCCTGCGCCAGCACGTTATCGGTCGGGGCCGAACGTCGGCTTCGACGACCGGGTGAAAGCACCTTGGCCGTCGAACATTCTATCACAACCGGCGCCAAAAGCTCCCGCCCCTGTCCGGGCCGCATCCGCAATAACTTGCCGATATCGCCGCCCCTCGCAGCGGCTCCGCGCTCCGAACCGGCTGTTTCAAATCCGCTTCGCTTATTTGCAACAACCACGCGCTCCGCCGGGTGGTACTGCTGCTCCGATTGCGGTCGGCACTTGCCGACCTTACATTTCGCCCGGTTCCGGACCCGCGCCTGCGCGGTCCTGCACCGGGCGACCAGCGTTCCGCCGCTGGACCGCGTCCGGCAACGTGCCGGTGCGAAGTGCCGCTTCGCGGTTTTTATTTATTTTTATTTTTATTTGCGGCCTCCGAAGCGCCGATCCCTCTGCCCATACGCTTCCAGCGCTTCCCCAAACTCTTTTTTTCCGAAATCCGGCCACAGCGTATCCGTCACATACATTTCCGAATATGACAGTTCCCACAACAGAAAGTTACTCAGCCGCAGTTCACCGCTGGTACGGATCAGCAGATCCGGGTCCGGAATATCCGGCGCATACAGATAATTACGGAAACTCTCCTCCGTCACTTTCGGAAATCTGCCGCTTTTTTCCGTCATTTCCGCCGCCATTTTATTCACAGCATCCACAATTTCCGCGCGTCCCCCGTAATTCAACGCCAGATTCAACGTGCCACCGTCATTTTTCTCCGTCATTTCAATTGCGTACAGCAGCTTTTTGCGCGCCCCCGGAAACAGGTCCTCCGTCCGCCCGATCGTCCGAAGCCGGATTCCGTTCTTCATCAATTCCGGCAGTTTGTCGTCGATGAACTCCTCCAGCAATCCCATCAGCGCCGTCACTTCCGCAACCGGCCGTTTCCAGTTCTCGGTGCTGAATGCGTAAAGCGTCAGAAATTCGACGCCGTATTCCTGAGCCGCCTTCAGCACCTCCGTAACCTGCCGCGCCCCCTGCCGGTGCCCTTCCACCTTCGGCAGGCCGCGGCGCTCGGCCCAGCGGCCGTTTCCATCCATGATGATCGCGACATGCCGTACTTTCACGTTTTTCAAAGCGACACCCCGCCGAACATATTCTCCTCCACCGCCAGGCAGATCGCATGGTAAACCGGCAGATGCAATTCCTGAATCCTGTAGGTCTCCGTCTCCGGCACCGCAATCACGATATCGGCGTACCGTTCGCACGCGCCATGCTTTGAACCGGTGAGCAGAATGGTTTTGATTTTTTTCAGCTTCGCCGCCATCATTGCGTAACGGACATTCACCGCGCCGCCGCCGGTGGAAATTCCGAGCAGGATATCTCCGGGCGTCCCCAGCGCGTAAAGCTGCTGCGCGAAAACCAGGTTCGGATCGACGTCATTGCAGAACGCGCTGGTAAAACCGGGATGGGAGAGCAGTGAAATCGCCCGCAACCCGCGCTGCAGCCGTTCCCCGAGCAGCACACCGTCCTCGCCGAACAGCTCCTCCAGCTTCGCCTGTTCGTGCTCCGGCAGTTCCCGGCGCAGCACGAATCCCTTCAGGAATTCGCCGCAGATATGGTCGCAGTCCGCCGCGCTGCCGCCGTTGCCGCAGGTGAAGAACGTGCCGTTGGAACGGAACAGGCCGGTCAGCTCCTCCACGGTTTTTTCGATCGCCGCCGAACAGCTTTCCAGAACCGGATACCGGTTCAAAAGTTTTTCAATTTGATTTTCCATAAGATTTGCAATTCCCCCTTCTCCGATATATCTTATTACAATAAAATAGTTGTCGAAGGGAGCTTTTTCAATCCCGTTTCCGCAAAAAACCAGGGTGGATTTCATCTCCGGTGCAGCGGTTGAAGGATTGACAATAAGCCGGTCAACAGGTTGTTAATAGATTGTGCAGCAATTGTGAACGGCGTTATAGCCAACATTGGTTCAACCGTTTATCAATAGAGTTGTCAACAGAGGAACGGCCCTGTAATCGGTTGCAAATTCGAGATTTGTGAGGTTATTAACAAAAAAGTCCGCCCTCTGCTGTTACTTATTTATATTTTAAAAATTAAGATATAAGTAGGAAAAAGAGGCGGCCCGGCCTGGCGGACGGGGCACTGCATTTTGATGGTTTATGTTCTGTGAAATGAATTGAGATATGGAGGATCAGAAACGATGAAATTTACGGTCAATCGGGAAAAACTGCAGAAAGCACTGCAGAGAGTGGGCAGCATCATCGGCTCGCGGTCGATGCTTCCCGTGCTGGGTAATGTGATGATTCAGGCGGAGGAAGGCGTTCTGACGCTGACCACGACCGACCTTGAAATCCGTATTTCGACGAAGGTGGATGCGGTGGTGGAGGAAGCCGGCGTGACCACCGCCCCGGCGCGCAAGCTCGCCTCGCTGGTCGGCTGCTTCGTCGGCACCGACGTCGTGTTCGAGGTCGACGACAAGGATCACATCAAAATCAAGTGCGGCACCAGCCATTTCACTTTGCTCGGACTGCCCGCCGCCGATTTCCCGGCCGCGGTCGAATTTGAAGCGCAGCGTGAAATCAAGATCAAGGAGAGCGACTTCAAGCGCATGATCGGTTCGATCTCCTATGCGGTCAGCGCGGACGATTCCCGGAAAGTGCTGACCGGCGTGCTGCTGAGCGCCCGTGAATCGACCGTCACGCTGGTGGCGACCGACGGCAAGCGCCTGGCGATGCAGGAAAAGACGCCGGAGGCGATCGAAGGCGGCGACGGCGATGCGATCATTCCGTTGAAGGCGGCTTCCGAAGCGCGCCGCCTGCTCGAAGGCGATGCGGTGATGACGATCCGGCTCGGCGACAAACAGTGCACCTTCGTCGCGGGCGGCTTTGAACTGACGACCAAGCTGATCGAGGGGACCTATCCGAACTACCGCCAGGTGGTGCCGGCTTCGTTCGCGCGGACGGTGGAAGTGCCGACTTCGGTGTTTCTGGCCAAGATCGAGACGGTTTCGCTGGTGCTGTCGGATTCGAGTTCCTACATCATCCTGCGTTTCGAGAACAACCAGTTGAATCTGCAGGCTTCCAGCGCGGAGGTCGGCGAGGGCAGCGACATGGTCGAAATCGCGTTTGAGGGTGAACCCTTTGAAGTGTCGTTCAACCCGGCTTATCTGGCCGATCCGCTCCGCAACGCGGATGCGGACAAGATCCGCATGAAGATCAACGACCCGCTGAACCCGGTCGCGATCGAGGGCAGCGAAGGCTTCCTGTACGTGATCATGCCGATCCGCAAGAAGTAAGAGCGTCCGAAACTTGTGGCTCTGATCGAACAACTGGAACTGGCGAATTTCCGCAGCTATGCGGCCGGCCGGTTCCGGTTTTCTTCTTCCCGGGTGGTGTTCACCGGCCCGAACGGGGCGGGAAAGACCAATCTTCTGGAAAGCATCTATTTCCTGAGCATCCTGCGTTCGTTCCGCACGGTTTCCGGCCGGGAGCTGGTGCGGATCGGCGAGCGCGGCTTTGAGTTGAAGGCGCGGGTTGACAAAGGTGCGTACCATGAGGAACTGCGCCTGGCGCAGACTCTGGCGGGGAAGCGGGAGACCTGGATCGGCGCGAACCGCATCCGCCGTTCCAGCGAGTTCATCCGGGAGTTCCGCGCGGTGGTGTTCGTGCCGGAGGACCGGAATATTTCCGGTGGAAGTTCATCGTTCCGCCGCCGTTTTTTCGATATGATGATTTCGACGCTGGACGGCGGTTATCTGACGGCGCTGAACAACTACTACCGGGCGCTGAGCCAGCGGAACCGGGCGTTGAAGCAGAAAGAGCAGGCGGCGGTGGCGGCGGCATTCGAGCCGGAGATGGCGGTGAATGCGCCGCTGATCGCGCGGCAGCGCCGGATTTATGCGAAGCTGATTGAGGAAGAGGTGAGCCGGATGCTGGCGGAGGACGGCAATCTGGAGTTCCGCATCGTATGCCGGACGGATTATCCGGAAAACGCGGCGGAGTACCGGGAGATGCTGGAGCGGAACCGCCCGAAGGAGCAACTGCGGTCCTGCACGTTGTCGGGGCCGCAACTGGACGAGTTTGATTTTCTGCTGAACGGGAAGCTGCTGCGGTATTACGGATCGACGGGGCAGATCCGGATTATTTCGCTGCTGCTGAAACTGGCGGAGTTCAATCTGGTCAAACGGGCGGCGAAGGAGCCGGTGGCGGTGCTGGTGGATGACGTGACCGGTGAGCTGGATGAGTTGAACAAGGCGCGGTTTTTCCGGACGATTTCGGGGGCGGATCAGCAGTTTTTTACGTTTACGGAATTGCCGGAGCTGGAGATTTTCCGCGACGCCGAAGAAATAAAAATAGAAAAAAATAAAAAATAAAAACCGCGAAGCGGCACTCCGCACCGGGCGAAATGTAAGGTCGGCAAGTGCCGACCGCAATTGGAGTAATACCGCCCGGCGGAGCCGCTGCGAGGGGCGGCGACATCGGCAGGTTGTTGCGGATGCGGCCCGGACAGGGGCGGGAGCTTTGTGCCGGCGCGAAGTACGTATTGGATTTTATGGAGCTATTCGATATGGTCAGGCATTATGTGTTCGGTCCGGTCGCCTCGCGGCGGCTCGGCGTTTCCCTTGGAGTCGATCTCGTTCCGGCGAAAACCTGTTCGCTGGACTGCATCTATTGCGAGGCGCGGCAGACCACCTGTCTTACTTTGGAACGCAAAGAGTATGTTCCGGTTGACGCCGTCATCCGGGAACTCGACGAGGTGCTTTCCGGAAAGCCGGAATTGGATTTCATCACCTTTTCCGGTTCCGGCGAACCTACCCTCAATTCCGGCATCGGCCGGGTCGTCGATTTTCTGAAAACGCGATATCCGCAGTATCCGGTCTGTCTGCTGACCAACGGTTTTGCGCTCGGCGATCCTGAAGTCCGGCGTGAAATCGCCCGGATCGACCGGGTGGTGCCGTCTCTGGACGCATCGAATACGGAGGAGTTCATCAGGATCAACCGTCCAGCTCCCGGGCTTGAATTCGGCCGGTTTGTGAAGGAACTGACCGCCTATACGCAGACCGCGTCCAGTGAGATCTATCTGGAACTTTTCATCGTTCCCGGCGTCAACGATTCAGATGAGTCGATCCGTCGTTTCGTCGAGATTGTGCGCGGCATGAAGCTGGTGATGGTGCAGCTCAACACATTGGATCGTCCCGGCGTGGTCGACTGGGTGCGCCCGTCGACGCCGGAAAACACGCGGCGCTTTATCCGGGCGCTGGAACCGGTGGTTCCGGTTGAAGCGGTGGGAGCGTTCCGTTACCGGACGCGGGTGCACGAAACGGCGGAAAACCTCTGCACCGATGTCGAACGGCGAATTCTGGAACTGGTGACCCGCCGTCCTGCCACCGTGCCGGATCTGGTCGTGGCGCTCGGAATCCCGGAGGAGGAGGTGCGGCTGCTGCTGGACAGCCTCTTTAAGTTCGGACTGATCGAGATTGAAAAACAGCAGCGCGGCACCTTTTACGCCGCTGCGCAAAAGATGGAAAAATAGGTTGCGTTTCCCGGTTCGGCATACTATATTACCGGATGCGGTTCAATCATTAAAACGGAAATTCAACGGATGCGGACGGAACTTTTTCTCGCATGGCGCTATCTGAAGCCCAAGCGCAATGCGGTCTCCCTGATTACGGTGTCGAGCATTCTCGGCGTCACGCTCGGCGTGGCGGTGCTGATGGTGGTGCTCGCGGTGATGACCGGTTTCACCGACCTGATGAAGCAGAAGCTGGTCGAAACCCAGGCGCATTTCCAGATTCGCGACAAGTGGCGGCGGGTGATTTCCGATCCGGCTCCGATCATTCAGGCGGTGGAGGCGGCAGGCGGCGAAGCGGCCGCGGTGATTCAGTCGCCGGTGCTGGTGCAGTATGACCGACGCCGGCTCGATATGCAGGTGCTGATGTTCGGGGCTGCGGAACAGGATTTGCGGAACCGTCTCGATTTCAATGTGGCATTGCGTGCCGGAAAGCTTTCACTCGGCAAAAACGAGGTGGTGATCAGCCAGAACATGGCGCTGCGTTGGAATGTGAATGTCGGCGATAAGCTCCTGTTTCACTCCGCAGGGCGGTTGACCGGTCTGGTGAAGTTCAAGCCGGAGGGTGGAGTTGAATTGAATTCGACCGCATCCGCCTATCTGCCCGCCGAATTTACGGTTGCGGGAATCTATTCGATCGGCAAGTACGATTTCGACCGCAGCGTACTGTTTGTGGGGTTGGATGACGCCGCCGACCTGCTCGACCTGCCGTGGGGATGCGCTACTTCGGTGTTCGGCTGGGGGCCGGATCCGTTCGACCAGAAAGCGTTGATCGAAGCGATCCGCAAGGCGCTGCCGCAATACACTGTCGCGACCTGGGAAGAGGACAACCAGCAGTTGCTCGGCGTGTTGGCGGTTGAAAAACGCATGATGTTCTTCCTGCTGATCTTCATCGTGCTGGTGGCCGCGTTCAGCATCACCAATACGCTGATCACCTCGGTTTACCAGAAAACCCGCGAAATCGGCGTATTGAAGGCGATTGGAGCCGGAGACGGCAGCGTGACGCTGATTTTCGTGTTGCAGGGCTTCCTGATCGGAGTGGTCGGCAGCGGCGTCGGAACTCTGCTGGGCTGGCTGGTGATTACTTTCCGCAATGACATCATGCACAAGGTTTCGGAGTGGACGCATATGGAGTTGTTCCCGAAGGAGCTTTATTTTTTCAATGAGCTTCCGGCGCACATCGTGCCGGGAGATGTCGCATTCATCGTGATTTCGTCGGTGCTGCTGTGCACGCTCGGAGCATTGCTTCCGGCGAGCCGGGCGGCCCGGCTTGACCCTGCAAAGGCGCTGCGCTATGAGTAATCCGGAATTGATCATCGAAGCGGCGGGAGTGACCCGGACCTATCGCGTCGGAACTGCGGAACTGAACGTGCTGCGCGGCGTGGATTATCAGGTTCAACGCGGCAGATGGGCCTGTCTGCTCGGAGCTTCCGGCAGCGGCAAGACGACGCTGCTGAATATTCTGGGGGCGTTGGAAAAGCCGACCGCCGGCACGATCCGGGTGGGCGGGGTGGACCTTTCGGCGCTTTCGCGCCGGAGCGCCGCGCATTTTCGCAACCGCTCCCTTGGGTTCGTGTTTCAGGCGTACCACCTGCTGCCGGAGCTTTCGATGCTGGAAAATGTGATGCTGCCGGGGTTATTGGCCGGGAACTCCAGATCTGCGGTCCGCGGGAAAGCGGAGGAGCTGCTGGCGAGAGTCGGACTCTCCGGCCGGTTGAAACACCGCCCGTCGGAACTTTCCGGCGGCGAACAGCAGCGCGCTTCGATCGCGCGCGCTCTGATCAATGACCCGGAACTGCTGCTGGCCGACGAACCGACCGGAAACCTCGATTCCGCGACCGGAAACGGGATTTTGGAGCTGTTCCGCGAGCTTCGCGCCGACCATCCGCAGCGTTCGATCGTGATGATTACGCACAACCGGGAGATCGCCGCATTGGCGGATCAGGTGGACGAATTGACTGACGGCGTCCTGCGCCGTCTGTAAAAATCAGGACAGGGACCGGATGCTTTCCTTCAGGAAAGACAATATTTCCGCATCGGTTCGGATATGCGGAATTGTGAGTGAGTACCAGTTGCTCGGCGGTTCCTATTTTTCTTTGGGCAATGTTTTCTGATAACGGCGGTATTCCGTCGGCGTTTTTCCCGTGAACCGCTTAAACTCTTCAGAAAAATAAAATTGACTGCAATATCCCAGCCGGTATGCAATCTCCTTGATGGAAAGCTCCGGAATTTCAAGATAGTAGATGGCCTGTTTGATACGGCATTGAGCCCGGTATTGTATCGGCGTCATTCCGGTCGCCCGTTTGACCATGCGGGTCAACGTTGCTTTGCTCAAATTATTTTCCTTACTGAGATCAGCAAGTGAGATATGTAGCGCCAAATCAGATTCAAGCATATTGAGCAATTTCTGAATCAGCGGCAGCTTTGGAATGGTTTCGGACCTGCGGAGCGCCAGCAGGACCAGCAGTTGGTAACTTTTTCCCATCAAGGCACCGAAAGACGCCGTGTCCAGCGTATCCACTTCTTCTCCAAGTTTCTTGAACATTTCCAGAAAATGATCGTCCATACTGAAATCAAACACTTCCGGCTTGTTCAGACGCAATGAATGGCAAATGCTGGTGATGTGGCTGCCTTTGAGTTCCAGAACGTAGCGGTGAATATACCCGCTGCTGGAAAAATAGTACGGAACCAGCTCCGGGACAAAAAGAATTTTACCCGGTTTGAGACGATATGATTTTTCATGAATCCTGAAGAAATTTTCTCCGTCTTCCAATGCCACCAGCATGACGTAGTGACTTGGCGGAGCATCGAACCAAGCCGCCTCCTGGCGGATTTCATGTTCAAAACAGAAGGGAAACAATGGCGGATTCAACTCAAAATGCAACCGGCACATTTTTCGCTGATGAAAAATGAATTCATCGTATTTTTCCGATTGATATGACCGTTTTTCAAATTTCATGGAACTGATTTTTTTTGATTTTCCGAAGGCTTGTTTCTATAAAATAATGTTCTGTACGGCGATTTGCAAGTATTATTTCTGCTTACGGAGTTTGAGGGTAAACAGTGTTTTTACAAATATATAATGTCGATTTTGTGTATAATTTCATTATGAAAACTGTTGCGCATTCCAGATGAATCAGCTATAATTAAATATGGATTCCGGAATATAACAACAGAGACGGCCAAAAAACTTTACAAGGAGATTACGATTTATGGTGCTGCGGATTTGTCCCCCAGTCAAAAGCGGAAAGAACAGAAATACACAATGCTTCGATTTTACGTTGATTGAGCTTCTTATCGTAATTGCGATCATTGCCATTCTTGCTGCCATGCTGCTGCCCGCTCTGAACAAGGCGCGAGATAAAGCCCGGCAGATCAGTTGCACGAATACCATGAAAGGGATTGTTTCCGCAACTATCTTCTATACCATGGATAATCACGATTATGTGATAACGACCTGTGATTGGAGCGGCAACTATTCAAAATGGTGGGGAGCATACCTGATGCCTTATCTTTGCAGGGGAGTTGAGAATAATCTGTGGCCGTATCAAAAAGAATACATGTGTGCATCGGGAGTAAGAGAGAGCGGAAAACCTCTTTTCTGTTACGGAAAAAATGCAACAGACTGTTTCAATCCTTTTCTTTTGCCCAAGGTGCGGAACAGCAGCCGGAAAGTTATCTATACCGATATCAAAGCAAACGACAATATATGGTGGGCTTATATCAGACGCGGTGCCACCGGTCAGTGGGGAGGGATGCCCGATGTTCAGAATCATCCGGGATTGAGTCATAATTCCGGCGGGGGATATAATGTCGCATTTCTGGATGGACATGTTGGCGCCGTTACTTCTATGGCTCAGCACTATGACATGTTTCTGAATAATGACTCTATATATTATTGTGTAACAAAATAAACGGCTGCGAGTTGTATATTGCGCCCTTGTTTCAAAACAGGATCAATCAATATGAATATTATGACCAAATTCTTCTGTTTCCTTTCCTTGGCCTGCTGCATGATTCTGAATGCTGCGGAATATCAGAACTTCCAATATGAAGACGCTGTTGCGCTTCATGGGCAAAACCAGTACAGAACCTGGTTTTCGGTTGCTTCGGACGGAGAGTACAGCCTGTATGTCGATGCGAACAACAGATCCCGTGAAGATGTCGAGCTTCTGATTGACGGAAAGCAAGTTCCATCGCTGGCTCTTCCGAAAGTCGGCAGTGATGCAAAAACATTTCGCCGCTTGAAATTGGCAGCTAATGTTCCTCTGAAGGCGGGAAAACACCAGATCTCCATTGTGGTAAACAATAAAAAAGCAACTTTGAAGGCGCGTGCGCTGCTGGTGGAACGGCAAACGTTTCCGCATCGCTGGCAATTGGTATGGTCCGATGAATTTGATGATACTGCCGATCAGCTCCCCGACCGCGAAAAGTGGTGGATTGAAGAGGGGTTTCTGCGGAACAACGAAGCGCAGTACTACACCGCTCCCCGCCTCGAAAATCTGAAGGTTGCCGACGGTATGCTCACCATCACTGTCCGCCGTGAACCCTGGAAGAACCGTTTCTACAACCCGAATGAGAAAAAAGACTGGCGCTACATGCGTAAAACCGCCGAATTCACCTCCGCCAACGTCAACAGCCGCATGGCATGGCAGTACGGGCGTATCGACGTGCGCTTCAAGATGACCGGCGGGAAAGGCCTCTGGCCCGCAGTCTGGACCCTCGGTGAAGCTGTCGGGCTGGGATGGCCGGGACAGGGTGAAATCGACATCATGGAATATTTTGCACTCCGCAGCGACCGCTTTGCAAACGTTCTGCATGTCAAAAATCACAAGACCGGCAAACACAAACAGTATGGCAACGGCGAAGTTCAGCTCCTCGATGACCAGCTTCTCGACAAGTTCCACATCGCAAGCGTCGTCTGGGATGAAAACAAGGTTTCGTGGTATCTTGACGGAGTCAAAACCTTTGAGGTCCGCCGCGACAATGAGGTCGGCTGGGATCTTGAGAATCCGCAGTACTTCAAGGCCAACTTGGCGATCGGCGGAGACGGCGGCGGCAAGATCGACCCCACAATTCAGAAAGCCGATTTCGTTCTGGATTACGTTCGCGTTTATCAATAAAGTTTTCTGCTGCGTCGGATTATCCCCGTGACAGAGTGTCCGGGGATTTATCTTCGTCTGAAGCAGTTTGAAAACGGAAAAATTCGGAAATGGAAAGACATCATAACCAGATCGATTTATTTTTGCACAACTGTTTTTCCGGTGATTCAGCGGAAACATGTTATGTAGACCAGGGCTCTCATCTTGGACTGGCTTTCTGCCGGGATACCATGGGAATCGGGGAAATTTGTCCGCGGGGGCTCTTGAATCTCAGAGAAACACTCACCGCACCGGGATTGCGTTTTCTGCTGGAATGGGACGGATTGACGAAACCGGTGCCTGTCACCGGTATCTCGCTCTCGACAGATGCGGGAGGAGTCACCGTTTCCGGTGTTGCCGCTGTCGGCGAAACCGTACTTCGGATGCGCCTGCAGGTTACGGCTGCATCGTTCAACTACTATCGGATGCGGCTTGAAATGAGTTCGTGCGGCAAGGAGTATGTGACGGCTTGCCGGGTTTTCGGTGCGGGATGCTGGGCAGCTGCATTTACACATCGCGAAATTACTGAGCTGCCGGACCGGACAGTGGTGTTTGCCGCATCTCAGACTGACCGGAAGGCTGAACAGCTGTCGGGAATCAGTGAAGACTGGTGTGCTTCATGGCGTTGGTCGGGACTTGCTCCTATGCGGCTGTTGTCCGCCCCTGCCGGCCTGGATTGGCTGATTGATCTGGGAAGGGTGGAACCTGATCGACCGCTGGAATTTGCGCTTCAGGCGGAAAACCGTCCCTGGGAAAAGCGTTTGGAATGGAATATCTGCGTGGATTTCAGCAAACCGTTCGATGATGTTTTTCAGATGGCGGCGCAGCGTATCTTGGCTCGCATGAAGCGGCTGCCGGGCCAGGAACGGGCCGGCTTTCGCCGTGAGATCCGTGCCGCGATGATTTTAAACCGCAGCATTTATCAGGGGGGATCTTTCGGGCGCTGGTCGGGGCGGCACGGCAGTTTCTGTATGCCGTGCGGATGGGCGTCGACTGTTTTCTTCTGGGACTCCGTGTTCGGTTCATTGGGATTGGGGGAGTTTGATTCAGAACTTGCGGAAGAAGCGCTGGAAACAGTTTTCGCATTTCAGCGGCAGGATGGCAATGTGCCGACACACTCCTATGAATATTGTCCGGGATCAACATTTCTGCCGCAGGCGCCGATCTTTGGCTGGGGTGTTACCAGGCTTTACGAAAAATGCGGCAATCTGGAATTTGTCCGGAAGATTTTGCCGCATATCCGCGGAGTGTTTGACTGGTATACACTCACGCAGGACCATGACAGAGACGGATTGGCGGAAATTCGTTTCACCGGCCAGATTGCCGATGATGCACCACAGTATGATAATTACATTGCTCATGTCCGGGGAACAATCACTGGTTGGAATATTTTTCTGCCTCCGGTGGCTTCTGTTGCACTCAACAGTTTTCTCTATGCCGACGCCGGTTTTCTGGCCGGGCTTTACCGTCTGACCGGTGATGAAAGTTCGGCGCGTGAAGTTGAAAATCGGGTTACGCATATACCGGAACGTCTTTTGAAGATTTGTTATGACCGCGAAACTGATTACTTTCATGATTACGATCACAATCTTCAGACATTTAATCGCTGTCGGGTGTTGACTTCATTGTTGCCGATTTGGGCCGGAATGCCATTTGAGCCGGAATTTCAAGATCGTTTGATTTGCGAGAATCTGTTCAAGTCGACCCGGTTTGGTGGGAATTTGCCGTTACCATATGTATCACGTGATGACCAGGCTTATGATCCACGCGGTTACTGGCGTGGGCGTATCTGGCCTCATCTGTCGCTATGGATTCTTGAACTTCTGTGGCAGAACGGTTATCGGGACGAAGCGGATAAAATGGCAGATCAGTTACTTGAAAACGTATTGAATCGTGAAGAAGTAATTCGAGAAAATTACTTTAGTGGAACAGAACCCGGTGGCGGCGAACCTGATTTTCAATGGAGTGGGGCGGTTTATCTGCTATTGGCAAATCGTCGTTACCGCATAGAAAAAATGGAATGATATGGGAGGAAGGTTAGGAGCCTATTTCAGGCGGCGGCGTTCTTCGGAGGACGGCAGCTCGCGGGCGGCGCGGTTCAGCGACCGGTTCAGCTGCGCGATCATTTCATCGGCGGGATCGGGGATGAATTCGACCGATTTTCCGACGAAACAGTCGCGGACGCGGCTCCAGACCGGACGAAGGCGGCGGCGGAGCTGGTCCATTTCCTTGCGGACGCCGAGCAGAAGCTGCTGGGGACGGCGGCGCGCGCCGAACTGCAACGCCAGTTTGTAGTGGTATACCGACGGCCAGTAACGGTCGCTCCGGGCGATGGCCCGGGCGAGGTAGACCCGGAATACGATGTTCTGCGGGGCCCGGGCGACGATGAAGCGGAAGCACTCCTCAGCCGCTTCGTTGCGGCGGTGGTCCAGATGGTCGCGCCCTTCCCGGTATTTCATGAAAATTTCGGTCTTTTCCAGATCGGCCAGCAAAGTGGCGAGGGAGGTTTCGGGCGGCGCGTCATTGCCGACGATCAGCTCTTCGAGAATATCGTCGGCTTCGGAGTCCATCACCGGCTGCTGTTTGCGAAGCTGCCGGGTACGCAGTTGTTCTTCCTCATCCAGCCGGGAGATGTCATAACGGCGGCGTTTGAGGCCGTCAGAAAGCGTATCGAATGCTTCGACCAGAATCTGGAATTCGCGGGTTTTGACCGGAGAGTTCTGAAACCGGTCGGGATGGCACTCCTTGGCCCGCCGGTAATAGGCGCGTTTGATCGCCGCAAAATCCGCGGTGGAAGGTACGCCGAGTATCTGGTAAAGGTCGCCAGTCATGAAAATTCTCCCGGAAAATGGTTCAAACGCTTGCCATCGGTTCGAAAATCGAGTATAATATATACGAGGCAAGTGAAGAACGCCAGCGAAGAGGAAAATATTTTAAAATGAGCGATACCATAAAAACCCTTCCGACCGGTTCGGAAACCATCCTGATCGTGGATGATCACGAAACGATCTGGGATTTTCTGATTGAAGCGCTGCAGCAGCTGGGCTATTCGGTTCTTTTGGCCGAAAACGGACTGGACGCCGTGGAAATTTACGAGGCGAATCCGAAGGAGATCGATCTGGTGCTGCTGGATATGATCATGCCCAAGGCGGGCGGCCATCAGACTTTTTATAAAATCCGGTCGCTTGACCCGGAAGCGAAAATTCTGCTGTCGAGCGGATTTGTTTCGGAGGCGGAGGTGCATGACCTGCTTCAGCAGGGGGCGTGCGGTTTCCTGCCCAAGCCCCATCGTCTTCCTGCTGTGGCCCGCGCGATCCGCCAGGTGCGGGAGACGGGCCGGCTCGCCGGA
>ENA-UOJS01000459-UOJS01000459.1-human-gut-metagenome-genome-assembly--contig:-C74-NODE-459-length-43423-cov-6.704275_pt1 | contig 43423 bp, 38 predicted proteins | sample MGYA00242355_ERZ723902 | MGnify/ENA metagenome assembly ERZ723902
TTGGTTGTTACTACCACTCGGAGGCGTTTCGCCGGAAACAGGGTACGCCTTCTAAAATTCCGTTCTCAGAAGTCGCTACAGCCCCCATCCGGGCGCTCTATCCATACGAATTGACCGAAAAAAGTGAACGAATCCGGGCATGAAAAAGCCGCCCCAAGAAAAAATTCGGGACGGCCAATGTGAGAAAAAGTGAACGAATCCAGGCACAAAAAAGACCGCCTCGAAAAAAGTGGGCGGCCCATGAATGCAGGAGTTACTTGTTGTGGAACTCGATGAATGAATTTGCGAGAATTTGGCTGAAATTATTTGTCAACTTATCCAATGCGTCTATAACTTCATCTGGAGAATGAACTGTTTTACATAATGCCATGGTTGAGTTATCGTACTGTACCAGAGTTGGATAACCCGGAGTTTTGCTGTTTCTGGTATTCCAATCATGGGCGAACCGAATCATGGTATTATGATGGCCTACAAATTGCTCACAGAGGCAACAGATATGAATTTTCCCATTGCCGCAGAAGATGAATATCTCTTTGTAGATGCTCAAATCGAAAATCGAATCAGCCTCTTCCGACCATTTCTTTTGAATGCCCAATAGGCGTATAGCGGGGATATTATCAAAATTCGCAATCGAAATGACTGTTGTTTCTGTTTCAAACCATTCCTCCAGAACCTTCTGCAACGGATTCAGTATTGAGCGTCCGAAATATTTTCTTGCTTCGTCATATATTGGAATGAGTTCCTCCAACAGCATCAACCAACCTTTTCCCCGGATTTCGCAAACTCCGACTTCTCCGTTTGCTTTCAATTGGCAGATGACACTATAAGAATATTCAGACGTTTCTTCTTGGATTTTTATTTTATCCTGAGAGATGATTTCCAGTTTGCTCATGATTGCTCTCCATTCATTTGACTTTGGGCCACGCAAAAGTCCAAGCCATTTTATCATAGTATTCCTGCTTCAGCCATGCCAAATCGTCAATCCATTCCCGGATGGCTGTATCGTAATTTTTCTGATTTCTCTGACGCAGGAAATTTCTCGCAAAAGCGGCAATCGAGTTAGCCATTTTCTCCAGTCTGGCAGGGGACTGGTTCTTGCCCCATTCCTCCATGTAGTCCATGTTTTGCACAAATGGCAATGTGTCATGAAAAATCTGAGCTAAAATCAGATGACGTTTGTTTTCGGCTAAACCGCTGTTCCCGACCCGATAACCGCATACGCCGAAGATTCCATTCTTCGGTGAATCAATTTCCGGCATGAGGAATTCGGAGGGGTAAATATCGGTATGGGGCCATTCAAAATAGCCTTCCGAGTGCCGTTTGCACATTCCCAGAAAAAAATCTATCTCATCTTCGTCATCGCGGGAAATGCGTTCGCCGTCAAGGAAACTCAGGAATCCGTTTTGAGTGTAAATCTTTGCCCGATTCCAATAGGGAATCAACGCTTGCCAATTCACTCTCCTGAAATCCGTTCCGAGAATAATGTATTGCTCCTCCGCATCCGGGGCATCTTCCAATTCGATGTTACGTTTCGCCAGCTCAGTGAAAAACTCATCTTCCGTAAATGGATTCTCTCCTGCCAGAAAGCCGGGATAACGTGATTCATAACTCCGGGCATATTCATATAGTACGCTGATTTCTTTGAAGGTCAGTGCGTCGCCTCGGAAGAAATTAATCCCGAGGTTTTCATTGCAGTCCGGTGCAAAATTGGCGATTGCGGTTTCTGTGGCGACAAACACTCCGCCTGGAGAAATAAAGGGTTCCTCCTGTTTTTTCGTATCCATGCAGTCCTCCTTAATGGCTCATTATTCCTATTGTTCAGGGTGAGAGAGGAGGAAATCAACGCTTCCCCCTCTCAGAATTCTGTCAATTTCAGATTTGTCCGGTTCCTTTGCAGCGGGAGCAACTGTAGTTGCCTTCGCCTTTCTTGCCGCTACCGGCGAATCCGGTGCCGTTGCAGGAAGTGCAGCGGACTTTCCGCTTCTCGTTCTTACTTTGGTTAACGGTTTCCTGTTTAGCGGAACTATTGGCGGCGGCAAAGACACCACCTTCGGCCAGTAGAACTGCAATGGCGATGATGCAGAACTTCTTCATTTGTGATGCTCCTTCTAAGGTGAACGGATGGAGATAACTATCTTTTTCCGGTTCCTCTACAGTGTCTCAAGTTGGCTCTGGCTTCAATCTCCTCACTATAGCTTGGGACACGGGCCTGAGTGCCTGTGTCCGCAATCCCGGCATCTGTACAATACTTCGTTGATGCGGCGACGACGCTCAGCTTCTTCCATTTTTTTGAAGTTTTCTTGAATTGCTCTTTCCGAATTCTTGGACGCTTCTTCCGCGTCTTTCAAAAAACGGTCTGTTTCTCTGGCGCTGCGTTCTATTTCCAGCTGTTTTTCACGTTTCAGTCTTTCCAGTTCCTTTTCCTTGGAATCGCAACCGGTAAATACAATTGTCAATAATGACATCATGCTCAATAAGAAAATCTTTTTCATCGTATGGGCCTCCGGCTTTCTTCTTTTAATTTTTCCATTTCATCAGCAAGTTTTTCGATTTTAATCCTCTGCTCCCGCGCCTCCTTCAAGCTTTGTTTTTCCTCTGCAATCCTCTTTTCTGTTTCTTTGGAATCACAACCAAAGGCGGTAATTGCGAGAGCAATGCTCGCCAGTGATAACAATAAGTGTTTTTTCATATTCCTCCTTTTGCTTTTGGGGTTAAAAAAACAGGGTTCAGTTGGGTTAAAATATCTATTCCGTCGATATAGACATCGGCGTCGATGCGGAAATATTTGTCCCGGTCGATGTTTCGGAGTTCGATGACACGGGCGTTATTTAGTAGGTCAGAAAGGCGCTGTTTTTCGATGGTAGCAAATTTGCGCTCCTCTTCGTCTTTGCTTCTCAGTTCGGGAGTGTTGATGCCCCGAAGACGGATGGGAATATCCTTTCCGGCGATGGCTGAATGTTCATTGATGTCACACGCGAAGGTATCGCCGTCGATGACACGCAGGAGGCGGGAGACTTTGACATCGGGATAAAGCTTATCCTGTATTTGCGGATGGGTGGCACATCCGGCCAGCAGCAGAATTCCGACCAGCAGTAAAAATATTCGTTTCATGGCTTTCGTCTCCTTTGTCATCTTATGCCCGAGTTTATCGGCAATCTTACGCGGCAGACGAAAAATTGTGCAAAAAAAGAGGTGCCCCCGATTACACCACTCGAAGGCACCGCCAAGCGCCCGTGAAAGAATGCAAAAGGGGGCACCAAAACACAATGGTGCTTTCCCTTCAGCGACTATTCTTTCACTATAACTTGGCGGTTTTTCGAGTGAACGTCTGCTGAAAAGTCTACAAAGACTTAACTTTTAAATTGTAAGGAATTATACGCCTGTTTTACGACTCCTCATTTTGCGAACCAGATATCTGGCCGAAACAACTTTAGGCTTTCCGTTTCGGTCGGAAACAACCGCTTGCTGGCCCAACTTGGCCTTCTTTTCAAGTTCTTCATTTACGGCATCCTGCAAAGCTCGTGCCGCGAGCAAAGAAGTTTTTCGAGTGGCTTCAGCAGTCATGGCAAAACTCCTTCATCTGTTTATAAATAGTATCGTTATAAATGTTGACCCCGTTGGCGTCAACGTCAAAAATCAAAGAAATTTCCCGTTGGGAATTATCCACGCAATGTGTCACATCGCACACGTCGGCATATTCAAACAGATTTGCCACGCTACGCGGATAACGGCGTTCAATCGCATCGGAGGGAATGTTGTGCCCTCCCTGCTTGACTCGATATTCCACCCGCTTGACTGAAAATTCCGCATTCGGCAGATACAAATAAAACAGTTCGACCCGCCATCCGCCATTTTTCCATTGCTTGATTTTCTGCAAATACGCTTTCCCGGAAAGCGTTGTCTCAAAAGCAAAATTTTCCCGTAAGCGAATTTTATCCTCAATCGCATTCAGAAAAATTTTACTTGCCTGAAGTTGAACAGCCTCCACATTCAGTGGCGAAAGCCCTCTCGCAATCTCATCGGCGTTAATGAAATTCAAACATCCGGCAATTTTCGGAAGATATTTCATGGCAAAAGTCGTCTTTCCGGCACCGTTCGGTCCGGCAATGATATAACATGTTGGAGACTTTTGCATCAGAATACTTTTCCTTCATTTCATCGCTATCCGTTATAATATATTCCGGCGAGATAAAATATCAACTTTCTTTTGCTTTTCGACATAAGAAATCGGGAAAACCCCGGCATTAGTTCACGGAAGCACTTCGGACCCCGTAGAAAAATCGCCAGGCCCGGCACAGCATGACGCTCCGGGCAAGAATACCGGGAAATCCGAAGATGCTTCCTTTTTTACGCTTGACCTTCAGGAATTCAGCCCATATATTACCTTGCGAAGCAGAATTACAGCAAGGGATTTGATATATGGCATTTACAACCAGAGGAAGTTTATTATCCGCCGTGCGGCGCGGCGATGAAATCGGCTGGGATGAATTCTATGCGATGTACAAGCCGCTCATTCTGCTGCGCGGCGGCGACCTCCGGCTCAGCCAGACCGAGAAGGAAGAACTGGTTCAACTGGTGATGCTGGACTTCTTCAAGGGAAGCCGTTCTTTCGTCTATGACAAATCCAAGGGGCGTTTCCGGGACTACCTGAAGCGCATCATCCATAACAAAGCCTGTGACCTGATGCGCAAGCGGCAGGACGGAACCGTTTCCATCGAAGCGGAGGATTTCGGCATTGATAATCTTCCGGCGGAAGCCGAGGACATCTGGGAGAATCAATGGCGCGCGACAGTGTGGGCTCAGGCTTTTTCAGAAGTAAAACAGAAGTGTGACCCTACGACCATGCAATCCTATGTGTATTTTGTTTTGCAGAATAGGTCCGCTCAAGAGGTTGCAAATTTATTGGACATCAAGCCCAACACGGTCTACCAGCACAAGGCGCGAATTGAAAAAATGTTGCAGAAATTTGCCATGGAATTTGACCAATGAAAGAGAAGGATATTCGCGATTTACTGGAATGCGCCAGCGGAGCTCCTCCCTTTTTTCTCAGCGGAAAAGGAGCATTCGGAGGTGTCTGGTATTCTATGGAGGATGAATTTTCCCGTTTGGTAATAAAAGTCGTTGAGAAGTCTGAAACTGATAATTGGAAGCATGAATTCGAGAGCGTTAAACTTTATCTGTCCAAAGTTAAACCACACCCTAACCTAATTCAGGTTTATGCATTGGAAGAGCGAGATGAATGTTTCTTTTACCTTATTGATATAGCAGACAGCATGATTGATGAATCATATATCCCTGCGACACTTGATACTTATGTTACTTGGGACCCGATTGACAACAGCGAAATTATCGATATCTTCGAACAGTTGCTTGATGGGCTGGACGCCTTGCACGCGGCGCGGCTTGTGCATCGGGATATCAAGCCGGAAAACATCATTATTTGTAACGATGTGCCGAAGTTTTCTGATATCGGTCTGGTTGCTTCAGCTTCGGAACCCTATCGTGTTGCCGGAACGGAAGATTTTATTCCCCCGGAGTTGCTTTGCGGGACGAAGAAAATAACTCCCCGAAGTGGCTATGAAGCGGATATTTATGCATTGGGAAAAACGCTCTATACTATATTTTCCGAGTTCAACGTGAAGTCTTTTCCGTTGACTCCTGCAAAGAAGCTGGCAACTCCCGAAGGAAAAATCATCAATCGAACCATCAACGCAGTTTGCCATCCCTCCTATGCTCGCAGACTGAAAACCAGCGATGAATTCCGTAAAGCATTAAGAGGCATTCCCGTCAAACCTCACCGATGAATTACCGATACGCCATCGATATTCGATACCGAAGAGAACAAACAACTGGCGTAATGTTATGCAGGACAGGTTTGAGGCGGAATGAGGCTGGACATGGGATGATTGGAGTGGGTTGGCACATACTATTTGAGTGGCAGTGACGCTTTGTGACGGCTGATGACGGTATTGTTTTTCAATAGCGTCACTCCAAGATTTCTTATTACCAATGATTTATGTGATTAGTGACGATAATGACGGTATTTTTCCACTTCTCTTATATATAATTATCCAGTATTCTAAAAAGCCCCTTCTTCCCGCGCAAGAGTTGAGAAAAAGCGTCATTACCGTCACTGCAAGTGTAAGGTGCTGAAAATAAGTATATTATATAATGACGCTTTTCTGTTTTGTTATCGTCACGAAGCGTCATCAGCGTCACAAATGGAAAAGGCGGCCGGAGTTGTCGGTCCCGACCGCCTTGAATTTGTGCGGATTATTCCGGCTTGGTGACGAGGAAGGATTTCACCTTGGAGGTTCGCGGACTGTCAATCTGATAACCTTGCAGTTCGCAATAACGGTTCAGATGCCTCTTCAGCGATATGGCAGGCTTGTGGAGGCCTTTTTCGGCCAGCCATCTTTCCTCCAGTTCGCTGTTCGATATCTGCTTGCCGAGCAGTCCGTCACTCTCCCATGACTGGAAGAATTCCAGTACCTCTTCCTTGTCTTGGAATTCGGCGTGAAGGGCTTTCTGTTTGGCGAACTTCGGTTCACATTCCAGCAAGCCTTCCCGCATATAGGTCAATGAGCATTGGAGCATGAAGTTGTAGAAACGGTTCCACTCTTCGCGGTCCCAATCGAAGAAAAAGTTTCGCTTGAACTCATCTTTCGGCTGGTGGCGAGCGTTGAACTTCCGGTGGAGCTCATATAGCGCCATTCTCCGTTTGTGGGAATCCTTCTGCATATCCCTGAAAGCGAAGTTCGTGGACATGTAGATTTTCGGGGCCTCAGCGAAAGGGATTACGGTTCGGTTGGTTCCCTTGCTTTCGACCTCCATGTCACCGGCCAGCGCGTTAAAGAGGTAGTTGAAGTCGAAATCCTTCTGGACATCATCCATGTGGAACACCGAACATCCCCGTTCAACCGTGGAGAAGAAGAAACGGTTCCGTTCACGGGTCTTCATGTCGGCAGACTGACAGAAACGCATTTGTCCCAATGCCTGAAACAGCAGGCCTTTTCCGGTGCCGCCGTTTTCGTCGGTCAAAGATTCATCGGTCAGAACGATTGCTTTTACCTGCGAGGGATTCTTATGCCGGTGCATCAGATAGCCCAGTGCCGACTTCAAGGCCTTGATTCGGTCCTCTTCCTCATTGCAGATAAGGGCGACGAACCTTGCGAAGTCCCCTTCTTCATTGGAGATTTTCAGATTATGGTCAATCATCTGCCGGGCATTGATATAGCCGTCCAGTCCGGGAATTGTTTCCTTCACCATTGCCGTGCGCAGACAGAAGGAAGAACTGTCTGCCGGGTGATGATATTTCGTTTCCACCAGTCGGGATTCCGGCAGATAGGGCAGTTTCTCTATGCCGTTTGCGGTGACTTTGATTACCGTGTTTCTGAAGTAGAAGAAACACTCGTCCTTGCTGTCGGTGTGTCTCTCTTCAGGAATGGGGTCGAGCATTTTCAATCTGGTCGGCTCCCATTTGCAACGGGCGAAGATATCCACGTCGGCGGGAAAGTAGGTCTTCAGCCAATCATAGAGGAAGGTCTGGATTTCTCCTTCCGATGACTGGTGTATGAGTTTCCCTTCCAGCTTGAAGAAGGAATCTCCCGCCTTGTTGCGCCGGAAACCGTTCTCGGTCAGAACGCTCATCATCGAGCTGAGATTCAGTTCCAATTCCGTTTCAATGTCGTTGCCCCTTTTGATGACCTTCCGGTCGAAGATGTCGAGGTAATAAACGGAATCTTTGCGCCACTGGTTGAAGGTCCGGTATTTTTCGCAGGTCCAGACCGGATATTGCATCCTGCCACCGCGTTTTGCATAGGGAAAACGAACCCAGCGATTGATGTTCCGAGTCGCCGGGTCCACGGCAAAGCCGTTGACCTCGCAATACTTCATCAGCATTGCCGTTCTCCGGTCATATTCTTCAAGTGTCCTGGCTCCGATGTGGCAGTAACAGTGAAGGCTCTTATTGCCGGAGTGGACGACCGCCAACAGAGGCAGGTCCAACGAAAGGAGCTTGTTCCACTGTTCCTCAATCGTCCCCACGTCCGATTCAATCAGGCACCAATCGTAAGTCAGGAAATGTTCCTTCTTCACGCCTTTGGTGGTTCCGGCCTCGCGGTCCTCCTGCAACTTTTGGCTGTCAATGGCGTTCAGCAGGAAGGCACATCCTTCGTAGAGATTTCCCAATTTCTCGAAAGCCGTCGGAAAGTCGGAAATTTCCAGATGATAGGACTCTTCCTGCTTCGGACGGATATCGGGTTTTATCAGACTTCTATTGGTGTAATTGGCCAGCGTAAACTTCCAGCCAATCTGATTGAGAATCTTCATGGCATCGGTTCTCGCCTTCTTCGTCTCGAATGGCGGCAGCTCTTCATCGACCGGTTTGTTGACGGTCCGGTAGCACGGAGTCAACGCCACGGAAGGCAACTGGTCAAACTTCCCCTGATAGGTATAACCGTACTCACGGGCGATTTTCAACAGAATGTTCGTGGCGTGTTCGGGCGATTCCGTCGGGGTGAGGCTGCGGTAGCGGGCAATGGCATCCTCGCCGTATTTCTCCGGGTCAAGTCGGCACCACTCATCGAAGTCTTCTTCGCCGAGTCCCGCCGCCTTGAATACATGGGCAATATAAAGCCAATCGTTCTGTTCCCGGAAATCTTCCGTAGGAAGGTACTGCGTGAGTTCCCTGATATCCATGATTACGCCTCCTCGTTTTCTACCGCCAGGATGAAACGTCTGAGGTCATCGGGGCTGTAGAGACGGCGTCCGCCAACCTTGTGGGACCTGAGACCGTTCTTCTTCCAATGCCAGAGCGTGCTCCGGGAAATGTCGCCGCAGAAATCACAGGCTTCCTTTTCCGTGAGGAATCCCGCAGGAGTTTTTTCCTTCACCGGCTTCATCTCAAGGACTGCCAATACGTTGGTCAATACTTCTTCGGTGAACGTTCCATTCACTAACTTCTTCATCACTTCGTTTTGAGTTGTGCTCATTTTCTTTTCTCCATTTTCTTGATTTAATCTTTAAACGACTTACAATGATGATAATAACCACTTGGTTTCCTCCTTCCGTTCAGCGGTGAATTATCCTGTCATATTATATCGTTTTTACCCCTGCATTTTACACACAAGAAAATCGAGAGAAATCTCTCTGAGCTCAAAAAAGTTCCATTTTTTATTGCAAAGACACAAAAAATCCCCGGAAAACAGATTGCTCTGTTGCCGGGGACCAGTGGTTGCGGTTTGTTTAAGCCGCCTGAAGCTCCTCCCGTATCTTTTGAATTTCGTCTTCTTCAACGATTTTGTTGCATACCCGTTTGCTTCTGAGGACGCCGAATTTATCCATCCATTTCTTCACCGCCACATCGGAGATATTATAGATGAGCCCGATGGTTCGGTTGCTGTATTGGTTGACGAGCCGGGAAAGGGCTTCCGGTGTCGGGCGCAGGGGTTGTATCTTTTTTGCCTCTTCGGGGACTTCAAAGTTGATTTCCTCTGTCACGGCAAAGAGCTTTTTGCAACGTGCATCCATATCTCCGCGAGCTTTCTCCAACATTTTTGTGTAAAGTTTTATCATCTCCACCGATTCCCAGCAGAAGATGCGCATCGCATCACGCATAGGGCAATCTCTGGCGGCCAGCCATGACATCAACGTAGTCCGGAAAGAGTGAAAACCGTAGATGCAACCGTTACGCTGTCGCCTGAGCCCCTCTTTTGAGAGCTGGGTAGTCTCCTGGCCAAGAGCTTCTTTAAAGATTTTCGTGCATTTCTTGTAGACTTCTTTGTCGTTGTACTCATTAGCAATAACCGGATTGACGTAAGAAGATACTCTATCTTGCATTCGGCGCTGAAGAAGTTCCATAAGATTGGCTGATATCGGAATTCTTGCTGTCGAACCAGCACACTTACGCATTGTTTTATGGGGGTGAAACTCAATAAAACCGGTTTTGAAATCAATATGTTCCCATTTGAGAAGGCAACAGTCTTTCAGCCTTGCGCCAATACTTGCGCCGACGATAAACAAATCTATATAGTCCTGACCATAATTTGCCACTGTTTTCATCACCGCATCCAGCATATGGGGCTCCAAGGGCATGTGGGTTGATTCGGAACCATCCGATTTCGGCTTGCGCCTGACGATGTCGGGGTGAAAAGGGTCTCCGTTCGGCAACTGGTGATTGACTGAGACACAACGAAAGACGTTCGATAAAAGGTTGACTTTTTTATTGAACGTGGTCCCCCGGATATGGGTGCTGTTCCACAAATGCAGTGCATAATCTACGGAAATATCATTGCTGATTTCATCCATGTATCTGAGCTTTTTACTCTCGCACCATGCTTTGAAATGGGCGAAGTTGCTGCGGATGTGCTTCTGACGGCGAAGCGAGTTATCCAACTGTTCGGGATTTCTTTTAAGCCAGTAATCGAACCCCTCCTGAAACGTCAGGCGCGGGATTTCGAGGCCGTCCACCACTTCGGAAAGATTGCGGATGACCTTGATGGCGTTCTGCCGTTTGCGGGTGATGAGTTCGGCTCCCACCGTTTCCGAGGCAATGGAGCGGTCCCGGAAGGCCACGGCTTCCTGATAGTTACTGGTTCCGGTGTAGAAAGTCTTGCGCTTTCCGTTGATGAGGCGGCGAAACGTCCATTCGCCATTCGGGGGACATCTTTGTTCCAGCGTCGGTGCTTTTGATTTTGTTCTCGGCATGTTCTTATCTCCTTTGTTGTCGGTAATTATAATACCGGACGAGATAAGACAAAAACACACACCGTTCTGAAAAATCCAAGGATATTGGCTACAATATTGGCACAGAGCGCACTTTTTGCGGGTTCCGGATTGGCGGGTTATCCTGATTTTGAGGCGAAAAAAATGGTACACCCGACGAGATTCGATCTCATTACCTACTAGTCCGGAGTCAGACGCTCTATCCAGCTGAGCTTCTGGTGCCCATGTTTGTTGTTATATATGATAGCGCCGTTTTTGGATTTTTAAAGCAGCTTTCTGAAGAATATTTGATTTTTTTTATTCATTTTGAGGCTGAACAATCATTTTTCATCAATTAAAGAAGAAAATCCGGCTCCTATGGCTGCTTCGGCACTCTCAAGCCCCGGCGCATTGCACGGATGTTCCGCTGCACCAGAACCGCACTCCGGCGGGAAACCTCTCCGGTTCCATATTCCGCCTCGTAAAAAGCCAGCACCACCGTCGTCATCCGGCGGTCAAAACCTTCGCGGAAATCCGCAAGCATCCGGGCATAGTCCAGTAACTCCTCGTTCCGGCGGCGCGGCACCCCGGCAAGCGTCAACTCAATCCGAATCGCCTGATAGCCGAAAAGCACGCTCTCACGGTATTCTCCCGCCTTCAACGCCGCCGCCGCCTTCTCAAAACAAGCCTTCGCCTCCTCCTCTTGCCGATGAAGCCGACGAAGTCGCAACTGTTTGCGCAACAGTACATAAGCCGCAATCAGCGCCGCTCCAGCCAGAACCACCGCCGGATAGTACCGCCGCAGAAACTCCTGCCCGGTTCGGAGATAATGCTGACTTCGACTCCCAAGCTGCTTGAGATACTCCCAGGCCGCCTCCCCTCTGGTCTTCTTTTTATCGGAGGCGCGATTCGCGGATTTCGGCGCCACCTTCCTGTAGGTTTCCTTGATCTGCTTGCGGATCTCCTCCTGCACCTCCGCGACCTGCATGATGATTTCCGCGGCTTTCGACGGCGTCTCCTCCGCCCGCACCTGCTTCAGATACATGTCTTTCAACGTCTGAAGCGTATGTTCGGTCAACTCCGGCGGCGTAACCCGCCATTCATCTCCGAAGGGATCCCGCAGCTTGCCGATTCCAATCGGAGTCGTCTGCGACCGGATCTCTCCCGGCGGCGTCGCATCCATGGTCAGCCAACCGTATTCCGGCACGAAAATCTGAGTCCACGCATGAGCATGGTATTCATATACCTCAAACACATTCTGCAAAGTATTAAAATCGCCCGGCGAAAATCCGGCCGCAGTACGGGACGGCAATCCCGCCAGCCGCGCCATCACCGCCAAAGACGCGGCAAAGTACTCGCAATGCCCCTCCTTCAGCTCAAAGACGAAGTAATCCACCGTCTCCTTCCCTTCCGGAACCGGCCGGGAATACTGCTGATACTTGAAGTTGTTGCGCAGGTAATCCCGCAGAATCAACGCTTTTTCGTAATCATTTTTGGCATTCCGCGTCAGTTCTTCCACCTTCTTCTTCAACCGCTCCGAAATTTTCTTCTCCGGCAGTTTCAGATAATGGGCGCGCGCAGGCCGTTCGCGCCAGCGCCGCCGGGTACGCTCCGACAACGGGTTCTCCAGCTCCGTACTGATTTCACTGGAAACCAGATAGGAAAACGGCAGATTCGGATAATTGTTCGAGGCCAGTTCGCTGTTATAAAAGGTCGTCCTGAGCAGGCTGTAAGGCGCCGTGTCGTTGTTCCGCTCGAAAGAGACCGGGCGGTAAGGCGCATAAAGTTTGGGACTCAGCCATTTCAGGATCGTGTAGCGCGATGAAACCATCCGGGAAGGGGAACGCTCGGAACTGCGCACATTGATCCTGCCCCGCTTCAGTTCCGCGGACGCCAGCCAGCGCGTCCCGTCATATTCATCATACAACTGCGCCAGATGGTACAGCTTCAGGGGCGACTTCACCCGCAATACCAGGTCGCGTCCCGGCGGAGCGCTGCCGGAACCGTCCTGAGATGAAGAATCGGGTTGTTTTCCCTTGATCTTCATCGGAGTTCCGCCGGCTTCCAGCGTATCGGGGGTCCCATTGCGGATAATGCGGATGCCTCCCTGTTCCTGTTTGACTTTTTCAGACTGAAACCACTGTTGCAGGTTGGCGGGCAGCATTGAAGATTTATCCGTATTGAATGCCACGGCAAAAATTCCCTTCGAACCGCTCGGGTCCGTCGGAAACAGCGGAAAAATCAGCGCAAAGCACCCGGCGACCAGCCCCAGATGCAATGCCAGGATATGCCAGTTCCGCCGCAGAATCCGGCGCGGATTCGGCAGGCGCGGGTTTGCGGACAACTGCTGCAGGCGGTTGCTGTACAACAATATGAGCATACTGCCGAAAGCCACGCCCAGACACCACAGATAGACCGTGCGCGGCAACAGCGCCCCGTATGCCAGCAGAATCATCGAGATCGCAAATAAATAACCGTAATCGCGCGCGTTCTGTGCCATCAGAAAGATCAGACTGGTGATGGCCAATACCTCCGACAGCGCCTTGTCCGCCGGGATGCCGTGCGTCAGCCGGTACATCAGCCAGACCGCCGCGGCGGCGACCACGGCAAGCTGAATCATAAACCGCCACCACGAGGGAATGACCCGGTACGGCACATAAGCCAGCAGCGCCAATACCGGGATCAGCCCCAGTACCGCGAAGGTCAACTGAGGCTGGGCATACTGCCACAGCGAAGCGACCACGGCGGCGCCGCACAATATGGTATAGACCAGATGCTGCGGCAGCCGCTCCGGGGTCTGCCGCCGCCGGGAGTGGTCCACGATCCGCTTGACAGGAAGAATCCGCAGAATATATTTGCGCCAGAACTTCATTTTTCCAGCACCTCTTCCAAAGTGTTCGCGAAACAGACCTCGCGCGGCTTGACCGCCCCGCGGAACCGCCGCAACGAGCGGTCGCCGTACACAATGCGCGGTTCATCCGGCAGAATCGGCGGAAAGTTGCCCTTCGGCGCCAGAATCCAGTTGACCCGGCAGCCGTTGTCAAGCAGAAGCTCCAGAAGCCCCTTCGAAGCGTCGTCCGCCTCCATCGACAGCGCATACACCAGCACGCCGCCGGGTATCTGCTCGACCGCCTCCAGAAGGGTATCCGCAAACGGCACCTCCGCCGGTTCCAGCATCATCAAAGTCTGCATCAGCCGCCAGTGCATCACCGAAGCGTCCCCCGAAAGATGGAGCCGCTCGCCGCTGCGCCCGTCCGCCGCGAAAAAGTGAATCCGGCAGTACATCTCCTTGAGATGCTCCGACAGGCTTGCCGCCGCACTGACCAGAAATTCGAGGTTGTTCTCCCGCGGATCGTTGCCGACCAGCGTTTTTCTGGTATCCAGTATGATCACGATCTGGTCGACCGTATTGGCTTCGAATTCGCGGATCATCAACTGCTGCCGCCCCGCCGAGCCTTTCCAATGGATAAACCGGATCTCGTCGCCCGGCCGGTACGGGCGGACTCCGAAAAACTCCTGCCCGTGCCCGGACTGCCCGAGCGGACGGCCGTCGAAGCTTGGCATCGGGTTGCTTTCGGCCTGCAACTGCAGCGAATCGAGCCGGACCGTGCCGGGGTAGATCTGAATTTCACCCGGCAGCCTGAACTTCCGGGTACGCCGGAACAGGCCGGCCGGATCACCGCCGGAGACTTTCACCTCCAGCAGCCTGGCGCAGCCGCGCTTCTCCGCGATGCAGGTCCGGTTCAGAAGCAGCGACTCCCCCGGCCCCAGCGGGGGAACGGCGGCATGCAGCACGCCGCCCGGAGCAAATTCGCATTTCTCCGTAATCACCATCGGCTGCCGAAAGAGGAAAGTGCGGTTGGTGACCAGCAGCGGCAGCGCGACTTCGGTTCCGAAAAAGCCGTCGCTGTTCGGCCGCCGTTCAATCCTGATCCGGTACAGCGAAAACTGGGCCAGCAGGAAACTGGCCGCCAGAAGCGAACAGAAAATCGAAGCCGCCAACGCGGTCGCCAGCCCGACGTTGACCAGCGCCACCCCGACAGTTCCGACCGTCATCAGAATCAGCAGAAAGCCGCGGGCGGTCGGAAACGCCATCATATCGCGGGTTCCTCATTGACCATCGGAATCCCCTCCATGATGGAATCGAGCACATTGTCCACCTTGTGCCATTCCCCCTGGAAGCGCAGCCGCAGCCGCATCCTGTGCGCCAGCACCACCTTGACCATCGCGCGCACATCCTGCGGCGTCACATAATTCCGGCCGCTGTAGGCGGCGAGACTCTGGCTGCACCGCATCAGCGCCAGCGTGGCGCGGGGGCTGCAGCCGTTGGCGAGCGCCGGATGCTGCCGGGTCGCATCGGTGACTTTGATGATGTATTCCTTGATCTTCTGATCCACCGACACATTGCGCACCAGCGCATGGCAGTGCACGATATCCGATCCCTTGATCACATAGGAGATGCGCGAGAGCGGATGGCTTCCCTGCTGCGAACTCAGAATTTCCAGCTCCGCTTCAGGTGACGGATATCCGATCGAAAGGCGCATCATGAAGCGGTCGAGCTGCGGTTCCGGCAGCGGATAGGTGCCGTGGTAATCCTCCGGATTCTGGGTTGCGACCACGAAAAACGGCTTCGGCAGCACATGCGCCTTGCCGTCGACGGTAACTACCGATTCGGCCATGCACTCCAGCAGACTCGACTGGGTGCGCGGCGTGGTGCGGTTGATCTCATCGGCCAGAATCACATTGCCGAAAATCGGGCCGGGAATAAACCGGAACTGTTTGAGCTTCTCATCGTAAATATTCGTACCGGTGATATCGCACGGCAGCATATCCGGCGTGAACTGGATGCGGCGGTAATTCGCCTGAATAGATTTCGCCAGCGCCTGCGCGAGAATGCTCTTCCCGACGCCGGGAGCGTCCTCCAGCAACAGATGGCCGTCGGCCATCAGGCAGACGATCATGTTCCGCACCACCTCCGGCTTGCCCTTGAACACCACCTCGATGTTCTGCTCCAACTGCCGGATCACCTTGCGCATCGATTCAAACGTGAATTCGCTGTCGGGCGTATCCGCCCGTTTCTCGCCGGCCCGGGCGATTCCCGGGTTGTTCGGATCATTGAAAACCAGCATCGAACTGCCGATCTGGATCGTATCCAGATGCTTGATCTGCACCTGCACGATCGGCGCGGAATTCACGAACGTGCCGTTCGCACTGCCGAGATCCTCAATGAAAACCCCTTCCGCCGTAGAGCTGATCACCGCATGATGCCGGGAAACATTGGGTTCCGCAATCACGATATCGCTGTCGTTCTCACGCCCGATAATCAGAGATTTCCGGTTGATCGGAATCTCCCGGGTATTGCCGTACCCCTCCTGAAGCGTGATGGTCGGAAACTCGCGTTGCGCCGATGATATATCTTTTTGTGCCATATCTGATGTGATCTATTCTCTTTGACTTATCGTTCCGGAAGGAAAATGAAAATTACGGAATTCTTTACTTTCATCCTTTCCTTTTTATATAAGATACCCGACTCAAAGGGATTTTCAAACGCCGCCGATACTTTTTTCGGCAATGACGCTCAAAAAAATGAAACTTTTTTGTTTCGTTCCTTCAAAGCGGTCCGCACCGCCTGCGGCAGGTCATTTTTTCATAGCGGCAGTGCGGCGGTTAAAGGCCTCGACTCCGTCGGCGACGGCGGCGGCGACTTTCCGCTGACGCGCCGGGTCGGCGATCGCCAGCTCCTCCTTCGGGGTGGTGATGAAGCCGGCTTCGACCAACACGGCCGGACAGTGCGCCTTGACCAGAACCCGGAAACGGGCGAATTTCACCCCCCGATCCGGCCCGCCGGTGGCTTTGACCAGGCGGGATTGAATCTCCTGCGCGAGATTCAGGTTGGCGCTGTCATACCGGTTCGACAGCGTCGCCTGCTTCGGGACGGCTCCGCCGCCGGTGCTGCGGCAACCGTCCGGCGTCATCGCGAAGGTTTCGACGCCGGTGCCGGTCCGGTTGGCAGCGGCGTTGTGATGCACGGAAATGAACAGATCGGCTTTCAACGTTCCGGAGAGGTTGCCGCGCGCATCCAGCGAAACATCCTTATCCGTATCGCGGGTCATTTTCACTGTGAAGCCGCGTTTGACCAGTTCATCCCGGATTTTCTGCGCAAGGGCGAAATTCAGCGTTTTCTCCTGATGCTTCGCACCGGTCGCGCCGGTTTCGCTGCCGCCGTGGCCCGGATCGATCAAAATCATTTTCACCGGTTTCGCAGGGGCGACCTCCCGGTTCAACAGCGGGGCGACCACCTTTTTCAGATTGGCCTCCGACAGCGAATAGACGCCGGATTTTCCTTCCGTCCGCTGCGCCGGTTCCACCAGATGCACCCAGCCGCCGTTGAAGTTGGCGCGCAGGCTGCCGGGATAGATCGTAATGAAGTTGCCGTTCCTGCGCAGCGTACAGCTCCGTTCGGAGGCTTCGCTCTGAACGCCGAGCGCGCGGATTTCGCGCGAGACCGGCGAGTGGCAACCGGCGAACGTCAGGCCGACGGCCGCCGCTGCGCCGCACAACAGGATGGTTTGCTTCACAATGATTTTCCTTCGCCGATGCCGGTGCTGCCGAAGCCGCCCGCGCCGCGCTGCGTTTCGGAGAGCTCCTCCGCCGGAACCAGTTCCACGGCGGCCAGTTCCGCGATCACCATCTGGGCGATCCGGTCGCCACGCCGCACCTGAAACACCGCCGGGCCGGGATTGAACATGATCACTCCGACCTCCCCGCGGTATCCGGCGTCGATGGTGCCGGGAGAGTTGGTCAGCGAGAGATTGTGCTTCAACGCCAGTCCGCTGCGGGGGCGCACCTGCGCCTCAAATCCGACCGGAAGTTCCAGAAACAATCCGGTCGGCACCAGCGTGCTCTTCCCGACGGCCAGTTCGACGTCGGTGCGGGCCTTAAGGTCGTAGGCGGCATCGTCGGGATGCGCTTTGGCGGGAGCCAGGTCGGAACAGCCGGAGGCCATCTTGAATTTTATCATATTTTTGAGCATAAATCTCACTTTCCGATTTGTTTTGCATCGAGACCGGTATTAAAGTATCATTGCTCAGAATCGATGTCAAGAGAGCGTCCAGAAGAAAGAGGCGCATTACTGTTTATCTGATCCCGGGAAAGGAAATTTCATGAATCTGATCGACCTGCTTCAATATGCGATGGATTCCGGCGGTTCGGACCTGTTCATCACCACCGGCAAAATCCCGTCCATGCGGCGCAGCGGCACCATCTACCAGATCGGCGAAGAGGTCATTCAGGCGGAAACCGTCGACGAATTCCGCCGGACCGTGCTCGACCAGGAGCGCGAGGCGGAATACCGGCAGCGCGGCACCGCCGACGCGGGCTTCAACATCGACCTCGCCCACCGCTTCCGCATCAACTTCATGAGTACGCTGAACGGCCCCGGCTTCGTCGCCCGCCCGATCCACTCCGGGCGCGACCTGGATATGGTCAAACTGCATATTCCGGTCCAGATCCAGAAGATGTGCGAGGCTCCCGCCGGAATCATCCTGGTGGTCGGCGCCACCGGCAGCGGCAAGTCCACCACGCTCGCGGCCATGGTCAACTATATCAACGCCAACCTCAACAAACATATCATCACGCTGGAAGACCCGATCGAATACATCCATGAGGACCAGCGGAGCATCATCACCCAGCGCGAACTCAACTCCGATGCGGTCAGTTTCGCGGACGCGCTGCGCAGCGCTCTGCGCGAAGCGCCCAATGTGATCGTAATCGGCGAAATGCGCGACACCGACACGGTCAGCACCGCGGTGGCGGCGGCGATGAGCGGCCACCTCGTGCTGTCCACGCTGCACACCTCCGACGCGATCCAGTCGGTGGAGCGGGTGATCGACCTGTTTCCGGAGGACCAGAGAATGCAGGTGGCGACCGATCTCGGCAACGCGCTGGTCGGCGTAATCGCGCAGCGGCTGATTCCGACGCCGACGCACGACGGCATGATCCCCGCCTTTGAAATCCTGATCGGCACGCCGCCGGTGCGCAAGCTGGTCGGCGAACGCGATTACAGCGGCCTTGAGGACGCGCTCCGGCGCGGCGGCGAAAGCGGCATGCAGACTTTCAACCGCACCATCTACCGCATGACCAAGGAGCACCTGATCGCGGAAGAGGACGCGCTCAAGGCGGTCACCAATCCCGATGAATTCCGGCTGCTTTTAAAAGGAATGGAGTCCGGCGTGGATTCGCTGCGCAGCCTGTACGGCACCGCCGAGGACTCCGAGGACGGCAAGTTCATCGACATGCGCCGGCTGCTGCGCAGCGCGGTCAAGATCGGCGCGTCGGACCTGCACCTCTCCTGCGGCGCGCCGCCGACGCTCCGGCTCAACGGCGAACTGCGCGCGCTGGAGCTGCCGCCGCTGACCCCTTCCGACACCCAGCGGCTGCTCTTCAGCGTGCTGACGCCGCGCCAGCGGGTCGAATTCGAGGAGAAGCGGGAGATCGACCTCGCGCTGTCGGTCACGATGAACATCGGCAGCAACAACCCGAACGACACGATCCGTTTCCGCATCAACGGCTACTTCCAGCGCGGCTGCGTCGGCGTGGCCGCCCGCGTGATCGCGGTGCATATCCCGACGCCCGAGGCGCTGGGCCTGCCGCAGAGCCTGCTCGACATCAGCAAGAAGAAACAGGGACTGATCCTGATCACCGGCCCGACCGGCAGCGGCAAGTCCACCACGCTCGCCAGCGTGATCGACCAGATCAACCGCACCAAGGCCGACCACATCATCACGGTCGAGGACCCGATCGAATTCGTGCACAAAAACAAGATGGCATTGATCGAGCAGCGCGAGGTGCACGCCGACACGCTGAGCTTCTTCAACGCACTCAAGTACGCGCTGCGCGAAGACCCCGATGTGATCATGGTCGGCGAGATGCGCGACACCGAAACCATCGCCGCCGCGCTGACCGCCGCCGAAACCGGCCATCTGGTGTTCGGAACTTTGCACACCAACAACGCGCCGCAGACGGTGGACCGCATCATCGACTCCTTCCCTGCCCACCAGCAGAACCAGATCCGCCAGCAGCTCGCCAGCGTGATCCTCGGCGTGGTCGCGCAACGGCTGCTGCCGAATCTCGACGGCCGGGGACGGAGCGCCGCGTTTGAGATCATGATCGGCACGCCGCCGGTCCAGGCGCTGATCCGCGAAAACAAGACCGGCCAGCTCCAGTCGATTCTGGAAACCAACTTCAAGGACGGCATGATCACCATGCGCCGCTCGCTCGAAGAACTGGTCGCCGCCGGCAAGATTTCACAGGAGCAGGCCAATGCGCTGTCGATGGACGCCAAGCAGGTAGAGGCTTTCTAGTCCGCCGGCGGGCAAGCCGCGAAGAGCGCAGCCGTTTTAAAAGAGCGACGGCTGCGCGCTTTCCGCGTCGAGTGCTTCGACAAAGGGCCTGAACGCGGTCGGCAGCGAAATTTCCCGCTCCAACTCGTCGCGGGTCACCCAATGGAAGCCGCCGTTTTCCGCCTTGCAATCGGCGAGAAAGCCGGACATGTGCCATTCCAGATGGGTGAAGACATGCTTTGCGCCGCCGGTCGCGATGATCCGTTCCGCGAAGATTCCCTGCCCGGCCATCCATTCGGCAGCTTCGGCGACAGTCAGGCTTCCGGCGGTATTCGGGAACTCCCAGAGCCCGGCCAGCAGGCCGTTGCCGGGACGGCGAAGCAGCGCGATCCGGTCGCCGCAGCGGAGCAGGAACACCGTCCGCGGCTCGATCCGGCGCGGCTTCCTGCCGGGCTTTACCGGCAGCCCGGCGGCAATCCCTTCGCGCCGTCCGGCACAAAGCTCCGCCAGCGGACACTCCGCGCACCTCGGCGCGCCGTTCGGCAGGCAGACCGTCGCGCCCAGCTCCATCAAACTCTGCGTGAAATCACCGCAGCGTCCGGCGGGATAAACCTGCCGCAACGCATCGGAAATCGCCCCCTTGACCTTGGGACTGGAGATATCCTCCCGGCTCGCGGCAAGCCGCGAAACCACCCGCAGCACATTTCCGTCCACCGCCGGCTCCGGCCGGTTGAAGGAGATCGACGCGATCGCCCCGGCGGTATACTCCCCGATGCCGGGCAAAGAGCGCAGCGTTTCCACATCGCGCGGGAACTCGCCGCCGTACTCGCTGACGATTACCCGTGCCGCCTTCTGCAGATTGCGCACCCGGTTGTAGTAGCCCAACCCCTCCCACAGCTTCAGCAGCTGCGGTTCGGAAGCCTCCGCGAGTGCGTGCAGATCGGGCAGCTCCTTCAGGAACCGGTCGTAATACGGCTTCACCGCCTCGACGCGGGTCTGCTGCAGCATGATCTCCGAAATCCATACCCGGTAAGGTTCGGGGCTTTCGCGCCACGGCAGAATCCGGGCGTGCCTGTCATACCACTCCAGCAGCGGAGCGACGATTGCCTGCAATGATTCCGAATCCATGTCCGTCCCCTTTATTTGAAAATGGAAAATATAGACCGCTCCCACCCGGAAAGCAAACCGAACTTTATGACTTTTCAATATCTTTCATTTGAGAAAACGCCTACCGGCAGTATATTATTCAGAAAAATTGATCATTATGAGGTACTTCATGGAATTTTTACCCGGTGTTTTCCGGTTCCGATTCGGGCAGCCCGAAAACGGCACGCCCTCGCAGCAGATGTATGTGAAGCCGCCCCGGCGCGAAGCGATGGCTGAACTGCCGCACGCGGAGCCGCCGTTCGACGCTTCGCAGATCAAATTCACCGTCAGCCGCCGCGGCTGCCGCCTCGAACTGCCGCTCACTTCCGGCGAGGATATCTACGGGCTCGGCCTCAACCTCAAAAGCCTGCGCCACACCGGCAAAAAACGGACGCTCCGGGTCAACAGCGACCCGGCCACCGACACCGGCGACAGCCACGCGCCCGCCCCGCTCTATTTCACGACCGCCGGTTACGGCGTGTTGGTCGATACCGCCCGCTATGCGTCCTTCTACTGCGGCGGCAACGCCCATCTGAACCCCAAGGAAGAGACGCGGGCGCCGGAACAAGGCGGCGTAAAACTTTCCGAAGCGGAACTTTATGCGCTGGACAGCTCCGCCTCCGCCCCGATGGTGATCGACATTCCCGCTGCCCCCGGCGTGGACCTCTACTTGTTCACCGGCCCGGCGTTGCTCGACGCGGTGCGGCGCTACGTGCTGTTCACCGGCGGCGGCGCCCTGCCCCCCGAATGGGGCCTCGGCTGCTGGTACCGCACCTGCGGCGCGAGCGATGCCGCGCAGGTGCTGGCGATGGCGAAGGAGCTGCGCGACAAGTCGATTCCGTGCGACGTGCTCGGCCTCGAACCGGGCTGGCAGTCGAAAGCCTACTCGTGCAGTTTCAAATGGAGCCCGGAACGCTTTCCGCAGCCGGACCGGACCGTCGCCGCCCTGAACAATATGGGCTATCACGTGAATCTGTGGGAACACCTTTTCACCCATCCGACCTCCCCGATCTACCGTGACCTGGTCCCCTATTCCGGCGACTTCAAGGTCTGGGACGGGGCGGTGCCGGACCTGACGCTGGCCCCGGCCAGTGAATGTTTCGCCTCCTACCACGCCCGCACCTTCACCTCGCGCGGAATCAGCTCGTTCAAGCTCGACGAGTGCGACAATTCGGACTTCATTTCGAGTCCGTGGTCGTTCCCGGAATGTTCGCAGTTTCCCTCCGGGCAGGACGGCGAAACCATGCACTCGATGCTCGGCATGCTCTATATGGAAACCATCGGCCGCGCCTGCCGCAAAAGCAATATCCGCACCTACGGCAGCGTCCGCAACGCCCACGCCTTCGCGCCGCCGCAGCCGTTCGTGCTGTACAGCGACCTCTACGACCACGCGGAGTTTATCCGGGGCGTGACCACCTGCGGCTTTTCCGGGATGCTCTGGACCCCGGAGCTGCGCCACGCGGTGTCGCCTGAAGACTATCTGCGCCGCCTGCAGGCGATGGTGCTGTCGCCGCAGATGCTGCTGAACATCTGGTCGATGCCGCACCCGCCGTGGCGGCAGCTCCGGCGCGAACTCAACAGCGCCGGAGAATTTTACCCTGAGGAGGAACAGCTCCGGCTGGAAAAGGCGACCCGCGACATCCTCGAACTGCGGATGCGCTTCCTGCCCTATCTGTACGCCGCTTTCGCGGAATACAGCTTCCACGGCACGCCACCTTTCCGGGCGCTGACGATGGATGTCCCGGACGATCCCCGGCTGCGCGACGTCGACTACGCCTGGATGGCGGGCGACCGGCTGCTGGCGGTTCCCTTCCGCGCCGGAATGACCGAGCTGACCGTGCCGCTGCCGGAAGGCGACTGGTACGACTTCCATACCGGCGAAAAATACACCGGGGAAGTCACTCTGCGCCCTGCGCCGGAAGAGCTGCCGATCCTGGTCAAAGGTTCGGCGGTGGTTCCGCTCGCGGAACCGGTCCCGCATATCACCGACGGCATGAAATTCAAACTGCGCCTCAAATGCTTCGGGGACGCCCCGCGCCCGGCCCGGCTCTTTGCCGACGACGGCTTCAGCTTCGCCTATGAAAACGAAACTCCCCGCTGGGGCGAAGTCCGCGCGGACGGCACTCTCTCGCCGGAACTGGCCGCCCGCTACGAAGTGCTCCCCTGACGCGGGAACTGCCTCCGGCGGGTCAGGGGCAAACGCCTTGCCCGTTGAAGACGGCACAGCTTTCCCCGCGACCGGTCTTTTTATCTTTCCCTGATGCGGACTGGCAAATTCCGCAAATGATGATACATTATAACGCGTAACGAAATGTTCAACCCGGAGGAGCCCGGCAAACGGGTTCCTTCTCATCTGTAAGGAATGGATGTCATGGCCGAAGAAGAGGTAAAAGATCTGGAGCTGATGGACAAGATCGTCAGTTTATGCAAACGTCGCGGATTCATATTCCCGAGTTCCGAAATCTACGGCGGGATCAACGGCTTCTGGGATTACGGCCCCTACGGCGCGCGCATGAAACGCGCCATCGAAAACCTCTGGTGGCATGAAATGGTCGAAACCCGCGACAACGTCGAAGGACTTGATTCGACCATCATCTGCCATCCCCGCGTCTGGAAGGCTTCCGGCCACCTCGACCAGTTCAGCGACCTGATGACCGACTGCAAGAAGTGCAAATCCCGCTACCGCGTCGACCAGATGGCCGACCCGACCACCTGTCCGAACTGCGGTTCCAAGGACCTGACCGAGCCGCGCGAATTCAACCTGATGATGAAAACCTTCGTCGGCCCGGTCTTCGACGAGGAGCACACCGCGTGGCTCCGCGCCGAAACCTGCCAGCCGATTTTCGTGGATTTCCACAGCGTCCGCGTCGCGACCCGCCAGAAGCTGCCTTTCGGCATCGCGCAGATCGGCAAGGCGTTCCGCAATGAGATCAACCCGCGCAACTTCACCTTCCGCAGCCGCGAATTCACCCAGATGGAGATGGAATTCTTCTGCGACGGCGAGGAGGGCATGGAGTGGTTCGAGTACTGGAAGCAGCAGCGGATCAACTACTATAAGAACAAACTGAAGTTCTCCGACGACTTCTTCCGCATCTACGTCCACGAGAAGCTCGCCCACTACGCGAAGGCGGCGATCGATATCGAAGTGAAGTTCCCGTTCGGCTGGGGCGAGCTTGAGGGCGTCCACCACCGCGGCACCTGGGACCTCACCCGCCACAGCGAATTTTCGGGCGAAGACCTGCAGTACATGGACCATGACAACAGCCGCAAGCTGATGCCGACCGTGATCGAAACCTCCGTCGGACTCGACCGCACCATGCTGGCGCTGCTCTGCCGCGCCTACGACGAGGAGAAGGCCGCCACCGCCAAGGAGGGCATGGACGAGGATACCCGCGTCGTGCTGCACCTGCCGCCGCTGGTCGCGCCGATTCAGGTCGCGGTGCTGCCGCTCTCCAAGAAGCTGAAGGAACCGGCCTATGCGCTGTACAAGGAGATCGACCGCCACTTCCGCTGCGAATACGACGAGACCGGCAGCGTCGGCAAACGTTACCGCCGCCAGGACGAAATCGGCACGCCGTTCAGCGTGACGTTCGACTTCGATTCGGCGAACGACAACGCGGTCACCGTCCGCAACCGCGACACGATGGAGCAGGAACGCGTCAACGTGACCCAGCTGCGCGACTATCTCGAAAAGCAGATCGAAGCGTAATTGCCGCCACTCAAGGCCGGACAGCCCGTGTCCGGCCTTTTTATTTCAGGAAAGGAGCTGATCATGGACAGGCAGGAACTGGAAAAACTGATTCAAAATCTTTACGTTCAGACCGGAGCCGGGGAGTTCTTCGAACCGCCGACCATTCACGTCGCCTCCGCTTCCGACCCTTTCTTCACCCGCTACAAAACGGTGATCGGCCCCCACCACTGGACGCCGCAGGAGGCGCTGGGCCGCAAGTTCCCGGAAGCGACCGCCCGTTCGGTCGTGGTCTGGGTGCTTCCGGTCAGCCGCAAGGCGCGCGAAACCAACCGGCGCGAAACCGAGCGCCCCTCGGTCGAATGGGCCGCGGTGCGCAGTTTCGGCGAGATCATGAATGAGGAGATCCGCAGCCAGACCGCCGGACTGCTGACCTCCGCCGGTTTTCCCGCCGTCGCCCCCCATCTCGAACAGCGCGAAATCTACCCCGCTCCCGGCTGGGATGTGAAGAATTTCACCTCAAGCTGGTCAGAACGGCATGTCGCTTTCGTCGCCGGGGCCGGCACTTTCGGACTCTCCGCAGGACTGATCACCGCCCACGGCGTCGCAATGCGGCTCGGCTCCGTGGTCACGGCGCTCGAATTGGCCCCGGACGCCCGCCCCTACGGCGACGATCCGTTCGCGTGGTGCACCCGGTGCGGAGCCTGCATCCGCCGCTGTCCCGGCCATGCGATCGGCAGGGAATTCACCGACCGCGACAAGCCCGGCTGCGCCAACTACTGCGTAACCCATGTGAATCCGGGCCGCGAGGAGCATTACGGCTGGCTGAACCGCGCCCTCGGCTGCGCCCTCTGCCAGACTGCGGTGCCCTGTGAATTTCAGCGTCCCGGCGTCCGGGACCTTCAACCGTCACCGGCGCAGTAATCACGTTTTCCGGAACGGGTGCGGGCGAATCTGCCCGCATTTTTTGCAAAATTGCCGGAATGCAATATTACGGCAATATTCCCGCGATGTTGATCTGTTATACTATAAAGTAAACAGATCATTTCAAACGTCGAGGGAATATATCATGAAAACCACACTGTTTCTCTTTCTGCTGGCCGCGATTCCGATGCTGACCACCATAACCTGCTTCGCGGAGGACGTTCCGGTCCCCGTTGACGACAAGGATTATGTTCCGCCGCAGGCCGCGATTTCCCGTGACGGCATCTACCTGCCGGAAGCGCTGCTGGCCGATACCCGCGCCACAACTCCGAGTGAGGATGCGCCGGCAACGGAGACAAACCGCGAGGAGGACTCCCTGACGGATTCCTCCGCGCAATTCTGATCACAGCGACGCTTTCAACAGCCTGAACCTGCGACGGCGCCCCCAGGTCTCCAGCAGATAGATCAGGCAATAACAACCGGGCATTACCAGAAACGCCACCGCCAGCGGTAACGCCAGCATCAGCAGCGACGCATAGATGGATTCAAAGTTCCCCAGCCACAGGTTACCTGCGGCCAGCGTAATCCAGCCGACTGCCACCGGCAGCAGCCGTTTGCTCCAGTGCATCGGGCGGCAGAAACAGGTCAGCAGCAACGCCATACCGACCGCAGTCAGCGCCGGGATCGTCAGAATTACCGCGCCAAGCAGCGAATGAGTCAATCCGTAAGGCTCGGCCGCCGGCAGTGAAAATGCGGCCGCGAAGTTGATGATCCGGGACAATGTATTCTTTTTCATGGTTTTCCCCTCCGCCGCTTCATTATTTATGATCCGCAGTACAGATTCTGAATCCGGCGGCAACCGCCGCCGCCATCACCAGCACGGCCAGAATCAGAAACGGCGCCAGCGTATTGAATTCCGGGATTCCCAGCAGTTTCCCGACAGTGTACGGTTCCGTCGCCATCGCCTGACCGCCGCTCCACATCGCCATCGCCGCCATCCAGTATTTGCCGAGTTTATTCATGATCGATTTTCCTTTCTGTTTCGGGATGATTCCCGCCGCAATAAAAGCAAATGCCGTGCCAAGCCGTCATCCGATCGCATAATCAATTGGCATTCAAAGCATTATACCGCAAACAAGGCAAACTCATTCTTTTTTCAATCATCAACAAAAAATGCACATACGATTGACACACAATGTACACCATGCTATATTAACGCCATTCCAAGGAAAGGATAGGCGACATGGCGATGTTCACGGCACAGGAAGGGGCGCGTCTGGAAGCGCTGGGCAGGCTTAATTTCATCAATCCGTTCGCGCCGGAGCGGATCAAACTGGAGGAGACGATCCTCGGTTCCTCCCGACCGGCTTCCGACGATGTCTGGAACATGCACTCCGGTTCCAACGGAACCCGCGCAGCGGTGCGGGCGATCGGCGAACTGGCCACCCACTGGGCGAAAGAACTGCGAAAACGCACCGGACGCACCGGTTTCTCCGCCACTCCGGCCGAAGACAAGCTGTACGACGCGGTGGTGATCTATCATCTATTTGAAAAATACCGTCAACCGATGACGGAGCGGATGGTTCAGTTTCCGGATGAAACGGAATATCCGGTCTACCGTGACTTCGCCCGGGATTTTCTCGAACTTGCCGCCTATCCCGAACGCAAAACCTCCTTCCGCTACGAACCGGAGCGCAGCTTCGCGATTTTCTTTCAGATTCACCGCGCCTTTCACCATATTTTCAGCTTCATCGTCGGCGGAACGCTGGCGGCAGGCGGCCTGCGCGCCGCGATCTGGCAATCGATTTTCAGCCACGACATCGACCGTTATTTCCGTGTGCTCTACGACAAGATGAACGGCATCACCACGCTGATCACCGGCGAATCCGGGACCGGAAAGGAACTGGTGGCCCGGGCGATCGCGCTGTCGCAATATATCCCGTTCGACGCGAAAACCTGCCGCTTCGCCTATCCTTATACCGCGTGCTTCCTGCCGGTGCAGCTTTCGGCCATGCCCCAGACCATGATCGAATCCGAGCTGTTCGGCCACCGCAAGGGAGCTTTCACCGGCGCGACCGGCGACCGAATCGGCTACTTTGAAGGCTGCGTGGAATCCGGCAGCGTCTTTCTCGATGAGATCGGTGAAATTCCGCCGGAAACCCAGGTGAAACTGCTGCGGGTGCTGCAAAGCCGCAAATTCCAGCGGCTCGGCGACAACCGGCTGCTGGAATTCCGGGGGAAAATCATCGCCGCGACCAATCGCGACCTCGGTGAAGCATGCCGCACAAAAACTTTCCGCAACGATCTTTATTACCGGCTCTGCGCCGATACGGTCAGCACGGTTCCGCTGCGCGAACTGGTTTCCGGCGACGACCGGGAGCTTGAACACTTCGTGGCAATCCTGTCGGAACGGATTCTAGGGCATCAGGAGGCCGCCCGTTTCACTCCGGAGGCGGTCAGGTGGATTCGGCGGCACCTCGGCGCCTCTTATCCGTGGCCGGGCAACGTGCGCGAGCTTGAGCAGTGTGTGCGCAATCTGGTGATCCGGGGAGAATACACTCCGGCGGCCACGCAGGAAACCGGGGAACTCGAAACCGCACTGGACCGGACCGATCTTACCTGGGAAGAGCTGCTGCGCCTCTATCTCAGGCGCGGCTACAACCGCCTCGGCAGTTGCCAGGCGGTCGCTGAATTCGCGGGGCTGGACCGGCGCACTGTCAAAAAATATCTGTCATGACGGAAGCCAAGCGCCGTACTGCCTTGAAAAATAACGCCGCGTCCCGGTTCAAGAAACTTGTACGCAGCATAAAATAATAAAACGCAAACACTCCGTCTATTGCGTCCCCGGAAATTCATGATATATTACTGAAATAAAGAATGGAAGCAATTGCAACCCGGGAATGAACTCCATGAGGATTCTGCTGATCGAAGATGACGCCAAGACGGCGGAGATTATACTCAAGGGATTCCGGCAGGCGGGATTCGAGGTCTGCCATGCCGCCGACGGACTTGACGGTCTGTTCAAAGCCAAGAGCGCCCCTTTCGACGCGGCTGTGATCGATGTGATGCTGCCGAAGCTGAACGGTTTCACCGTAATTGAGGAGCTCCGCGCCGCCGGGCTCAAGCTGCCGATCATCGTGCTCAGCGCCAAGGATTCGGTGGAAAGCAAAATCACCGGCTTGGAAAAAGGCGGAGACGACTATCTGGCCAAGCCGTTTTCCATGGCGGAACTGATCGCACGGGTACACGCGCAATTGCGCCGCGCCAGCTGCGCCGCGGAACCGACTGTGCTGACAGTAGAGGACCTGACCCTCGACCTGATCAGCCGCAAGGTGGTCCGGGGCGGTGAACGGATCGAACTGCAGCCGCTGGAATACCAGCTGCTCGAATATCTGATGCGCAACAAGGGGCGCGTCGTCTCCAAAACCACCATCATGGAACATGTTTGGGAATACAATTTCGACACCCGGACCAATATCGTTGAATCACGGGTCTGCCGGCTGCGCGAAAAAATAGATAAACCGTTTGCACGAAAATTGATCCGCACAGTCCGGGGCTTCGGGTATGTTCTGGAGTGACCGCCCTCCTTTCCAGACGGTGAAGTTCAAAGTCGCCCTCGGCTATGCCCTGCTCTTCGCAGTTTCCACTTGTTTCTGCTTCGCCGCGGTTTATCTCTACCAGCGCAACCACCTTTATAACACCATCGATCAGAAGCTGCTGACTTTCGTTCAGGAATTCGAATATGAATACCTGACCGGCGACGAGTTTGCGGCCGCTTCGGTCGCCCTCAACTTCGACCAGGTGCCGCCGGACGTGTTCGCTGTGGTTGGCCAGAAAATAGCGGGTTGGAAGCCGCTGTTCGCCGCCTACCACGGTTCCCGCAACCACGGCCACTATCTGCTGATCGGCACCGCCGGCAACCGGCTTCAGGAATTCATCGTCCGGTGGCCTTCGCTGACCATAGGGGTCCGGGAACTCACGCTGGTCGACCGGGCCGCGGTTATGAATCATAAATTCAACAGCGAATCTTACGGAGAAGGCATAAACCAGATATTCTTCCTGCTGCTCTCCGAAAACGGCAGGGTTCTGGCCCGGTCCGACTTCCGGGAGCGGCTGCTGCCTTTTTTTACCGGACAGGACTTTGCGAAATACCGCTGTTCCCGCTGGTTTGCCACTCTCTCCGGCAAGTGCGCTCCGATCCGCGTGCTGAACCAACGGCTGATCGACGGCAATATCCTGGTCATCGGCTACAGTCTGATGGATATTCAGGAGAATCTGTCCAGCCTGGTCTTCATCTTCAATTCGATGGTGCTGCTGATGCTGCTGATCGGTTCATGGGCCGGCTGGCTGCTGGCGCGCAAATTCATCAGGGGCGTGGACCGGGTCACCTGCGCGGCGCGGAAAATCGAAGCCGGAGATTTTTCGCTGCGGGTCGGGCATGGCGATGAGGGCGAAGAGATCGACAATCTGGTCGACGCCTTCAATAACATGACAGCCAACACCGAAAAATTACTGAAGGAACTGAAAACAATCTCCGACAACATCGCCCATGATCTGCGCACTCCGATCACCCGCATCCGGGGCAAAGCCGAATTAGCCGTGCTCAATCCCGAAGACAGCTCGGAACTGGCCGGCGATGTAGCCGAAGAGTGTGCCGAAATGCTGACTATGATCAATACCATGCTGGAGATTACCCAGACCGAATCCGGCATTGCCCAGGATGACTTTGATGATCTTGACCTGACCGCCCTCACCGCCGCGGTACTGGAACTTTTTTCCACAGTGGCCGAGGATAAGGGGATTACATTGCATCAGGAGCTTCCGGCACAACCGCTTTCCGCCTGCGGCAACAAAGTGAAATACCAGCGGCTGCTGGCCAATCTGCTGGACAACGCGATCAAATTCACTCCGTCCGGCGGTACGGTTTCCGTCCGTTTGGAACCCGGCGATTCGGAATTCACGCTCCGCATCAGCGATACCGGCTGCGGAATACCGCCGGAAGCCCGGTCTCATATTTTCGAACGATTTTACCGTTCCGATTCCAGCCGGAGCCTGCCGGGCAACGGTCTGGGACTCAGTCTGGTCAAGGCGATCGTTTCCGTTGCCGGAGGAACCATCGAAGTGGAGAGTGAAGTCAACCGGGGAACGACTTTCCTCGTCACCCTGCCGCGGTGGCGGCAAAAGACGAAGATGACGAAACTTTAATCAAACGGCCACCTCCTGAATCTTTTTCCATGCTATATTAATGAAATAAACCAACATAGTCAAGGATAACAGATGCTTTTGAAGATTTTTGATTCCAGACGCCTTCCGGTCACATTGCTGATCTTGTTTTACCTGGCAACCTATATCCTGCCGCTCGGCAGCCGTCAGATGATCCGGCCGGATGAATTCCGGTATGCGGAAATTCCCCGTGAAATGCTCGCCTCCGGCAACTGGATCACTCCGAAGCTCGTCGATGTCCGCTATTTTGAAAAACCGGCGCTGGGCTATCAACTCACCGCATTAAGCTTCAAATACTTTGGAGAAAACGCATTCGCGCTGCGCCTGCCCTCCGCGCTGGCCGTCGGCATCACCGCGCTGCTGCTCTTCGGGCTGCTGAAAACGAACAGCTCCGATCCCCGTCTGCCGGTATTGGCGACCGGGATTTATCTGCTTTGCGGCCTTGTCTACGGTGTCGGCACCTTCGCCGTGCTCGACAGCCAGCTCACGGCGGCGCTGACGCTGACCATCGGTTTCTTCTATTTCGCCTGGAGCGCGCGAACCCGGATGGCGACCGTGGCATGGCTGGCCGCCGCCGGAGCCGCAACCGGAGCCGCTTTCCTGCTCAAGGGGCTGCTGGCTTTCGCGGTTCCGACCGTGGTGATCGTCCCCTTTCTGCTCTGGCAGAAGGAGTGGAAAAAGATTTTCGTCTATCCGTGGCTTCCTTTCGCCGCGGCCCTGCTGGTCGCATTGCCGTGGGCGCTGGCAATCCACCACCAGGAACCGGACTTCTGGCGTTACTTCATCGAGGAGGAGCACTTCAACCGGTTCACCGGCAATACCTACGACCGGGACCCGGAACCTTTCTGGTACTTTATCCCGGTCCTGCTCGGCGGTATGCTGCCGGCCGGCCTCTACTGCACCGCAGCCTGGATGGGCTGGAAACGCGAGCTGTTCCGCCGGCCGCTGTACCGTTTCCTGCTCTGCTGGGCAGTACTCCCGTTCCTGCTCTTTTCCGCCTCAAGCTGCAAGCTCGGCACCTATATTCTGCCCTGTTTCCCGCCGCTGGCCGCCCTGATCGCCGCCGGTACGCTCGAAGCCTTCCGGCTGCGCCCCGGCTCCGCCCGGAAAATTCTCGACATCACCTTCAAAAGCCTCGGCCTGCTGCTGGCCGCCCTTGCCGTGATCGCAACCGTCGGCCTGATCGTCTGGCGGTTCATTCCCGCCCTGCCCGAGCTCTACGGCAAATGGAATCTTTTCCCGTACCTGACGCTGCTGGCCTTGCTGGCGTGGGGAGTCGCACTGATACGCAGCCGCCGCTGGACGGCGCCGGTGCAGTCCGCCGTCTTTCTCTTCGGCATGGCCCCGGCGATCGTATTCGGGTTGAATGCCGTTCCGGATATCGCCCTCGGCGACAAAGCGACGGCCGTCGGCATCCGGCAGTGCCTGGAGGAAATACCGGTACGGCGCGGCGACATCATCCTGGTTGACCGCGGCACGCTTCAGGCGACGGCCTGGCTTCTGAAACGAACCGATCTCGTGCTGATCGGCAAGCCCGGAGAACTTCAATACGGGCTGAACAACTATCCGGAATATGCCTCACGCTGGTATAAGGAAGAGGAAACGGACAAGCTGCTCGCCGCCAGTCATCCCGGAAGCCGCCTGTTCATCACCTTGCGGAATCTCAAAAAGAAGCCGCTTCCGCCTGATTGGGCAGCCGAACAGGTCGTCACCCGCAACGGCATCAGCGTTATCCGTTTCTGATACGCGAAACGCCCCGGTCATTTTGCCCCTTTTACGGATATCAAGTGTTCTGAAATATCTGTTCCGAGGCTGGAATTTCGGAGAAACCGCGTTGTTCTAATCGCATATCCTGCATTTTTTCCGGACGGCTCCGCCGGTCCGCGTTGTCAGACAAAGGTATTCTCCACCACCGGCGAGACCTTCACTCCGGGATCGCGTTCCCGCAGGATCGTCTGTATCCGCTCACGCAACTCCCGGTTGCTCAGCGCATAATTGCGCGGCACCAGCAGATTGAAGCGCAGATGCCGGCAATGCGCCGTTTTCGCCATCCGGAAGTCATAGACCCGGAACCGCGGGTCGATCGATTCTGCGGCGTTCACCGTCGCCAGCCGCCACGACTTGTATTCGGGGTCGTCGCGGTCGAACGGATCGCAATGCAAAGTGAGCTGGACCGGCAGCGCCAGCGCCACCTCCCGCTCCGTCCGTTCCAGCGAATCGTGAATCTTCACCGGATCGCAGTCGGAATTCACCTCGGCGTGGGCAGTTGCAAAATACCGGCCGGGACCGTAGTTGTGCAGGATCAGGTCATGAACGCCGCAGATGTCGGGATTTTCCAGCATCTTGCGCTCCAACTCCTCGACCAGTTGGCGGTCCGGGCACTCGCCCAGCAGCGGATTGACCGTGTCCCGCACCACCTTGATGCCGCCGAGAATGATCAGCACCGCCACCGCGACACCCGCGTAACCGTCCGCCGGGAAGCTGGTGAAACGCGACACCGCCGCCGACGCCAGCACCACGGAGGTGGTCAGAATATCGCTCAGGCTGTCGAACGCCGTCGCCTGCAGCACGGTGGAGTCGATCTTTTTCCCCAGTTTGCGGTTGAAGAGGAACATCCAGAACTTCACCGGAATCGCCAGCGCGACCGCCAGCATCCCCCAGTTGGAAACCACCGTTTCAACCGGGTGAAAAATCCGCTCCGCCGCACTCTTGAAGAAGTCGATGCCGACCGCGATGATGATTACCGCGATCACCAGCCCGGCCACATATTCGAGCCTGCCGTGGCCGAAGGGATGTTCATCGTCGGCCGGTTTGGCCGCCATCCGGAAGCCGATCAGGGCCACCACCGAAGAACCGGCGTCAGAGAGGTTGTTCACCGCGTCGGCCAGCACCGCAATGCTGCCGGAAATCAGCCCGACCGTCATCTTCGCGGCGAACAGCGCCACATTGCAGGCGACACCGACCATTCCGCCCAGTTCGCCGTATGCCTGGCGCACTTTCAGATTGCCGGTATTCTCCGGTTCTTTCACAAACATCCTGACCAGAAACTCGGTAAACATCTCTTCTCTCCGGTTACACAAAAATCCGGCGCGGTTCCCGATGGGGCCTGCGCCGGACAATGGATCAAAAGACGGATCGCGTTATTCGACGACCACCGCGACCTTGATGCCCTTCATATTCACGTTGACCTCCAGCGCCTCCTGGATGTTCTCCAGCGGGATGTGGTGGGTCACGAGCTTTTCCATCGGCAGGCCGATTCCGGCCGCGCGGCGCAGGAACGCGAACGCGATCGGATAATCCTGCGGCGAATAGACCCAAGAACCGACCGCGGTGACCTCCTTGTTGCAGAGGTCGTAGTGCGGATCGATCGTGCAGGTGCCGCTCGGCAGGAAGAAGCCGACTTCGCAGAGACCGCCGCCGCGGCGGACCATCTTCCACGCATTCGCGGCCGCCGCCGGAACGCCGGTGCACTGAAACACAAATCCGGCGCCGAGGCCGTCGGTATCCTTCTTCACTTCCTCAAGCATATCCTCGAACTTCGCATATTTGGTGAAGTTGAAGGTATGGGTCGCGCCCATCTCTCCGGCGAGTTCGAGGCGGTTGTCGTTGCCGTCCACCGCGATGATATTGTCGATGCCCATCGTGCGCAGCACCGCCAGCACCATCAGCCCGATCGGGCCGCAGCCCTGCACCAGAACCTTGGTGTTGAAGTTCAGCAACCCGGTGGTCTTGGCGCGCTCGACCGCATGGACCGCGACCGCCGCCGGTTCGATCAGCATGCGCTGGTCGAGGGTCAGGCCGTTCACCACGAAGAAGGTCGAATTCGGACGGATTTTCAAATACTCGGCATAGTAGCCGTTCAGGTGGGTGTCGTCGTCCGGGAACAGGCCGTACACGCCGCAATGCTCGCAGAGGTTGGTGCGCGCCGGAGTATTCTGGCAGGCGCTGCACTGGCCGCACGGGATCACGCAGGTCACGATCCGGTCGCCGACCTTGACCGGAAGACCGGCGGAGTCATGGGTGATGTTCTTGCCGAGCACTTCGATCACGCCCGAACCTTCATGACCGAGCACCACCGGGCAGAGACCGAAAGGATCGCGTTTGTATTCATGGCCGTCGGTGCCGCAGACGCCGCACCCTTCCACCTTGACCAGCATCTCATCGTCGCCGATCGGCGGAATCGGGAATTCCTTGATTTCAAATTTGCCGGGAGCGACCAGCACCGCAGCTTTCGCCATCTTTGCCATGATTACACCTCTTTACTGATGGGTTGCCCGGATCGGCGGAGCCGTCCGGAAAACTGTAGGATATACGATTAAGATAACGCGATTTTCCCAAAATTCCAGCCCCCGGAACAAATATTTTAGAAATCCGGAATGAAAATATCTTTTCATCCTCCATCTGTATCTTTTTCTCTGCAATTCCGGCAAAACGGTTACATCCCCCCATTTTCCCGATTGGCCTTTTCACTATCCCCGCTGCGAAATCCACCGGTTTCGATACAGTCGCTCCATGAAAAATCAATTTTCCTGGGAATTACCTCTTGCGTTTTGACATGAAATATTGTATAATTACATTGTGACTGTGTCAGATTATCACTTTTTGTTTCACCTAACAGGAAAGGATCGATTTTATGAAACTCAACTGGCTGTTTTCCCTCGCAATGCTGTCCGGCTGCCTGACGGCGGCGGAACTGAAGGTCCGGAATCTGGATTTCTCCGAAGGGGAAAAACACTGGCGGAATGCCTACCCGGATGTCGTTCAGACCGGATTGGAGGACGGCAAACTCAAGATGACTGTCCTCAAGGAAAAGGGCTCGCACGGCGCATTCGTCCAGTACTTCGCCGCCGCGCCGCACACGAAGCTGGTGTTCAGCGCTGACGTGGAAAGCGATCAGCCCGGCATCGCCTACCTCAACGTCAAGCTGAACAAGGACAAACAGGAGTTCGCCTCGCTGAATTCTCCGACCGCCCCCGGCGGCAGGCAGCGGCTTGAACTCTTCTTCGACACCGGCGACGCCGATGCGATGGCCGTATTATGCCGGGTTCAGCCGATGGCCGGAGCCGTCGGCAAAAACGTCGTCTTCAGCAACCTCGCCCTGAAACCGGACACCACGCGCAAAATTTTCATCGCCGGGGATTCCACGGTCGAAAACTGGAACCGCGCGGGAGACCGGGCCGGCTGGGGGCAGATGCTTCAGAAATTCTGCCCTCCCGATGTGCGGGTCATCAACCTCGCGGTCGGCGGGCGCAGCACCAGAAGTTTCGTCGATGAAAAACGGTGGGAGAAGCTTCTGGCGCAGCTCTCGCCCGGCGATCTCGTGCTGATCCAGTTCGGCCACAACGACCAGAAGAAGGATTCCCCCGAACGCTACGCTCCGGCCGACGGCAGCTATCAGGAGTACCTGAAGCGTTTCATCGCCGACGTGCGCGAACGCAAGGGCGAAGTCGTCCTCTGCACTCCGGTCGCCCGGCGCATCTTCGACGGCGCGAAAGTCCGCAACACCCTCGGCGGCTATCCCGAAGCGGTCCGCAAGGTCGGCGCCGAAACCGGCACTCCGGTGATCGATCTCTACAACGCCACCGTCGCGGCGCTGGAAAAGTACGGCCCGGAAAAGAGCGCCGAACTCTTCTATGTCACGCCCGAACAGCAGCCCGACCGCACCCACTTCAACCGCGCCGGCGCCGAACTCGTCGCCGGAGAAGTCGCCCGCGCGCTCAAGGAGAAGCAGCTCCCCGCTCCCCGGGAATAGGGACGCCGCTTCGCGAAGTCACAGCCGGACCAGCCGGAGTTCCGCCAGCGTCATGGCCAGCGCCTCCCGGTCCGGACAGTCGAGCATCCGCAGCGAAATCTTCCGCCGCCCGGCTCCGTTCAGGGAGAGCGTGCCGGCCTCCGCGCTTCCGCGTATATAACACCGGTCGGAAGCAGACGGGTCGGGACGGCCGTTCAAGGTGGCGACCAGCACGTTCGCGGCGCCTCCGTCGCCGCTGACGGCCAGCTCCACCTTCTGCCCGGTTTTCCACGCCGCGCCGTGAATCCCCGAGACGGTGACCACTTCGACCCGGTACCGTCCCTCCTCCGGGAAGTACGCTTCCCACTCGATCCGGTCGGCGGGGTTGTGCCACTCCGCCAGATTGCCGGTCCGGTCCAGACAGCAGTGACTGACGGCGGGATGACGTTCCCCGGCGGCGCCGAGGCCGCGAAGCTCCGCCGGTTCCACGGCGGCCTCCCGCTGCCCGTGACGGATCGTGCCCCGCGCGGCAGGCAGCCGCAGGACATGGTCAAGCGGCACGAGGTCCGTACAGACTGCCGGAGCGTTCCGGCACGCCAGCTCCAGCGTCACCACGGGCAAAAGCCGGGCACGCAGCCGTTCCGGCAGGCGGATGGTCAGGCAGCGGCCGCCGGAACACCCGAATTCGACGGGACATTCCGGCTCCGCCGCATCCCAGCAGCGGACCACCACCTCCTCCAGACCGTACAGCCGGATTTCCGGCCGGAAATCCCGGATGATCAGATGAAGCCGGGTCCGTTTTCCCGGTCTTTGCTCCACGGTCACATATCCCCAGTCAAATGAACATTGAAAGGGATTCGCGCCGCAGCCGTAAACCGCGAAGCCGTACCGTTCCAGCCACTTGCCTGTCTCCCGCAATACCCGGACGGTCTCCGGCGGAAAGGAGCCGTCCGGCATCGGCCCGACGTTCAGCAGGTAGTTGGTATCCTTCTCCGCCAGCGAAGCCAGCAAGGAGAGCACTTCACCCGGAGTTTTCCAGTCGTGGTCGTTCCACTTGAATCCCCAGGTGCGGTTCAGCGTTCCGGGCGTCTCCCACATCCCTTCGGGGGGGGCGGCGGGAAGCTGGTTGTCGCCGTAGCTGCCGTAATCGCCGAAGCCATGCCCGATCCGGGTGTTGATCAGGCAGTCCGGCTGGAGTTTACGGACCAGTTCCACGATCCTGCCGGACTCCTCGCGGGAAATCGTCAGCGGGCAGTCGAACCACATGATGCCGACCGGCCCGTAGCCGGTCAGCAGCTCCGTCAACTGCGGAATCGCCTTTCCCTCGAAATAGCGCCGGAACCGTTTTCCGCGATGCGCGGGATAGTCCCAGTCGTTCCCCCACGACATGCCGTGATTCTTCGGGCTTTCCGGTCCCGGGTCGCCGCCGTCCGGGTGGTGCCAGTCAAGGTCCTGCGAATAATAGATGCCCAGCTTCAGCCCGTACTTCGGACAGGCGGCGGCCAGCTCCGCCAAGGGATCGCGGCCGAACGGCGTCGCATCAGCCACGTTATAGGAATCCACCCGGCTGCGGTACATCGCGAATCCGTCGTGATGCTTGGCGGAAAAGACCAGATAACGCATACCGGCGTCGCGGGCGGTGCGGCACCACTGCTCCGCGTCGAACCGCTCCGGATTGAAACGCGCCGCCAATGCCCCGTATTCGCGATTGGGAATGCGGAAGCAGGCCTGAAGCCATTCGCCGATGTACGACATCTCCCTGCCGCACCAGATGCCGCCGGGGATCGAATACAATCCCCAGTGGATGAACATGCCGAAGCGCGCCTCGGAAAACCACTGCGCCCTCATTGCCCGCGCCGTCCTTTCCCGACCGGGATCATCCCGAACTTCGACGCGTCGCAGAAGTTCCGGGCGGTGCCGAACAGCATCAACTGCGCCTTGCGCCCGTCGCGATCGCCGAAAGAGCCGTTGATTCCGGCGTCAAACCCGAACCGTTCCGGCGGATTGCCGTCCGCGCGGACCAGCTTCCACGGGATGGTCAGGCCGATCCAATACTCCTGCCGATCCTGCGCTGCTCCGCACAACCGCACCGTCTCCGCCGGGAGTTCCGGCAATTGCGGGCACCACAATTGCGGTTTCGTTTTTCCCGCCACCGGCGGCAGGATCAGAAACTGAAGGACGTTCCGGCCGTACTGCGCTTTCCCCAGCCCCTCCGCCGGTGTGCGGAAGTCGAAGAAAAGCTCGACGCAACTGCCGAGCGCCCCCGGCCACACCTCCGGCAGCCTCGGGTGAATATCGTGGACCCGCCCCGCCACAAAAAGCGCCTCGCGATTCCAGCCGAGCCGGAAACCGCCGGAGAGTTCGGCGGGACCGCCCCAGAAGTGCGCCTCCTGGATGGAAGCCGTGTCGGAGGGGCGGCCGAACACCGCTTGCTCAATCCGGTCAAGTTTCAGTTCAGGGGCAAAGCCGTCCAGCGCGTCGCCGGCGGCAAGCACAAAATTTTCCGGCACTTCTCCGGCGGCGCCGGAGGCTGAAACACCGATCCGGCAGCCCCGGGTCAGTTCCACATTGTTCGGCAGCCGGAGCGTGACCGGCAGCTCAAATACACTCCCTTTGGCTCCGGCCTCCAGCCGACAGTCGAACTTCACCTTGCGGCGGCGTCCGGGGCGGATTGCCACCTCCTCTTCCCGCGGCGAAACAACAAGCCCCGGAACCGCGCCCGCTTCAAGCCGGGCATTCCAGACTTCGTCGCCGGTGTTGAGCAGCGTCAGAGCCACGGAACCCGTCCCGCCGACGATGTTCTCAACCTCGACCGCGCTGACCGGCGAGGAAAGCACCTCCAATTCGCCATCCGCCAGATGCACATACCGCGGCATGGTGGTCAGCGGCAGCAGGAACACGCCCCGCCCGTCCCGTCCGGCCCCCGGCACGGCGCGGAATATCCGGCGCTCACCGAAGACGTTCACCGTTTCCAGCTCATTTCCCGGAGCGGTCACCAGCACATCCGCCGCAGCATCCGCGGCCCACAGCACCGCGACCCGTCCCGCCGCCGCTTTACTGAAAAGCGCGCCGCGCACCTCGCCGGAATCCAGCCAGCGATACGACTTGCCGGGATCGGCGCTCTCAAACTGCGCGGCCAGCACCGCGACGGCCAGACTGAGCAGGCTCGGAGTGCGTTCACCCGCCGGAGTAGCTGAAAGCAGCGAAAAATCCGGCTCCCTCTCCGTCCATGGTTTACCGTCTTTCGGCCACTCCGGGTTCCAGCCGAAGAAGATGAACCCCTCCGAACCGGATGCCAGATTGATCACCGCGTTTTTAACGATCGAAGCCGAAGCCTCCCACTCGTCGTTAACCCGGCCCGGCCATGAAGCCGTGGAGACGAAGCCGGTCCGGCGCTCCTTCGCCGCCAGCGCCACCGTCTCCGGCGGAATCGGCCGGTCCGCCTCGTAGCGGAGCGCCTGAAGCACGCCGGTCTCGGAGTTGAAACGCCGGATTCCGGCAGGCGCCGCCTCCCGCACCTCCCCGAGAAAACGGCGCAGGTTCGCCTGATCCGGCTGGCGCGGCGTGGTATAGGTGTGATAGGAGAGCACGTCGAAGTTGCCCGTCGCTCCGGCTGCCAGCGCCCGCTTCATCCACGGCAGGAAACTGCCGGTGCCGCAGACGCCGTAGATGCGGACGTCGGGATCGACCGCTTTCACAGTACGGTAAACCGTCCGGCAGACCTCGGCGTAATCCTCCGGATGCTCCGGCATTCCATACGCGTTCGGTTCGTTCTCGATCTCGTAGTGCCGGATCCTGCCGCGATAACGTTCGGCGCTCTCCCGCAGGAAACGGGCGTACTTTTTCAGGTCCGGGAAGCCGCCGCCCTTCGCGCTCGGCCACTGTTTCATCCCGCGCGGATACTCCCGCTCGCGGTGCCACGCCGAGTAGGGATAGCTCTGCAGCGAAACGAAAAGCTCCCGCCCCGCCATCAGTTCCCAGTCGAGCGCGGCGTTCCAGTTCCACTCCTGCGGAGGCGCGGCCGGATCGTGTTCAGGAGCCGTGCTGTGGTCCACGAAAGCCGGTCCCTGCACCCATCCCCAGCGCAAATACTTGTGGGCATACCGCAGCGGCAGCGCGTCGGGCCAGAAACCGAAGGCTTTCACGTCGCAGTCGTGCAGTCCGAAAAGCCCCGGCCCGGCCGGTTCCGGACGGCGCGCGACATGCAGAAAATTCTTTTTCACCCGGAACGGGGCCGACAGTCCGTCGATCGAGATCACCAGATGGTACACGTCGCTTTGCAGCAGGGCCGGGGACATCACCGGGACCATCGTGCTGCACCCCGGTTCCAGAAGCCGTTTCTCCTGCCGGACGTTCCGAATCCGGTTCACCTCCGATTGCAGTTCATAGCGGAGGGTGACCTCCCGCCGTTCTTGCGTACTGTTCAGCAGTTGAACCAGCGGATAATCGCGTTTTTCCGGGTCGGAACCGATCACATAGGTATCGAAGCCGTGCACGGCGGCCGTAACGCCCCCCTGCCCCGCCGGGACCAGCCGGCCGGAGTAATCCCGTTCCCAGCCGATCGAAAAGCTTCCGCCGCCGCCTTTGAGCTCAAGCTCATCGACCAGCGATGCGGAACAGCCGAGCCGCTGCACGGTGAAGTTTTCCGGCAGCTTCACCTCCAGCGTTTCGCCGTTCTCCAGCGTCAGTCCGGCCCGGCCGTTTCCCCACGTCAGGAGCAGCTTATGCCACTTGCCCGGCGCCTGCGTCCCCCGGGAGTCGGCCCGGCCTTCGCCGGACTCCAGCCGGAACCTCCGCTCCTGCGACGGGCCGGCGGGGATGACGACTTTCAACTCCCCCGCCGGGCCGCCCAGCGTCAGCACCTCCTTGGCCGGACGGCGCATGCTGTCCTCCACGAACAGCGACACGCTCCCGGCTTCCAGCCCGGTCAGGTGCGGCGCCAGCTCATAGGTGAAACGGACCATTTCAAACGGCAGCCGGTTTCCCTTCGCGCCCCCGGCAACCGGGGCAACCACCGGCACACGCAGATTCAACCCGCCCCCGGAAGGGTAGACGGGAAGCTCCGCCGCACCCGACAACAGCGCCGGGCCGCAGCAGAGCGAGGCGAGGATCAGACAGTGTTTCATCCCCTTCCTCCCTGCTCCGTCACGATGGTCAGCACCGACAGCGACGAAGCCGCATAGCGCCGGGCGAATTCGCTCGAACGGATCCGCCAGGCCGCGGCGGCGTTCTTCTCATCGGCGGCTTCCAGCCGGAAACCGATCCACCCGGCCCCGGCGGCAACCGCCTTTTTCAATTGTTCCGTCACATCGACCACGACCGGCCGGGAGAGATCCGCCGCCCGGTTCGGCAGGATCACCCCGGCTTTCTCTCCCGCGCCGTCATCGGCCAGACCGATCTTGCCGTCGGCTTCCGTGCCCCAATAGACCCACAGCACGGTTTCCGGCCCGGCGATGCCGGGAGTATCCGGGTGGCACCCGGTTCTGCCGTTCAGGGTCACGGTCAAAGTCGCTTTGGCGACCGCCGATTTCTCCGGCAGTTTGTATTCAAGCACGCTCCGGTGGATGCCGTTCCCGAGCTTTCCGGTCAACAGCTCCAGCACCGGTTTCTCCTGCGTATGCGTCAGCACCGATTCGACCACGCCGTCGCCGTTGCGGTCGATCAGCATTCCATCCGCGGCGGACTGAAGTTTCAGCTCCGCGCCGTTCAGCAGCATCGCGCCTCCGCACGCCAGGGTCAGAAAGAACAGTTTTTTCATCTTCATACTCCTTTGTTATCGTTCCACTTTCCAGTATTCGTTCTCATTGTTGATCAGCGCGGCGGTCGGCACGCTCTCCACATGGCCGTCCAGCCAGATCGCATTGCTCCGTCCGGAATGCCGCGCATACGGATACGCATCCGCCCATCCCCAACTGATCAACTGCCCCCAGCCCGTCTCCGCCGTGGAATCCGCCGCCATCAGCGTCCGCGACGGCTGCGAAATCCTCGAAAGTTTCTTCCCGAGCGCGGTATTGCTCGCCCCGGCACCGAGATGCATGTAGTTGATCCCGTACATCACCCATGTATGGCGGTTGCTGTATTTCGCATAATATTCCTCGTTCGCAAGACTCCGCACCGGGCAGCGCGTGATCAGGCCCTTATCCGCCGAATGCGCGCTCCACGCCACGTTGGTATCGTTGTTGAAAAAATAAACCGTGGTAATCTGGATCAGCCAGTTCGGATAGATGCCCGCCCCGCTCGGCGACGGGTAAAAGCCATCGTAGTCCCCATGGTAGAAAGTCATCAGTCTGGAAATCTGGCTCTGGTTGCTCACGCAGCTGATCGCCCTCGCCTTGTCCCGCGCCTTGTTGAGAGCCGGCAGCAGCATCGCCGCCAGTATCGCTATGATCGCAATCACCACGAGCAGCTCAATCAGCGTAAAACTGCAGCGGGATAGTCTCCGACGGAGGATTTCGCTCCTGTCGGAGCGACCAGCGCTTTCGCCGCTGGACCACGACCGGCAAGGTGCCGGCGCCGGGTACGGGGTGGTGCAGTGCAAAGACGCGGTCGATCGACGGCGGAAAAAAGATCCGCAAAAACGTGAAGTTGTCTTCCCGCTTTTCTGCGGAAAAACAACTTCACGTTTTTGCTCCGACTTGCCGCTTGCAGAGCATTGGCAGAGGCGTG